>Ga0079218_10000019_pt1 | contig 29508 bp, 27 predicted proteins | sample NCCompost_FD_77181 | JGI IMG/M metagenome (GOLD analysis project Ga0079218, IMG submission 77181) | Agricultural soil microbial communities from Utah to study Nitrogen management - NC Compost | ecosystem: Environmental > Terrestrial > Soil > Agricultural land | place: USA: Utah | collected... | reverse complement strand
TCTTGCCCCAGAACTCGCCGACGACGATCCGCGCCCTGGTGCCGTCGTCGTCCGTCACTTCCGGAATGTCCTGCGCCTTGACGTCCTGATAGCGCGGCTTCGTCATCTTCAGCGACGCCGGCAGGTTGGACCACAGCTGGAACCCGTGCATGCGGCCCTGGGCGTCGCCCTTGGGCATCTCCTGGTGCAGGATGCCGCTGCCAGCCGTCATCCACTGCACGTCGCCGGAACCGAGGCTGCCGCGGTTGCCGAGGCTGTCGCCGTGCTCGACGTCGCCGGCAAGCACGTACGTGATCGTCTCGATGCCGCGATGCGGGTGCCACGGGAACCCGGCCAGGTAGTCGCTCGGGTTGTCGTTGCGGAAGTCGTCGAACAGCAGGAACGGGTCGTAGTCCGAGGTGTTGCCGAAGCCGAAAGCCCGCTGCAGCCGCACGCCCGCGCCTTCGAGGGTGGGCTTGGGCTGGGACAGGTTCTTGATGGCGCGAATGGACATGGCGGCTTCTCCCTTCGAGAATTCTACTGGCCCTGGCTGTTGGATGCCGGCGGCCCCGGATCGGTGTCAGGGGGAGTCGGTCGGCCCGTCCCGCCCAGTCCGGGTCTAGAATCGACCATCGGCCGCCGGCTCGACGGCACCGCAACGAGGGAGACGACAACATGTGGCGATCAGCACGTCTCGTGGCGCTTTCGATCGGTCTTGCTCTGCTCGCACAGTCGGCGCGCGCGCATCACAGTCAAGCCGGGATCTTCGATTCGACGAAGATGATCGAAGTCACCGGTGTCATCAGGTCGGTGTCGTGGCGGAACCCGCACGGGCAGATCCTGTTGACCGTCAAGGACGAGAAGGGCCGGGAGACGGTGTGGGACGCGGAGACGGCGTCGGTCAGCATCCTGCGCAACCGCGCCGCGGACGGCAGCTCGATTCGCGTCGGCGACCGGGTGACGATTGCGGGCTCGCCATCGGTGCGCAACCGGCCCGAAATCCTCGCGCGCAGCGTGCTGCTGCCGACCGGCTACGAGTTCACGTTCGGCTCGCCCAACGCCTACTTCCCAGCCGGCAAGGCCGGCCGCATCATCGGCCGGGCGAAGGTCGAAGGCAACGTGGCCGCGGCGACGGCCCGCGCCGACGGCCTGTTCCGGGTCTGGTCGACGATCATGAGCGACCCGGCGGCGTTCCCGATGTTCAAGGGCGGCTATCCGCTGACGGCGGCCGGCAAAACCGGCCTCGCGAAGTGGAACCCGCGGGACAACGTGCTCCTGAAGTGCGGCACGAAGGGCACGCCGCTCATCATGATTTCTCCGCTGCCGATGGAGTTCGTCAAGAAAGGCGACACCATCGTCATGCGGCTGGAGGAATACGACACGGTGCGCACGATTCACATGAATCCGAAGGCGGCGGCGCCGGCCGCGCACACGCTGTACGGCTTCTCACGCGGCCGCTGGGACGGCACCACGCTCGTCGTCGAAACGGACCATCTCGCCGCCGGCTACTTCGATCACGAAGGCACGCCACAGAGCGACCAGATCAAGACGGTCGAGCGCTTCACTCCGAACGCGGACTACAGCCGGCTGGACTACACGCTGACGACCACCGACCCGGTGAACTTCGAGCGCCCCTTCACGCTGACGCGCTACTTCGTCTGGAAACCCGAAAACAGCGTGCACCGGTACGAGTGCCTGGACCGGTTCCGGCCGGGTCAATAACCGCTACGGCGCATCCGTCGGCGGCGCACTGACGGCCAGCGTTCCCTTCAGGCCAGACGACACCAGCACGCGGTTGTCGGCCGTGACGATGACGGCCTCCACTTCGGGCAGGCGTTCGACCAGCGCCATCCCGGCTTCGGGGCCCATCACGAAGACGCCGGTCGAGAGGGCGTCGGCCAGCACCGCCGTGCTCGCGACGATCGTCACGCTGCGGCAGCCGCGCGCCGGCTCACCCACGTCCGGGTCGAGGATGTGGTGATAACGCCGGCCATCACGCATGAAGAACCGCTCGTAGTCGCCCGACGTGCTGAGGGTGCCATTCGTGAGGTCCAGCGCGGCAAAGCTGCGGTCCGCGGGGCCCCGCGGGTCGCGGATGCCGAGTCGCCACGGCCGATCGCCGCGCCGGCCGCTGACGAAGAGGTCGCCACCCGACTGGATCATGAAATCGTGGAAGCCGCGCGCGCGCAGGATCGCCGCCGAGCGATCGATCGCGTAACCCTTGCCAATGCCGCCGAGATGCGCGCGCATGCCGCGGCGGCGGAGAAACGCCGTGCCGCGCGTGGCGTCGATGTCGAGCGCCGCGTAGTCCACGTCGGGCAGCCGTGCGGCAACGGCGGCACGGGCCGGGACACTACCGTCCTGATCCTGATCGAATTTCCAGAGGCCTGACAGCGCGCCGAAGGTGACGTCGAACTTGCCGCCCGTCCAGTCGCCGACCTGGCGTCCGATGCTCAGCACCTCCAACGTCTCGGCGCTCACCGGCACTGGATGATCGCCGGCGGCCAGGTTGAGGCGCTGCACGTCGCTCCCCTCTTTCCACACGCTCATCAGCCGGTCGAGCCGATCGAATTCGGCGAACACGGCGTCGAAGGCCGTCGTCGCGCCGGGGTCGTCCGCGGTCCACAGCGTGACCTGCAGCGACGAGCCCATCGTGAGGCCCTCGCGCGACAGCGCCGAGGGTTCCGCGGACGGACGCGTGTGGTCGCGTTCGGGCGCGCGTGCACACGCGGCCGCGAGCACGGCCGCGAGCACGACGGCGATGATCTTCATGGGAACTACTGGCGCGCGACGTCGATCAGGACCTTCAGTACCGGCCGCACCTGCGCGCGCTGCAGCGCCGCGAGGCCGTGCGAGAGATCGAAGCGGTCGGTGATGAGCGGCAGCACGTCCACCTGTCGCTTCGCCAGACCGTCGAGCGCGCGGTCGAACGGTCCGCACCGCGAGCCGACGAGCGTGACCTCGTCGATGACGAACGGCGCCCACGGCAGCGTCTGCGTGCCCGCCACAGTGGTCTTGAGCACGATGGTGCCGCGCGGCCGCACCAGCTTCAGCGCGGTCGGCAGGCCCGTCTCGGAGCCGGTGCACTCCACGACGATGTCGGCCATCCGCTCGCCAATCGCGTCGGTCACGAGCGCGGTGGCAATCCCGCGCGCCTGCAGCAGCGCCAGCTTCTCGGGGTGCTTGCCGACCGCCGTCACGTGGTCAGACAGACCGGCGAGAACCTGGGCGCACAGGTTGCCGAGCCGGCCGTCGCCGAGCACGACGATCCGGTCGCTGCGCGCGATCCGCAGCTGCGCCGGGATCTGGTACGCGGCGGCCACGGGCTCGGTGAAGACCGCCACGTCGGTCGAGATCGAGTCGGGCACGGCGTGCAGATTCACCTGCGGCACGGCGATGTGGTCCGCAAAGGCGCCGTCGTGATTGAGGATTCCCAGGACGGTGCGGTTGGGGCAATGCGTCTGCAGCCCCGCCCTGCACGTGTCGCACGTGTGGCAGGCGCAGTTGATCTCGCCGACGACGCGGCGGCCTTTCAAGGGACCTGATTCCGCGATGCCGACGAACTCGTGACCGAGCACGCCGCGGAAGCCCATGTAGCCCTTGATCAGTTGGAGATCGGTCTCACAGACGCCCGCCTGCAGCACGCGCACGAGCACTTCGCCCGGCCCGGCGACGGGGTCGGGACGGGCATCCTGATAGACGGCCTGATCGTCGAGAACTATCGCGCGCATTGGGGGAAAGTAGCACGCTGGTCGGGCACATCTAAAGATGTGCCCCTACGAAAGATGTCCCCTGCGGCGGCTACTGCGCGGGGGGGGGCTCGGCGGCGCGCTGGAGCATGTAGCGGGCGAGCGCCTGCAGGCGCGCCTCGCCGAGGTGCGCGAACGACGGCATCGGCTCGAATTTCTCGCGCTTTTTCATGGGCGCCTTGGCCCACTCCACCACTTTGGCCTGGTCGTTGGCGTAGAGGTCGTGAATCTCGGCCAGCGTGGGCGCCGTCTTGGTGGTGAAGCTGTGGCAGCTGCCGCACGTGGCCTCGAAGAGCGGCTGCGGGTTGGCGAGCGCCTGCTCGGTCGCGGCGGGCAGCTCCGCCAGCGCCGCGGCGGAGAGCTTCGGCATCATGCCGGCCGTCGTGGTTCCGCGCGGCGACGTGTGCCAGCCGCGCGACAGGTAGTCGGTCATCGTGAGGCCGAAGAGCGACGCCAGGAAGAAGAAGGTCGAGGCGACGAGCAGCTTGGTCAGCTTGCTGCTGTACTTCACGTGCATGAAGAACAGCACGACCAGCGACGCCTTGGTCAGCGCGATGGTGATGGCCACCGGGAAATTCAGCCATCCCAGATGCAGGTAGGCGACGTAGACGGTCAGCGCCGTCAGGGCCATGAGGGCCCCGAAAATCGCGTAGTAGGTGCTCTTCGGCGAGATGTGCGACATACCCAGCCCTAGTGCGCCACCTGTTGCGCCCTGTCCACGAGATACAGCAGCGGGAACAGGAAGATCCAGACGATATCGACGAAGTGCCAGTACAGCCCGGCCATTTCAACCGGCGTGTACCACTCGGGTGTGAAGCGCTTCCGCCACGCCATCCATGCGATGACTGCCAGGATGCCGAACCCGATCACCATGTGCAGCGCGTGCAGCCCGGTGAGCGCGAAGTAGAGCGACAGGAAGATCGCCAGCTGCGGCGACTGCCCCGGCTCGAGGTGAAAGTTCAGGCCGGGCACATGGCGCAGTTCCCACTTGTGCTCGTACTCGATGGCCTTCACCACCAGGAATGTCAGGCCGAGCAGCATCGTGATGATCAGCCAGTTGACGGTGGCCTTCTGCTTGCCGGTCTGCGCCGAGCGCACCGCCATCGCCATCGTCAAGCTGCTGCCGATGAGCACGGCGGTGTTGAAGCCGCCGAGATAGATGTCGAGCTCGGCGCTCCCCTCCGACCAGGCCCCCGGATACCAGATCCGGTACAGCATGTAGGCCGCCAGGAGGCCGCCGAAGAACATGACCTCCTGGATGATGAAGATCCACATGCCGAGCGTGGACGCTTCATGCTGCTGCTCCAGCGTCTCGAAGTGATGCTGGAGGTCAGGATGATGATGCGCCGCGTGCCCCTGGCTGTGGCCGTGGGCGTCGGCGTGCGCGGCAAGTGCGTCAGGCAACCTTGATCTCCCGCTTCGAGTAGTCGTACGCCTCTTCGGTCACCACGGGCTGGTCCGGGAAGTTTTCCGGCAGCGGCGGCGACTGCGTCGTCCATTCCAGGCCGGTGGCGCCCCAGGGATTGTTCCCGGCAGCCTCGCCCTTGAAGATCGAATAGGTGAAGTAGAGCACCGGCAGCGCGTAGCCCACCGCCAGCACGGTGGCACCGGCCGTCGACAGCACGTTGAACACCTGCCACTCCTCCGGATACGCGTGGTAGCGGCGCGGCATCCCCAGGTAGCCCAGCACGAACTGCGGGAAGAACGTCAGGTTGAAGCCGACGAAGACCAGCACCGCGGACAGCTTGCCCAGCGTGTCGGAGTACATCCGGCCGGTGATCTTCGGCCAGTAGTAGTGCAGCCCGGCAAAGAAGCCCATGATGGCGCCGCCCACCATGATGTAGTGGAAGTGCGCCACCACGAAGTAGGTGTCGTGCAGGTGGATGTCGAGGCCGAGCGCCGCCAGGAAGAGACCGGTGAGGCCGCCCACCAGGAACAGGCCCATGAAGCCGAAGACGTAGAACATCGGCGACTTCCACCAGATGGCCCCCTTGTACATGGTGGCGGTCCAGTTGAACGTCTTCACGGCCGACGGGATGGCGACGGCAAACGAGAGGAACGAGAACACCATCGCCGAGTAGGGCGAGATGCCGGCCACGAACAGGTGGTGCGCCCACACCACGAAGCCGAACACCGCGATGGCCAGGCTCGAGAACGCCACGAACGAGTAGCCGAAGATGCTCTTGCGGGAGAAGCAGGCGATGACCTCGCTGATCACGCCCATCGGCGGCAGGATCATGATGTAGACCGCCGGGTGCGAGTAGAACCAGAAGAGGTGCTGGAAGAGCACCGGGTCGCCGCCGAGCGCCGGGTCGAAAATGCCGAAGCCGAGGCCGCGCTCGAGCGCCAGCATGAAGACCGTGATGGCGATCACCGGGGTGCCGAGGATCTGCACGAGGCTCGTGGCGTAGAGCGCCCACACCAGCAGCGGCAGCCGGAACCAGGTCATGCCCGGCGCGCGCATGCGGTGGATCGTCACCATGAAGTTGACACCGGTGAGGATCGACGAGAAGCCGGTGATGAAGACGCCGATGCCGGTCAGCATCACGTTGCTGTTCGACGCCTGCGTGCTGTACGGAGTGTAGAAGGTCCAGCCGGTGTCGACGCCGCCGAACACCATCGCGCCCACGGTGACGAACATCCCGATGACGAAGATGTACCAGCTGATCAGATTGATCTTCGGGAACGCGACGTCCTTGGCGCCGATCATCAGCGGCAGCACGAAGTTGCCGAGGATGGCCGGCACCGCCGGAATCAGCACGAAGAACACCATCATGATGCCGTGCATCGTGAACAGCTTGTTGTAGGTCTCCGCCGACCACATGTCGCCGGCCGGCGTGGTGAGCTCGGCGCGGATGCCGGCCGCAAAGAGACCGCCCAGCATGAACGCCAGGGTCACGAACACGAGGTACAGCAGGCCGATGCGCTTGTGGTCCTTCGTCAGCAACCACGACTTGATGCCGAACTCGTGGTTGAGATACGTCCTGCGCGGTAGTGCCGTGGTCGTCATTGGTGCTTACCTCTGGGCGGGACGCGCCGCGGGCGCCGCCGTCACCTGCGCCGGAGCGGCCGGAGCGGGCAGCGACTTGATGTATTCGATCAGGGCCATCACGCACTCTTCGTTTACCAGCCCCTGGAACGTCGGCATCACCGGCTGGTAGCCGGAGACCAGCTTCATCTGCGGCGTCAGAATGGATTCACGGATGTAGCCGTCGTCGGCCACCACGCCCGTGCCGTTGGCGAGCTCCACTTTGCCGCCGTAGACGCCGGCGAGCGACGGGCCCCGCCCAGTGCCGTCGTTGAGGTGACAGGTCACGCAGGCGAGCTGCTGGAACAGCTGCTGGCCGCGCACCGCGAGCGGCTGGCCGTCGCTGCCGCTCAACCAGGCCTGGTAGTCGGCCGGTTCCATCACGACCACCCGGCCGATCATACCGGAGTGGGACGTGCCGCAATATTCCGCGCAGAAGAGATGGAACGTGCCCACCTGCGACGGCTCGAACCAGATCTCGCTGTAGCGCCCAGGGATGGCGTCGGCCTTGACGCGGAACGCGGGGATATAGAGGTCGTGCAGCACGTCTTCCGACGTGAAGGTGATCTTCACCGGCCGGCCCTTGGGCAGGTGCAGCTCGTTGATTTCAGCGCGGCCGCTGATGTGCTGGAAGCGCCACATCCAGCGCTTGCCGGTCGAGTAAATCTGAAGCGTCTCGGCCGGCGGGCGCACCAGCTCGAAATAGACGACGGTCGCGTAGGCGAAGATGCCCACCGCGATCACGAAAGGGATGAACGACCAGGCGAGCTCGAGCGGAATCGACCCGTGGATCGGCGCGCCCACCTTCGTGCCGGTCTCGTCGCGGTACTTCACCGCGAAGATCGCCACGAAGATCACGACGGCGATCGCGAAGAACGACGTGACCGCCAGGATGAGGAAATACAGCCTGTCTACGTCTGCGGCGAACGTGGACGCCTGCGCCGGAAAGAGCGGGATGCCGGACAACATAAGGTTACGCGCGACCCTCCGCGGGCGTGCGCGTTTCGCGACGCCGCATCAGCAGGATGAAGCCGACCACCAGCGCCACGGTGATCACGCCCCCCAGCCGGATCAGATTCATGACGACCACACCGTAACGTCCCGACTCGGGGTCGTAGTGAAAGCAGTAGAGCAGCAGCTCGTCGACTTTCGAGCCGATCGCGCCCTTCCCCGATTCCACGAGGGCCAGCCGCAGCTCCTTGGCCGAGTACTCGATGCCGTAGAAGTAGCGGGACAGCCGTCCCTCGGGCGTCGTGATCAGCACGCCGCTCACGTGCGCGAACTGCTGGGTGCGCTCTTCCCACTCGTAGCTGAAGCCCGCCGCCTGCGTGGCGCGCCGGATCTCGGCTTCCGTGCCGGTGAGGAAGTGCCAGCCATTCGCCTGCGATTGCGCCGACCAGTACTCGAGGTGCGCCGCCTTCTTCTCGGCCGCGGCTTGTGGCGTGTCGCGCGGGTCGAAGCTGATGAGCACGACGTCGAAATCCTGCCCGGGCGTGAACGGGAGCGGCTTGAGCGCGCTCGAGATGCCGTTCATCACCTGGATGCACAGCATCGGGCACTGGTAGTACACGAACGCGAGCACCACGGGCTTCCCGGTCTTGAAGAAGTCGCCGAGCTGCACGTCGCGCCCGCTCTCGTCCTTGAACCGCGCGTCGAGCGGGAGCTGCTCGTTCAGCTGCTGGCGGAAGGTGACTTCTTTCAGCACCCCGGGCATCTGGTTGGCCACCTCGCCGCGCTTGGCCGGATCGCCGGCGTAGCGCAGGTAGCTTTCCGGAAGGCGCGGCTGCGCCGACGCGGACGTCGCCCCGGCGAGCGTCATCGCCACGCACACGGTTGCCAGGATCCGCATCACGATCACTTCCTCACCCTTACTGTCTCCGCCGCTCCATCGTGCGCCCCGAGCTCGAGTCGGCCGGCATCATGCCGAGCGCCGCGGGCTGTGCCGCCTCGCTGGCCTGCACCGGCAGGCCGCGTTCGACGGTGAGCCGCATGGCCTCTTCGATCGGGATGTGCACCGTGCCCGACGCCTTGTTCTCCCAGCCGTAGCTCCCAAGCCGCGCCCGCTCGTCCCTGCTGAACGTGTAGAGCTCGTTGCGCGGGAACTGCTGGAGCCGCGGCACCGGGGGCAGGCGCTGTTCTTCGGTGGCCGCCAGCGGATACCGCCGCTCGCTGGCCTCGCTCTTCACGCCCTGGTCGATGAGCAGCTTGTACACGCCGGCCAGGCCGAAGTGCGTGGCCACGGCGGCCACGAACAGCCAGAACAGGAACTTCGCCACCGGGCCGACGGCCGCATCGGTGTGCTCGTAGCTGGCGCCTTCGGGCGTGAACGCGTATTCGTCGTCGGGCGAGGAGTGGTGTCCCGAAGCGTGGTCGGCCATCAGTGGCCTCCTGAGCTTTGAAGCGATTCGCGCAGATACGGATCCCGGAACGCCAGCATCGGGCGCTGCAGGAGCTGGGTGGCGAACATCCACATCCACAACCCGCCGATCGCGAGCGGCGCGGCCAGGTCGAGCCAGTGCACGAAGAAGTGGCTGGCGTGCTCGCCGTGGACCATGTGCAGGTTGGCGCCGTCGCTGCCGAACTCGGGCGTCACCAGCATGTAGATGTCCACGTACCGCATGAAGATGATCCACGCGGCAATCATCACCAGCCGGGTCGACGCGCGCTTGTTGTCACGCGACAGCAGCAAGAAGAACGGTACGAAGAAATGGAACAGGATCAGGAAAATCGCCAGGTACTGCCAGCCGTGATCCAGGCGCGCCAGGAAGTACGGCACTTCCTCGACGAGGTTGGCGGCGTAGGTCAGAAGGAACTGGGAGAAGTTGAAGTACGCCCACAGCATCGTGAACGCCAGCGACAGCTTGCCGAGGTCGTGGAAGTGCGCCGGCTTCAGCAGCTCCTGCATCGGCGGGCGCTGGCTGAGATAGCGGCTGATGATGATGGTGAACGCCAGCGTCGACAGACCCTGGCCGCCCATCATCAGGAACCCGAACAGCGTCGAGTACCAGTGCGGGTTGAGCGACATGATCCAGTCGATGCCCGCGAACGTGACGGTGAGGGCGTAGAACACAATGCCGAAGCCGCTCAGGCGCTGGATGCGCATGTTCACGCCCATGTCGCCTTCGTCCTGCCGCTTCGACCACGCGGTCAGCGTCCACGCGATGGCCGTCCAGCCCACGAAGTAGAAGACGGCGCGCGCCAGGAAGAAGCCGGTGTTCAGGTAGGCCGCCTTGTGCCGCAGGATCTCGTCCTCGGCCACGAGGTCGGCGTGCGTCCACGGATAGAGCATGCTCATCCCGGCGACGATCGGGAGGAACAGCACCGCCATCAGCGGCAGCGTGCGCGACGACGCCTCGAAAATGCGGCGGAAGACGCCCCACGTGCCGCCGCTCAGGTGCTGAATCATCATCAGCGCCATCGACCCGAGCGAGATGCCGAGGAACAGCATGAACGCGATCAGCCACGAGCGGAAGAACTGATCGCGATCGACGACGAATCCGATCACGCAGAGGACGAGGCCCACTCCTCCGGCCATCAGCGCCTTCTTGCGCAGGGCCTCGAGGTCGGCAACGGGCGGGTTCAGGCTGGTCTCCACGTTCAGCGTCCTTCTGGCTCGGCCGCGCCCGGCGCCGGCGCCGGACGATCGAGGTCGGCGCGCCGGTTCGCGGGCACGTCGGCAACGGTCGCGCGCTGGCTCAACTGCAGCGCGCGCATGTAGGCGGCAATCGCCCAGCGGTCGGCCACAGGCACCTGCGACGCGTAGTCGTTCATGGCGCCGAAGCCGTTGGTCATGACGTCGAAGAAGTAGCCCACCGGGGCGTTGCGCAGCCGGTCCTCGTGATACGACGGCGGCGCCCGGAAGCCGCGCTGCACCACCATGCCGTTGCCGCTGCCGGTCGGACCGTGGCAGGGCGTGCAGAAGACGTTGAAGCGTTCGCGGCCGCGGGCCATCACGGCGGCGGTGACGGGCATCGGGAAGGTGGTGGCGAGCTGGCCGTCCACCTTGCCCTCGTTGAGGTGCACGTCCTCGCGCAGCAGCCCACGGGCGACGGTATTGGCCACCGGTGCGCGCGACGCCTGGCCGTTGGCGAAGAACGAGCTCGCCTCGAGCGGCTCGTAGCGCGGCGCGTCGTGCATGTCCTGCCGGCAACCGGCCAGGGCCAGCGATACCGCGACGACGCCGAGCGCGCGGAGCGAACACAGGCCAAGGAAGCTACGGAGCAACGTCGGACACTCCCAATGGATGCAGGCCTTCGAGAAACGCGCGCGTCGAGTGCGCGTCGAAGCGCGGGTCGGTGGCCTCGATGCACAGGAAGAAGCGGTCGCGCGAGGCGCGATCGAAGGCCGGGACGTTGAACACGGGGTGATACGGCTGCGGTAGCTTGTTGAGCGCCCACATGCCGACGAAGCAGGTCAGCGCGGCGCCGAGCACGGTGGTCTCGAAGGTGACCGGGATGAACTGCGGCCAGCTGTTGAGCGGACGGCCGCCGATGTTCATCGGGTAGGCGATCGTCGAGGCCCAGTATTCCAGGCTGAAGCCGCCGAGCCCGCCCAGGATGCCGCCCAGCAGCACGAGGCGCGGCAGGCGCGTGCGCCGCAGGCCGAGCGCTTCGTCGAGCTCGTGGATCGGGATCGGCGTGTAGGCGTCCATGTTGCGGTAGCCGTCCAGCCGGGCACGCGTGGTCGCCTCGACCAGCGCCGTGGCGTTGTCGAATTCGGCCATGAGGCCGTAGAGCGATGGGGTTTCCGCAGGTCCGTGCGACATCACCTCACCCGTGGTGCGCCTTCACCTTCGCTTCCGGCACGATCGTCCGCATCTCGAAGATCGCGATGGCGGGCAGGAACCGGACGAAGAGGAAGAACAGCGAGAAGAACAGGCCGATGGTGCCCGTGAACATCGCGAAGTCCCAGCGTGTCGGGTAGTACATGTCCCACGACGACGGCAGGAAATCCCGGTGCAGGCTCGTGACGATGATGATGAAGCGCTCGAGCCACATGCCGACGTTGACGAGCAGCGAGAGCACGAAGAGCAGCGGAATGTTGTCGCGGACGCTGCGGAACCAGAACAGCTGGATCATCACGGCGTTGATCGCGATGAGCGACCAGTAGAAGACCGCATACGGCCCGGTCATGCGGTTCATCATCATGTACCCCTCGTAGGGGTTGGCGCTGAACCACGCGAAGAACGCCTCGTTGGCGTAACCGTAGGCGACGATCATGCCGGTGGCGAGCATCACCTTCGTCATGTTGTGGATATGACGCATGGTGATGAAGTCTTCGAGGCCGTAGAACTTGCGCAGCGGGATCGCGAGGGTCATCACCATCGCGAAGCCGGAGTAGATCGCGCCGGCGACGAAGTAGGGCGGGAAGATCGTGGCGTGCCAGCCGGGCAGCACCGACACCGCGAAGTCGAAGCTCACCACGCTGTGCACGGAAAGCACCAGGGGCGTCGAGATGCCGGCGAGCAGCAGGTACGCCATCTCGTAGCGCTGCCAGTGCCGCGCCGAGCCGCGCCAGCCGAGCGAGAGCATGCCGAAGATGACGCGCGCGGCCTTCGACTGCGCCCGGTCGCGCAGCGTCGCCATGTCGGGCACGAGACCGGTGAACCAGAAGAGCGCCGACACCGTGCCGTAGGTCGACACGGCGAACACGTCCCAGATGAGCGGGCTGCGGAACTGCGGCCACAGCCCCATCGAGTTCGGGTACGGGAACAGCCAGTAGATGGCCAGCCACGGGCGGCCGGTGTGGAGCAGCGGGAACATCGCGGCGCACGCCACGGCAAAGAGCGTCATCGCCTCGGCGAAGCGGTTGATCGAGGTGCGCCACTGCTGGCGGAAGAGCAGCAGAATCGCCGAGATCAGCGTGCCGGCGTGGCCGATGCCGATCCACCAGACGAAGTTGATGATGTCGAAGGCCCAGCCGACCGGGACGTTGTTGCCCCAGATGCCGATGCCCTCCATCAGGAGCTTCCCGATGGTCATGTTGAGGACCATCAGGAACGCGAACGCGAGGGCGAAGCCGAAGAACCAGCCGATCGTCGTCCGCTTCGTCAGCACGATGCTGCTGATCGAATCGGTGACCGACTCGAAGGTGTGGCCCGGCGCGATGACGGCCGGTGTCCGCTGCAGGAGGGCCAGCTCTTCCTGGTCTGGCACGTGCTCTTTGGCGGCCATCAGCCCTGTTCCTCCCCGTTGGTCGCGCTGGCGGGCGCGAGCGCCGCGTTCGGGTTGCTCACGATCGCGAGGTAGCTGGTGCGCGGCCGCGTGTTCAGCTCTTCGAGCAGGCCGTAGTTGAGCGAGTGGGCCTTCAGCTTCGACACGCGGCTGTTCGGGTCGTTGATGTTGCCGAACACGATGGCCTCGGTGGGGCACGCCGACTGGCAGGCGGTCATCACCTCGCCGTCGCGAATCTCACGATCGTCGAGCTTGGCCGCCACGCGCGCGTGGTTGATGCGCTGCACGCAGTAGGTGCACTTCTCCATCACGCCGCGGCTGCGGACGGTGACGTCGGGATTCCGCTGCAGCTTGAGCGACGGCGTGTCGAAATCCGAATACAGCAGGAAGTTGAACCGCCGCACCTTGTAGGGGCAGTTGTTCGAGCAGTAGCGCGTGCCCACGCAGCGGTTGTAGACCATGTCGTTCAGGCCTTCATCGCTGTGGGTCGTGGCCGCGACCGGACACACCACCTCGCACGGCGCCGACTCGCACTGCTGGCACGGCATCGGCTGGTGAAAGGTCTCGGGGTTGTCGAGCGGGCCCTTGTAGTAGCGGTCGACGCGGAGCCAGTGCATCTCGCGTCCGTTCATCACCTGGGCCTTGCCGACGACCGGCACGTTGTTCTCGGACTGGCAGGCGACGACGCAGGAGTTGCAGCCGGTGCAGACGTTCTGATCGATCGCCATGCCCCAGGCGTAGCCTTCCTGGCTGCGGTTGGCGAACATGGTGAGCGTCTTCGGCGTCTCCATCAACTGCATCTTCGCGGCAAACGCGGGATCGGCGGTGTACTGCGCCTGCGTCCCGGCGCGAACCAGATTGCGCCCCTCCATCGACCAGTGATCCTGCGTGCAGGCCAGCTCGTAGCTGTCGCCGGTCTTCGTGAGCTGCACCCCGCCAAGTGTGTCGGGCGCGCTCGTCGTGCGCAGCGCGTTGACGGCGAAGCCGATTCCGGTGCCGACGCGGCCGGCGCGTGTCCGGCCGTAGCCGAGATGCAGCGTGATGGTGTCGGGCGCCTGGCCGTGCGCCGTCCAGGCCGCAATGCGCACCGTCTGCCCGCCTTGCCGCAGATCCACCACGTCGCCGTCGCTCAGCTCGAGGCGCGCCATCGTGGACGGCGCGATCAGCGCGGCGTTGTCCCACGTGAGCTTGGTGAGCGACTTCGGCAGCTCCTGCAGCCACGCGTTGTTCGAGTAGCGGCCGTCGTGCACCGCGGGATCGGGACGGAACACCACCTCGAGGCCTTCGCCAGCGGGAGTACTCGCCGGCGGCATCGTGCCCTGCAGCGTCACCTGCTTCGTGGCAAACGCCGTGTCCGGCACGAGACCGTCGTGCAGCCACCTGCGCCACGTCAGATCGAAGGGCGATAGCGCGGGCTTGGGCGCGGCCGCAATCGCCGCCGGGGGTGCGGCGGCGGGCGCGCCGGCCGCGGCGCCGCCCGGAGGCGCCTGCGGCGTGGCCGGAGCCGGCGCGGGCGTGGCCACGGCCAGCGGCAGCGCGGCCGGTGCCGCCGTCGAGAGGCCAGTCTGCCTGGCCCAGTACTCACGCACGATGTCGTAGCCGGGGCGCTCGCCACCGCTCTCGGCGAACGCGCCCAGGATCTCGTGTGGCGACTTGCCGCCGTAGAGCGGCGCGATCAGCGGCTGCACGATCGTGACGGTGCCGTCGTCGGAGCGCACGTCGCTCCACATCTCGAGGTAGTGCGCCTCGGGCACGTGCCACTGGCACTGCTCGGCGGTCTCGTCTTCGTGCTGCCCCACGTGCGCGCGCAGCCGCACCTTGGCGAGCGCATCGCCGAACTTCAAATCGGCGGGCACGGTGTAGACCGGGTTGCCGCCGAGGATGAGAAGGAAGTCCACGGTGCCGGCGTTCATCTCGCCGACGAGCTCGCGGAGCGAGGCGAGCTGGTTGCCGGGCCGCGCCTCGGGCGTCTGCGTGTAGGTGACGGTCTCGCCCACGTTGCCGAGCGCGGCGTTGATGGCGTGGACAACGGCATGCACCGATGCCGGCTGCCCCTCGCCGGCCAGCACCAGGCTCTTGCCGCGCGCGGCCTGCAGATCGGCGGTCACCGAGTCGAGGAACTTCGAGGCGCCGTCATCCGACACCGGCACGGCGGCGACGCCCGGCACATTGAGCCTGGCCGCGAGCGCACGCGCGAGCCCCTCGATCTGCGATGCCTTGAGCGGCAGCTTGTGATCCGCGCGCGAGCCGCTGATGGTCGCCGTGCTCTCGACGGCGTAGAGGCGGCTCCGCGTGCCGGTGGTCTCGGCACGGCGGCGCGACGCGAACGCGCGCGCGTTCTTGAGACCCGCGGCGCCGAGGCACATGAAATCGGAGTCGAGCGCCAGGATGACGTCGGCCTTCTCCACCGCGTACTGCGGCGCCACGTACTCGTTGAAGGCCAGGCGGCTGCCCTCGCGCGCGTTGTGGCTGAAGAACGGCTCCCACTGCACGACCTTCGCGGCGGGCAGGCGCGTGAGGATGTCATCGATCTGCGCCGACAGCGTCGGCGACGCAATGGTCTCGGTGAGGATGCGGAAGCCCGCGCCCTTCTTCGACTGCTGCCCCGCGAGCACGCTGCGCATCGCGACGACGAACGCGCTGAACGGCTGGATTTCGCCGAGGTTCGTGATCGTCGTGGAGCGATCCGGATCGTAGAGGCCGAGGATCGACGCCTGCGCGAAGATGTCGGTGGCGCCGCGGCTCGACGGGTGCTCGGGGTTGCCCTCGATCTTCGTGGGCCGGCCTTCGTGGCTCTCGACGAGCAGCCCCATCCCGGCCCCGCCGAACGGCATCGCCGTGGCGTAGAAGAGCGGCTTGCCGGGCACCAGCTCTTCGGGCTGGCGCACGTACGGCACGAGCTCCTCGGTCGGCTGGCGCGTACAGGCGCTCACGCCGGCGAGCGCGAGCGAAGCCGACATGAGCTTCAGGAAGCCGCGGCGGCCGACGGGGTCGAGCCACTCGGAGGCGTTCTGCGGGAACTCGCGGTGCAGGAACTCCTTGAACTCCGCCGTGCCGGACAGCGCCTCGAGGCTTCGCCAGTATTCCTTGCCGCGCGTGCCGTCGAGTTGGGCGCGAAGCGCGTCGATGTCCTTCGGTTGACTCATGAGCGCCTCACCGGTGGCACGTCGAGCAACTCGTGTTGCCCTTGATCGCATACTGCTTCACGAGCCGCGGCCCGATGACCGACTGCGGCTCGGCCGGCGTGTAGCCCATCGTGAAAATCTCCGAGCGCGGACGAACGTAGTTTTCCGGATTGCGGTGGCAGTTCAGGCACCACTCCATCTGCAGCGAGTTCTGCTGGAGCATGAGCGGCATCTGATCGACACGCCCGTGGCACGTCTCACAGCCCATCCCCTTCTTCACGTGGATGCTGTGATTGAAGTAGACGAAGTCGGGCAGGTCGTGCACGCGAATCCACCGCAGCGGCTTGTCGTCGCGGAAGCTGGCGCGCACCGGTTCGAGAATGGGCGCCGTATTCCACAACTGCGAGTGGCAGTTCATGCACGTCTTGGTCGGCGGGATGCCGGCAAACGCCGACGTCTCGACCGACGTATGGCAGTAACGGCAGTCGATGCCGTCGTCGCCGACGTGGTGCGCGTGGCTGAACTGCACCGGCTGCTCGATGTATTCGTTCGCTCGTGTCACGTACGAGGACCGGCCGAACACCATCAGCAGCGTGATGACGCCGCCGACGAACAGGAGCAGGCCGCCGAGACTGGCCTTGGAGAGGAAGTTTGCGCTGCGATCGAAGATCTGCGGCATCGTGAATTATGCGACTCGCCCCCCGGGCTCGGGCGTCAGTCGGCGGTCCCCGCGTCCAGTCGGGCGTGAGTGGTGCGTGCCCCGGGTGGTGGTGCGGCCAACAGGGATTTGTACCACAGTTGTGAAAAAAGGATCAAGCGTCCGAACCGTGTTTCAGGCCCGTCCGCACGCTACAATCTGAAGACCTCATCACATCCATGAGCGACAGAAAATATCGCCAGCGAGGGTATCAGGACGTACCCTCGGAGCGCCCCAAAAATCCGCAGCCTGGCCGCCCCGCACCCGAACCCGGCGCGCCCGCCGGGACCCGACGCATTTCCCAGGATGGGCCCAAGAACATCAACATGCCGGGCTACCGCGAAGTCTTTCGCTGCGCGCAGTGCGGCTACGTGGTGTCGGGCGAGGTGACGGGGGAGAGCAAGTGCCTCCGGTGCGGCGTCGATCTGCATGCGTGCGCGCAGTGCGCGTCGTTTGATCCCGGCAGCCGCTTCGAGTGCATGCTGCCGGTCCAGACACGCATGACACCGAAGAACGCGCGAAACACGTGCACCAGCTTCGGCCCTCGCACCACCGTCGAGCGAGAGACCACGACGCCCAAAGTGGACAGCTCGCGCAAGGCCTTCGACGATCTCTTCAAGTTCTGATGAGTTTGCTGTCCGAGCGCGACCGGAAGACGGTGCAGACGCACCTGGCCGGTCTGACGCACGATGTGACGCTCCTCTTCTTCACCCAGACTATCGGCGCGCCCGAAACAGTGACGATCGCGCGTCAGGTCCTGGAAGAGGTGGCCGGGCTGAGCGACCGGGTCACGATGGAAGAGGTGAATCTGATTCTCGAGAAGGAGCGGAGCGCGCTGTTTGGAATCGACCGGGTTCCGGGCATCGCGCTGCTGCGCGATGGGGCGGATACCCGGATGCGCTTCCTGGGTGCCCCGGCGGGGTACGAGTTCAGCTCGCTGGTGGAGTCGATTCTGCTCGCGGGTACGGATGACTCAGGGCTGACCGACGACAGCAAGCAGGCAATTGCAGAGAAGGCCACAGCGCCGATTGATATCAAGGTCTTTGTCACGCCCACCTGCCCGCACTGCCCGCGTGCCGTCACGCTCGCCCACCGCATGGCGGTCGAAAGCCCAAACATTTCAGCCACGTGCGTAGAAGCGAGCGAATTCAACGATCTATCACGTCAATATAGAGTTACTGGCGTTCCGAAGACGGTGTCGAGCGGTGGAGCTGAGATTCTTGGGGCTTTACCAGAGGAAGAGTTCGTCATAGGAATCCTCGACGGGCAGAGCAACTCCGGCCTTATGCCCTAAAGGCGTTCCTATTCGAGCGGCTCCCAGCAGGGCGTCCCCGTCTGGCGTTCGAGGGCCTCGCATTCCAGGACGTCGGTCGTTCCATCCGCCTTCGAGATCACACCGAACGACTCGCCTCCCTCGCACTCGGCATTCCAGGTGGACACGCCGTCACGAACCCCTTGCTGGAAGGTCCGGACCACCCGGTTGCAGTCGTGCCCGCCGCTGCGAATCTCGGTCTGCAGCGCGGCGCCGCGCGCCAGCTGACCGGGGATGAGGTTGTCGGCCGCACTCGTCGAAATGGCGGGGGCCGCTGCATCCTGCCCGGTCGTCGAGCCGCCACAGGCTGTCGCCACAACCGCCAGAACCAGTGCCAAACGGAAGGAATTGCTCATGACCGGAGGGCCTCCGGTCACTGTTATCGGTGCGAAGTTGGCGGAGAGGGAGGGATTCGAACCCCCGGACCCCTTTCGAGGTCAACGGTTTTCAAGACCGCCGCCTTAAACCACTCGGCCACCTCTCCAGGTGAGTCGATCCTACCGCGCGGCCCTCGCGGGCGCCGTGATGCGCTCGAGGCCACCCATGAACGGGCGCAGGGCATCGGGAATCACCACAGACCCGTCCGCCTGCTGGAAGTTTTCCAGAATCGCGATCAAGGTGCGGCCAACGGCGAGACCCGAGCCGTTGAGCGTGTGAACGAAGTCCGGCTTCCCTGCTCCGTCCGCGCGGAACTTGATGTTGGCGCGCCGCGCCTGGAACGCCTCGGTGTTGGTGCACGACGAAATCTCGCGATACGTGTTCTGCCCCGGCAGCCAGACCTCGATGTCGTAGGTCTTGGCGGACGCAAAGCCCATGTCGCCGGTGCACAGCAGCATGGTGCGATACGGGAGCTCGAGGCGCTTCAACACTTCTTCGGCGCTCTTCGTCAGCCGCTCGTGCTCGTCGTACGACGCCTCCGGCGTGGTGAACGCCATCAACTCGACCTTGTCGAACTGATGCTGCCGGATCAGGCCGCGCACGTCGGCGCCGTACGACCCCGCCTCGCTGCGGAAGCAGGGCGTGTAGGCGGTGTACCGAATCGGCAGCTGGCGCCCGTCGAGAATCTCGCCGCGATGCATGTTGGTGAGCGGCACTTCGGCGGTAGGCACGAGATACAGGTCCCAGTCGCCGGCGATCTTGAACAGATCCGGTTCGAACTTGGGCAGGTTGCCGGTACCGGTCAACGACGCGGCGTTGGCCATGAACGGCGGCTCCACCTCGGTGTAGCCGTGCTCCGTCGTGTGGAGCTGGAGCATGAAGTTGATCAGCGCGCGGGCCAGCCTGGCGCCAGGACCGATCAACACGGAGAAACGCGCGGCAGCGATCTTCGCGCCACGCTCGAAGTCGATGATGCCGAGGGCGGGGCCGAGATCCCAGTGCGCCTGCGGCGTGAACCCGGGTGTGCCCGGCGTGCCGTGACGCCGCACTTCGACGTTCTCGTCGGCGGACTTTCCTTCCGGCACGCTCGCGTGCGGCATGTTGGGCAGCACCAGCAGACCCTGGCTGCGGCGTTGCTCGAGCTCCGCCAGCTCGGCGTCGAGCTGCTTGATCCGCTGCGCCCGCGCGCGGTTGGCCTCTTGAATCGGCGTGGTATCGACCCCCTGTTTCTTCGCGCGCGCGACCTCGTCGGCCGCGGTGTTCTGCTCCCGTTTGAGACCTTCCACTTCCGGGAGCAGCCGCCGGCGCTCGGTCTCGAGCGCGGCGAGCGACTGCAGCTCCGCATCGAGGTTGGTGCCGCGCTTCTGCAGCGTCGAGCGGACGACGTCGAAACGATCTCTCAGCAGGGCCGGATCGAGCACCTTCCGATTCTACCTGGGTTACGATCGCCGGCATGGCCGTGCGCACCGCCGTCTTCCCCGCCGCCGGACTCGGCACCCGGTTCCTGCCTGCCACCAAGGCCCAGCCGAAGGAAATGCTCGTCCTGGTGGACAAGCCGGTCATTCAGTACGGTGTCGAGGAGGCGGTGGCGTCCGGCATCCCCAACATCGTCATCGTCACCGGACGCGGCAAGAACGCGATCGAGGACCACTTCGACCGCGCCGTGGAGCTCGAGAGCTTTCTCGAGCAGCGCGGCAAGAAGGAGCTGCTCGAGGAAGTCCGCAAGATCACGCAACTGATCAACGTCGCCTACGTCCGGCAGGGCGAGCCGCTCGGCCTCGGGCACGCGGTTCTGGTCGCGCGGAACCTGGTGGGTGGCGAGCCGTTCGCGGTGGTGCTGGGCGACGACGTGATCGACGCCACGCCGCCCGCGTTGAAGCAGATGATGGACGTCTTCGAGCGCGTCGGCGGACCGGTGCTCGCGGTCGAACGCGTGCCGCCCGAAGACGTCTCGAACTACGGCATCGTCGCGGTGGACGATTCGTCGGACCTCGGGCCGGGGGTGCACCGCATCACTAGCCTGGTCGAAAAGCCGCCGCGCGACGAAGCGCCGTCGAACCTCGCGATCATCGGCCGCTACATTCTGACGCCAGACATCTTCGACGCGCTCGACGCCACGGGCCGCGATCGCACGGGCGAGATCCAGTTGACGAACGGCTTGCGGGAGCTGCAGAAGAAGCGGCCGATCTACGCCTGCGAGATCTCGGGAGTGCGGCACGACACGGGCAACAAGCTGGATTCCTGAAAGCGCTGGTCTACTTCGCGCTGAAGCGGCCGGACCTGGGCGAACCTTTCCGGCACTATCTCGAGTCGCTCGACCTCAAGGTACCGGCTCCCCGCTGAGACGCGGGATCAGTCTTTGGTCGACGGTGTGGACGCGGGCGCGTCGCTCTTCTTCGATCCGCTCCCGGCGCCCTCGCCGCTCGACTCGCTCTTGGCGGGTTTGTCGTCGCCCTTGGACGCGTCGCCCTTGGCCGCGTCGCCTGTTGCGCCGTCGCCGCCGCCCTTGTCGCTGCCTTTACCTTTAGCCGCGTAGTCGGTCACGTACCAGCCGGTGCCCTTGAACTGGAAGGCGGGCGACGACTGCTGCCGCTGCAGCGGACCCTTGCCGCACTTCGGGCAGGCGTCGGGCGGGCCGTCCGAGAACTTCTGAATGATTTCGAGGCGGTGCCCGCAGGCTCCGCACTCGTACTCATAGAGCGGCATCGGTCACTCGAGAGGCGCGTCTTTGGAGGTATCGCCGAGCAGCATCTGACGATGCGCCCAGAAGGGCGCGCAGCCGTTGCCGAGCACGGCGTCGTGGAAACCGCGCAGAGAATACTTCCCTCCCTGCTGTTCCTCGTAATCGTGGCGGAGCTTCAGCATCATCATCTTGCCGGCCGAGTACACCAGGTAGGTCGGGTCGAAGGTCCCGCGCTCGGCCTCACGCCGCGCGGTGGGCTCTTCCAGGAACGCCTCGTCGCGGAAGAACCGCATCCCCTGCTCCACCGAGAGGTCTTCGCAGTGCAGCCGGATGCCCACGACGAACCGCGCCAGACGCACCAGCGCCTCCGCGAGCTGTCCGAGCCGGAAGGCCGTGTCGCCCTTGCGGAAGCCGGCTTCCACCATCATGTGCTCGCAGTAGTGCGCCCAGCCTTCGACGAACGATGCCGGAGCGAAGAAGGTCGACTTGCGGACCTTCGACTCCACCTGGCGCAGGTGCTGGTAGTGCAGGAAGTGACCCGGGTAGACCTCGTGGATCGAGATGGTCCACAGCGTCGGGATGTTGAAGTCGCGCAGGTGCTCCTTCTGGCGCTCGGGCGACCAGCCGCGCATCACGTCGGTGAGGTAGTAATAGGCGCGGCTTGGCTTGCTCTCGAACGGGCCCGGCGTCCACATGCTCGCAAACGCCCAGCGATAGAACTCCGGCGAGGGCGCGACGACGACCGGCTCGGACGCGGGCATCGACACAATCGACTGCCGCTGCAGGAATTTCTCGAGCTCCTCCACCTGCGCCTGCGCCGTCGCCACCAGCGTGCCCGGCTCGGGATGCTGCTCCTTGGCGATGCGCCAGGCCTCGAGGGGATCGGTCGTGCCGTTCAAGCGGCCGGCGACCTTCCGGAACTCCTCCTGCACTTCCTGCAGCTCGCGCAGGGCGATCGTCAGCAGGCGGTCGGCGCTCAGCGAGATCCCTTCGTCGAGTTTCAGCTTCTGCTCGAACCGCTCCCGGCCCAGACGGAACGACGCCTTCGCCCGCGGCGCGAGGTCGGTTTCGAGATAGCCGATGTAGGACGACACCGCTGTCGCAGCCTCGGTTGCGGTGTCGGCGAGGTCGCCCAGAATGTGGAGGTCGTCGAGCGACGCGAACGCCTTGGGCAGATCCTTCTCGATGAACGAGAGCACGCCGCGCCAGCTTTCGAGGCCCGTCTTGACGAAGATGCCCGGGCTCTCCTTGATGTTGTCGCGCGCGGCCTGGACGAGGCGCGGAACCTGACGCAGCTTGGAGACGACGCGGCGGGCCCGCTCGGCCTCCGGCGCGTACGCAAAGAGGGCCTGTCCGGCGAGGCCGATGCCGATGGTGTCGGCGTACATCTGGGGGCTGCGGTCCCAGGTCCGCACTACCTCCAGGTCGTACATCCGGGCTTCGACGTTGGCGGCGACGATGGAACGTTCGGTCTGTTCGACCGGCGTCAGATGCGACGCGTCTATCTGATTGAGGCGGCGGCCGAAGCCCGCCAGCGCGCGAACGTGATTTTCGATGCCCGGCCGGCTCAGATCCTCGAGCAGGTCGTCGTGCAGGTGGACGCCGTCGAGGCTCGCCTGACTAGGCAGGACCTCCTGCAGATACGCCAGGTAATCGTCGACAAAGTGCGGAAACGGCTCCGATGGGTGCATGAACTGTGACTGATGGCGCTCAGTGGCGGATCTTGAGAAGCGCCCATCCGGCAATGGTACAATAACCGTCGCCCGCTCGCACAACTCCCACGATGGCCGGCACGCTGTTCGTGGTCGCCACCCCGATTGGCAACCTCGAGGACATCACGCTGCGCGCCCTGCGCGTGCTTCGAGAAGCGAACCTCATCGCTGCCGAAGACACACGCCGCACCGCCAAGCTCCTCAGTCATTACGGGATACACACGCCGACGCTGAGTTTCCACGCGCACAACAGCCGCGCGCGGCTGCCGCAGCTGATCGCGCGGGTTCGCGCCGGCGAAAGCGTCGCGCTGGTGACAGACGCCGGCACGCCCGGCATCTCCGACCCTGGCGCGGAGCTCGTGGCCGCCTGCCGCCGGGAAGGGGTCGTCGTGGATCCAATTCCCGGGGCGAGTGCCGCCCTGGTTGCCGCGGTCGGGTCTGGTTTTCCATTGAATTCAGTTACGTTTCTTGGCTTTCCTCCTCTTAAGGCACAAGCCCGTAAACAGTGGATTCATGGGGCCGCTGCTCTACCAGGCACGGTAGTCTTCTTCGAGGCGCCTCATCGGATCGGTTCGACGATCGGCGATTTGCGCGTCATTTTGGGCAATAGACAGATATGTCTCGGCAGAGAACTGACGAAGGTGCACCAGGAATTCGTGTGCGGGGCGGCAACGAGCGACGTATTTCTGTCGATAACCCAAAAGGGCGAATTCACGGTGGTAATAGGCCCAGTTCAAGAGTCTGCCGTCGCGGCCTCGGCCTCAGATGCCGAAATCGCCGAGGCGTTTCGCGCGCTCTCGGAATCCGGGTCGGCGTCTGGACGGCGCGAGGCGGCCAGCGAAGTCGGCCGAAGGCTGGGTCTCACGGCGAACGAGGTCTACAGGGCGCTCGAGCGGTCCAAGTTATAGGGCTAAAGACCGCGCCGGTCGATCGACTGGAGGATAGTCAGAGGCCGGGGTTGGCTCGACTCGTGCACCCATTCCGTGGTCCGATTGAATCCTGAGCGGCGGTTTTTGGACCGTATCGAGCCTGCATCCCCCATCCGATGAACCAGTCAGTGACGCACGTCGTGATTCTCGCCGCGGGCCAGGGCACGCGGATGAAGTCACACCTGCCCAAGGTGCTCCATCCAGTGGCTGGCCGGCCGATGCTGGAGCACGTCCTCGATACCGCCGCGGCTGTGGCTCCGGCCACGGTGACGGTGATCGTGGGCCACGGCGGCGACAAGGTCAGGCAGCGGCTGGCAGGCCGGCCCGGCGTTGCGTTCGCCGTCCAGGAGCCGCAGCTCGGCACCGCGCACGCGCTGCAACAGGCGGAGCCGATTCTGGCGGGGAAGTCCGGCACCGTGATTCTGCTTTCCGGCGACGTCCCGCTCCTGACCGGACGAACACTGGAAAAACTACTCGAGGCGCACACGTCGGCCACGGCGGCGGCCACGGTCGCGACGGCCTTGGTCGAACGCCCGTATGGCTACGGGCGCATCGTCCGCCTGGACGGCCAGATCGCACGCATCGTCGAAGAGCGCGATGCGTCTCCGGCGGAGCGCCAGATTCGCGAAATCAACTCCGGCATCTACGCCTTCGACCTGGCGCCGCTGTTCGACGCTCTGCGGGGCATCGCGTCGCAGAACTCGCAGGGGGAGTTCTATCTGACGGACCTCGTGAGCATCTACCGGCGGCGCAAGCTGCCGGTCGAGACGCTCGTCGTGGACGACCCCCAGGAAATCCGCGGCATCAACAGCCGCACGGAACTGGCTGAAGTGGGGATGCTCGTGAGACAGAACAAGAACGAAGAGCTGATGGCCGCCGGCGTCACGCTGGTGGACCCGGCGACGACCTACATCGACCCGCGCGCGGAGATCGGTAGCGACACCGTCATCCACCCGGGAGTGGTCATCGAGGGGCCGACGCGCATCGGACGCGCGTGCGAGATTCAGGCGCACGTACGCATTGCGGACGCCGAGATCGGCGACCACGTGAACATCAACAGCTTCTGCGTCATCGTGGAATCGCGGATTGCCAACGGCGCCGCGGTCGGACCGTTCGCCCATCTCCGGCCGGCGTCGGCAGTGGGCGAGGGCGCCAAGATCGGCAACTTCGTCGAATTGAAGAAGACGTCGCTCGGCGCCGGATCGAAGGTGAATCACCTGGCGTATCTCGGCGACGCCACCGTCGGCGATCACGTCAACGTCGGCGCGGGGACCATCACCTGCAACTACGACGGCGAGAAGAAGCACCAGACGATCATCGAGGACGGGGCGTTCATCGGCAGCGATTCGCAGCTCGTCGCTCCCGTGCGCGTGGGCAAGGGCGCCTACGTGGCCGCTGGATCCTCGATCACGCAGGACGTGCCCGACGGCGCACTGGGCATCGCGCGCGCCCGTCAGAACAACGTCGAGGGCTGGGTGGAACGCAAGAAGGCCGTACCGCAAAAAGGTTGAGCGCGTTACAGAGAGCCTAGTAGGAGAGTCTCGTATGTGCGGGATCATCGGATACATCGGATCGAAACCTGTCGTGCCCGTGCTCCTCGACGGGCTGCGCCGCATGGAATACCGCGGCTACGACTCGGCTGGCGTGGCGCTCGTGAGCCCGGAAGGCATCGAGCTGCGGCGATCGGCGGGGAAGCTGATCAACCTCGAAAACGCCATCCGCATCGAGCCGATCGACGGCGTCTACGGCGTCGGCCACACCCGCTGGGCCACGCACGGACGGCCCACCGAGGAAAACGCGCACCCGCACCGTGATTGCACCGGCAAGATCGTCGTCGTTCACAACGGCATCATCGAGAACTACCTCGAGCTGAAGCACGAACTGCAGGGGCAGGGACACACCTTCAAGACGGAAACCGACACCGAGATCGTCGCGCACCTGGTGGAGCGCGAGATGCGGACGGACGGGCTCGAGAACGCGGCGCGCCGTGCGCTCAAGGTGATGCGCGGCATGTTCGCGATCGTGCTCGTGTCGGTGGACGACCCCGAGAAAATCGTGGCGGTGCGCAACGGGCCGCCCATCGTCGTGGGGCTCGGCGACAACGAGTTCTTCGTCGCCTCTGACATCCCGGCGATCCTGTCGCACACACGCGACGTCGTGTTCCTCGGCGACGAGGAGATGGCCGTCATCACGCGCTCGGGCGTCGTCTTCACCGACTACAACGGGCGCGAGGTGTCGAAGACGACGCAGCGGGTGCTGTGGGATCCGATCGCTGCGGAGAAGGGCGGCTACAAGCACTTCATGCTCAAGGAGATCTACGAGCAGCCGACGGCCGCGCGCGACACCATCCTGGGCCGCGTCTCGCTCGACCGCGGCGAGATCTTCTTCGAGGACCTCCACATTCCCGTGGAGAAGCTGAAGAACCTGCGGAAGGTCATCATCCTGGCCTGCGGCACCTCCTGGCATGCCGGCCTGGTGGGCAAGTACATGATCGAGGCGCTGGCGCAGGTGCCCGTGGAGGTCGAGTACGGGTCGGAGTACCGCTACCGCAACCCGATCGTGGCGCCCAACGAGCTCGCCATCGTCATCACGCAGTCGGGCGAGACGGCCGACACTCGCGCGGCGCTGCACGAGGCGTCGCGCAAGGGCGCAAGCAGCATCGCCATCTGCAACGTGGTGGGGAGCGCGGTGACACGCGACGCCGACGGCACCGTGTACACGCACGCCGGCCCGGAGATCGGCGTGGCCTCCACCAAGGCGTTCACCTCGCAGTTGGTGGCGCTGCAGCTGCTCGGCCTGTATCTGGCGCAGGTCCGCGGCACGCTGACGACCGACGAGATCCGCGGCCACATCGAAGAGCTGCTGCGCCTGCCGCAGACCATCGAGCAGGCGATCAAGGCGTCGGCCGGAGTGGAGAAGATCGCCGAGCGGTTCTACAGCCGCACCGACTTCCTGTTCCTGGGCCGCGGCGTCAACTATCCGATCGCGCTCGAAGGCGCGCTGAAGCTCAAGGAAATCTCCTACATCCATGCCGAGGGTTATCCCGCCGGCGAGATGAAGCACGGGCCGATCGCGCTCATCGACGAGCGGATGCCGGTGGTGGCGATCTCGCCGGACGATCACGTGTTCGAGAAGATGGTCGGCAACGTGCAGGAGGCCAAGGCCCGCGGCGGCGCCGTGATTGCGATCACGACGGCCGGCGACGAGCGCATGACCGCGGTGCTCGATCCGCAGAACGACGTGCAGGTCACGATGCCGCGCACGTCGGCGCTGCTCACGCCGATCATCATGACCATTCCGCTCCAGCTGCTCGCGTACCACATCGCGGTACGGCGCGGTTGCGACGTCGATCAGCCGCGCAACCTCGCGAAGAGCGTCACGGTAGAATAGGTAGCCGGCCGGCCGCGGAGCACTCGACCGGGTGCTGCGCGGCCGGCTGTCTACTTCAATGAATCTCGTTTCCAGCCTCAACCCGGAACAACAGCAAGCGGTTCTGCAGACGGACGGTGCGCTCCTCATCCTGGCGGGCGCCGGCTCCGGCAAGACGCGCGTCATCGCGCACCGCATCGCCTATCTGGTCCGGGAGGGGTTTGCCGACCCGTCCGCCGTGCTGGCCGTCACCTTCACCAACAAGGCCGCCGAGGAGATGCGGACCCGTGTCGAGAAGCTCCTCGAAATGGACTGCCGGAAGATGTGGATCTCGACGTTCCACGCGCTGTGCGCCCGTCTGCTGCGGCGCGAAGCGCCGCACGTCGGCTTGTCGCGGGACTTCGTCATCTACGACTCGAACGACCAGCTGTCCGTCGTGAAGCAGGGGTTGAAGGCGCTGGGCATCGACGACTCGGCGACACAGCCGCGGATGGTGCTGTCGCGGATCAGCCACGCCAAGAACCGCATGGAAGGGCCCGAGGTGTTCGAGAGCTCGTGGAACCCGCGCGATCAGCATCTCGGCAAGCTGTACGCGATGTACACGAAGGCGCTCAAGGATGCCCGGGCGCTCGATTTCGACGACCTGCTGCTGTACACGGTGGAGCTCGTCGAGAAATCCGAGAACGTCCGGCGCAAGTACGCCGAGCAGTTCCGCTACATCATGGTGGACGAGTATCAGGACACCAACCGCCCGCAGTACCTGCTGATCCAGCGGCTGGCCTCCGTGCACCGCAACCTCGCCGTGGTAGGAGACCCCGATCAGTCGATCTACAAATGGCGCGGCGCCGACCTGCGGAACATCCTCGACTTCGAGCACGATTTCCCCGAGGCGCTGGTGGTGCGGCTGGAGCGGAACTACCGCTCCACGCAGGTGATTCTGGATGCCGCGTCGGCGGTCATCGCGCAGAACAAGAACCGCAAGGACAAGCGGCTGTACACCGAGCAGGAGGGGGGCGCCCCCATCCTGTATTACCGCGCCGGCGACGACCTCGACGAGGCCGAATACATCGCGCGCACCTGCCGCCAGGCGCTGCGTGAGGACGGCGACAACCTGGCCGCGGTGCTCTACCGCACCAACGCGCAGTCGCGCACGGTGGAAGACGCGCTGCGCCGGTCGGGCATTTCGTACCGCATCATCGGGGGCGTCCGGTTCTACGAGCGCAGGGAAGTCAAGGACGCGCTCTCGTATCTTCGCCTGGTCCTCAACCCGCACGACGACGTCAGCCTGCGCCGGGTGATCAACGTGCCGGCGCGCGGCATCGGCAAGGGTGTGATGGAAGCGCTCGAAGCCGTCGAGGTCGGGGACGACGACGACGTCCCGCCGCTGCTCGCCGGTCTTCAGCCGGTGGTGAGCGCCACGTCGCTCTGGTCGAAGCTGACGCTGGCCCTCGAGCGGCGGCTCCTCGCGCCGAGGGCCCTCACGGTGTTGGCCGTGTTCCGCGATCTCCTCGTCGAGATGACCGCGGTGGCGGCCGCGGAGCCGTCGGTGGCGCTGCTGCTCGGCAAGGTGCTCGACCGCAGTGGCTACCTGAAGGACCTGCGCGAGGAACACAGCGAAGAGGCCGAGGGGCGCGTCGAGAACCTGATGGAGCTCGTGTCGGCCTCGCGCGAGTACGAGAGCCGCAGCCCGGAGCCGTCGCTCGCGGGGTTCGTCGATCAGCTGTCGCTGCTGTCGGATGCCGACGAGGAAGCCGGCGCCAAGGACAGCCACGTGCTGATGATGACGATGCACAGCGCCAAGGGGCTCGAGTTCCCGGTTGTCATCATCGCGGGGCTGGAGGAAGGGCTGTTTCCGCACTCTCGCTCGGCCGACGACGAGGCGGAACTCGAGGAAGAACGGCGGCTGTGCTACGTGGGTATCACGCGCGCGCAGCGCCGCCTGGTACTGACGTCGGCGGCTCGGCGGCGGGTGTACGGCGACTACCAGTCCACCGAGCCTTCCCGCTTCATCGACGAGATACCACCGCAGTTGATGGAAACCGTGCCGTCGGCGATGTCGTTTGGCTCCGCGCAAGGCTATGCCGCGCGCGGCGGCGAGCGGCCCTGGGCGAATGGAGGCGGCGGCTACCGCCAGCGCAAGCGCGAAGAGACACCCGTTTACCGCTATGAGGACGAGGACCAGTCGGTGCCGGGCGGCTTGAAGGTGGGGCTGCGCGTGCGACATCCCACGTTCGGCGTCGGGACGGTCACGGCGCTCGAGCCGCTCGACGACGACGTCAAGCTGGTTGTCCGGTTCCTGTCCGTCGGCCCCAAGACGCTGCGCGCCAAGTTCGCGAAGCTCGAACCCGCCTAGTCGGCCGCCGCCGCTCCACGC
>Ga0079218_10000018_pt1 | contig 29933 bp, 26 predicted proteins | sample NCCompost_FD_77181 | JGI IMG/M metagenome (GOLD analysis project Ga0079218, IMG submission 77181) | Agricultural soil microbial communities from Utah to study Nitrogen management - NC Compost | ecosystem: Environmental > Terrestrial > Soil > Agricultural land | place: USA: Utah | collected... | reverse complement strand
GACGGTGGGAACCGTACTTCATCGCGGTTTCGAGGCGCCAGGAGGCGGGTTCGCCAAGGAGCTCGGGCATGATGAGCGCGTGCGAATCGCCGGCGTCGATCGAGGCCCGCAGCAGCCGCTCGACTTCGGCAAAGAGCGCCGGGTCCTCGAACGCGGCGGCCCCGTGCCGCACCAGGTGCAGGCGGAGGCGCTCGCGCACCCGCCCCTGCACGTCGGCCATCACCGCGTCTACCGAGACGTCAGCGGCCAAAATCGTCGCGTACGCCCGCGCGGACCTGGACGTTCGTGCTGGCCGAGGACACGACGCGGTTCTTCTGCTTGAGCCGGAACGTCACACGATAGGCGCCGCCCTGCTGGAAGGTGTGGTCGGCGGCGAAGCGGCGCCGGATCGTGCTCGTGCCTTCCTGGTACGGGTCGCAGTCCTCGGAGGTTTCCGACACCGTGCCGTCGCCCCAATCCCACGCGATCGACGGACAGTAGAAGTCGATCGAGTCGTCGGGCCCGCCCCGCACGTCTATCGTGGCGCGCACGCGCAGCGGCGAGAAGCCAAGCGGCGGCGAGACCTTGAGTGCTAGACTGGGCCGTTTGTCGTCGTCCTGCTTCTGGGCTACTTTCTGATCGTTCTTCTGATCGGCGGCGGAACCAGAAACGGCGTGTGCCACGGCCAGGGTTCCCGCCACGCACACGCCGGCGAGCGCGGCGGTCAGCCGGACGAGTGCGACAGGACGAGAGTCGGCAGCCATGCGGCGGTTCCTCCAGACAGGAGGCAGGGGCTGCCGTGATTGTACGCGATCAGACCGATGCAGATGACCCACCAAACGCCACGTGTCCGGCTCGATCGACGAACGGCCGGCGAACTCGACGCGGACCTCGTCGTCGTGCCCGCCTTCGAACGAGACACTTTTGCGGATGTGCCTGGCCTGGCACAGGCCTCGGGCGGTGAGGTCCTGGCGGCGCGGGACCGAGGCGCGTTCTCCGGCAAGCCGTTCGAGTCGCTCGTCGTCGGCAGTCAGGGAGGCGGCTGGCGCACGCCGCGTGCCGTGCTCGTCGGGGCCGGCCCCGCGGCGTCCTGCACCACGGACGTGCTCCGCCGCGTGGCGATCACGGGAGCCCTCGTGGCTCGCCAGCAGCGCTTCCGGCGCGTCGCGGTTCTCGTCCGGCCCGGCACGGCCGTGCCGCCGGCGGAGGCCGCGCAGGCCGTGGCCGAGGGGGTGACGATTGCCAACTACGACGGCGCGCCGCTCAAGACGGCGGATCACGATCCCGTCTGGCTCGAGGAGGCGGCGATCGCCGGGCTCGGCGATGGCGAGGCCCTGGCCGCGGCCGTGGCCCGTGGCGTGGTGCTGGGCGAGGCCACGAACCAGGCGCGCACGCTCGCCAACGAGCCGGGCAATCTCCTGACGCCCCGGATCTTTGCCGAGCGCGGCGCGGCGCTGGCCACCGCGGCGGGGCTTGGCGTCGAAATTCTGGACGAGGCGAGGATCGCCGAGCTTCGCATGGGGCTGCTCCTCAGCATCGCGCAAGGCAGCCACGAGCCGCCCCGCCTGCTCGTGCTGCGGCACGAACCGGCCGGAGCGGTGTCCAACATCACATTGGGGCTGATCGGAAAGGGCATCACGTTCGACACCGGCGGCATCTCGATCAAGCCGGCCGAGAACATGGACAAGATGAAGGACGACATGTCGGGCGGGGCCGCCGTGATCGCCGCGATGTCGGCCATCGCCCGCCTGAAGCTGCCGGTGCGGTGCATCGGCCTCGTGCCGATGACCGAGAACATGCCCGGCGGGCTCGCCATCAAGCCGGGCGACGTGGTGACGAGCGCCGAGGGCAAGACGGTGGAAATCCTCAACACCGACGCCGAAGGCCGGCTCGTGCTGGGCGACGCACTCTGGTATGCGCGCCAGCTCGGCGCCACGCACCTCGTGGACCTGGCGACGCTCACCGGCGCGTGCGTCGTGGCGCTGGGGAAGACCACCACCGGACTCTTCGGACGGCCGCAGACGTGGGTGGACGCGGTGCTCGACGCCACGAAGCGTGCGGGCGATCGCGCGTGGCCGATGCCGATCTTCGACGACTACAAGGAACTGCTGAAAAGCGAGATCGCCGACTTCACCAACACCGGCGGCCGCGCCGGCGGCGCGATCACGGGCGCGCTCTTCATCAAGGAGTTCGCCGGCGATCTGCCGTGGGTGCATCTCGACATCGCCGGCACCGCCTGGGCCGAAGACGCCAAGCCCTATCAGCCGAAGGGCGCCACCGGCGTCGGTGTCCGGACACTCGTGCAGCTGGCGATGGCGGCGCCGGGATGGGCGGGCGCCAAGACCGCCTGATGAGACCGATGCTGGCGATGCTCTGGGTGCAGCAGAACCCGATCGTGGTCGAGGTGGCCAAGCAGCCGCCACCGACGCGAGACGCCAGCATCGACGCCGTCCTCGGCATCTTCGCCCTGGCCGGTGTGTTCCTGCTCGCGGCCGCGATCGGCAGCGTGCTCGTCGCCGGCGGCATCGTGCTCTACAAGCGATGGAAGGGCGAGAGCGCGTCCTCAGACACGAGCCACACCCAGTTGCGGATCTGACCTACCCGCTCCACCCGCCTCACCGGCGTGAAGCGCCGGTCTACTGCGTAGCAACCGAAGGCGCTTTCTTGAGGGCTTGCTGGTAGCGCGTGATGCCGGCGAGCAGCGCTTCCGCAATCTGCTGGCGGTACTTCTCGGTAGCGAGCAGCCCGGCGTCCTGCTGGTTGGTGAGGAACGAGATCTCCGTGAGGATGCTCGGCATCTGCGCGCCGACGAGCACCATGAACGGCGCCTGCTTCACGCCGAGGTTGCGCGCCTTGCGGTCCGATTTCTTCACCTGCGCGAAGAGCGATTCCTGGACGAGCCTGGCCAGATCGCGCGATTCGTCGAGCTTGTTGTTGAGCGCGATGGCGCGAACGAGCTCTGGCAGCTGCCGCATGGCGCGCGTGGACGCCGCGTTCTCCCGCGCCGCCAGCGCCTCGGCTTCGGCGGTGGGCGCGAAGTTGAGGTAGTAGGTCTCCACACCGCGCGCACGCCGGTCGGCGCTGGCGTTGGCGTGAATCGACAGGAAGATGTCGGCGCCCGACCGGTTGGCGAGGTCGGTGCGCTCTTCGAGCGGCACGAACGCGTTGGTGCGGCGCGTCTGGATAACCTCGACGCCGGGTTGCCGCAACAGCAGCTTCTCGAGACGGAGCGCCACGTCGAGCGTGAGGTCGGCCTCCGACAGCCCCTTCACGCGCGCGCCCGGATCGTGACCGCCATGGCCGGCGTCGATGACGACGCGGGCGATACCGAGCCCGAGCTGGCGTGAGAGCGAGAAGCCGCCGCGGGCGTTGACGGCGGGCGCAACTGGTGGCGGCGCGTCGGCCGGCTGAGGAGGCGCCGCGGCCGCCACGATCTCTTTCGCAGCGGCGAGCGACTCCTTCGCGGCCGCGAGCGACACCGCGACAGGGGTCGGGGACGCCGTGACCGGCGGTTCCGCGCGCGCCATCGGTGCCGCGAGCGCTGCCGGCGGTTGTGCGGGCAGCGGCACGGGGACCGGGGCGGGCGGCGGCGCCGCCGGAAGTGATGACAGCGGACTCGGCGGCGGGTTGGACGGCGAGCGTTCCACGTCCACCACGATGCGGTACGGGTTGTAGAGCGTGTAGACGCTGTGCCGTCCGCCGTTCTCGAGGTCGAGCACGACGCGGGTGATGCCGCCCGGATGCGCGCCGATCCGGACGCGCCGCACCGGCCCGTCCTCGTAGGGCAGCACCGCGAACCGCAGTGGCGCGACCGCGCGGGTGTGCGGGAAGTCCACGAACACGCGCTCGGGGCCCTGGAGGCGCTCGCTGTGGTACGTCACTTCGCGATCGAGCTCGAACGTCACGCGCACGGCGTCGGGCAGGATCTCGCGCCTGACCGCAGTCAGGGCCACGACCCCGGAGACGGCGGCTTCAGGTCCCGTCTGCGCCCGCGGCACCGGCTTCGACGCCGGCGGGATGACCACCGGCGTGGCCGGCGGGATGACCACCGGCGTGGAAGGCGCAGCCGCCACGTCGCGGGGCGCTCCCTCGAGGCGACGCGCGAGCGGCACACCCTGCCGCGCATAGCTGCCGCCTGGAAACGCCTTCGAGAGGGCTGCCAGCAGTTGCAGCGCGCGATCGCGATCCAGCTCGTCGCCCGCCTGGAAGAAGAGATCCGCCGAGAGCGCCGCGCCCTGCCACAACGCCTTGTCGGCCTGGCCGGCGGCGGGGAAGAGACGCGCAAGGTCCTCGAAAGAGCCCACGAGCGTGCGCACCCGGCTCTGCGTGGCGGCGGACGCCCCTGCCCTGGCGCTTGAGAGCTCGCGCCGCAGCAGCGCCTCGCGCGCGACGGCCTCCTTGAGGAGCGCGGCGCCATCAGGCGAAGCCGCGCCAGAGCCCGAAGGGCGTAGGCGGGACTGCGCCGCCGCGGCCGACGCCACGTCCGCCAGCAGCGCGACGGCGAGCACGCTAGCGCGGATGAACGTCGATTTCATCGAAGTAGTTCCGGTCCACCAGCACTTCGCGAGCCTTGCCGGCGGCGCCCGCCGACACCAGGCCGTCGGCCTCCATCATGTCCACGAGCCGCGCCGCGCGGCTGAAACCGACGCGCAGCTTGCGCTGCAGATAGGAGATCGACACCTGGCCGCTCGTGACGACGATGCGCGCGGCCTCGTCGAAGAGCTCGTCCTTCTCGAACTCCAGGTTGCCGGGGCCGCTCTTCTCCTCGTCTTCCGCGGTGATGCTGTCGTCGAACACCGGCTTCCCCTGCTTGCGGAGGAAGCTGGCCAGCCGCGCGCTCTCCTGCTCGGAGATATAGGGCCCGTGCAGGCGGAGACAGCGGGAGGAGGCAGGCGGCATGTAAAGCATGTCGCCCTTGCCGAGCAGCTGCTCGGCGCCGTTGCCGTCGAGGATCGTCCGCGAATCGGTTTTCGAGGACACGCGGAACGAGATGCGCGAGGGCAGATTGGCCTTGATGAGCCCGGTGATGACGTCCACCGACGGGCGCTGCGTCGCCAGGATCAGGTGGATGCCGACGGCGCGGGCCATCTGCGCCAGACGGCAGATCGACTCCTCGACCTCGTTGCTGGCCACCATCATCAGGTCGGCGAGCTCGTCGATGACGACCACGACGAAGGGGAGCGGCTTGGGCGCTTCGGGATCGTTGGCGGCGGCCGCGCCGCGCTCCTGCAGCGCCAGCCGGATGTTCCGGTTGTACTGCTCGATGTTCCGGACGCCCTCGGCGGCCAGCGTCTTGTAGCGCTCTTCCATTTCGCGCACCGCCCAGCGCAGGGCGTTGGCCGCCTTCTTCGGGTCGACGACCACCGGCGTGAGCAGGTGCGGGATCTCCTCGTACATCCCGAGCTCGAGCCGCTTGGGGTCGATCATGATCAGCCGCACGTCATCGGGCGTGGCGCGATAGAGGATGCTCGTGAGCATGGCGTTGAGGCCCACCGACTTGCCGGTGCCCGTGGACCCGGCGATCAGCAGGTGCGGCATCGTCGCCAGGTCGGCGAAGTACGGCTCGCCGTGAATGGTCTTGCCGAGCGCGAGCGTGAGCTTCGACGTCGAGCGCTGGTAGCCGTCGGACTCGAGCAGCTCGCGCAGCGAGATCGCTTCGCGGTTCGGGTTGGGGATCTGGATCCCGACCGTGGACTTGCCGGCAATGCGATCGATCAGCACCGATTCGGCCTGCATCGCCAGGCACAGGTCGTCGGCGAGGCCGGTCACCTTGCTGTACTTCACGCCGGCATCCGGCTTGAACTCGAACGTCGTCACCACGGGGCCGGGGTGAATCTGCGCCACCTGCCCCTCGACCGCGAACTCGCGGCACTTCTCCTGCAGCTGGCGCGCCAGGTCCATCAGCTGGCGCTCGTCGATCTTGCTCTCCGCCCGCGGCGCGTCGAGCAACGAGGGCGGCGGCAGGGTGTACGTGCCGTTCTTGCGCTGCGCGGGCGCCTTGGGCGGTTCGGGATCCGGCAGCATCGACGGCGTCGCCGACGGCTTGCGGACAACGGCCGGCCGGGCGGCCATCGGCTCGGGCTCGGGCTTCGGCTCGGGCTTGGGCGCCGGCCTGGGCGGCGGCGCGGCCTCGAGCTTCGGCGCCTTGATCACCGGTGCGACGCCGGACTTCTTGGTGTGCTTGGCGATCACTTCGCGCCGGGCGCGCTCGCGCCGGCGCTCGTCGATCCAGCCGCGCACGAAGCCGAGGCCGCGGGCGGAGATGTCGCGCGAGCCCACCGTGGCCGTGGCGAACATGCGCCCGAACGAGAACTGCGTCGCCATGATCACCGAGAGCATCATGGCGGTGAGCAGCACGATGATCGAGCCGGTGCGATTGAGGTATTCGGCCAGGGCCATGCCGAGCCCGGCGCCCACCGTGCCGCCGGCGTCGAACGTCTTGGCCGCCAGATCCGTGCTCCCGAGCACCAGGCTGAAGAACGCACTGGCGCAGATGAGCAGCAGCATGCCGCCGAACGCCTTCGTATAGGCGGCATCGGGCGTCTGGCACCAGAAGTAGTGCCAGCCGACGACGCCGAGCGCGAAGGGAAGAAAGTAGGCGCCGTAGCCGAAGAGTTGAAACGAGAGCTCGGCGAGAAACGCGCCGACGCGGCCCACGAAGTTCGCCGGCGGGTGCGACACACCGGTGGTGAAGAACCACACCGGATCGGACGGTTCGTACGTGACGAGCGCGATCAGCCAGATCAGCGCCGCGGCAAACAGCGCGACGCCGACGAATTCGCTGATGCGCCGGGAAATACTCGAAGCGGCCACCTAAATCTCCATCAGGACGGGCAGCACCAGCGGTCGCCGGCCCGTTCGTTTCTTGAAAAACCGGCGCAGCTCGACCCGGAGCTTCTCCGTCATCAGCCCCTGGTCGGTGCGCTCGTCCATGCTCGACGCCTGGATGCACTCGGCAATCGCGCCCGCGGCGTCGTCGAAGATCGCGTCGTCGTCGCCGGACACGAACCCGCGGGCGACGAGCTCCGGTGGTCCGGCCAGCGCGCCGGTGTCGCGGCTGATCGCCACGACGGCCACGACGATGCCGTCCGCCGCCAGGTGCCGGCGATCGCGCAAGACCTCGTCGCCCACCTCGCCGACGCGCGTGACGTCGATGAGCACGCGGCCGGTCGGCGCCTTGTCGGCGATGCGCGCTCCGGCCTGGTCGAACTGGATGATGTCGCCGTCCTGCGCCAGGAGCACCTGCACGGAGCGGTCGCCGCCGGCGAGCACCCGCCGCGCCACGCGGGCGTGCTGCGCGAGCTGCCGGTATTCGCCGTGCACGGGCACGAAGTAGCGCGGCCGCACCAGCGAGAGCACCAGCTTGAGCTCCTCCTCCGACCCGTGTCCGGAGACGTGCACGTGCTTCATGCTGTCGGTGATGACGTGGGCGCCGCGGCGGGCCACGTGGCTCATGGTGCGGGCGATGGCTTTCTCGTTGCCGGGAATCGCGCGCGCCGAGAGCACCACGGTGTCGTCCGGACCGAGCCGGACGAACCGGTGGTCGTCGATGGCGATGCGCGAGAGCGCCGCCTGCGGCTCGCCCTGCGACCCCGTGGCGATGCACAGCACGTCCTGGCCGGCGAAGTTGGGCACCTCGCTGTCGCGAATCTGCACGCCCGACGGGACCCGCAGGAACCCGAGGCGCTGCGCGATCTCGCTGGTCCGCTCCATGCTGCGGCCGACGAACGCCACCCGGCGGTCGAACTGCACCGCCAGATCGACCAGCACCTGCATGCGGTAGACGCTCGACGAGAACGCCGCGACCACGAGCTTGCCCTCGGTGCTGGTGAAGACCTCTTCGAACGCCTCGATGACGTCGATTTCAGGGCCGGTGAAGCCTTTGCGATCGATGTTGGTGCTGTCGGAGAAGAGCGCCAGCACGCCCTGCGCGCCGAGCTCGGCGAAGCGGTGCAGATCGAAGTGCTCGCCGTCGATCGGCGTCTGGTCGATCTTGAAGTCGCCCGTGAAGAGCACCACGCCCACCGGGCAGGTGATCGCCACCGCCACGCAGTCGGGCATGCTGTGCGTGACGCGGATGAACTCTAGCGACAGCGGCCCGATGGTCACCGTCTGCCGCGGGCGGATCGTGGTCAGGCGCTTGCCGGCATCGATGCGGTGCTCTTCGAGCTTCGGTTCCACGAGCGCCAGCGTCATCGCCGTGCCGTAGACCGGCCCGTCGAAGAGCGGCATCACGTGCGGTACGGCGCCGATGTGATCCTCGTGCCCGTGGGTCAGCACGAGCGCCTTGACCCGGTCGCGCCGCGATTCGAGGTAGGTCATGTCCGGGATGATCAGGTCGACGCCCAGCTGGTCCGGGTCCGGGAACATCACGCCGGCGTCGATGAGGACAGTCGTGTCCTCCCATGACACGGCCATCATGTTCATGCCGAACTCGCCGAGTCCGCCGAGGGGAACGACCTCGAGCGTCGCGGGCGTCACGACGGGGGAAGCAGCTTGGTCCATCCGATCCCAGCTTCAGTGTCTGCCTGTCCGCACTTCGTGCGGGCCATCGACACCGATGCAGATCTCGCGAGGGTCTTTTCGGCCTCACGAGCCGTGCACTTCAGTCCATTGCCGTGCTCTGGCGAGCAACGGCGTGGTGAGGGACGCTGCCTCTACTGGCGAGCGCCCGGTTGGGCAGCTGGGAGCGCCCAAAAAGCTGGCGGGCTCAACGACTTCGGGTGAAAAACTATAGCACAGCCCTCGAGAGGGCCGCGAACCCCTCCAGGGGGAGATCCCCGGGGCGGATCTGCGGGTCAACTCCCGCCCGGGCAAGGAGATCCGCCGGATCTCGGCCCAGAGCCTCGGCGGGTGGGGTCAGCGCGTTCAGAAGCGTCTTGCGCCGCTGCTGGAAGGCGCCGCGCACCAGGCGGGCGAAGACCGACCGGTCTCCCACCTCGACGCCAGGCTGCCGGAACCGGAGGCGCACGACCGCGGAGGTCACCTTGGGAGGCGGCCGGAACGCGCCGGGCGGGAGCGTCAGAACGCATTCGGCGTCGGCGTCGAGAGCCACGGCCACCGCGAGCGGGCCGTAGTCGGCAGACCCTGAACGCGCCACGACGCGCTCGGCGACCTCCTTCTGGAGCATGACAGTCGCGTCGGCCAGCGTGCGGCCACCGCCCGAGGTCTCGAGCAGTCTCGCCAGGATCGGCGTGGCGATGTTGTAGGGCAGGTTGCCGGCCACCCGCACGGGCAGCCGTTCGCCGGCGAGCAGCGCCGCGAGGTCGGCGTCGAGGAAGTCGCCTTCGATCACGCGGACCGTCGCCGGCACGAGCGCTGGAAGCGCCGCGGCCAGGTCGCGGTCGATTTCCACCGCCACGAGCCGTCCCACGCGTGCAGCGAGCGCGGCCGTGAGGGCGCCGCGTCCGGGCCCGATCTCCAGGAACGTGTCGTCGGGTTGCGGCGCGATGGCCGCCACGAGTTTCGCCACCCACGCGGGCTCGAGGAAGTGCTGCCCGAAGCGCTTGCGCGCCCGGTGGGTCACTCTTTGTCGTCCTCGTCGGGGCCCAGCGTCTCGCCGCGCCAGTAGCGCTCCTCGATCTCCTCGATCTCCTCTTCGCTCAGCCCGAAGTAGTGCCCGATCTCGTGAATCAGCGTCTCGCCGATGACCGCGCGGACGTCGTCCTCGTCGTCGCAGTCCTCTTCAATCGGTCCCTGGAAGATGGTGACGCGATCCGGCAGCCGGTTGCCGTCGGCCCACTGGCGCTCGGGCAGCGGCGTCCCCTCGTAGAGGCCGTAGAGCGAGTCGGGCGGCTCGACCTCCATCGCCTCGAGCGTCTCGGGGCTGGGCTCGTCTTCGACCACGATGGCGATGTTCCGCATCTCGGCGCGGAAGCGCCGCGGGATGAGCATGATCGCCTCTGCCACGAGTTGCTCGAACGCGGCGCGGGTCATCGCCGTGCCTTCTTTTTCGACGCCTTCGCGGTAACCGTGGAACGGAGCTTCGGGCGGGCCTTCGCGCCGGGCCTGGGGGCGCGCGCCACGCGCGACTCGCGCTGGAGTGCCGCGAAGTAGAGGCAGTCGTCGGCCACCGGACACTGATCGCAGAGCGGGTTGGTGGGGCGGCACACGCGGCGGCCGTGCAGGATCTGGACGTCCGACGCGAGCGTCCACATCGAGTCGGGCAGCCGCTCGCAGAGTTGCGTCTCCACCGCGACCGGGTCGTCGCCCTCGGCGATGCCGATCCGGTTGGCGACGCGCAGTACGTGCCGATCGACCGGCAGGCCAGGCACGCCGAGCGCATGTCCGAGCACGACGTTGGCCGTCTTGCGCCCGACGCCCGGCAGCGCCGTCAGGGCGTCCATGTCGGCCGGCACCTGTCCATCGTGATCGCGCACCAGGATCTGCGCCATGGTGATCAGCGCCTTCGACTTCTGGCGGAAGAAGCCGGTCGAGAGGATCTGCGGTTCGAGCTCCGCGGGCGTTGCCGCGGCCAGCGTCCGTGCATCCGGATAGCGCGCGAAGAGCGCCGGCGTGACCAGGTTCACGCGCGCGTCCGTGGATTGCGCCGAGAGCATGGTTGCGACGAGCAGCTCGAAGGCGTTGCGGTAATGCAGCTCGGTGTCGGCGCCGGGGTAGAGGCCGGCCAGCGCCTCGATGATGCGCCGCGTCGTCTGGGGCGACTTCATCCGTCAGTGGATCGGATCGGCCTTGGTCCAGCCGACGTTGGAGTAGCTCTCCCCGAACACGCGGAGGTGCTCCTGCAGCGCGGCAATGAGATTGGGGACGAACTGCACCGGCACGACGACCCGCGATCGGACCGGGGCGCGGACCACGTGGTCCTTTTCGGCTTCCTTCAGCTCGCGTTCCGAGAGGGGCATCACCTCGCAGAAGGTCAGCGTGAAGTCGAATGGCGTGTGGGCGATGGAGCAGAAGTTGGCGTAGGTGCGCGCCTCGCCTGGCTGCTCGTCGGGCACGATGGAGAAGTTGATCTGCTTGCGGTCGGGGGGCTGCTGATCGCTCATGCCCGATAGTATCCCCCGCCGCTGTGGGGGCCGGCTTCCGCCGGCCCTGGCCGCCTGAAGGCGGCCCCTACATCAATACCGTCGCATCACGCCGACGACGACGCCCTGGACCTGGACGTTGTCCGGGTCGAAGAGCATCGGCTGCATCGACGGGTTGGCGGGCTGAAGACGGATCTTGCCGTTGTCGCGATAGAACTTCTTGAGCGTGACGTCCTGGCCGCCGATGAGCGCGATGACCATCTCGCCGTTGTCGGCCGACTTGCGGTCCTCGACGATGACGAAATCGCCGTCGCGGATCTGTTCGTCGATCATCGAGTCGCCGCGGACGCGCAGCACGTAGCTGTCGCGCTTGCCGGCCATCGACTCGGGGACCGCAATCGTCTCGCTCCCCGGCACCGCCTCGATGGGGGCGCCGGCCGCGACGAAGCCGAGCATCGGCAGTTCGATGGCGCGGCCGCCGACGCGCGCCGGTACGAGCTCGACCGATCGGCTGCGATTCCAGGCACGCCGTATGAATCCCTTTTCCTGCAGGTTGGTGAGGTGCTTATGGACGGTGGCGAGCGACGAGAGGCTGAACTGGCGGCCGATCTCCTCGAGGCTCGGCGCGTAACCGTGGCGCTGGATGAACTCGTTCAGGTAGTCGAGAATCTCGCGCTGCCGTTTCGTCAGTGGGAGCACAGCCGTTCTCCTTCGCCGCCGATACAGCGGTCGTCGGCCCGTGACTATATGCGAAGATAAGGCGAAGAACAAGCCCGGCCCGGTGCTACACTCGAAACAACCGGTGTCCGGGACGATTCGTCGAAAGAGCGAACAACATCAGAGCCGGTTTGCCAGGCGGGCGAACCGGCGTGAAGCCGGTTTGCCAGACAGGTGTGTCATGCGATTCCGCACCCCCGTCGTCATTGTTCTCGCGCTTGCCGTGACGGCCGCCGCAGCGACCCTGCGGGCCTCGACCGCGTCGCGTCAGCACGCGGATTCCCTCGCCCGGAAAATCACGCAAATCACGCAGCGCGGTGCCCAGGGCCCGGCCACCGGCGTCCGCAAGACCGAGGTGAGCGAAGACGAGGTCAATTCGTGGTTCGTGTTTCGCGGGCGGCCGTACCTGCCGCAGGGGCTGAGCAGCCCCACCGTCACGATGATTGGCGACGGCACGATGCGCGGTGTCGCGATGGTCGACCTCGAGGCGCTCGGCAAGCAGCGATCGAAAGGCGGCATGCTCGACATCTGGAGCTATCTCGGCGGCAAGGTGCCGGTGGCAGTGACCGGGACCTTGCGGGCGCGCGACGGCCGCGGCCAGTTCGAGATGAAGTCGGCGGAAGCGGCCGGCGTGCCGGTGCCGAAGGCGCTGGTGCAGGAGCTCGTGTCGGTCTACACGGCGTCGCCGGATCAGAAGAAGCCGATCAGCCTCGAGTCCTCGTTCGAGCTGCCGGCGCGCATCCGGTCGATCGACGTCGGCCGCGGCCAGCTCGTCGTCGTGCAATAGTAGGGGCCGCCTTCAGGCGGCCCATCGCCCGCGAGCGCCGGCCTTGGCGGCGTCCCAACCCGCGACTCGTCTCGTGACCGATCCGCTCGATAGTCCGCTGCAATACCTGAAGGGCGTCGGCCCCCGCAAAGGCGCCGATCTGAAGAAGGCGGGCCTGGCGACCGTGGAAGATCTGCTCTACCGGCTGCCGTTCCGGTACGAGGACCGCAGCCGCATGCAGCCGATCGCCTCGCTGCGGCCCGGCACCAAGGCGGCCGTGTTCGGCGAGATCAAGAGCGCGCACGTGGCCACCACGCGGCGGCGCGGCTTCCGCATCTTCCACGCCGTGCTCGGCGACGCGAGCGGCGGCATCCGCTGTTCGTGGATGAACCAGCCGTACCTCGCCGACATCATCCAGCCGCACACGACCGTCGTCGTGTTCGGCGAGGTCAAGCTGGATTCGAGCGGGCTGCACTTCCTCAACCCGGAGTTCGAGATCGTCTCGGACGATCTGTCGGGGCTGCACGTCGGGCGCATCGTGCCGTTCTACGAGCGCACCGGGACCGTCACCCCGAACATGCAGCGGAAGCTGGTGCGCCACGCCCTCGACGTGCTGCCGGCGGAACTGCCCGACCTGCTCGATCCGGAGCTGCGCGGCCGCCAGAACCTCATGGCGCGGCGCCCCGCCATCGAGGCGAGCCATTTCCCGGCGAGCGAGGCGAGTGTCGCCGAGCTCAACGCGTTTCGGACGCCGGCGCAGCGGCGCCTCATTTTCGAGGAGTTCTTCCTGTTTCAGATCGGCCACGCGTGGCGGCGCCACGAGACGAGCGTGGAGCGCAAGCCGCATCAGATCGCGGTGGACGATCGAATCCGGCAGTCGGCGGCGCGGGTGCTGCCGTTTCACCTCACCCCGGGCCAGCGGACGGCCATCAAGGAGATCGTGGATGACCTGTGCCTGCCGACGCCGATGAACCGGCTGCTGCAGGGCGATGTGGGCGCCGGCAAGACGATCGTGGCGCTCCTCGCCGCCGTCGTGGCGATGGAGAACGGGCTGCAGGTGGCCTTCATGGCGCCCACCGAGATCCTGGCCAAGCAGCACTACTCGACCATCGCGCGGCTGCTCTCGCAGACGCGCTTCCGCGTGGACCTGCTGACCGGCAGCACGCCGGGTCTGCAGCGGCACACGATCCTGGCGCATCTCGAGCGCGGCACCACGAACCTGGTGGTGGGCACCCACGCGCTCGTGCAGGACGCCATCAAGTTCCACGCGCTGGGTCTCGTGGTGATCGACGAGCAGCACCGCTTTGGCGTGGCGCAGCGGGCGGCGCTCCAGGAGAAGGGGCTGCGCCCCGACGTGCTGCTGATGACCGCGACGCCGATTCCGCGCACGCTGGCGCTCACCGACTACAGCGAGCTGGACGTGTCGAAAATCACGGGGCTGCCGCCGGGGCGGAAGCCGGTGCGGACCTGGGTCAAGCCCGAGTCGCGCCGGGACGAGGTGTACGAGTTGCTGCGCGCCGAGATCGACAAGGGCCGCCAGGTCTACGTGATCTATCCGCTCGTGGAGGAGTCGGAGAAGGTCGATCTGAAGTCGGCCACCGAGATGGCGGATCACCTGCAGGCCGAGGTGTTTCCCGGCCGGCGCGTGGCGTTGCTGCACGGGCGCATGAAGCAGGACGCCAAGGACCAGGTGATGCAGGCCTTCATGTCGGGCGCCGTGCAGGTGCTCGTGTCCACGACGGTCGTCGAGGTCGGCGTGGACGTGCCCAACGCCACGGTGATGGTGGTGGAGCACGCCGAGCGCTTCGGCCTCTCGCAGCTGCACCAGCTCCGCGGACGGATCGGCCGCGGCGAGTGGGACTCGCACTGCATCCTGCTCTATCAGGCGCCGTGGAGCGACGACGCGCGCGAGCGGCTGCGGACGATGGCCGAGACGAACGACGGCTTCGCGATTGCCGAGCGCGATCTCGAGCTGCGTGGACCGGGCGACTTCTTCGGCACACGGCAGTCGGGGCTGCCGAAGCTCCGCACCGGGGACCTCGTACGCGACCGCGACATCATGGAAGAAGCCCACGGGGAGGCGCGGCGGCAGGTCGAGGCAGGGCTGTCGCCGGCGCTGACGGCCTTCGTCCGCGACAAGTGGGACGCGCAGTTCGGTCTCATCCAAGTTGGCTAAACGCCCGCCCGGAGGGCGGGCAAGTAGATACTGTTCTAGCGAGGCGGAGCCTTCATGCTTGTCACCTCCGAGGCGGAGCCTCGCTAGCGTGCGGATCATCGCCGGACACCTCAAAGGACGGCGCCTCGCGTCGCCCTCATGGGCGGGGCTGCGGCCCACCTCCGATCGCCTGCGCGAGACGCTCTTCAACGTGCTGGCGCCCCGCATCGAGGGCGCGCGCGTGCTCGACGGCTTTGCCGGGACCGGCGCGCTCGGATTCGAGGCGCTGAGCCGCGGCGCCGCGCACGTCGTGTTCGTGGAATCGGATCGCCGCGCGACCGACATGATCACGCGCGCGGGGCAGGCCTGGGGCGTGGAGGCGGACTATACTATTCACGTCGGGGACGCCGTGGAGTGGTTGAGGCGCCTCGCCCACGGCCCGCGCTTCGACCTGATCCTGCTCGATCCGCCGTACTCGCTGCCGCAGCTCCGCGACGCCCTCGATGCCGCCGCCGGATGCCTGTCCGAGCGCGGCATGCTGGTGCTGGAGCGGGCGACGCGGCGCGAGCCGGACGACGTGAGGTCGCTGAAGCGCGTGCGCGACCTGCGGGCCGGTGACAGCACGCTGACGTTCTACGCGCTCGCCGCCAACGGCGAGCATGAGGCTGAGACGCGATGAGCCCTGCCGAACCGCCGAACGGCCGCCTGGCGATCTTCCCCGGATCGTTCGACCCGCTCACCAACGGGCACGTCGACATCATCCTGCGCAGCGCGCACCTGTTCGAGCGCATCGTGGTGGCGGTGCTGGTGAATCCGGAGAAGCAGCCGCTCTTCTCGCCAGACGAGCGCATCGGCATCATCCGCGAGGTGTTCCGCGAGTACCCGAACATCGAGGTCGAGAGTTTCGACGGGCTGCTCGTCGCCTACGCGCGGCGGCGGCGGGCGAGCGCCATCGTGCGCGGCATCCGCGCCGTATCGGACTTCGAATACGAGTTCCAGATGGCGTTGATGAACCGCCACCTGGAGCCGACGCTCGAGACGGTGTTCATGATGCCGGCCGAGCAGTACACGTATCTGAGCTCGCGGCTGATCAAGGAAGTGTTCAGCCTGGGCGGCGACGTCCGCGGCCTGGTGCCGTCGGCCGTCGAGAAGGCGATGCACGAGAAGAAGGGCGTCAAGAGCCACTAGCAGGGGATTTCAGATGGGTATGTTTGCAGACCGTATGTCATCGGTTCAGGTGTCGGCCACGCTGAAGGTGGCGGCCGAAGCCGAACGGCTCCGCAGGGCGGGGCACAGCGTGGTGGACTTCAGCGCCGGCGAGCCGGACTTCCCGACGCCGGAGCACGTGAAAGAGGCGGCCAAGGCGGCCATCGACGCCAACTTCACGCGCTACACGGCAGCAGCGGGCATTCCCGAGCTGCGTGAAGCCATCTGCGGGCGCTACAAGCGCGACTACGGCGTGGACGTCACCGCGGCGGAAGTGCTCCTCACGTTCGGCGGCAAGCAGGCGCTTTTCAACACGGCGCTCGCGCTCTTCAATCCCGGCGACGAGGTGATCACGCACGCGCCGTACTGGCCGACGATCCCCGAGCAGGTGAAGCTCGTGGGCGCGGTGCCGGTGATCGTGCAGACGAGCTCGGAGGACGGCTTCGCCGTGTCGGCGGAGGCGATTCTCGGGAAGATTACGCCGAAGACCAAGGCGATCCTCCTCAATACGCCGAGCAACCCGACGGGCGCGCTGATCGAAGAGAGCGTCGTCGCCGCCATTGCGGACGAGGCCGCCAAGCGCGGGATCTGGACGATCGTGGACCTCTGCTACGAGCAGCTGATCTACGAGACCGTGCCGCACAACGTGCCGAAAGCACTCTTCGACCGCAACCGCGCCAGGACGGTGCTGTGCGGATCGGCCTCGAAGAGCTACGCCATGACCGGCTGGCGCGCCGGCTGGACGATTGCGCCCAAGGAACTGACTTCGGTCTTCAACATCATCCAGGGGCAGACCACGTCGAACATCAACTCGATCACGCAGAAGGCGTTGCTCGCCGCGGTCAGCGGGTCGCAGGACGCGGTGACGGCGATGCTCGACGAGTACCGCGGCCGGCGCGACAACATCCACGCCTGGCTGACGGCGCACCCCGGCATCAAGTGCGTGAAGCCGAAGGGCGCGTTCTACCTGTTCCCGGACATCAGCGGGTTGCTGGCGCCGGGAACGACGTCCACCGATTTCGCGCAGGCGCTGCTCGAGAAGGAGCACGTCGTGGTGACGCCGGGCGAAGCGTTCGACGCGCCGGGCTACCTGCGCATCTCGTACGCGACCTCGATGGAACAGCTGCGCGAGGGCGCCACGCGCATCCTGCGTTTCGCCGAGTCGCTGCAGCACGCCACCGCCCGCTAGGGCAGCAGGAGACGCCGTCCGCCAGGGCGGCGACACAGTCATGCCACTCCCGTCCGCGTTCGTCGAGTCGCTGCGCGCGGCGCTCGGCGAGCGCGGCGTTTCCAACGATCCCGCCACGCTCGACGCCCACGCGGCCGACGCGCTCGGTCTCGGCCACCCGCCGGACCTCGTCGTGCGCCCGGCCGACACGGCGCAGGTCGTCGCCGTGGCGCGCCTCTGTCAGCAGCACCGCGTGCCGCTCGTCGTACGCGGCGCCGGCACCGGCTATACCGGGGGTGCGGTCCCGACACACGGCGGCGTCGTACTGTCCGTCGAGCGCCTCAATCGCATCCTCGAGATCGACGAAGTCAATCTGACCGTCGTGGTCGAGCCGGCCGTCATCACCGGCGACCTGCAGCGCGCGGTCGAGGCGCGCGGCCTCTACTACCCGCCGGACCCCGCCAGCCTCGAGTCGTCGTCGATCGGCGGCAACGTCGCCGAGTGCGCCGGCGGCCCGCGGGCGTTCAAGTACGGCACCACGAAGCGCTATGTCCTCGCGCTCGAAGCGGTGCTGCCAACCGGCGAGATCATCCACACCGGATCGAAGGCGGTGAAGAACGTCGTCGGCTACGACCTGACGCAGCTCCTCGTCGGCTCGGAAGGCACGCTGGCGATCGTCACGCGCATCACGTTGCGCCTGCTGCCGAAGCCGCCCGCGACCGCGACCGTGTCGGCGTCGTTTGCCGACATCCGCGGGGCGGTCAACGGCGTCACCGCGCTCGTGCGGCTCGGCGTGATTCCCGCGGCGGTCGAGCTCATCGACGGCGATTCGTTGCGGGCGGTCGAGGCGCACGTCGGCCGGCCGGTGGCGCCGGGCGCGTCGGCGCTCCTCATCGTGGAGGCCGACGGCGTTCCCGCCGCGGTGCAGGAGGAGATCGACCGCGCCTCGTCGGCGCTCGCCGCGTCGGGCGCGCTGGCGATCACGCGGGCTGGCAGCGAGACGGAGCGCGACGAGCTCTGGGCCGTGCGGCGGCAGCTCTCGTTGGCGCTGCGCGCGACGGGTCTCGTGAAGATCAATCACGACGTCGTCGTGCCGCGAGGGCGGGTGCCGGAGCTGTTCGAGGAGGTCGAGCGGCTCAAGTCCGCGCACGGGCTGCGCATCGCGTGCTTCGGGCACGCCGGCGACGGCAACATTCACGTCAACCTGATGCTGCAGCCGGGCGACGCCGCGGAGATGGCGCGCGCCAAAGTGGCCGAGCGCGAGCTCTTCACGCGCGTCGTGGCCCTCGAAGGGTCGATCAGCGGCGAGCACGGCATCGGCTTCGCCAAGGCGCCCTATCTGGAGATCGAGCTCTCGCGGGACGAAATCGCGCTCATGCGGCGCGTCAAGCAGGCGTTTGATCCGGCTGGAATCCTCAACCCGGGGAAGATCTTTCCAGAGTCCTAAGGCCGAAGGCCAAAGGCCTATTTATTCGCCACCAGTACGATCGTTTCGAGCTCGATCGCCGGGTCGGGATTGAGCACGCTGCGCAACCGGAGGTTGGCGGTGTTGAGGTGGCGCACGCGCGCGAGGACGCGCGCGGGCGCGCCAGCGGACGCCGCCGGCAGGTCGCGCTCCCGCAGCACCGCGAGCACACGGCCATCCGAGGCGAGAAACCGCTTCGCGCCCTCGACGTCCACGAGGTCGAGCTGTTTGACGCCGGTGTAGAAGATCAGATTGCGCGTGAACGCGTGCAGCGAGCCGAGCGGCTCGCCGCCGGTGCGGTGGGCGGTGACGAAGGCGGCCATCCGTTCGACGGCGGCCGGCCGGCCGGGCGCGAGCACGCTGAACTGCAGTCCGAGCAGCAGCGTCGTGGCCGCCGCGGCGGACGCGAGGGGCAGCGCCGTCCACATCCGCCGCAGCGCCACGATGGCGAGCGCGGCGCCGCCGGCGGCCATGCCGATGGCGGAGAAGGCGAGGATCGCCGGTGGCGTCTCCTCGAGCAGCGGCTGCAGCCGGTAGAGCAGCGCCGCCGACAGGACGAACACAGCGGCCGTGAGCCAGGTGGCCGCCGTGAGCGCCGGCGCGCGCTGCCCGTCGCCGGCGGCCTCGATGCGCGTGCCCATGGCGCGCGCCGCCAGGATCGCGAGCGGCGGCAGCACCGGCAGCACGTAGCGCGGCTGCTGGCCGACCGAGGCCACGAAGAAGAGCGTCGGCACGACGGCCCAGGCCAGCAGCCGGACGTCGCCGCGTGACGGGCGCCACTGCCGGCGCGCGAGCGCCGCGGCGCCCGCGGTGGCCGCCGCGATCCCGAATGCCGACCAGGGCATGAGGCCGCCGGCGATGACCGGCAGGTAGAACCACACCGGCCGGCTGTCGTTGAACCGCGTCGTGGTGAACCGCTCGAGGTTGTCGCCCACCAGGAAGCTGTCCACATAGGCCATGCCGTGCCGCGCGATCATCGCCACATACCACGGCAGCGCGACGGCCGCGCCGAGCGCCGCGGCGGCCGCTACGTGGCTCCAGCGGATGTCGAGCGTCCGGCGCTCCAGCCACCACGGCACGGCGATGGCCAGCACCGGCACGACGATCGCCACCGGTCCCTTCATCAAGCAGCCAAGCCCGGTCGCGGCGCCGGCGAGCAGCCACCAGCGGAGGGCGCCTCGCCCGGCCGTGTCGAATGCCGCGAACACGGCGCTCACCGCGAGCGTGATGCAGAAGGCGAGCGGCAGATCGGGCAGCGCCGAGCGCGCCATGGCGAAGTAGCCGTAGCAGGTGGCCGTGATGGCGCCGGCCAGCCACGCGTGCCCGCGCGTCGAGGCCGTCCGCGATGCCGTCGCCCAGACGAGCAGCACCAGGCCGGCACCGGACAGCGCGGACCAGAGGCGGGCCGCGCCTTCACCCGGTCCCGTCGCCCGGTAGACCAGCGCGGTGAGCCAGTAGTAGAGCACCGGCTTCTGCCAGCGGTCTTCGTAATTGAAGTGCGGCGTCAGCCAGTCGCCCGACGTGACCATCTCGCGCGCGGCCTCGGCGTAGTACGCCTCGTCGGCTTCGGTGATCGCCTGGCCGCCAAGGCCGATCCCGAAGGTGAGGAAGGAAAACAACAGGAGCGTGAGAACCGGCCGCCGCACCGCGAGCCATTGTAGCGAAGCACGTGATAATGGGGGCATGCCGCAGGTGATAGCCGTGGTTGGCGCGTCGCGCGATCGGCTCAAGTTTGGCAACAAGGCCGTGCGCGCGTTCCGCGACGCGGGGCACCGGGTGATTCCGATCAACCCGCACGAGACCGACGTGGAAGGCGAGCGCACCTACGCCTCGGTGCTCGACGTCCCGGGCCCCATCGACATGGCCACGGTGTACGTGCAGCCCGACGTCGCGTTGCGGCTGCTCGACGAGTTCCAGACGAAGCAGATCCCCGAAATCTGGCTCAACCCCGGGGCCGACGCCGACGACGTCCTGGCCGAAGCGCGCCGCCGCGGGCTCAACGTGATCGCGGCCTGCAGCATCATGGGAGCAGGAAAGCGTCCGAGCGAATACTGAGGCGCCCGGCATGTCCTCCAGCGCAGTACACCTGACTGAGTGTCCCAACTGCGGGGCCGCGCTGTCCGGCGCCTACTGCGCGAGCTGCGGCCAGAAGAACGCGCCGGTCAACCCTTCGATGGGCGACGTGCTGCACGAGGTGACGCACGAGTTCCTCCACCTGGACGGGAAGCTCCTGCGGTCGATGAAACTGCTCGCGCTGTCGCCCGGAACGCTGACACGAGAGCTGTTCGCCGGCCGGCGCGCCAGCTTTGTCACACCGTTGCGGCTCTACCTGGTGTGCAGCCTGATGTACTTCGGCACCGCGGCGTTCGCGCCCGGACTGGACTTCCGGGTCACCGTCGGTGCGGCGAAGGGCGGCGGCTCGTCGTTCAGCTGGAGAAACGAACGGCGTTCGTCCGATCCGGAAGAACTGCGGCGGTACGGCTTTGCGAACCAGCAGGAGCTCGAGGAAGCGGTGGGCGAGGCGGTGGTCCTCTGGGTGCCGCGGGTGATGTTCATCCTGGTGCCGCTCTTCGCCGCGATGCTCGCGCTCGTGACCCGCGGCTCCGGGCACAACTACCCGCAGCACGTGTACTTCGCGCTGCACGTGCATGCCGCGTGGTTCCTGGCGCTGACGGTGGCCGCGTTGGGACGGCTGCTGCCGTGGGGCGGCGTGCAGGCAGCAATCGGCTTCGCGACGCTCGTGTTCATCGGCGTCTATTTCGGGAGGGCGCTCCGCCGCGCCTACGGTGTCTCGCGTGCGGGCGGCCTGTGGCGCACGGCCGCGGTGGGGCTGGTGTACGGCCTGGCGGTCGCGGTGGCCCTCGTTGGCGTCGTGCTCCCGGTCGTGCTCATGCGCTGACAGGGCCTGTTTCGTTCCGTTCTTGACAGTCCGCGGGGCCGGTTCCTATACTCCGACTGTTCATCCACGCTCCGGCGCGAACGCGTCCGATTCGCTCACCAGCACACAACGTCTTCGAGAACTCTCCGAGAAACCTCCGAGAAACCTCCGAGAAACAATGCCCAGCAACCCGAGACGTCACGGGCCGGGTCGGTCTTCCGACCGCCGTCCCAGGGAATCCGCGGACTCCGATCGGCCGCACCGCGGCCAGGGTGAGGGAGGACCGCGAGGTCCATCCGCCGAGCCGTCGCCGCCCCGTCAGCCCCCGCCGCAAGCCGACGTCGATGCCGCGGCGCCCGAGAGTAGCGGTCCCGCCCCCAGCGGCGCCGCAGCACCTGCGGCGAACGGAGCGGCACCGGGAGCACCCGCACCTGCGGCGCCCACGGCGCCACAGCGCCCCAGCCTGAACATCTCCGTCCTCAAGGACATGGGCATCCAGGCGCTGACGCAGGTTGGCAAGGACCTGAACGTCGAGGGCGCCACCGGGATGCGCAAGCAGGATCTGATCTTCCAGATCCTCAAGGCGCAGACCGAACAGAGCGGCTTCATCTTCTCCGAGGGCGTGCTCGAGCTGCTGCCCGATGGCTTCGGGTTCCTGCGCGCGCCCGACTACAACTACCTGCACGGCCCGGACGACATCTACGTGTCGCCCTCGCAGATCCGGCGCTTCGACCTGCACACCGGCGACACCGTGTCCGGGCAGATCCGGCCGCCGCGCGAAGGGGAGCGCTACTTCTCGCTCGTCAAGGTCGAGGCGGTCAACTTCGAGGCTCCCGACCGCGCCCGCGAGAAGGTGTTCTTCGAGAACCTGACGCCGCTCTATCCGCAGGAGATGATCCGGCAGGAGATGGGCGCCGACAATCTGTCGGCCCGCGTCATGGACCTCATGACGCCGATCGGCAAGGGCCAGCGCGGGCTCATCGTGGCGCCGCCGCGCACCGGCAAGACGATGCTGCTACAGAGCATCGCGAAGTCGGTGGCCGAAAACCACCCCGAGGTGTTCCTCATCGTGCTGCTCATCGACGAGCGGCCGGAAGAGGTCACCGACATGCAGCGCTCGGTCAAGGGCGAGGTGATTTCCTCCACCTTCGACGAACCCGCGCAGCGCCACGTGCAGGTGGCCGAGATGGTCATCGAGAAGGCCAAGCGTCTGGTGGAGCACAAGAAGGACGTGCTCATCCTGCTCGACTCGATCACGCGCCTGGCGCGTGCCTACAACACCGTGGCGCCCTCATCGGGCAAGGTGCTGTCGGGCGGTCTCGACTCCAACGCGCTGCAGAAGCCGAAGCGCTTCTTCGGCGCCGCGCGCAACATCGAGGACGGCGGGTCGCTCACCATCGTCGCCACGGCGCTCATCGACACCGGCTCCCGCATGGACGACGTGATTTTCGAAGAGTTCAAGGGCACCGGCAACAGCGAAATCCACCTGGATCGCAAGCTCGCCGACAAGCGCGTGTTCCCGGCCATCGACATCACGAAGAGCGGCACGCGCAAGGAAGAACTGCTGATCGCGCGCGAAGACCTGAACCGCATCTGGGTGCTGCGCAAGGTCCTCAACCCGCTCTCCGGCGTCGAGGCGATGGAGCTGCTGCTCGACAAGCTTGGAAAGACGAAGTCGAACGCCGACTTCCTCGGCGCGATGCAGAAGATCGGCTGACGCCCCAGGTCAGGTAGGTCGGGTGGGTCAGGTAGGTCAGGTAGGTGGGCGGGTCCAGAGGACCCGCCCTTTTTCTTTTCAGGCCGGGAGCCGGGAGTCGGGAGCCGGCTAGTCTTCTATCGTCACCGTCAGCGGAGCCGCGAGCACGGCCGTCAGCGCCGTCCCGGACGCAAGCTCCACTTCCTTGCCACGCGTGGCGAGCACGGCGCCGCCGCCGGCCGCACCACCGATGGCCGCGCCCTTCGCGGCGCCACCCCCTCCGCCCAGGATGCCTCCGATCACCGCGCCGATGCCGGCGCCGGCGCCAACCTTCGTGGCGTCCTCGCTCTTGGTGGCCTCGCCCTCGAACGTGAGCGGCGCGGTGTTGATGCGGTGCCGCTCGCCGGAGTAGGTCACTTCGGTGAATCGCATCGCGAGATGCGCACGGCCCTTCACGCGGCCGGCGCGCTCCACCTCGGTCACGGAGCCGATCAGCGTGGCGCCGTTCGGAACGACGGTCTCGCCGTTGACGGTCACGGCCTGCTTCAGGCGCGCCCGCACCTCGGTTTCGACGGCGGCGGTTTCAGTGCTCAACGGCGTCAGGAGCTCGAGAGGCAGCTCGGTGCCCGACGCAACGGTGGCCTCGCGGGCCGTCGGCTTCGGCGGCGCCGCCGGCTCGCGCACTGCCGGTGGCTTCGCGGAGTTCGGCAGCGGGGCGGGTTCGACCGACGCGCGCGGGCGTGGCGGCGCCGCCGCGCGAGGAGCGGTGGCCTGAGGCGGGGCCGTCGAGGGCGTCGGCGCGGGCTCGGCAGGCGCGTCCTGCGCCACCGGTGCGGTCGGATCGGCGGGCGCCGGCGGAGCCTCGGTGGTCTGTTTCGAGCAAGCCCCCACCGTCAGCACGGCGGCAAGCGCGGGAATCGTCCAGAGTCTGGTCATCTAACGCACCTCGACCACTCGAGCTTCAAGGATCGGACCAGGGGCACTCTGGCACCCTTCGGGCCTGAATTTCACGATTTCTCGCCCGATTCGGGCGGCCCCGCCGGATGAAACTGCCATCGGGACGGTAAGAATGACCAGGAGGTGGCCTTGATTCAGGACGCTTATGGTGTCTGAAGGACTATCAATTTGACTGATGCCGTCCCACGGGGCACACTGCTGGTCTATGCCGAGCCCACGCACCGGTGCGCAGATCATCTGGGAATGCCTGGTTCACGAAGGCGTGAACACCGTCTTCGGCTACCCGGGCGGCGCCATCCTCCCGGCCTACGACGCCATGCTGGACTACCCGGTCCGTCACGTCCTCGTGCGGCACGAGCAGGGCGCGACGCACATGGCCGACGGGTACGCGCGCGCCGGCGGTGGCGTCGGCGTCGCGATTGCCACGTCGGGACCCGGGGCCACCAACATGGTCACCGGCATTGCCACCGCGATGATGGACTCGGTGCCGATGGTGTGCATCACCGGCCAGGTGCCGAGCAAGCTGATTGGCTACGACGCCTTCCAGGAGACCGACATCACCGGCATCACGCTGCCGATCACGAAGCACAGCTACCTCGTGACGCGCATCGAAGAGATCATGCCGGCGATGAAGGAAGCGTTCCATCTGGCCAAATCGGGACGGCCAGGCCCGGTGCTCGTGGACATCACGAAGGACGCGCAGCAGGCGAAGATGGAGTTCGCCTGGGACAAGACGCCCGTGCAGATGCGCGCCTACCGTCCGCCGCTCGGCGCCAGCAAGTCCGAGCTCATGAAGGCCGTTGATCTGATCAAGCAGTCGCGCAAGCCGGTGATCCTGGCGGGGCAGGGGATCCTGCAGAGCGGCGCGATGCGCGAGGTGAAGACGTTCGCCGAACAGATCAACGCGCCGGTGGCGATGACGCTGCTCGGCCTCGGCGGCTTCCCGGCCAGCCACCCGCTCAACATCGGGATGATGGGCATGCACGGCGAGGCGTGGGTGAATCACGCCATCCAGGAGGCCGACCTGCTCCTGGCCTTCGGCATGCGCTTCGACGACCGCGTCACCGGCAACCTCAAGACCTACGCCGTCAACGCCAAGAAGATCCACATCGACATCGACCCGTCGGAGATCCACAAGAACGTCCGCGCCGACGCGGCCATCTGCGCCGACCTGCGCGAGGCGCTGAAGGATCTGCTCGAGGTGGTCGGGAAGCACGACCACGAGCCGTGGCTCAAGTACATCGGCTCGATGAAGGGCACGGCGGCGGTGCGCGACATCCAGACGCTCCCGGACAACGGCCACTTGTACGCGCCGCACGTCATCAACGACATCTGGCGCATCACCGACGGCAACGCGATCATCGCGACCGACGTCGGCCAGCACCAGATGTGGGAGGCGCAGTACTACAAGCACGAGGCGCCGCGCACGCTCATCACGTCCGGCGGTCTGGGCACGATGGGCTTCGGCCTGCCGGCGGCCATCGGCGCCAAGATGGCGCGGCCCGACGCCGAGGTGTGGGCGATCGTCGGCGACGGCGGCTTCCAGATGACCCAGGCCGAGTTGACCACCGCGGCCCAGGAGGGCGTGAAGGTCAACGTGGCCATCATCAACAACGGCTTCCTCGGCATGGTGCGGCAGTGGCAGGAGTTCTTCTACGATCGCCGCTATGCCGCCACCCCGCTCCGCAGCCCCGACTTCGTGAAGCTCGCCGAAGCCCACGGCCTGCTCGGGTTGCGGGTCGACAAGCGCTCCGACGTGCTCGAGGCGGTGCAGCGCGCGCGCCAGGACGAAGGCACGGTGGTGATGGACTTCCGCGTGGAGCAGGAGGACAGCGTGTACCCGATGGTGCCCGCCGGCGCCGACCTGGACGCGATGATCCGGCGTCCGGAGAAGTCGGCGCTGGTTGAGACTGCGGCCGACCCGATCTAAGGCCTTGGGCCTTAGGCCTTAGGCCTTGGGAAGAACGCTTGATATGCATCACACGCTCGTCGCGCTCGTCGAAGACAAACCTGGCGTGTTGAACCGCGTGGCGCTGGTATTCCGCCGGCGTGCGTTCAACATCGAGTCCCTCACCGTCGGCCGCACGTCGGAGCCCGGCGTGTCACGCATGACGATCGTGCTCGACAGCGACCAGACGAGCGCCGAGCGCGTCACGGCGTACCTGTACAAGCTCGTCAACGTGCTGCAGGTCGAGGACCTCGGCAACGTCCCGGCCGTCACGCGCGATCTCGCGCTCGTGAAGGTGGCGGTCGCCGGGCACGACCGCGGCGCGCTGCTGCGCGTGGTGGACGAGACGCGCGCGCACATCGTCGACACCGGCGACCAGACGATGACGCTCGAAATCACCGGCGAGCCGCCGCATGTCGACGCCGTGATCAGCCGGCTCGAGCCGCTCGGTATCGTCGAGATGGTGCGCACCGGCCAGGTCGCGATGCGCCGTGGTGACACGGCGCTCTCCGCCGCGCAATACTCGTAAGTTCCCCGTTCGAGCAGTTCCGCGACGCGGGGCGGCCAGCGCCGTCCTGCCTCGCGTTGACAGGAGAGTTCATGGCGACGATGTTCTACGACAAGGATGCCGATATCGAGTTGATCCGGCGGCGGAAGGTGGCCGTGATCGGATACGGATCGCAGGGGCATGCGCATGCCCTCAACCTCCAGGACAGCGGCATCGAAGTCGTCGTCGGCCTTCCGGGGTCGAGCCGGTCGATTGAAAAGGCGAAGACCGACGGCCTGAAGGTGCTGGGCGTGGCCGAGGCCGCCAGGTGGGCCGACGTCATCATGATCCTCATTCCCGACACGCGCCAGGCCAAGGTCTACGAGAACGACATCAAGCCGAGCCTCACGGCGGGCAAGATGCTGATGTTCGCCCACGGCTTCAACATCCGCTTCAACTGCATCGTGCCGCCCAAGGACGTGGACGTGACGATGGTGGCGCCCAAGGCGCCCGGCCACCGCGTGCGCGAGGTGTTCAAGGAGGGCGGCGGCACGCCGGGGCTGCTCGCCGTGCACCAGGACGCGACGGGCCAGGGCCGGGCGGCGGCGCTCGCCTACGCGCGCGGCATCGGCTGCACCCGCGCCGGCGTGATCGAGACGACGTTCTCCGAGGAGACCGAGACGGACCTGTTTGGCGAGCAGGCCGTGCTGTGCGGCGGCACCGCCGCGCTCGTGAAGGCCGGCTTCGAGACGCTCGTCGAGGCGGGCTACCAGCCCGAGGTGGCCTACTTCGAGTGCATGCACGAGCTGAAGCTGATCGTGGATCTGATGTACCGCGGCGGCCTCAACTACATGCGCCATTCGATCAGCGACACGGCGGAGTGGGGCGACTACACGGCGGGGCCGCGGCTCGTCACGCCCGACACCAAGAAGGTGATGAAGCAGCTGCTCACCGAGATCCAGAGCGGTGAGTTCGCGAAGAAGTGGATCGCGGAGAACGAGCAGGGGATGCCGAACTACAAGGCGCTGCGCGACAAGGACCTGACGCACCCGATCGAGGTCGTCGGCGCGCGTCTGCGCGGCATGATGCCGTTCCTCGACCCGGTGCAGCTGCCGCAGCCTTCCTCGGTGTAAGGGCCGTCTACAGGGGCCGCCGTGAGGCGGCCCACCTCTTTCCCATGAACAAATACTCCTCGCAGATCACCCAGCCCCGCAGCCAGGGGGCCTCGCAGGCGATGCTGTACGCCACGGGGCTGACGACGGCCGACATGCAGAAGGCGCAGGTGGGCATCTGCAGCATGTGGTACGAGGGCAACCCGTGCAACATGCACCTCGACCGGCTCGCCGTCGACGTGAAGGCGGGCGTGGAGTCCGCGGGCCTGGTGGGCATGCGGTTCAACACCATCGGCGTGAGCGACGCGATCTCGATGGGCACGCCCGGCATGAGCTTCTCGCTGCCGTCCCGCGATCTCATCGCCGACTCCATCGAGACCGTGATGGGCGCGCAGTGGTACGACGCGCTGGTGACCGTGCCGGGCTGCGACAAGAACATGCCGGGCAGCGTGATGGCGATGGCGCGGCTCAACCGTCCGGCGCTCATGGTCTATGGCGGCACGATCAAGCCGGGCCACGCGCAGGGGCAGGTGCGCGACATCATCTCGGCCTTCCAGTCGTATGGGGAGTTCCTCGCCGGCGTCATCACCGAGGAGCAGCGGATCGACATCGTGCAGCACGCGTGCCCGGGCGCGGGGGCCTGCGGCGGCATGTACACGGCGAACACCATGGCCGTGGCGATCGAAGCGCTGGGCCTGTCGCTGCCGTACAGCTCGTCGCTGCCGGCCGAGAGCGACGGCAAGGCCGACGAGTGCCGGCGGTCGGGCGCCGCGGTGCGGCTGCTGCTCGAGAAGGATTTGAAGCCGCTCGACATCCTGACGCCGAAGGCGTTCGAGAACGCGATGACGCTGGTGATGGCGGTGGGCGGCTCCACCAACGCCGTGCTGCACCTGCTGGCCATCGCGCGCACGGCCGGAGTGCCGCTGGTGCTCGAGGACTTCCAGCGGCAGAGCGACCGCGTGCCGCTGCTCGCCGATCTGAAACCGAGCGGGCGCTACGTGCAGGAGGACCTGCACAACATCGGCGGCACGCCTGCGCTGATGAAGTACCTGCTGGCCAAGGGCTTCCTGCACGGCGACGCGATGACGGTGACAGGGAAGACGCTGGCCGACAACGTGAAGGACCTGCCGGACCTGAAACAGGGGCAGGTGATCGTGCAGACGGTCGAAGCGCCGATCCTGCCGCGCGGTCACATCCGCATCCTGCGCGGCAACCTCGCGCCCGACGGCGCCGTGGCGAAAATCACCGGCAAGGAAGGGGAGCGCTTCGAGGGGACGGCCAAGGTCTTCGACTCCGAGGAGGACATGCTCCACGGCCTCGAGAAGGGCGAGATCTCGAAGGGGTCAGTGGTGGTGATTCGCTACGAGGGTCCGAAGGGCGGTCCCGGTATGCCGGAGATGCTGACGCCGACGTCCGCGATCATGGGCGCCGGGCTCGGCAAGGACGTGGCGCTCCTCACCGACGGCCGCTTCTCGGGCGGCTCGCACGGCTTCATCATCGGCCACATCACGCCGGAGGCGCAGGACGGCGGCCCCATCGCGTTCGTGCGCGACGGCGACCGCATCACCATCGACGCCGGCGCCTGCGTGCTCGCGGTGGACATCGACGACGCCGAGCTCGCGCGGCGCAGGCAGGGCTGGACGGCCCCGGCGCTCAAAGCCACGAGCGGCGTGCTCGGGAAGTACATCCGGCTCGTGAAGTCGGCGTCCGAAGGCTGCGTCACGGACTGACGATCGTAGGGGCCGCCTTCAGGTGGCCCGGGCCGGCTGAAGCCGGCCCCCACGTACGAATCAGGCCGGCGCCGGCGCCTTGGCCTTTTCGAATTTCAGCTCGCCGCCGGCCGCATTCACCACGATGCGGTCGCCTTCGCGGAACTCACCCTCGAGCACCTTCATCGCCAGCGGATCGAGGACGCGCCGCTGCAGCGTCCGCTTGAGCGGCCGCGCGCCGTACATCGGGTCGTAGCCCTCGGTCACCACGAGCTGCTTGGCGGCGTCGGTCAGCTCCACGGCAATCTTCCGCTCGGCCAGCCGCTTCATCAGGCCGGTGATCTGGATGTCGATGATCTGCTTCATGTGCTCGAGCCCGAGCGCATGGAAGAAGACGATCTCGTCGATCCGGTTGAGGAACTCCGGCCGGAAGTGCTGCCGCAGCGCTTCGCTCACCTGGCGCCTGACCCCCTCGCTGGGCTCGCCGGTGTGCTCGGCGATGTACTGGCTCCCGAGGTTCGACGTCATGATGACGACCGTGTTCTTGAAGTCCACGGTGCGCCCCTTGCTGTCGGTCAGCCGCCCGTCGTCGAGCAGCTGCAGCATGACGTTCAGCACTTCGGCGTGCGCCTTCTCGATCTCGTCGAAGAGCACCACGGAATACGGGCGGCGCCGCACGGCTTCGGTCAGCTGGCCCGCCTCGTC
>Ga0079218_10000017_pt1 | contig 30133 bp, 25 predicted proteins | sample NCCompost_FD_77181 | JGI IMG/M metagenome (GOLD analysis project Ga0079218, IMG submission 77181) | Agricultural soil microbial communities from Utah to study Nitrogen management - NC Compost | ecosystem: Environmental > Terrestrial > Soil > Agricultural land | place: USA: Utah | collected... | reverse complement strand
TGGAATTCCGCGCGGCGATAACCCTTTTGTCCCTGAGCTCGAATCGTCGGCACGACCGAGTCAGCGGCAGTCCGCACGAAGCGGTAGCCGCGGCCCGGAACGGTGGCAATATATCGCGAACGTTGCGAGTGGTTCTGCAGCTTGATGCGCAGGTTGCGGATATGCCGGTCCACAACGTTGCTTTCAGCAACGTAGTCGGCGCCCCAGAGATCGCTCCGAATTGCGCAAACCGTCCGGTAACTTGCAAAGCCCAGATTCCGCGCTCCGTCCCTTTTGGAATGAAAACACTACTCAAGGTGATGATCTCGCTCGTGGCGGTGGCCGTGCTCGGCGTGCTGTTCGTGCGCTCGGCGCAGCGCACGGGCGCACAGGCCTTCACGATCCCGCGAGCGCACCTCACGGGATGGACCCTGACCCTCGCGCCGGATGCTGACCCCCTCGGCTCGGCGCTCTCGATCACGCCGAACGCGAAGTTGATGCGACCGCTTGCCAACGACCTGTTTGGCCGCATGGGGGAATCGCTGCACTATCCGCCACCAGCCATGCCCGTCGTGCTGCGCAGCGAGTTCCAGCGCGCGATGGCGGGCGTGCTCACACCGCAGGCGCTACTCAACGCGGCACGGGAGGCTGGTCTCGAGTCGGCAAGGTTCCAGCCACGTTGCATGGCCCAGCGACGGGTCAGTGAACCGGGGATCATTCGCGGCGTTTACTTCCTCTTGTTCGACCTGCCGCAGTTCACAGAGTTTCGCGAGCAGGTGGCCCAGCGGGTGCGTGCCGCCGGCCGTGAGGCGTCTCTGTTCGATCCGGCAGCGTTGTCACCCGTCGTGATTGCGGCCGATCTCGACGGGAGCTTCAGCGGTTGGCTACCGCTGCGCGCGGATCCGAAGGCTGACTGTTTTGCACCGATTGTCGTGGAATAGCTGCTCCAGCCCGTCGTCGTTCACGAAGTGGTGGGTCTCGATGCGGCGAACCCATCAGCACATCTGCCGCCGCCGAACTTTTTCACGAGCGCCGTGGGCGTTCACGCAAAGGACGAGGCTGGTCGCCTTGTTATCGAGCAGTTCTCACCCATGGTCGAGCGAACCCTCGCGACGAAACGATCCGTCAGCAATTTCGCGGCATGGGTGGATGTTAGCCGCTGTTGAGCCGAAGGCGACCTAGAGGCAACCCATTTCCACTCTGGTGCCGGGGGTGGGAATCGAACCCTTCGCGCAGGCTGTCATCGTAGACGTGTCGGTCTAAGCTAGTTCACCCTCCATCATGGGCGCGGCGTCGTCGTGAACCGAACGGCCTTCACTACTTCGACGGCCATCCCGCCGAACAACACTAGCGCGCCCGGCCATCGCCACCACACCGGCTGGTGCATCATCGTCAACAGGCACAGCACGCCAGCCACGGCCGCCGTCGTCGCCGCGATGATGTGGTGGCGTCGCGTCGGTTTGGTGCTCAGGAGCGGTTCGGGTTCAGCGATCCACAGCACCACGCCGAGCACAATCAATCCAACGCCAGCCATCATCGCGAGCGAGCCGAGGTGGTCAAGGTCCTGCTGCGCCTGATCGGAGAAGGATCCTCCCAGGAGCCATCGCAGCAGATAGTTCGGAGCGCCTATGACGCCCAGCGCCCCGAGGCTGATGAAGCCCAACGCCCAGATTTTCATGGCCGTCTATTCTCCTCAGTGCGTCATCCGATGTAGGCCGTTCCGATACCAGCGACTACAGTAACTCCAGCCGTTTTTCTCGACTCTTGCGTCCCATGGATTCATGCAGGGTCCTGTTCAGAACAGGCTCAAAACGGGATCAGTTCGCCGTCCGACACAAAACCTAAACGCTCCGAACCCGGCAACTCGGACGGAATTTACTAACGATTTGGTGCCGGGGGTGGGAATTGAACCCACACGCCGCTTGCGCGGCCCAAGTTTAGTGCCAGTATCGATCAGCTTCGCAAGCTGCGGACGACTGCGCGAATCTGATCGTCGTCTACGCTTCGCCGCCGCGCCGCTTCTACATCGTCAGGCGCCACGAACCCCGGCTACAAACGATAGGGAGACCCCGTGCAAACACACTGGTTCTACACCGTTTGGCCGTTCATAGGGGTGGGGGGCGCGATCGTGATGGTCGCGATCCTGCTGACGACCGACACATTCCGAGGCAGCAGCCCGGTATCGCGCTGGCGTGATCCAGTGTGGCTGGCGTGGCTCGCCGTGCCGCTCTACTGGGTGCATCAGTTCGAGGAATACAGCTTGCCGGTGCTCGGCATCGACTACTCAATCCAGGAAATGATCTGCGAGAAGATCGGCTTTCCGCCGTATCCAGACTGTCCGATTCCGCTGGCCTTCTACCCGGTGGTGAACATCGCTCTCATGTGGTTTGGAGCGCCGCTGGCGGCATACCTCTTCCGGCGCAACGTCCTCATCGGCCTCAGCTTTTGGGGATTGCTCTTCGCCAATGGACTTGTGCACACCGCCGGTGGGGTCACGCGGGGTGGTTACAACACCGGCCTATGGACCGCCGCCTTCTTGTTTGTTCCATTGTCCGTCTGGGTCATTTACGCGTGCGCGATTCGAGGGCCGTATAGCGGCAAGGTCGTGGGCGCGGCGATCGCCGCCGGAGCCCTCACTCATGTCTTGCTGTTCACCGGCTACGGGGGTTTCAAGGCCGGGGTGATCGGCAGTGGGGGCCTGCTGGTCTTTGCCGCCGTGATCGGTTTCGCGCCGATCATCTTGGCGGCCCTTGCAAGCCGGTTCTTCAAGCCTGAGTCGCTGCGGCCAGTTACGGTGCAGTAGACGACGGCGCGGCCCTTGCTGCGGTCACCGGGCCAACTGGATAAAGACCTTCAAGCCGACCTCTCAAGAGAACTGACGAACGGGCTCAAAACGGGATCCGTCGACGTGATCTCAGCGACGGAGCTAGCAACGGCAAACGCGAAATGGCCGTAATTCTTAGGGAATTGGTGCCGGGGGTGGGAATCGAACCCACACGCCGCTTGCGCGGCCCAGGATTTTAAGTCCTGTGCGTCTGCCAGTTTCGCCACCCCGGCACAGTGAGGCCGCAACCGCTCACGGTCGCGGTCCAGCGTATCATCGCGCCAAGGGCTCGAGCGTATGCGGAATGCATCCCGGATCTGCCGATCGGTCGTGATGGCCACCTGCGTCGTCGGGCTCGGTGCCGCGGTCTCCGACGCGCAGCAGGGGGAAACGCTCTCGTTCGAGGTGGCGTCGGTCAAGGCGAATCGATCCGGCGACCGGAGCTCCCGCTTCCAGCTCCTGCCAGGCGGGCGCTTCGTCGCGACGAACACCACCGTCCGGGCGCTGCTGCAGGCCGCGTATCGGTTCGACTACCTGCCCTTTCAATTGATCGGCGGCCCGTCGTGGATCGAGGTCGAGCGCTTCGATGTCGAAGGGCGAGCCGGGGCGTCCGCGTCGATGGCCGACGTCGACGCGATGGTGCGATCGCTGCTCGCCTCGCGGTTCAAGATGACGTACGCCAAAGAGACGCGCGACATGCCGGTGTACCACCTGGTCGCCGCGCGGGCCGACGGCCGCCCAGGGCCACAGCTTCGGCAGGCGTCAAAGGCCTGCGACCGTACGCCGATTCCGGTGGACGCGCCCCCGCCGGCGCCGAATGCGAACGCCCTGCCCCGATGCGGGGCCCGGTTCACGCGCGGCACGCTCGGTCAGCGGATCGAGGGCATCGGCGCGACGATCGATGAGCTCGCGCAGCGGCTCTCCGGCCCCGCGCTGCGCATCGTGGTGAATCGCTCGAACTTCGAGGGCACCTTCGACTACGAGCTGGAATTCACGCCGGACAACACTCAGCCGGCCACGGATGCGGCGGCTGATACCAGCCTTGCGCTGTTCACCGCCCTGCAGGAGCAGCTGGGACTGCGCCTCGAGTCCGCGCGCGGCCCGGTGGACGTGCTCGTGATCCAATCCGCCGAACGGCCCGGGGAGAACTGAGGCGGGCCTAAAGGCCCGCAACTACGTACGCTTCAGGGCGGCCTGAAGGCCGCCCTCTACGTACTGGTCGGGCCACCTGAAGGTGGCCCCTACGTACTACCCACTCTGCCCGCCGCTGCACCGCGGTCAACGTGATCCATCACCGCGTCGTATCAATCTCCGGCTGCCCTCTTGCCGCGACGCGGTCGGCGCCGCTGGCAACCCACACGAACTAAAGGACCTTCATTGGTTTCGAGAGAAATCTTCGCGGCGATCTGCGCGCTCGTCGCGTTCACCCTGCCGGCCCTGGCCGGCGCGCAGGAACTGGCAGTCGAGGGGCAAGACTTGATCGGCGGCGTCCCGCGCCGGCAGATTCAGGCTGCGCGGCTCGCCGATGGCGAACGCATCGTGCTCGACGGACGGCTCGACGAGGGCGTCTGGAAACAGGCCCAGCCGGCGACGAACTTCATCCAGATCGACCCGCAGAACGGCAGGCCGGCCACCGAGCCCACGGAGGTCCGCATCGCCATCAGCAAGGACGCCTTCTACATGGGCGTCACGGCGTTCGACTCCGAGCCGGACAAGTGGCTTGGCTATCAGCGCCGCCGCGACGAGTTCCTCCCGGCCGACGATCGTTTCATGTGGCGTATCGATACCTTCCTGGACGAACGGTCCGGTTATTTCTTCGAGATGAACCCGTCGGGCCTCATGGCCGACGCGGTCTTCGGCACCAACGGCATGAACCGCGCGTGGGACGGCATCTGGAACGCCCGCGTGCGCCACAGCGAGATCGGCTGGACCATCGAAATCGAGATCCCGTTTCGCACCCTCAACTTCGATCCGAACACGGACACCTGGGGCATCAACTTCCAGCGCACGGTGCGCCGCAAGAACGAGGACAGCATCTGGATGGGATGGGCGCGCAACCAGGGTCTCGATCGGATGACCAACGCGGGGCACGTCACGGGCATCAGCGACGTCACGCAGGGCAAGGGGCTCGACGTCAAGCCGTACGGCCTCCTGTCCACCGAGTCGGCGCCGGTCGCGGGCGCGCCTGACTGGGACGGCAGCAAGAACGCCGGTGTGGACGTCTTCTACAACCCCACACCGGGCCTGCGCGCCAACGTGACGGTGAACACCGACTTCGCACAGACGGAGGTCGATCAGCGCCAGGTCAACCTAACGCGGTTCTCCCTCTTCTTCCCGGAGCGCCGGGACTTCTTCCTCGACGGCGCCACGTTCTTCGACTTCGCCAGCACCAACGGCAACGGGCTGGGCAGCGAGCAGGTGCAGCCGTTCTTCAGCCGCAACATCGGGCTGAGCACCGACCTGCGGCCGCAGCGGATCGACGTCGGCGCCAAGTTCACCGGCCAGGTGGGCGGCCAGGACGTGGGCTTCCTGCACGTGCGCACCGGCGAGGAGGACAAGAAGGGGTTCATCGGAGAGGACTTCACCGCCGCGCGGGTGAAACGGCGCCTGCTGCAGCAGTCCTACGTCGGTGCGATGTTCACGCGCCGGGCCGCGCGCAGCGCCGGGTCAGAAGCGACGCAGATGGGCGGCCTCGACTTCCGTCTCGCGACGAACCGCTTTCGCGGCAATCAGAACCTCAGCCTGGCTGGCTGGTTCCTGCACGCCACACGGCCGGGCGCCACTACTCGCCGGAGTGCCTACGGGCTCGCTTTCGAGTACCCGAACGACCGGTGGTTCGCGGGCGTCAACGCGCGCGAGGTGCAGCGCAACTTCGACCCGTCGGTGGGCTTCGTCACGCGCCGCGACTATCGCCGGTTCAACCAGTTCGCCGGCTGGGGCCCGCGGCCGAACACCCGCCTCGTCCGCCGCGTCCAGATGAACGCAGGGCTCGAGATCTTCACGGACCTCCACAACAACCTGCTCGAGCGTAACGTCGGCATGACGCTGATGAACCTCCAGCTCCAGTCGCAGGACCAGCTGATGGTGGAGGCCTCGTACAACCACGAGCGGCTCGACGCCCCGTTTCCGATCACGCCCGGCATCACGCTGCCCATGGGAGGCGTCTACACCTACAGCCGCATCGCGGTGGCCGGCCAGACCGCCAACCGCCGCGTGCTCGCCCTCAACGGGCGCTTCGAGACCGGCGACTTCTACTCGGGGACGCGCCGGCAGACCGTGGCGGGGCTCACCATCCGGGCCCGTCCTGGCTACATCATCAGCCTCAACGGCGAGTGGAACGCGGTCGACCTTGCCGAGGGGCGCTTCACGTCGAACGTCTTCCGCGTGATCGCCGACTCGCAGTTCTCACCCTTCATGGCGGTGGTCAACAACATCCAGTACGACACGGTGAGCCGCGTCATGGGATGGCAGTCGCGCTACCGGTGGATCATGCGGCCCGGAAACGACCTCTACCTGGTCTACTCGCACAACTGGCTCGACGACGCCGTGGCCCGCCGATTCGTATCAATCGACCGCAAGTTCGCCTCTAAAGTGTTGTATACACACAGGTTCTAGGCACGTTCGGAAGGGGTCCTGGTGGGGTATGCTGGATCAGTAAGTTGGCCAGGTCGACGAGTCAGGCGCCCGTTGCCTTTCTTCGCGACACCCTCATACCAGTGATCGCGTGCTGGTGCTCGGCAAATCTCCTGGCCGGTTCCCGGTTGGTGGTCAACAACACCAACCGGGGCCACTTCCACTGACGCTCTCCGGCCTTGGACCTTAGGCCTTAGGTACGTAGTTGCGGGTCTTCAGACCCGCCTCCCCTTCAGTGGACGGTCGCCGGCCCCGGCGGCATGCGAGCGGAGTCCACGACCTTCTGAATCATCTTGGTCAATTGACTCTCGGCGATGTCGAACGGGCCGGCCACGGCCGCGCCGAGCGACATCTCGAGGGCAATGACCACGCCGCCAGCCTCGAAAGGGTTCACGATCCAGCTGAATCCGCGCAGAGCCACCGGCCGGTCGGGGTCGCTGCCGGGATTGCTCGCGCGGTCCATGGCGCGCAGCATGGCCGTGAGCACCGCGGCCACGTCGGCCTCGGTCCAAGCGCCGGGGTGGTGGGGCACGGGGGGCAGCGGCACGGTGGTGGCGTGGGCGTCGCCACGCAGCCAGATGTCAACGGAGAAGGTCATAGAGCTGCGACGAGCGTCTCGGGTGTGTGCACCGGCGCCTGGCACGTGAAGTCGCGGCACACATAAGCGGTGGCGCGCCCACCGCGTGCGGCCATCCCGCTCACCCACGGTAGCACACGTTCGAGCGCCTCCCGGTGCTGCGTGAAGGCCGGCACCACGACCGCCGTGGGGCGATACGACACCCGCAGCGCGTCGAAGAGCGCACGGGTGTCCGCCGCCTCGGCGTCTCCGGCCACCACGATCTGCGGCACGCCGCCGTGATAGGTGGAGAGGGCCGACAGCATCAGCGGCACCGCCCTGCCGAGGTGCGCGCGGAAGAGCGTCAGGGTGCGCTCGATGCGCTCGACGCTGCCCTTCATGCCCGCAGTGTCTCCAGTGAGGTGCGACAGCGCCAGCAGGTTGAGCACGGCCACCGAGCTCGCCGCCGGCTCGGCGCCGTCATAGGTTTCCTTGAGCCGCAGAAGCACCGAGGGATCGCCGCCCGTCGTGCTGAACCACCCACCGTCGACCGGGTCCCAGAAAAGCTCGTCCATGCGGGCCTGAAGGGTCAACGCCCATTCGAGCCAGTGCGGCTCCCCCGTCGCTTGAAAGAGCTCCAGAAGACCAAAGGCCAGGCAGGCATAGTCCTCGGCATAGCCGTCCACGCCCGCATCGCCGTTGCGGTAGCGGCGCAGCAGCGTCCCGGTGGCAGGGGTCCACAGGTGACGCTCGATGAACCGCGCGGCGCGCACCGCGTCGGCGGTGAAACCACCATCCACGACACGCCCGGCGCGGGCAAAGGCCGCAATCATCAAGCCGTTCCAGGCGGTGAGCACCTTGTCGTCGAGATGCGGCCGTGGGCGTGTGGCCCGCAGGTCGAGCAGGCGGCCACGGCTGCGAGCGAGCGCCGCCTCCACCTCGCCGACGGACTGCCCGGTGGACTCGGCAATGTCCTCGAGCCCCTTCGCCGTGTAGAGCAGGTTCTTGCCCGTGAACTCCTCCTGCGGATCGAACGGCGCGTTGCCGTCCGGCCGCACGCCGAAGCGCTGGCAGAACACCTCGGCGTCCTCCCCGAGATGTGCGCGAAGCTCGCTCTCCGGCCACACGTAGAAGGCCCCTTCCTTCTTGTGCGGGTGCGGCGATCCAGCGTCGTCGGGCGGCACGCTGTCGGCGTCTTCGGCCGAGTAGAAGGCGCCATCCGGATGGCTGAGGTCGCGCTGCACGTAGCGCAGCGTGTCCACGGCGATGTCGGCGTACGACCGGTCGCCCGTCGCCTGCGCGGCCTCGAGGTAGGCCAGCACGAGCTGCGCCTGGTCGTAGAGCATCTTCTCGAAGTGCGGCACCCGCCAGTCGCCGTCCACGCTGTAGCGGTGAAACCCGCCGCCTATGTGGTCGCGCATGCCGCCCATCGCCATGGCGCCGAGCGTGTGCAGGGTCATCGCGAGCGGCGGCTGGGCCCCTGTCCGGGCATGCTCGCGCAGCAGGAACAGCAGCTCGGAGGGCCGTGGGAACTTCGGCGCATTGCCGAAGCCGCCGCGGCGCCGGTCGAAGGCGGCCTCGAACTCCGCCACGGCACGATCGAGCGCCGCCGGTTCAGGAATAGTCCCGGGGGCGCTGCCGCCCGCCTCGGACTGTCCGAAGGAGCGCAAGCGGTCCAGGATCGACGACGCGGACACCTCGATGCGGGCGCGGTCGTCCCGCCACGCACGGATCAACTCCGCGAGGATGTCCACGAAGCCGGGCCGCCCCCAGCGGCTGGTGGGCGGGAAGTAGGTGCCGCCGTAGAACGGCTCGAGCCCGGGCGTCAGCCACACGCTCATCGGCCAGCCGCCGGAGCCGGTCGTGGCCTGCACGAAGGTCATGTAGACGCGGTCCACGTCGGGCCGCTCCTCGCGGTCCACCTTGATCGACACGAAGCCGGCGTTCAGCACCTGGGCCACTTCGGCGTTCTCGAAGCTCTCGTGCGCCATCACGTGGCACCAGTGGCACGTCGAGTAGCCCACCGACAGGAAGATGGGCTTGTCCTCGGCACGCGCGCGCGCGAAGGCCGCCTCGCCCCAGGGATACCAGTCCACGGGGTTGTCCTGGTGCTGCAGCAGGTAGGGGCTGTGTTCGGACGCGAGGCGGTTCGGCAACGTGAGCCTCAGGGCGCCGCGGTCAGGCGCTGGCGACGGGCGCGGGCGGATGACGCCGGGCGCGATAGTGGGCGGCGGTGAATTCCACACCGTACATCAGAATCACCGACGACACGTAGACCCACATCAGGAAGAGGACCACCACCGCAATCGAGCCGTTCACGATCTGGATCTGCGCGTTGCGGCTCGTCATCCACGAGAACAGTTCGAAAGCCCCGCGCCACAGCACGCCGGTGAAGACGGCGCCCACCCAGACGTCGCGAAAGCGGGCGCGCTCGTTCGGCACCAGGTAGTAGAGGAGGCCGACGGCGAGGACGAAGAGGATGGTGGCGAGGTACTGCAGGGCCAGCGATCGGATGAAGGCGATCCACCAGACGTCGGTGAACGTGTAGCCGAAGATGCTCGACGACACGATGTGGCTGGCGCTCACCAGCAGCAGCCCGGCAATCATGGCGCCGGTGGCGGCGAGGAACAGCAGGAACGACGCCAGGCGATGCTTCCAGAACCCGCGCGGCTTGCTCACGCCCCAGGCTTCGTTGATGGCGCTCGTCAGCGCACCGAACACGCCGAGCGAGCCCCACACCAACCCCAGCGCGCCGGTGACGCTCAACCCCACCGGGTGCTGGCGGAACGCGTCGAGCTGCTGCACGAGAAAGTCGAAGCGCGTCGGGAAGTAGCGGAACAGGAACGACAGCACCTCGGCACGGTCGGCGTCGTCGGCGGCGAGGCTGCCGAAGAGCGACACGACCAGCAGCAGAAAGGGAAACAGCGACAGCAGCGCGTAGTAGGCGATGGCCGCCGCGTGGGTGAGGTCGTTGCTGAAGAGCAGTTCGCGGAGCGCGCCGCCGGCGGCGGCCGCGGACACTCGAACCTCGCGGAGCACCTTCAGCGCGAGGCGACTCCGCCTCAGCGCCCGGCGACGAGCACCGAAGCGGAGGCCCCCGCGGCGGGCCACATCACGAGCCGGCACGCCTTCCGTGCTGTCCGGTCCGGGGGGCCGCGGGGCGCGCCGCCGGCGGCACCGTGCGGGGCTTGGCGCGCTGGTCGAGAATCTGGTGCTTCTTCATCTTGCTGTACAGCGTCGGGCGGTACAGCCCGAGAATCTGCGCGGCCTCCTGCTTGTTCCAGTTGGTGCGCATCAGCGTCTGGACGATGGCCACCTTCTCGATCTCGGCCAGCGTGCGCTGCGGCGGGATCGTGAACTCCTCCACCGACGGCACTTCGTCCCGGATCGACTCGGGCAGATCCCCCGGCTGGATGTCGCCGGTCTTGCACACGAGCACCGCGCGCTCGATGGCGTTCTCGAGCTCGCGCACGTTGCCGGACCAGCGGTTGCGGATCAGCAGATGGTAGGCCGCCGGCGAGATCGCCCGCACGCTGCGGCCGTAGCGCTCGTTGAACTTGGCGAGGAAATGGTTGCAGAGCAGCGGCACGTCTTCCGCGCGCTCGCGCAGCGGCGGCACCTTCAGCGTGATCGTGTTGATGCGGAAGTAGAGGTCCTCGCGCAGGCGGCCGTCGCGCAGCGCGTTCTCGAGCTCGATGTTCGTGTCGCAGATCAGGCGGAAGTCCACCCGGATCAGCCGATCGCTGCCGATCGGGCGGTACTCGCGCTCCTGCAGCACACGAAGGAGCTTCGTCTGCAGGTAGGGCGGCATCTCGCCAATCTCGTCGAGGAGCAGCGACCCGCCCTCGGCCATCTCGAAGAGCCCCACCTTGTCGCTGGTGGCGCCCGTGAACGCGCCTTTGCGGTACCCGAACAGCTCGCTCTCGATGAGCTCGGTGGGAATGGCCGCGCAGTTGATCTTGATGAACGGCCCGCGCACACGGTTGGAGTTGTGGTGGATGGCGTTGGCAATCAGCTCTTTGCCGGTACCGTTCTCGCCCTGAATCAAAATGTTCGCGTCGCTCGCCGCCACACTCTCGATGAGCTCGAAGAGGTCCTTCATCTTCTTGCTCTGCCCCACCACGTTCCCGAAGCTGTACCGTCCGCGAACCTGTTCCTTGAGTCGCAGGTGCTCGGCCCGCTCGCGGGTGAGCTCCACGGCCTTGTCGAGGATGTGGACGAGTCCGGCCTGGTCCACGGGCTTTTCGAGAAAATAGAACGCTCCCGCCTGACCGGCCTCCACGGCGCGCGCCACGCCGCCCTGGGCACCGACCACGATGACCTGCGGCGCCTCGTCGGCCTCTTTCAGCCGCCGGAGGAGCGCTATCCCATCCGTGTCAGGCAGCTCGAGGTCGGTCAGCACCACGTCGGGGCGCCACTGGCGGAAAATCTCCTCGCCGCGGGCGCCAATCAGCGCCGACCGCACCTCATAGCCTTCGGCCTCGATGACGATGCGAAGCCACTCCGTCATCGCTGGTTCGTCGTCGATCACGAGTACGCGCCGCCGGCGTTTCGTAGCGATAGACGACATGGTCGACATTTTCTGTCAGTGCCCCCGACGCCGAATTTACCATGCGACGTTTTGAAACGATACAGATTCGGCCCACCTGAGCTGCAACAAGACAGTGTGTATTGGATTAAGTCTGATGAGCTTGACTGGAGCCCGTGTCCTATAATCCGCCACTAGCCGTCTTGACACGCCAGGACCCCTGCTGATGAATCACGCGCTGGCCGCACCAGTTCAAGACGGCTACGCCCGCCCGGAGGGCGGGCAATCAAACACTGCTCTAGCGGGGCGGAGCCTGCGGGCTCGCAGGTTCGAGGCGGAGCCTCGCTAGACGTGGACCTCCTTCCAACCCAGATCCGGCGCGGATCACCCGAATCGAGTTCCAACCGCGCTCACATGGAACGCCTGGTCGGCGACCTGAAGGCCCGGATCGAACGGGCACGGCAGGGCGGCGACGAGCGCTCGGTGAAACGTCATCGAGAACAGGGCAAGCTGCTGGTGCGCGAACGGGTGGAGCGCCTCCTCGATCCCGGCTCTCCGTTCCTCGAGCTTTCCCCGCTGGCGGCCGACGGCCTGTACGACGGCGAGGCCCCCGGCGCTGGTCTGGTCACGGGCATCGGGCGTGTCGAGGGGCGCGAAGTCCTGATCGTCGCCAACGACGCCACCGTGAAGGGCGGCACGTACTATCCGGTCACGGTGAAGAAGCACCTGCGCGCGCAGCAGGTCGCTCTCGAGAACCGGCTTCCCTGCCTGTACCTGGTGGACTCGGGCGGCGCGTATCTGCCGCTGCAGGCCGAGGTCTTTCCAGACCGCGAGCACTTCGGCCGGATCTTCTTCAATCAAGCCCGCATGTCGGCGGAAGGCATCGCCCAAATCGCCATCGTGATGGGCTCGTGCACCGCGGGCGGTGCCTACGTGCCCGCCATGTCTGACGAGACCATCATCGTCAGCGGCACGGGCACGATCTTCCTCGGCGGTCCCCCGCTCGTGAAGGCGGCCACCGGCGAGGACGTGACCGCCGAAGAGCTCGGCGGCGCGGACGTGCACGCGCGGCTGTCGGGCGTGGCCGACTACCTGGCCAACGACGACGCCCACGCCCTGGAGCTGGCGCGCACCATCGTGTCCACGCTGCACGGGTCCAAGCAGCTGCCGGGCGACCGCACGCCGCCGGCAGAGCCCGCGCACGATCCGGCCGACCTCTACGACATCGTGAGCGCCGACTCGCGGCACCCCTACGACGTGCGCGAGGTGATCGCGCGTCTGGTGGACGGCTCGCGGTTCGACGAATTCAAGCGGCTCTACGCGACGACCATCGTCACCGGCTTCGCGCGGCTCCACGGCTTCCTCGTGGGCATCGTGGCCAACAACGGCGTGCTGTTCTCCGAGTCGGCCCTCAAGGTCACGCACTTCATCGAGCTGTGCAACGCGCGCGGCGTGCCGCTGGTGTTCCTGCAGAACATCACCGGCTTCATGGTGGGCCGCCAGTACGAGCGCGGCGGCATCGCCAAAGACGGCGCCAAGATGGTGCACGCCGTCGCCAATTCCGCCGTCCCCAAGTTCACCGTGGTCATCGGCGGCTCGTTCGGCGCCGGCAACTACGGCATGTGCGGCCGCGCCTACGATCCCCGCTTCCTGTGGATGTGGCCCAACGCCCGCATCTCGGTGATGGGCGGCGAACAGGCGGCCTCCGTGCTCAGCACGGTGAAGCGCGATCAGCTCTCGCGCGAAGGGCGCGCGCTCAGCGCCGACGAGGAGGCGCAGATTCGCCAGCCGATCCTCGAGAAGTACGAGCGCGAGGGATCGCCCTACTACTCCACTGCGCGTCTCTGGGACGACGGCATCATCGACCCGCTGCACACGCGCGACGCGCTCGCGCTCGGCATCTCGGCCGCCTACAACGCGCCGATCCCCGCGGTCCGCTACGGCATCTTCCGGATGTAGCCCGTGTTCACACGGATCCTGGTGGCCAACCGCGGGGAGATTGCGGTGCGCATCCTGCGCACGTGCCGCGTCATGGGCATCGAAACCGTGGCGGTGTATTCCGACGCCGACGCCCGCGCGCTCCACGTCACGCTGGCCGACCGTGCCGTGCGGATCGGCGGCCGCGCGCCGGTCGAGAGCTATCTCTCGCAGGCGGCCATCCTCGACGCCGCGCGGGCGAGCGGCGCGCAGGCCGTGCACCCCGGCTACGGGTTCCTCTCGGAGAACGACGCCTTTGCCGCCGCCTGCGCCCAGGCCGGCCTCGTGTTCATCGGCCCGCCGCCTGATGCGATGGCAAAGCTGGGCTCCAAGACCGCCGCCCGCCGCCTCGCCGAGGCCGCCGGCGTGCCGGTCGTCCCGGGGGCGGTACCCGGCGATCAGAGCGATGCCGCGCTCATCGCCGCGGCGCAGCAGGTCGGCTTCCCCGTGCTCCTCAAGCCGTCGGAAGGCGGCGGCGGGATCGGCATGAAAGCGGTCCACGCCGCCGCCGAGCTGCCCGCGGCCATCGCCCAGGCGCGGCGCGAGGCCGAAGCCGCGTTCGGCGACGGCACGCTCTACGTGGAGCGGCTCGTGGCCAGGCCGCGCCACGTCGAGTTCCAGGTGCTCGGCGATCGGCATGGCACGGTGGTGCATCTCTTCGAGCGCGAATGCTCGATCCAGCGCCGGCACCAGAAGGTGCTGGAAGAGACGCCGTCCACCGCCGTCACGCCGGCGCTGCGGGCCCGCATGGGCGCCGCGGCCGTCGCGCTCGCGAAAGCGGCGGGCTATGCCAACGCCGGCACCGTCGAGTTCCTGGTGGACGGTCACGGCGACACGGCGAGCTTCTATTTCCTCGAGATGAACGCGCGGCTGCAGGTGGAGCACCCGATCACCGAAGCGGTCACCGGCGTCGATCTCGTCCGCGCGCAGATCGAGGTGGCCGCCGGCGGGCCGGTGCCGTGGACGCAGGAACAGCTCTCGCAACGCGGACACGCCATCGAGGTGCGCGTCTGCGCCGAAGACCCGCGACAGGGCTTTCTGCCGCAGGCCGGCGTGCTGGCGCTCTATCGCGAGCCGTCGATGCCGGGCGTGCGGATCGATTCGGGCGTGCGCGAGGGCAGCGAGGTGTCGGTGCACTACGACTCGCTGCTCGCCAAGCTCGTGGCCTGGGGCGAGACGCGGGAGGCGGCGCGGCAGCGCGCCCGGCACGCGCTGGCCCACTACCCGATTCTCGGCATTCGGACCAACGTGCCGCTGCTGCTGCGCCTGCTCGCCCACGAGCGATTCGTCGCCGGCGATCTCGATACCCATTTCCTGCAGACCGAAGCCGCGGCGCTGGTCCCGGCCGAGGACACGCCATCGGCCGACGCACGCGCCGTGGCGGCGCTGGTGCGGCGCGGCGAGCCCGCCGCGCCAGCCGCGAGCGACAGCGCCACCGATCCGTGGTCGTCGCTCGGAGGGCGCCGTGTCTGAGGAGGCCGGCGACATCACGGTCACACCGCTCGGGGCTGGCCGGTTTCTCGTGACCCGCGGCGGACGGCAGCGGCTCGCCTACGGAACGCACGCGGGCGGCGCCACGTGGGTGTTCCTCGACGGCGACGTGACCGTGATCGGTCCCACGATGGCGCGCGCGCGCACGACGGCGGCGGATGAGCAGGCGTCGCTGGCAGCGCCCATGCCCGCCACGGTGCTGGCGATCACCGTGCGACCGGGCCAGAAGGTGGCGGCCGGCGACGTGCTCATCCGTCTCGAGGCGATGAAGATGGAGCTGCCCGTGCGATCGCCTCGCGATGCGACCGTGGTTGCGATAAAGTGCCGGGAGGGTGAGCTCGTGCAGGCGGGAGTCCCGCTGCTCGAGCTGGATGAGGCGTGACCACGAAACCGACGCGCAACGGCGTTGACATCGCGCCCGAGCCGACCGCCGACGACCTCGATCGCATCATGGAGTCGGTGCGCCGCGGCTGGACGGCCACCCTCACGGTGCGCCGCCAGGCCCCCGACGACATCGGCTACCGCGAGGTGTACGTGAAACTGGATGGCCGCCGCATCGGCATGCTGAGTTACGGCACCGCCCTGACGGAGAGCATCGAGCCGGGGCGCCACACCCTCCAGGTGGACAACACGCTGTTCAAGAAAACGATAGAATTCGTCGCGGGCGTCAACGACCACGTGGTGTTCAAGACCGCCAACCTCGCGGGCTGGGGCACCTATTCGGCGTGGGCGCTGCTGATCGGATTCCTGGGCGCCGGCCCCTTCTATCTGATGCTGGAACGCGAGGAAGCGGCCGTTCCCAAAGACGGCGCCGCGTGATCGACAAGGATCTGGCCGCGCTCGTCGTGGACCTGGTGGAAAAGGTGGGCCTGCTGCGGCGCGATTTGCAGCAGCGCCACGATCTGGAGAAATACGAGGGGCGCGTGGCCCGCATCGAGCAGAAGGTCTCGGCGCTGGCCGAGCGCCTGTCGGCCGACGATCCCGAGCTGGCCAAGACGCTGCGGACGGCGTGGCAGCTGCCGGCCCGCAGCCTCGCCTTCCGCAACGCCGCTCACCGAAAAAAAGAGGACGGCTAATCCTCTTTCCCTTCCGTCAGGTTGGACAGGTACGTCTCGTAGCCCAGCTCCTTGATCTGATGGAGCTGCCGTTCGAGCCATTGGACGTGCTCTTCCTCGTCCTTCAGGAGCAGCGCGAAGAGCTCGCGCGACGCGTCGTCGTGGTTGTCGCGCGCGATCACGATCGCCTTGTTGTACATCTCCACTGCGCCGAGCTCGAGCTTGTAGTCCGCCTGGAGCTGCCCCTTCACGTCGCTGCCGATGTTGAGCTCGAGGTAGTCCATCTTCGGCACCGCGTCGAGGAACAGAATGCGCTCGATCAACTTCTCGGCGTGCTTCATCTCGTCGATCGACTGCTTCTTGATGAAGTTTCCGAGCGCGTGGTAGCCCCACTTGTGGCACATCTCCGCGTGCAGGAAGTACTGATTGATCGCCGTGAGCTCCTCACGAAGTGCCAAATTCAGCTCGGCAATGACCTTCGCGTTCCCTTTCATGTGCCTCCTAGGTGCGCGGCCGCAGCCGTGCGATGCATATCGTCCAGCGATGGTATGTCGAGTGCGATGCGGCGCTCAACGCCAAACGGACGGCCCATGGCCGAGGCGAAGCCCAGGCGCGTACACGGACGGGGGCACGAGGTGTTCGAAGCGGACGGCGCCCTCCTGGCCGCGGCCGGCCTTGGACAGGAGGCGGCGGCGCAGGAGCGGAGGTCCGTTGTAGAACAAGAGCGCCGACGCGGCCGACGCCGGCTCGCGCACCGTGACGTAGAGGTCGGTGACGAGGCCCGCATCCAGCAGCGAGGTCGCGATACGCTGCCCGCCGACGGCCGAGATCACCGCGATGCCGCGGTCGCGCAGCTGGGTCAAGGCCGAGCGCAGGTCGAGCGGGTCGCCGGCGCCGAGCACCTCCACCCACGGGGACTCGCGCAGTCGCGCGCGCGCCGTCGTGACCATGCTGCGGCGCGTCACGACGATCACCGGCACCGACGGCTCGTGGAACAGCAGGCAGCGATCGAAGGGCACCTCGCAGGAGTTGGTGACCAGCACCTGCACCGGATGCCGCGGCAGGCCACGGTCGGCGCGCAGCCGGACCAGCTCCGGGTGCCACACGGAACAGATCCGATTGCCCGTACTGGCGGCGCCCATTCCCCCGAGGACCGCGTCGGCGTCTACCCGCGTGAGGCCTTCGTGGAGCAGATGCGGCACCGTAGAGCCAAAGGCGGCCGCGCCGGGCTGCACTTCGGTGACCACGAGGCTCACCGACGGCAGTTCCGGCGACGCCGGGCCGGCGGAGCGATGGAAGTCGCCGTCGAACAGCCGCCGGGTCCAGGCGTTACCGAACGACAGCAGGTCGGCGCCGCGTGCTTCCTCGGCGAGGGTCGTGAAGCCCACGAGCGGCGCCGCCACCGCTTCTGCCTGTTTGCGGCGGCAGTAGTCCTGAAAGCCGGAAGTCGTCATCTCAGGGTTAAACGCGGCCGTTGGCTTCCGCGAACGGATGCTCCCCGGTTCCGTGCCAGAAGGGCCAGGATCGTGAACACTGTGTTACATTTGTTCAGTTTGGGCTGGTGGCTCGCGACGGGGCGGAATGTCCGATAACACCCTCGACCTGACGGTCGAGCTCGCGCCGCGGGCGCGATTCGACCTCGTCGATCTGCGCCGTCATTTCGCCGACGAGCACGCGGCCCTGTCCACCTATCCCCGGACGCTCTACTGGTCGTGTCACACGACCGCCGGCTTTCTCGAGCCCGGCTTGGCTTCCCGGCTCAGCGCTCAGGGTATTCCGACGTATCTCGAAGCGTTCCGGACGCTGTTTCCCGAGGGCGCCGGCTACGAGCACGACCGTCTCGAACGGCGCGAGGACCTGGACTCGGCGCAGCGGGCCGTCGAGCCGCGCAACGCCGACTCGCACCTGGCGTTCATGGCCAGCGGCCTGCGCACCTGCGTCACCCACTCGAACCGCCCCGACGAACCGGTGTTCTTCGTCGACCTCGACGGGATCAACGACGGGCAGCCGCGGCGGCGCCGCGCACGCTTCGTGGGCTTCAACCAGGAGCGTGTGGTCGGAACCGCGCGCGTCGAGGTGCCCGTGTCGGCGCACCCGATCGACTCGATCAACCTCAAAGATCCCCGTCTCGGCGTCTACCCGCAGCTGGCGGACTTCGTGAAGCGCGCGGGCGTTGCCAAGGGCAAGCTGCGGGTCTCGCTCGCCAGCTCGGAGCGCCACTCGGCGCTGACCGTCAACGAGTACGAGACGCTGCTGATGAAGTACGACCTCGCCGAAGTGCTGTCGAACCCGCTGCGCTTCGTCGCCGAACAGTACCGGAATGCGATGGCGGATCCGCGGGCCGTCCCGGCCAAGACGCTCGGCTACGCGAAGTACGACCTCGTGCGCGTGCTCAATCGCGGCCTCGACACGTTCGGCCTGCGCGGCTCGATCGTCGAGCGCGTGCTGGCCCGCACGCTGGCGGTGCCGGCGGCGCGCTTCTTCGGCATGCGGCGCTCGGTGAACCTGCTCGTGTCGAGCGACGAGGGCAACCCCGGCATCGTCGAAGGCACCTACCAGAGCCCCATCCTCGTGCAGTGGCAGCAGGCGCCGCGCAGCGCGCGCCTGCTGGACGTCACGCTCACCGAACTGCTCTAAGGCGCAGGGCGGTCTGAAGACCGCCCTCTACACCCGTCCCACCCGTCCTACCCGTCCCACCTGTCCCACCTGTCCCTCTATTTCGGGATCCGGTCCGGCATCTCGGCGGCCACGTAGGTGATGGCCGCAATGGCCGCCGCGGCCTTCGACAGTTCCTCGGGTGCGATCCGCTCCACGGTGTCCGCGGCGGTGTGGTGGATCTGGAAGAGACGCGACGCGTCGCCCAGATATGCGAGCGCGGGGACGTTGCCCGCCTGGACGATGGGATCGATGTCAGGTCCGCCGCCGCCGGCGCCGAGGTCCTGCAGGCCGAGCGGCGCCAGCAGCGTGGCAATCTGCGCCATGACCATCCGGCCCGCGACGCTGCCCGAGAACCCCAGCGACGCCGGGGCAAACACCCCCGAGTCCGACTCGATCGCCAGCACGTGGTTCGCGGCCTGGTGCGCGTATTTGGCGCTGTAGGCCGCGGCGCCGTTCATGCCGTGCTCTTCGTTCGTCCACAGCACCAGGCGCACGGTGCGGCGCGGCTGGATGCGGAGCTTCTTCATGAGGCGCAGCGCCTCCCACGTCACGATGCAGCCGGCGCCGTCGTCGGAAGCGCCGGTGCCCACGTCCCACGAATCGAGGTGGCCGCCGACGAGCACCACCTCCTCCGGCCGCTCGCGACCGACGATCTCGCCGATCACGTTCGCCGACGCCGTCTCGCCGTCCATGCGCCCGCTGGTGACGAGCCGCACGCGGACGCGCCGGCCGGCGTTGGTGAGCCGTACGATCCGGTTGGCGTCCTCGGCGGCGATGGCCGCCGCCGGAATCTGCGGCTGCCCCGCCACGTAGGCCACGCTGCCGGTGTGCGGCGTCCGCAGCCCGAGCGGCCCCACCGACCGCACCAGCACCGCGGCCGCGCCGTACTCGGCGGCCAGGCGAGCCCCGCCGGTCCGGTACGACATCGTCTCCGAATAGGTCGTGTAGGTGAAGTCGTACAGGACGATGCGGCCCGGCACCTGGGCGCGCTTGGCGCGCAGGTCGTCGAAGCTGCTGACCGGCACGACCTCGGCCTCGATGCCGCCCGGCGGCGTGGCCACCGTGCCGCCGAGGCCGAGCATCGCAATCGGATGCCGCGGCGGGTCCACGATCTCGGCGCTCTCGACGCCACGCACCCATTTCGGCACCATCACCCGCTCGGTCCGCACGTTGTCGAGGCCGTCGGCCTTCATCGCGTCGGCGGCCCAGGCAATCGCGCGCGCCAGGTTCTCGGACCACGCGGGGCGCGCGCCGTAGGTGTCGGTCAGCTCGGCGAGCCGCTGCCAGGCGAAATCGTTCTCCTGCGCCGCCGTCATCAGCTTCTGTGCCGTGCTGCGGTAAGGGTCGAGCCACGACCCGAAGGTCTGGGCGCGCCCGAGCACGCCCGTGCCGGCGAGGACGGCCACGGCCACGACCGCGGCACGCCACCGCGCGACGCCGCTACTTGAAGCTCTCGGGGAGGTCCGTTTTGGTGTCACGCAGGATTTGCAGAACCGCCTGCCGATCGGCGGCCGATAACTGCTGGGTGATCTTACGCGTGTCGCGCCCCGAGAGCACGTCCGACAGCCGTCCGTACACGGCCTGCCGCGCCGCGGCCGGCAGTCCATCGAACGCCTCGCTGTAGATCAGGAAGCTGCACGGATACCGGAACAGCCGCGTGCGCAGATCGAGCTCGCGCAGCGACCGCCCCTTGGCGTCGCGCGGGCCCTGCGCGGCGAACCACTCCGCGTAGCCCGACGATCCGCGCACCTGGCCTGGCAGCGGCGCCTCGTCGAGCAGCAGCATCGCGTCGGCGAGCTCCGCGGCAGCCTCCTTCACGCGCGCCGCCGCATCCGCCGACGGCTGCGCCTCGGCCACGCGCGCCTCCCAGCCCAGACGCCCGATCAGATTGATCACCGTCGTCTGGTGGGCCAGCACGAGCTGCGCCACGACGTCGCTCGTCTTGGCGAGGTACCCCTTCATGTCGAAGAAGCCCTCCACGGTCGGCAGCGGCGCCTTCGGATTCCGCGGGCGGGCGAAGTTCTTCTCCGCCGGCATCACCGGGATGTTGCCCAGATGCTGCGCGCCGCCCGTGTCGCCCGTCACCCACCAGCCGCCCCATCGCTGCTCGAGCGGGCTGCCCTGCACCGTGGTGAAGCCGTTGGCGTAGGCGTTGGGATCGTCGGGCAGCGGATACATGCTGGTGGTCATCAGCCCCGGCACCCCGCGCGTCTCCCACGACAGGTGGCAGGCCAGGCAGTCGTTCTTGCGCTCGAGCACAACCGGGGCGTCGGACTCGCCCGGCGCCTTCTGAGTGAGCGTATAGAAGATCGAACCCTGCCGCCGATCGGCGGCCGCGATCTCCAGCACGTCGGCGCCGCGGACCCAGCCGACGAACACGCTGTCGCCGAAGAAGACCGCCCGCGGGTTGTGCATCGTGATCAGATCCGCCTGGAAGCTCGTCTTCGAGAACACCAGCGCCTGCGACGACACCGGAATCGCCAACGCCTCGAGCAGCGAGCGCAAGTAGCCATGATCGGCCTCGTACGACAGGCGCAGCTCGCCTTTCGCCAGCCGTTCGTTCAGGCGCACGATGGGGTTGTCGACGTCGCCGGCCGTGTAGCGAATCGCCGGATGGTCGCGGGACAGCACGAAGGCATCGCGGCGCTGGGCGGACACCACGGCCGCCGCGAACGCGGCCACCGCCACGACGAACACCAACCGGGCGCGCTTGGGGGACTGCATGTGTCGTGTCCGTATTTTCGCTGATTCGTGCCCTGGGCGCCTCACCCGCCCTGCCCCCTGCCGTGGCCTGTTCGCTTTGCGCGTGCAGCCGAGCTCGACATTGGCCGATATTCCGGCCGTGAGCGTGCATGCCCCGCTGGCGCCGGCCGACCCGGTGTCACTCCTGGACGTCGACGAGGCCGAACGGATCCGCCGCCGTGAGCGCAAGCGTGCGCACGACGCCGAGCGGCGTCTCGAGGGCTGGGAACGCTATCGCGCGCTCATTGACGCCAGCGACGAGGCGTACGAGCTCATCGACATCAGCAACCGCGAGGCCCGCTTCGCCCTGATCCTCATGGGCGCCCTGAACGCCGTGGCGCTCGTGCTGCTCACCCGCTCCGACGTCCTCAGCCTGCTGCCCGCCCGCGACCGCTACTGGATGGTGGGGCTCTTCGTCGTCTACATCGTCATGGCGGTCGGCTTTCTCATGCAGGCCATCGAGGCGCTGCGTCCAGGGCGGTTCCGCCCGAGAATCTGGGACTGGAACGGCGGCGAAGACGACCGTCCCGCCGGCGTTCGCTACTACGAGGACGTCATTCAGCAGACCCCGGCCGAGCACTGGAGGGCGTGGCAGGACGTGCGCTTGATCCAGCTCAATTCGGAAATCGCCGTGCAGGTCCACAGCCTGTCGCTGAAGAACCACGCCAAGCACGCCGCGATCCGCCGGCTGTACGGCGGCCTGCGTCTGATGGCGCTCATCCTCGGCGCCCTCATGATCGTGTTTGCCTGGCTGGTGTGGACGCAGCCCGAACCGCTGCGCAGCGTGCCGATTCGCGTCGAGTCGAACCGGCCGATGCCCGTGCCGGTGCCGTCGGTCCCGACAATCCCGTAGCTGGCGGTGCAGGTCCGCGCAGCCGTTGGCAGACGGCCGCGCCCACCCCACGAACTGCGACGCGCCGCGCGATTCCGCGCACCACGCCCGGCGTCTCGGGCCGATACCACCCTTGTGAAGAAAGGCACAGAGCACTTGTTTTTGGCCGCGCTCGCGCTGATGGCGTCTGCCGTCGCGCCCGCGCAGGCGCAGGACACCGGCGTGATCTGGGATCGCCGCCCGACGTTCGTGCTGGGCGAGACGTCGCGAATCGAGATTCACGCGCGCGTGCAGAGCGACTACCTGGTGCGGGACGAAGCGGATCCCGAGGCCACCTCCCTCGGCTTCGAGGATCGGCTGTCGCTGCCGCGCAAGCGCGTCGGCGTCGAAGGCGTGCTCTTCGACCGCGTCACGTTCCAGGTCGAGGGTGAAGTCGGGGACGACACGCCGTGGCGCGACGTGTTTGCCGACGTCAAGGTGCATCGCGCGCTGCGCGTGCGCGCCGGCCAGTTCAAGGTGCCCTTCAGCCTCGAGCAGCTCACGAGCGGCACGGACCTCGATTTCATCGCCCGCGCCGCCGCGGTGACCGACCTGTCGCCATCGCGAGAGATCGGCTTCATGCTGCACGGGCGGGTGGCGGACAAGGCGATCAAGTACGAGGCCGGCGTATTCGAGGTCGACGCCACGTCGCGGCTGTGGACGGCTGGCGCCGTCCGGACGCTCGCCGGCCGCGTCACGGTGGCGCCGCTCGCCGACGGCAAGTCGCGCGGCTCCGACGCGCTGGAAATCTCGGCGGCGCTGCTGCGCAGCGATCAGCCCGAAGGCCGTGGTGGCCTGAATGGGCATCTGGTGATGGGCGAGACGTTCTTCCGCCCCATGTTTGTGAACGGCACGCGCACACGCATGGGTGCCAGCGTGGCGTGGAACGGCACGCGCGCCTCGCTGCGCGGCGAGCTGATCCGGTCGCTCGACACCCGCCTCGGCCAGGGCATCGACAACGGTGACCTCTCGGACCTCGTTTCCACCGGCGGCTATGTTGCCGGCATCTGGCACCTCGCGGCGCGCGACGGCCGACGCTGGGGCCAGGCGCCGCTTCGCGGCCTCGACCTCACCGGGCGGTTCGACCGTCTGTCCTTCGGCAGCGCCGCCCAGTCGGGCGAGGCCTTTCTCAACCCGCGCGCCGACCGGGTGGCCCCGATCGGCAAGGACGCCTGGACGGCGGGCGTGAACTGGTACGTGAACCGCTGGGTGAAGGTGCAGGCCAACACCGTGCGCGAACAGATCGTGGATCCGCTCTCGCTCCTGCCCATCGGCGCCGCGCCGCTGTGGAGCACGGTTGTCCGCTTTCAGGTCGCGATGTGATGATGTCAACGATTGTTACCGGCGCCCCCGCGAAGCGGGGGCCATTGAACACCGTGCGGCGCCTTGCCGCGCTCGCGCTGCTCCTGGCATGCTCCGCCGCGCCGGCGCCGGCGCAGACCCAGGCCCAGCTGTTCGACGACACCACCGTGCACACGGTCGAGATCGTGATGCACTCGCGCGACTGGAGCGACCTCCACGCGAATTTCCGCACCAACGATCAATACCCCTGCGACGTGATCTGGAACGGCGTGCGGATGCGCAACGTCGCCGCGCGATCGCGCGGCAACGGCAGCCGCTACGAAGCCAAGCCCGGACTCGAGCTGACCTTCGACTACTACGCCAGCCAGCAGCGGTTCCTCGGTCTGCGGTCGCTCGTGCTCGACGACCTCGTGACGGACCCGTCGATGATTCGCGAGGCCACGGCCATGGCTCTCATGCGGCGCGTCGGGGTACCGGCGCCGCGCGTGGCTCCCGCCCGCGTGTTCGTCAACGGCGCCTACGCCGGGCTCTACATGATGGTGGAGCCGGTGGACACCGTCTTCGCGCAGAAGGCCTTCGACCGGCCCGGGCTGCTCTTCGAGTACCGCTGGACCTATCCGTTCTTCGCCAGCTTTCCCGGTGAGTCGCTCGACACGTACGCCACGCTCTTCGAGTCGCGCAACCTCGGCGTGCATTCGATGGCGGAGCTGTATACGCCGATGCGCGAGCTGTTCCGCACCGCCAACGAGGCGCCCGACGGCGCTTTCAGCCAGCTGGATCGGTATCTCAATCTGACTGGCTTCATCCGCGCGGTCGGGGCCGCGTCCTTCATGGCCGAATGGGACGGCCTCTTCGGCTACGACGGCATGAACAACTTCTACCTGTATCGCATCGGCGAGCAGGCGCACCTCATCCCGTGGGACCGCGATCAGGCCTTTCACGCCGCCGACTACCCGCTCCTGTCCGGCGTGGCCAACAACGTGCTCGGCCGGCGGCTGCTCGAGGATCCGGAACTGCGCGCCGCCTACGTGCAGGCCGTGACGGAGACGACGGCGGCGGCCGAGACCGACGGGTGGCTCGAGCGCGAGTTCACGCGGCAGTACACGCTCATCCACGACGCGGCGATGGCCGACCCGTTCAAGCTGGCCACCAACGACGCCTTCGAGCAGGCGTTTGCCGAGCTCGTCGCCTTTGCGCGCACGCGCCCGGCGTTCGTCGCCGCCGAGCTCGCCCCGCTGCGCTGAGTACGTAGTTGCGGGTTCAGACCCGCCTCATGGTCTCGTGAACACGATCAGGTGCTGCCAGGGCAGGTCGTCGTAGACCCGCGCCTGCTTGAAGCCTTCGAGCTCGACCTCGGTCTTCACCTGCGCCTTCGTCATCTTGTGCAGCGGCAGGATCGGCACGTTCGGATCCTCGGCGCGGTACTCGAACAGCGCGAGCCGGCCACCCGGCTTGAGCGCCTCGCGCATGCGCTGGAGCATGCGCTGCGGCTGCGAGAACTCGTGGTAGACGTCCACCATGATGATCAGGTCGAGCTCGCCCGCCGGCAGCTTCGGATCGTCGAACGTGCCGAGGACCGGAACGACGTTCGTCACCTTCGCCTTGGCGGCGTTCTGCTGCAACAGCTGCAGCATCCCAGGTTGCACGTCCACCGCATAGACGCGGCCGGCCGCCCCGACGAGCCGGGCCAGACGCAGGCTCATATAGCCCGAGCCGGCGCCGACGTCGCCCACCGTCGAGCCCTTCGCCACCTTCAGCAGGCGCAGGCCGAGATCCGGATCCTCCTCGCGCTCACGCTCCCGTCGCTCGAGCCACGGGGCGCCTTCGACGCTCATCGTCCCCGCGAACTGGCGTCCGGTGACCGGATGAACGCCCGATTGCGCGACGACGGTCGACATCGCGCACGCGGCAATCAGCGCGACCGCAACGGAGGGACGCAGCGGGTTCGTCATCATGTCAGAGCATACCCCTCAGTCAGGGCGGTCTGAAGGCCGCCCTCTACGTTGGCGCGTCCTGGGCTAGCGCGCCGCGTCCAGGGCGCGCTGATCGGCCACGGCCATGTCCAGCAGCCGGCGGGCGTTGGCGTTGCCAGGTTCGGTCTCGACCGCGCGCTTCAGCTCGCTGACGGCGTCGTCCAGGCGTCCCGTCGCGATGAGTGCGATCGCCAGGTTGGACCGCGCCGTGGCGTCGGCGGGCCGCACCGCCAGGTACTCCCTGAGAACGGCCACCGCCTCGGGGAACACCTGCGCGCCCGACAGGGCGAGGCCGAGAAGCCGCAACGCCTCGGGATGCCGCGGCGCGACCTCGAGCACCAGCCGCGCCTGGGCGGCTGTATCGGCCCAGCGCCGATCGACGGCGTAGATCTGCGCCAACCGCAGCCGCGAAGTCAGCACCTCGAGCAGCGGCGGCTCCAGCCAGCGCAGCCGCTGCGGAACGCCCGCCGTGGCCACGAAGGCCTCGAGCTCGGAGGCCGCCTCGGGAAACCGTTGCGCGTTCAGGAGCAGCGCGCCCAGCTGATACCGTGCCCGCGAGTCGCCGAGCGCGATCGCCGCGCGCAGCTCCTTCTCCGCTTCGGCATTCTGCCCCTCGAGCGCCAGATGCTCACCGAGCAGATGGTGGGCCACGGCCGTGGGACGGCGCTCGACGGCCGTTCGCGCCAGCGTCACCGGCGAGGCGTATTCAGCCGTGCGGCGCACCGTCAGCGCCGCCAACCCCGCCACCGACAGCCCCAGCAGCACGGCGCTCGCCACGCGAGCGGCGCGGCGCGTCTCTCCGGTGGTGCCGAGCACGGCGCGGAGCACCGCAGCCACGCCGAGCACGGCCAGCACCACCAGCGCCATCAGCGGCAGATACATCCGTCGCTCGGCACCGACCTCCGTGGCAATCGGCACGACGCTCGACGCGGGCGCCAGGGCGATGAAGAACCACGCCCCGAGGTATCCGAACCGCGGCGCTCGCACCAGGGCGACCAGCGTGATCGCCAGCAGCGCCACGACCCCGAGCGCGTACGGCAGGACGTCACCGAGCGTCAGCGTCTCGGGCCAGCCGTACAGCACCACGAGACCCGACGGCCAGATCGACAGCCGAAGATAGTCCACGACGATCACCGCCTGGTTCAGCAGGTAGGTCCACGGCGACACGCCCGACGAAAACCCGCTGACCGCCGCGCGCGGCCCCGACAGAACGATGCCGCCAAGCACCAGCCATGACGCCGCCAGGCCCAGATACAGCGATCCACGCGCACGCGCCGCCTCCCGCCACGACGGATACAGGTAGACGCGGTCGTAGAGCGCGACGAGGAGCGGAGCCACCGCGATCGTTTCCTTGCAGACGGTTCCGGCCAGGCACGCCACGATGGCCAGGGCGTGCCAGCGGCGCCCGGGCGCCCCCTTGCTGCGAATCGCCGCATACAGCGTCAGCAGCAGGAAGAACGCCATCATCGATTCGGTGCGCTGCGAGAGGTAGTTCACGACCTCGGTCGTGAGCGGATGCACGCCCCACACGAGCGCCACCGCGAGCGCGACGCCGGCGGCGTCCGCCGCGAGCACGGGCGGCATCGACGGCAGCGTGAGCGTGCGGCGGACCACGCCGAACAGGAGTAAGGCACAGGCCACGTGCCACCCGAGATTGGTGACGTGATAGCCGGTGACTTCGAGCTCGTGCAGCGCGTAGTCCGCGGCAAACGTGAGGTTGACGAGCGGGCGGCCCGCCACCGGCGAGTCGGGCCGCGGCGCCAGCACGCGATCGAGGCGGGTGAGGTCGCGGATGTCCGGGTTCTGGACCACCGACGCCTGGTCGTCGATCACGAACGGGCCACGGAAGCTGTTCGAATACGCGGCCAGGATGACGGCCACGATTGCGGCGATGCGCCACACCCCGCTCACGGTGCCACAAGATTACACGCGACGCGTGTGTGCGGGCCGACCTCAGCGAGCGGCGTCGAGCGCTTCGCGTACGCTCGACGCGAGGTCTTCGAGCGAGAACGGCTTCTGCAGGAAGTGCACGCCTTCGTCGAGCACGCCGCGCGGCGCCAGGGCGCTGGCGGAGTATCCAGAGACGAAGAGCGCCTTGAGCTCGGGTCGCGTCTCGCGCAGCCGTGCGGCGAGCTCGCGCCCGTTCATCTCGGGCATCACGACGTCGGTCACGAGCAGGTGCACGCGGCCTTCATGCGTCTGGAACAGGTGAATGGCTTCGCTGGGGGTGCCCGCGGTCAGCACCTTGTACCCGAAGCGTTCGAGCACGATCTTGCTGAGCCGCAGCACGGCGGACTCGTCTTCGACGAGCAGCACCGTCTCTTGCCCGGGTTGCTGTGAGCCGGCCGCCATGTCCGTCGTTGCTCCCGTCACGTCCGCCTCGACCCTGGGCAGGAAGATGCGCACAGTGGTACCCCGCCCGACCTCCGAGTCCACCTCGATGGCCCCGTCGTTCTGCTTCACGATACCGTAGACGGTCGCCAGCCCCAAGCCGGTACCCCGTCCGACCGGCTTGGTCGTGAAGAACGGCTCGAAGATGTGCGCCACCGTATCGGAACCCATCCCGTGGCCGCTGTCGGTGACTTCGAGCACGGCGTGAGGCCCTGGAACGACATTCTCGTGCCGCGGGCGCTCGCTCGCTCCGAGCGTCGCCAGCCCAGTCCGGATCGTCACCCGGCCCACGCCGTCGATGGCATCGCGCGCGTTGGCCGCCAGGTTCGTCAGCACCTGATCCACCTGTGACGGATCCACCCGTACGCGCCCGGCATCGGCCGAGGGCAGCCAGATCAACTCGATGTTCCCGCCAATGAGCCGCCGCAGCATGCCGAGCGACGCCTCCACCGTGGCGTTCAGGTCGAGCACCTTCGGCGTCACCACCTGACGCCGGGCGAAGGCGAGCAGCTGGCGCGTCAGGCCGGCGGCGCGCCGTGCCGCCGCGCGAATCTCCTCGAGGTCACCACGCACCGGATCGCCGGCAGCCGTGGCGTGCAGCGCCAGCTCCACGTGTCCCGTGATCACGCTGAGCATGTTGTTGAAGTCGTGGGCGACACCGCCGGCCAGGCGTCCCACCGACTCCATCTTCTGCGCCTGTGTGAGCTGCTCCTGCAGCTGGATCCGCTCGGCTTCCGCCAGCTTGCGGTCCGTGATGTCCTGCGCGCCGCCGACCGTCCGGACCGAACGCCGCGCGCGGCCCTCGCCGCGGAAGAAGGTCTGGGAGCGCACCTTGAGCCACCGGAGGGCGCCATCGGTTCGCGTGAAGCGGTACTCGACATCGTAAAAGCCGTCAGAGTCAGGCGCGTGCGCCCGCGAGACGGCGTCGAGAATCAGCTGGCGATCGTCGGGGTGAATCCACTGCGCCTTGTCGCGGTCGTCGGTGCTGGGATGCGGCGGCACCGGGTCGTCGGGGCGCAGGCCGACGATGCGGCGCAGCTCCGGTGACCAGTAGCGCTCGCCCTTCACGTGATCGTGATCGAAGAAGCCGATGTCGGCGACGCGAATCGCCTGGTTCAAACGCTCCTCGCTCTGGCCGAGCCGCTCTTCGGCGAGCTTGCGCGCTGTGATGTCGCGCACGATGGCCTGCGCCGCCACGATGTCGCCGGCGTCGTCGCGCATCGGCTGCACGATCGTGCTGAACCAGCGCAGCCGGCCGCCGGCGTCCGAGATCTCCTCGGTCGTGATCGTCTGGCCGGTCTCGATCACATGACGGATGCCGCCCCGATAGCGCTCGGCGACGTCCGGCGGAAACAGCTCGTCCACCGTCCGTCCTTGCACGTCCTCGGGCGTCAGGCCGAGCGTCGACGCCGCGGCGTTGTTGACGTAGAGGAAGCGCCCGCTGGCGTCAGCCGTGAAGATGGTGTCGAGCGCCGACTCGACGAGCGAGCGATAGCGCTCTTCGCTCTCGCGCAGCGCCTGCACGGCGCGCGCGCGATCGCTCACGTCGCGGAACGAGGCGACGAATCCAGCCAGACTGCCGGCGGGCTCGTCGATGCGCGTGACCGATCCCGCGATCGGGAACCGCCGGCCGTTGCTCGCGATGCCCAGGGCTTCCCCGGTCCAATTGCTGCACACGTTCAGCGTGGCCGGCGAATGATCGGGCGCCTGATCGGGCTCGACGAACGACGACAGCAGCCGGCCGCCGACGTCGGCGGCGCGCTGATACCCCCACAGCCGCACGAACGCGCAGTTGACGAACGAGATGCGGCCGTGGACGTCCGTGAAGGCGATGGCGTCCACGCTGGCGTCGATCGCCTGCGACACGAAGTACAGACGCTCGGCGTCGGACAGGCGTGCAGACGGATCGGAACGGTGCAAAAAAATCGGAATCAGCATGCCGAGGCCGCAAAACCACCGGTGGCGCACCGGCGGGGGCGCCGGCGAGCCCGGAGATTCTACACTCCGGGGCTATCATCTCAATGGGTTTTCAGTGCATGTCTGACGCTTCGAAGCCGCCGGCCCCACTCGATCCCGTGCGGGGCGTCTTTCTGGGCGACCTGGCGCACGACCTCAGCGCGCCGCTCACCGCTATTCACGGTGCCATCGAGCTC
>Ga0079218_10000015_pt1 | contig 32126 bp, 27 predicted proteins | sample NCCompost_FD_77181 | JGI IMG/M metagenome (GOLD analysis project Ga0079218, IMG submission 77181) | Agricultural soil microbial communities from Utah to study Nitrogen management - NC Compost | ecosystem: Environmental > Terrestrial > Soil > Agricultural land | place: USA: Utah | collected... | reverse complement strand
CACGAGACGTTCATGAGCAAAATCATCGGAATCGACCTGGGCACCACCAACTCCGTCGTCGCCGTCATCGAAGGCGGAGAGCCCGTCGTCATCACAAACCCCGAGGGCGGCCGTCTGACGCCGTCGGTCGTGGCCTTCACCAAGTCGGGAGAACGGCTGGTCGGTCAGGTTGCCAAGCGGCAGGCCGTCACGAACCCGGAGAACACCGTGTTCTCGATCAAGCGGTTCATGGGCCGCCGGTTCAACGAGGTCAACGAGGAGATGAAGATGGTCCCCTACGCGGTCGCCGCCGCGCCCAACGGCGACGTGCGCGTGAAGATCGTGGACCAGGACTACGCGCCGCCGCAGATCTCGGCGATGGTGCTGCAGAAGCTCAAACAGGCCGCCGAGGAGTACCTGGGGCAGTCGGTCACGCGCGCCGTCATCACGGTGCCGGCCTACTTCAACGACGCGCAGCGCCAGGCCACCAAGGAGGCCGGCGCGATTGCCGGCCTCGAGGTGATGCGCATCGTCAACGAGCCCACGGCGGCGGCGCTGGCCTACGGCCTCGACAAGAAGAAGGACGAGACGATTGCCGTCTACGACTTCGGCGGCGGCACGTTCGACATCTCGATCCTCGAAGTGGGCGAGGGCGTGGTGGAGGTGAAGTCGACCAACGGCGACACGCACCTGGGCGGTGACAACCTCGATCAGCGCATCATCGAGTGGATCGTCGCGGAGTTCAAGAAGACCGAAGGCATCGACCTGTCGAAGGACCGCATGGCGCTGCAGCGTCTGCGCGAGGCGGCGGAGAAGGCCAAGATGGAGCTCTCCACGGTGATGGAGACCGATATCAACCTGCCCTTCATCAGCGCGGACGCGACCGGGCCGAAGCACCTGCAGATGCGGCTCACGCGAGCCAGGTTCGAGCAGCTCGTGGACGACCTGCTGCAGCGGACCATCGGCCCGACGCGCCAGGCGATCACCGATGCCGGCGTGGACGCCTCGAAGATCGACGAGGTCGTGCTCGTGGGCGGCTCCACACGCATCCCGAAGGTGCAGCAGATCGTCAAGGACCTCTTCGGCAAGGAACCGCACAAGGGCGTGAACCCGGACGAGGTCGTGGCGGTGGGCGCGGCCATCCAGGCGGGCGTGCTGGCCGGAGAGGTGAAGGATCTCCTCCTCCTCGATGTGACGCCGCTCTCGCTTGGCATCGAGACGCTCGGCGGCGTGATGACGACGCTGATCACGCGCAACACGACGATTCCGACGCGCAAGAGCGAAACGTTCTCCACGGCCGCCGACAGCCAGACGAGCGTCGAGGTGCACGTGCTCCAGGGTGAGCGGCAGCTCGCGCGCGACAACCGCACGCTGGGCCGTTTTCAGCTGGTGGGCATTCCCGCGGCGCCGCGCGGCGTGCCGCAGATCGAGGTCACGTTCGACATCGACGCCAACGGCATGGTCAACGTGTCGGCGAAGGACCAGGGCACCGGCAAGGAGCAGAAGATCACGATCACCGCGTCGAGCGGCCTCAGCAAGGACGAGGTCGACCGGATGATGAAGGACGCCGAGTCGCACGCCGAGGAAGACAAGAAGCACCGCGAGGAGATCGAGACGCGGAACCGCGCGGACCAGGCGGTGTATGCCGCCGAGAAGTTCGTGCAGGAGTCCGGCGACAAGCTCGGGTCCGAGAAGGCCGCCGTGGAGAGTGCGATTGTCGCGTTGCGGAGCGCGCTCGAGGCCAACGACACGGCGGCGATGAACCGGGCGATGGAGCAGCTGACGCAGGCACAGCACAAGGCCGCCGAGGCGCTTTACAAGCAGGCAGGCCCGACGCCGGGCGGTGCCGGACCGGGCGCGGACGAGCCGACTGGTGCACCGGGCGGCCCCGGCGCGTCCAGCGGCGCGGGCGACGTGATCGACGCGGAAGTGGTGGAGGACGAGAAGCGCTGAGCCGCGAAAGCTGACCGGGAGAGGAGCGGGAGCTGACCGGAATGGATCTCTACGTGGTGCTCGGCATCCGGCAGGATGCCTCCGAGTCCGAGATCAAGCGGGCGTATCGCCGTCTCGCGCGCCGGTTTCATCCCGACATCAACCCCGGCGATCAGGCGGCGGCGGTGCACTTCCAGCAGGTCGTCGAGGCGTACGAGACGCTGATCGATCGCGAGCGGCGGCTGCGGTACGACTCGGGCGAGACGGCGGCCCCCGCCGAGGCGCGCCGCGGCGGATTCGAGGGCTTCGACTTCTCCTCGCGCGGACCGGACTACTCGGCCACGTTCGGCGATCTCGTCGCGGAAGTGCTGCTGGAGCACGGGGCGAAGCGGCCGGCAACCGCACGAGGCGCCGATCTCCATCACGAAGTCGCGCTCTCCTTTGCCGAGAGCTTCCACGGCTGCGAGCGCCCGCTGACGGTGACGCGGCGCGAGACCTGCCGTACGTGCCGCGGCGCCGGCGTCGCGCGCATGGCCGGGGCGCCGTGCGGGCTCTGCCAGGGGCATGGAGCGGTGCGCACGGTGCGCGGGCACATGGTGTTCACGCGAAGCTGCAACGCGTGCGGCGGCACCGGCCAGCAGCCGCCGCGTGCGTGTCCGTCGTGCGCCGGCGCGGGGCACGAAGTGCGCACCGAACGCGTCACCTTGCGGCTGCCGGCGGGCATTGGCGACGGGGAGCGGGTCCGCGTGGCGGGCAAGGGCGATGCCGGGCCGCGCGGAGGCGCCGCCGGCGACCTGTACGTCACGGTGCGCGTCGCTGCCGATCCCGACTTCCGCCGCGACGGCAACGACCTGCACGTGGTCGTGCCGGTCGGCGTGCACGAAGCGGCCCTCGGGGCCCGGGTGGAAGTGAACGGCCTGGACGGTCCGGTGAAGGTGCGGATTCCGCCCGGCACGCAGTCGGGCCAGCGGTTCCGTGTCAGCGAGCGCGGCATGGCCTCGATGCGCGGTGGCCCCAGGGGCGATCTCATCGTGGAGGCGCGTCTGATGCTGCCGGCAGTGCTCGACGAGCGATCGAAGGCGCTGCTGCGCGAGTTCGGCGAGATCAACGGCGCCCAGGTTCGTCCGCGCCCGCGCCCCGTCGAAGGCGCGGCCGGCGAGCAGGCCGGGGCCCCCGCGCGGACCGTGCGCGGTGGGTTGGAAGAGCAGGGGAGCTGACATGGCGAAGAAGACCGAGCGCGGCAAGGCCTATTTCATGATCAGCGCGGTGTCGCAGAAGTACGACATCCACCCACAGACGTTGCGGCTCTACGAGCGCGAGGGGCTGCTGACGCCGTCTCGCACCGAAGGCAACACGCGACTGTACTCGGAGGAGGATCTCGAGCAGCTGGAGACGATTCTGTCACTTACCCGCGAGCTCGGGGTCAACCTGGCCGGCGTGGAGATCATCCTCAACATGCGCCGCAAGATCGAGCGCATGCAGGGCGAAGTGAACGAGTTCATGGATTACGTGAAGCGCGAGCTCGCACGCGGGATCGACGATTGGGAGCAGCGCCTCAGCACCGCGATGGTCAAGAGCGCGCCGACCGACCTCGTACGGCGCGCACCAGCGCCGCCCGCGGCACCTGCCGCGTCAGCCGAAGAACCCGACGCGGCGTCTTCGAAAGAGCGGCGCAGCACGCGCCACTCATAGCCTTTGGCCTCTAGCCTCTAGCCTCTGGCCTTTTAGGGCTAAAGGCTAAAGCCCAGAGGCGAGAGGCTTCCTCACACCGCGCAGATCTTTTCTCAGTCGCGGTGTTACGATGACGCCGTGGCTTGCGCGCTGTGCGACGACACCGGATGGAAATCGATCGAGATGGACGGAGTGCAGCGGGTCACACGCTGCGACTGCACGCGCGAGAAGGTCACCGAGCAGCGGCTGCGTGAAACGCGCATTCCTCCCCGCTACCTGAAGTGCACGCTCGACAACTTCCTCACCTATCAGAACGAGGAGCTGCTGCGCGCGGTCGCATCCGCGAAGCGGTTCGCCGACACCTTCCCCGTTGCACAGAAGGGCCTGATGCTGATCGGCCCACCGGGCATCGGCAAGACGCACATCGCCGTCTCGGTCCTGCGCCACGTCGTTCAGCGCACGGGAGCTCGGGGGCTGTACTACGACACTCGCGCGCTGCTCAAGGACATCCGCAACACCTACAATCCCGTGACACACACGGCCGAGATTGACGTCATCCGGCCCGTCATGGAGGCGGAACTGCTGGTTCTCGACGATCTCGGCGCCGAAAGGCTCACCGATTGGGTCGAGGAGACGATGAGCCTCATCGTCAACACTCGCTACAACGAGCGGCGCGCCACGATCTTTACCTCGAACTACGAGGACATTCCGGACGAGGTGAACTCGCTCCTCGTGCGCGTGGGCTTTCGCCTGCACTCGCGGCTGCGGGAGATGTGCGAGTTCCTCGAGTACGACGGTCCGGACTACCGGAATCTCCCGCCAAACTCCGGCGCCGAAGACCTGTTCATGCAATGGAAGGCGCAGCCCCGGCGGAAACTGCCCGCCAGGTCCCACGGGCAGGCGCGCGCGCAGCTCAAGGGCCCAAAGGAGAAGGTCGATTTGAAGTGGTCCGGCGGGCGGGCCGGGTCCTAGCAGTCCGTAGTGAAACGCCCGCTGCATTCGCCGGGCGATGCATCCCGCCTGACTGCGTTGCTCCTCCGTCAAATATTCCCGATATTCTCCGTCGTCGCGCCTTGTCAGCCGGGCGCCTCGCCCGGCTCGGTGCGACGCGGGCGTTCCACCACGGACTGCTAGCGCATCCAGTACGATGGGGGCGTGCTCGGGCTCTACGTTCACGTCCCGTTCTGCGCCGCGATCTGCAACTACTGCAACTTCAATCGCGGCCTGTTCCAAGCCGAACTGAAGGATCGCTACGTCGAGGCGGTGTGCCGCGAGGTGCGTCTGCGGGCCCGGGGCGTCGCGGCCGACACCATCTTCTTCGGGGGTGGCACGCCCTCCATCCTCGAGGCAGAAGAGATTGCCGCCATCATCCGGGCGTGCCGCGACTCCTTCGATCTCGCGGCCGATGCCGAGGTGACGCTCGAGGCCAATCCCGAAGGCGTGACGGAAGAGCGGCTCGCGGCGTTTCGCGAGGCCGGCGTGACGCGTCTGAGCTTCGGCGTGCAATCGTTCCGCGACGAGGAGCTGCGCCGCCTGACGCGGCTGCACAGCGCCGGGCGCGCGATCACGGCATTTCGTGAGGCCCGCGCCGCCGGGTTCGACAACGTGTCGCTCGATCTGATGATGTGGTTGCCGCAACAGACGGTCGGTGAGTGGCTCGAGTCGGTGGACGCCCTGATCGGTCTCGGACCGGATCATGCATCTCTCTACATGCTGGAGGTGTATCCGAACTCGCCGCTGCGCGAGCAGATGGCGCGCGCCGAGTGGTCCGTGGCGCCCGATGACGACGTGGCGGACATGTACCTGCAGTCGATGGAGCGGCTGGACGGCGCTGGTTACGAGCAGTACGAGATTTCCAACGTGGCGAAGCCGGGCTTTCGCTCCCGCCATAACCTGAAGTACTGGACCGACGGGGAGTGGCTCGGGTTCGGACCGGGCGCTCATTCGACCATCGACGGCATGCGGACGCGGAACGTCAGCGGCACGGCCGAATACGCGGCGGCCGTGATGCCGGGCGGCCCGCTGGTCGCCGAGGCGCGGCGGCTATCCCCGCAAGACCGGATGGAAGAGGCGCTCTTCACCGGGCTACGCTTGTCGGAGGGGCTTTCCGCCGAGGAGATCCGGGCCCATTACGGAATTGACTTGTGGGGTGAGTTCGGGGCCGAGCTGCAGCCGTTCCGGGATCTCGGCTGGCTGATCTATGATGAGGGCCGCTTGCGGCTCACCAGGGCCGGCATGCTGCTGGCCCACGAGGTCATGGCCGTCTTCATCCGGCCGCCCTCGAGTCCGTCCGCGTGAGCGCCTGGTGAAGATGCGTGTGTTGACGCGTGACGGTTCGAACGACAGGTTTAGGATGGCGGTCCTGACCCAGGAGGGGTGACGATGCGACGACTGTCCGGAGTGGTGCTGGCTGGCGCGATCCTGATGCTGCCGGCGTTTTCGCTGAACGCGGGCGTGCAGGCGCAGGCCCCTCAGAAGCTCACGATGGAGGGGGACCTCGCGTTGTGGAGCGTGGCCATCCGTCCGGACAAGGCCGGCGACTTCGAGAAGATCATGGCGAAGATCAAGGACGCCCTGACGAAGTCGACTGCGCCCGAAGCCAAGCAGCAGCTGGCTGGCTGGCGGGTGGTGAAGATGTCGAAGCCGATGCCCGACGGCAACCTCATCTACACGCACGTCATCACGCCGGTCGCCGGCGCTGACTACAACATCCTGCAGGTGCTCTACGCCACGTTCACGGATCCTGCGGAGCAGAAGGAACTGTACGAGATGTATCGCGGGGCGTTCGCGGCCAACCTCGGCATCTCGAGCGGCGCGGTCGCCGTCGACCTCTCGAAGTAGCGCCGTCACACATCCGGCTGACAACGTGCAGCCAGCGAGCCACGAGCGGGCGGACCGTTCGTGGCTCGTGCCATTTTCAGGAGACTGCAACGTGAAGAAGACCATGCTGCTGGCACTGCTGCTCACGGCCACGACGGCCGCCGCGCAGGTGCCGGCTACCGGGCAGCAGCCGCCCGCCGTGCCCGGACAGGCGCCCGGGGCGCCCGGACAGCCCGTGCCCGGACAACCGCTGCCAGGTGCGAAACCGCCGGTGTCCGCGCCCGCGCCCAGTGCGACGGCGGCGCGCACGTTCACGGCGCCGGTGGGCGTCTTGTTCAACACCGTGCGCCCCGACAAGACGCTGGACTTCGAGAAGTTCGTGTCGTCGGTACGCAAGACGCTCGAGTCGAGCACCGACCCGAAGCTGCAGGCCATGGCCAAGGGCTGGCGCTTCTTCAAGGCCGCGGAACCGGGCCCCGCCAACTCGGTGCTCTACGTCTTCATCGTCGATCCGGCGGTGCCGGGCGAGGACTACGGCATGGGCCGCGTGCTGTCGTCGGGGTCCACCGACACCGCGGCGCTGCAGGAGATCTGGAAGCTCTATCAAGGCTCCGTGACCGGCGGAGGCACTCTGCTCAACTTGTCACCCATACCGGAGCCCCCCGTCGAACCGGCAGCTGGAGAGAAACCTGCCGCGTCCTCGCCGGCCACGCAGAAACCTTGAGGCAGAGTAGGCAGAGGACTCCGCCCACTCCGCCTAAAAGGCCAGGTTCGCTCCGACGTAGAAACGGTGGACGACGTCGTGCAGCGGCGCGCCGCGCAGCCTGAAGACGCGGTAGTCGACGCGCGCGCGCAACGGCCCGGCGAGCCGGATCTTCACGCCGCCGCCGGCGTTGCCACCGAGCTGCGTCTCGCTCACTCCGTTGAACGATTCGCGATACCCACCGGCCCCGGTGGTGAAGTAGGGCTGGAAGCCCGCTATCGCCACCGGCGTCTGGATCAGGATGTTGCCCATCCCGGTGCGCAGCGAGGGCGCGGCATCCTCGGGATCTTCGCGCGTGTCGGAGTATTCGAACTCGAACCCCAGCACGAGAATCCCGCCGCCGAAGGCGAAGCCGCGGGCGGTGCGCGCGGCGGGCGTGCTGGTGCTGCCGAGGAAAATCGTCACGTCCGCGAGAGCGTGCGGCGCGGCGGCCAGCACGAAGCCGGCGGCGAGAGCGAGCGAGCGGGCGATGCGCATACCGGATGATACGATGGGCGCCGGAATGGACTTCCGGCTCACGGACGAGCAGGAGCTGCTGAAGCGCAGCGTGCGCGAGTTCGCCGAGGCCGAACTGCGGCCCCACGTGCGCGAATGGGACGAGGCGCAGCACTTCCCGCGCGAGCTGCTCGCCAAGTGCGCCGAGCTCGGGCTCATGGGCATCCAGTTCCCGGAAGTCTACGGCGGCACCGCGATGTCGTCGGTGGACTACTGCATCTGCATCGAGGAGCTGGCGCGCGTCGATCCGGCCGTCTGCCTGTCGATTGCGGCGCACAACGGCCTGGGCTCCGCCCACATCTTCATGTTCGGCACCGAGGCCCAGAAGCAGCGCTACGTGGTGCCGCTCGCGCGCGGCGAGCAGCTGGCGGCCTGGGGCCTGACCGAAGCCTCGTCCGGCAGCGACGCGGCGTCGATGCGCACGACCGCGGTGCGCGACGGCGACGACTGGGTGATCAACGGCACCAAGCAGTTCATTACCCACGGCCGCGATGGCGACCTCATCGTGGTGATGGCCGTCACGGCCCGCGGCAAGGGATCGCGCGGCATCTCGGCGTTCATCGTCGAACGCGGCACGGATGGCTTCCGCGCCGGCAAGAAGGAAGACAAGCTCGGGATGCGCGCGAGCGAAACGAGCGAGGTGATCTTCGACAACTGCCGCGTGCCGGCGAGCCAGCTGCTCGGCGTCGAAGGGCAGGGGTTCGTCAACGCCCTGCAGGTGCTCGACGCCGGCCGCATCGGCATCGCGGCGCTGGCGGTGGGCCTCGCCCAGGGCGCCTACGAAGCGGCGCGCGGCTACGCATTCACGCGCGTGCAGTTCGGCCAGAAGATCGGCACGTTCCAGAGCATCCGCGCGCGTCTCGTCGATACCGCGACGCGGATCGAAGCGGCGCGGCTGCTGACGTATCGTGCCGCCGCGCTCAAGGACGGCGGGGCGCGCACCACGATCGAAGCCGCGATGGCCAAGCTCTATTCGAGCGAGATCGCCGTGCGCGCGGCCGAGGACGGCGTGCAGATTCACGGCGGCTACGGCTTCGTGAAGGACTACCCGGCCGAGAAGTTCTTCCGCGACGTGAAGCTCACGACGATTGGCGAGGGGACGAGCGAGATTCAACGCCTGGTCATTGCCCGCCATCTCATGGCGGGCGACCGCGACGCCGGTGGCCGCGCCGCCTGACGCGCTCGCCGAGCGCGTGCTGGCGGCTGACCCGCGGGCGATTGCCCGGGCGATTTCGCTGATCGAAGACGGCGACGGGATCGACGGGGCCGGCGCCGCCCTCATCGGCCAGCTCTTTCCACGCACTGGGCGCGCCTATCTCGTGGGCGTGACGGGCGTGCCCGGCGGCGGCAAGAGCACGCTGGGCGATCAGCTCATCGCGACCATCCGGGCGGCGGGGCTGAAGGTGGCGGTCCTGGCCGTGGACCCGACGAGCCCGTTCAGCGGCGGCGCCGTGCTCGGTGATCGGGTGCGCATGAATCAGCACGCCGGCGACGCCGGCGTGTTCGTGCGCAGCATGGCCACGCGCGGCCATCTCGGCGGACTGGCGCGCACGACGGCCGATGCGGCGCTGGTGCTGGACGCGGCCGGCTTCGACGTGGTGCTCATCGAGACGGTCGGCGTCGGCCAGGACGAGGTCGAGGTGGCGCAGACCGCCGATGCGACGGTGGTCGTGCTCGTGCCCGGCACCGGCGACGACGTCCAGGCGATGAAGGCCGGCATCATGGAAATCGCCGACATCTTCGTGGCGAACAAGGCGGACCGCGAAGGGATCGACCGGCTGGTGCAGTCGATCGAGGCGGCGCTGTCGCTGAAGCCGGCGGCCGCGGGCGAGTGGACGCCGCCGGTGCTGAAGACGGAAGCGACGGCCGGCCGCGGCGTGCCGGAGCTGTGGGAGACGCTGTGCCGGTTCCGCGACCGCTCCGCGGCGATGCGCGACGCGCGGCGCCTCGCGCGCGCGCATGCCCGCATCCGGGCGCTCGCCGTCGGGCTGCTCGTCGCGCGCTTGGAGCAGGCGCTTCCAGCCGAGGCCTTTGCGCAGGCGGCGGCTGACGTGGCCGCGCGGCGTATGGATCCGTACGCGGCGGCACGCGCGCTCGTGGCGCGGGGAGTGGCCGTGCGGGGCGGGTCGATATGAAGGCCGTCCTCGACCATGTCGGGATTGCCGTCGAGCGGCTCGACGAAGCGCTGGCGTTCTATCGCGACGCCCTCGGTCTCGAAGTCGACGTACCCGAAGAGGTGGTCACGCAGCGCGTCCGCGCGCACATGCTCCACACCGGCGCGGCCGCGCTCGAACTGCTCGAGGCCACCGCGGCCGACTCGCCGATCGCCACCTTCGTTGGCCGGCGCGGCCCCGGCCTGCATCACGTGACGCTGCGCGTCGAGGACCTCCGCGCCGCGCTAACGCACCTGGCCGCCCGCGGCGTGCGCCTCGTGGACACCGAGCCGCGCCCCGGCGCGCACGGGTCGCTCGTGGCGTTCGTGCATCCCTCGGCCGCCCACGGCGTGCTCGTCGAGCTGAAGCAGGCGCCGCCGCCCGCGTTGCGGCTCGCGACGGCGTCGATTCCCTGGGGCGACCTGACGCTCACGACCTTGCACGATGGGCCGTTCCGGCTCGACGGCGGCGCGATGTTCGGCGTCGTGCCGAAGCCGTTGTGGGAAAAGCTGGCGCCGGCCGACGATCGCAACCGCATTCAGATGGCGATGCGGCCGCTGCTCGTCGAGTCGTCGTGGGGCCGCATGCTCGTCGACTGCGGCGTCGGCGAGAAGATGCCGGCGAAAGCGCGCGACATCTACGCCCTCGATCGCCGCGTGCACCTCGATCACGCGCTCGCCGAACGCGGTCTCGACACGGCGTCGATCGACTTCGCGCTCGCCACCCACCTGCACTTCGACCACTTCGGCGGCGCGACGATGCGGAGCCCGCAGGGGGTCGTGCCGCGCTTTCCCAAGGCCCGCTATCTGATTCGCGACGCCGAGTGGGAAGACGCCACGCACCCGCACGAGCGGAACCGCGCCAGCTACCTGCAGGACGACTTCGTGCCGCTGAAGCCCGCGGGGGTGGTGGACTTCTATTCGGGGGACGTCACGGTGAAGCCGGGCGTCCGCGTCGTCCGCACCGGCGGGCACACCGGCCAGCACCAGATCGTCTACCTCGAATCGGGCGGCAAGACGGCGGTCTTCGCCGCCGATCTCGTCCCGACCATCGCGCACCTGCAGGATCCATGGGTGATGGGCTACGACCTGTTTCCCATGGAGGCGCTGGCCTTCAAGCGGCGCTTCATGCGGGAGGCGATCGACGGCGAATACCTGGTGTTCTTCGAGCACGACCCCGTCGTGGCCGCCGGATTCATCCGGGAACGCGACGGCAAGCGGTGGGTCGAGCCGGTGCTGTAAGATCCTAAAGCTCAGTCTATGGAAAACGTTCGCATTGGCATCATCGGTGGGAGTGGTCTGTACGACATGGCCGAGGTGGTCGACCGCACCGAGGTCACCGTGACCACCCCGTTCGGCGACCCCTCGGGGCCCTACGTGATCGGCACGCTGCGCGGGAAGCGGGTCGCGTTCCTGGCGCGCCACGGCGCCGGCCACCGGCTGCTGCCCTCCGAGCTGAACTTCCGCGCGAACATCTTCGGGATGAAGACGCTCGGCGTGGAGTACATCCTCTCGGCGAGCGCCGTCGGCAGCCTGAAAGAGGAGCTGCGGCCGCTCGACATCGTCATCCCCGACCAGTTCATCGACCGCACGATGGGGCGCATCAGCACGTTCTTCGGTCAGGGACTGGCGGCGCACGTCGGGTTCGCGCATCCGTTCTGTTCGCGCCTCAGCGCGATTGCCCACGAGAGCGGGCAGGCCGCCGGCGCCACGGTGCACAAGGGTGGCACCTACGTGTGCATGGAGGGCCCGCAGTTCTCGACGCTCGCCGAGTCGCGGCTCTACCGCTCGTGGGGCGCCGACATCATCGGCATGACCAACCTGCAGGAAGCCAAGCTGGCGCGCGAGGCCGAGATCTGCTACACGACGATCGCGCTCGTCACCGACTACGACTGCTGGCATCCCGATCACGATTCGGTGACCGTCGAGATGATCATCGGCAATCTGACGCAGAACGCGAAGACCGCCCAGGCGATCATCGCGAGCGCCGTCGATCGGCTTCCGTACGAGCGTGGCTGCGAATGCGCCAGCGCGCTGAAGTTCGCGCTCATCACCCGTCCAGACGCGGTGCCGGCCAGCACGCTGCTGGACCTGGCTCCGATTGTCGGGCGCTACCTGCCCACAAGCACTTCCCAATCCTAGAGGACCGCCGAATGAGCAATGCGAAGTTCGATGTCACCGCGATCGGCAACGCGATCGTGGACGTGATCGCCCAGGCCGATGATGCCTTTCTCGACAAGCACAAGCTGCCGAAAGGCGCGATGAATCTCATCGACACGGAGACGGCCGAGCGGCTGTATGGCGACATGGGCCCGGGTAAGGAAGCGTCGGGCGGTTCGGCCGGCAACACGATTGCGGGCGTCGCGGCGCTTGGCGGGCGCACGGCCTACATCGGCAAGGTCGCGAAGGATCAGCTCGGCGACGTCTTCACGCACGACATGCGCGCGGTGGGCGTGACCTACGATACGACGCCGCTCGTCGGCGGGCTGCCGACGGCCCGGTCGCTCATCATCGTGACGCCCGACGCGCAGCGGACGATGCAGACCTTTCTCGGCGCCACCACCCAGCTCGGTCCCGAGGACGTCGACATGAGCTACATCACCGGCTCGAAGGTGCTGTATCTCGAGGGCTATCTGTGGGATCAGCCGCGCGCCAAGGAGGCGATGCGCAACGCCGCCATCGCCGCGCAGAAGGCGGGCGTCAAGGTGTCGTTCACGCTGTCGGACTCCTTCTGCGTGGCGCGCTACCGCGCCGAGTTCCTGGAGCTCGTCGAGAAGCACGTGGACATCCTGTTCGCCAACGAGCACGAGATCCTGTCGCTCTACGAGGTGGAGAACTTCGACGATGCGCTGCAGAAGGTGCGCGGCCACTGCGAGATTGCGGCGCTGACGCGCAGCGAGAAGGGGTCGGTGGTCCTTCGCGGCAACGAGGTGCACGTGATCGACGCGGTGCCTGGCGTCAAGGTGGTGGACACGACCGGCGCGGGCGACGCCTACGCGGCCGGGTTCCTCTACGCCTACACGCAGGGCCTCGACCTGGCGACGTGCGGCAAGCTTGGCGGCGCGATGGCGGCGCAGGTGATCAGCCAGTACGGTCCGCGCGCCGACGTGAAGGACGTGAAGGCCCTCAGCGCGAAGATTCTCGGCTGACGGGACAGCCTTCAGCCTCTGGCCTTTAGCCTCTGGTAAAGCTCTTCCCAAAGGCTAGAGGCCAAAGGCTACATCGTCAGGCCCGGGCTGCCTTCCGTCCGGGCTCGAGGTCGGGGAGAAAGTACGTCAGCAGTCCGAGCGCCGGCAGGAAGGCGCAGACGCGGTAGACGACGTCGATGCTCGTCGCGTCCGCCAGCACGCCCAGCAGGGCCGCGCCCACCGCGCCGGCACCGAACGCGAACCCGAAGAACAGCCCCGAGACCATCCCGACGCGGCCCGGCACCAGCTCCTGCGCGAAGACGACGATGGCCGGGAAGGCCGACGCCAGGATGAGCCCGATCACCACCGTCAGCACCTCGGTGACGCGCAGGCTCGCGTAGGGCATCAGCAGCGTGAAGGGCAGCACGCCGAGGATCGACACCCAGATCACCCTCTTGCGCCCGATGCGGTCACCCACGGGGCCGCCGATGAAGGTGCCGGCCGCCACCGCGCCGAGGAACAGGAAGAGGTGCAGCTGCGCGTTCTGCACCGAGATCCCGAACTTGTGAATCAGGTAGAACGTGTAGAAGCTGGTGAGGCTCGCCAGGTAGACGTTCTTCGAGAAGACGAGCGCCACCAGGATGGCGAGCGACCGCAGCACCTGGCCGTCGGGCAGCCCCACGGCCGGCTTCGGCCTGGGGCGCGCGGCCTGCGCCACCAGGCGCGCCTTGTACCAGGTGCCTACGCGGGCGAGGATGGTCATGCCGACCAACGCCGTCACCGCGAACCAGGCGATGCTGCGCTGACCGTTCGGCAGCACGATGAACGCCGCAAGCAGCGGCCCCATCGCCGAACCCGCGTTGCCGCCGACCTGAAACAGCGACTGCGCGAAGCCGTGGCGGCCGCCCGAGGCCATGCGCGCCACCCTCGACGACTCGGGATGGAAGATGGACGATCCGATGCCGACGCATGCCGCGGCGACGAGCACCACGAGAAAGGAGGGCGCGAAGGCGAGGAGCACCAGCCCGACGAGCGTGAAGCCCATGCCGATCGCCAGCGAGTACGGCTTGGGTGCCTTGTCGGTGAAGTAGCCCACGACCGGCTGCAGCATCGAGGCGGTGGCCTGGTTGGCGAACGTGATCAGCCCGATCTGGCCGAAGTCGAGCGCGTACGAGTCCTTCAGAATCGGGTAGACCGCCGGCACCACGGACTGCATCAGATCGTTGAGGCAGTGGCAGAGGCTGATCGCGCCGAGCACCCCGAGCGCGGTGTTACGAACGGCAGGCGTGGGTGGTAAGGCTGTCGGGGAGGCGGCGTCGGCGACGGTAGTGGTGGTCACGAAATCAATCCTGCGGCGGAAGGGCCGCGGGTTTCAGTGTACTGACGTGCCTGCTTGCTGCCAAACCGGGCATGCACTTCAATAGTGGGTCTCGAATGCCCGCCCGTCTGATCGCCAGCGCGGTCGCCGCCGCCGCGGTGGCGTGGTTCGCGCTCGTCACGCTCGCGCCGGAACTGCCGCCGGCACTCGCCGCCCTGGTGTACGCCGCCGGCGGGTTCGTCTGCCATCAGCGGCCCGAGCGCTCGTTTCACTGGCACGGCGAGCAGCTGGCGGTGTGCGCACGGTGCACGGGCATCTACCTCGGCGCGTGCAGCGCCGCCCTGCTCGCGCCGCTGCCGCCGTCGGTGTACGCACGCTGGACCACTCCGCCGGCCCGCGTCGCACGGCTGCTTGCGACGGCCGCGGTGCCGACCGTGGCCACCGTGATCGCCGAGTGGGCAGGCTGGTGGTCCGCGCCGTCGATCGTTCGCGCCGCCACGGGCGTACTCCTTGGCGTCGCCGGTGCGGTCGTCGTGGTGGCTGCGATAACATATGGTGAATGCCTGCCCCGAGCGGCCGCCGCGCGTCCGCCGCATACACCCCCGCCGCAAACCCCTACGTAGTCTGTGCCGCCGCCTGGGCGGTGCCCGGTGGTGGACACCTGGTCCTGGGGCGCTATCAGAAAGGGCTCACGCTGCTCGTCGTGCTGCCGCTGATGTTCGCCTTCGGCTTGTGGATTCAGGGCCGCATCTTTCCCTTCCAGTTCGGCGACCTGCTGGTGGGCCTCGCCGCGATCGCGGATCTCGGCATCGGCCTGCCGTACTTCGTGGCGAAACTGGCAGGCGCCGGCGCCGGCAACGTGATCGCGATCACCTACGAGTACGGCAACACCTACGTCATCGTCGCGGGGCTGCTCAACATGCTCGCCGTGCTCGACGCCTTCGACATCGCGGTCGGAAGAAAATAGAGACGCAAGCAGTGGATACCACCAGCCATCTCGGCCTGCTGTTCGTCTTCTCGGCGTTCGTCTCGATTGCGTTCGCGGTGCTGATGCGCGACGACCCCCGCGAGCAGTTGACGTTCGGCGCCAAGCTGTTCGGCACCTTCGTGGGGTCGGCGGTGCTCCTCGGCTGGCTGCTGTATCCACTCCCACTCTGAAACAAGCGCCGCTTTGAAGAAAGCGCTGTGAAGCTGTGAGTCGCGCGCGGGCCGTCGCGCTGTGGGGGCCGGTGGCCGCCTACATGGCTGTCATCTTCGTGCTATCCGCCCAGACGCAGCCGCCGCTGCCGTCGCAGGTCTCGGACAAGCAGGGCCATTCGCTCGGCTACATGGGGCTGGCCGTCACCGTCGCCCGCGGGCTCGCGGGAGGGATCGCGGCCGGCGTCCCGCTTCGGATCGCGGCCTCCGCGTCGGCGATCGCCGCCGGTTACGGCGCGACGGATGAGTGGCACCAGTCGTTCGTGCCAGGCCGCAGCGCAGACATATACGACTGGTACGCGGATGCGATAGGGGCGCTGCTCGGCGGCGGCGCGTGCTGGGCGTGGGGTATAATTCGTTCTCGCGCCGATGTTTGACAACCTGCCCAGAACGCCCTCACGGAGATGCGGCCGTGAACACGGGTTCAAGGAGTAGGCGTGCAAGAGTGGCAGGGCTCTCCGCGGGCCGCCGGTTGCCGGTTCGCCATCGTCGTGTCCCGCTTCAACCCTGAAATCACCGCCGGGCTGCTGGCCGGTGCCCGCGACGCCCTCACCGAAGCCGACGTGCGCGACGACGATGTGACGCTCGTTCGCGTTCCCGGCGCCTTCGAGCTGCCGATCGCGGCGCAGCGCCTGGCCGAAAGCGGTCGCTTCGACGCCGTCATCTGCCTCGGGTGTCTCATCAAGGGCGACACGATGCACTTCGAATACATCGCCGACGCCGCCACTCGGGGCATCGCCGAGGTTGGCCTCGCCACCGGGGTGCCGGTGACCTTCGGCGTGCTGACGACGCTCACCGACGAGCAGGCCGAGGTGCGGGCACGTCCCGACGCCGGCAACAAGGGGCGGGAAGCCGCGGCCGCCGCGGTGGAGATGGCCACGCTGCTGCGCGTGATCGACGGAGGCCCCGCGGCATGAACGGACGCTCGCCCGGAAAAGCCGCGCCTCCCGTCGCGTCGCGACACCGCGGGCGCGAGGCGGCCATCCAGATGCTCTACCAATGGGAGGTGGGGCGCCTGCCGCTCGCCGACGTCCGCCGCGTCTGGTCGGAGGTGACGGACGAAGGGGAGCCGCTGTCCGCGGATCTGACGGCCTTCGCCAACACGCTGGCCGAGGGCGTGGCGGCGCACGTCGAGGAGCTCGACCCGCTGATTTCCGAGGCGGCCGCGCACTGGCGCCTGGAGCGGATGGCCGTCGTCGATCGGCTGGTGATGCGGCTGGCCGTCTACGAGTTCCTCTACGAGCGCGACACGCCCGCCACCGTCATCATCAACGAAGCCCTGGAGCTGGCGCGCGCCTTCAGCTCCGAAGAGGCCGTGCCATTCGTCAACGGCGTGCTCGACGGCATCAGGCGCCGTCTGGAGCGGGCGTGAGCACCATCCAGGAATCGGATCAGATCGTTCAGCGGCGTGCCAATCTCGAGGCGCTCAAGCAGCTCGGCGTCGACGTGTATCCCCACCGCTTCGACGCCGAGGCCACCATCGGCGCCATCGTGGCCGCGCACGGATCGGCCACCGGCGAGGCGCTCGAGGCCACTCACGTTCGCACGCGGGTGGCCGGGCGGATTCTCGGTGTCCGCACCTTCGGCAAGGCCAACTTCCTGGTGCTCTCGGACGGCGTGTCGCGGCTGCAGGTCTACGTGCGGCAGGATTCGGTGCCCGAGCGCGCGTTCCAGATCTTCAAGCTGCTCGACTTCGGCGACTGGGTGGGCGTCGAGGGACGGCTCTTCCGCACCAAGACCAACGAGCTGACGGTCTGGGTGTCGGACCTCACGTTCCTTTCCAAGTGCCTGCTGCCGCTGCCCGAGAAGTTCCATGGCCTCACCGACATCGAGACGCGCTACCGGCAGCGCTACCTCGACCTGGCCGTCAACCCGGACTCACGGCGGGTGTTCGAGACGCGCTCCAAGGTCATCGGCACCATCCGGCAGTTCCTCGTGGCGCGCGGGTTCCTCGAAGTCGAGACGCCGATGATGCAGTCGATTGCCGGCGGCGCGCTGGCGCGGCCGTTCACGACGCACCACAACGCGCTCGACATCCCGCTCTACCTGCGCATCGCGCCGGAGCTCTACCTCAAGCGGTTGACCGTCGGCGGCATCGAACGGGTGTTCGAGATCAATCGTAACTTCCGGAACGAGGGGATTTCGACGCAGCACAACCCAGAGTTCACCATGCTCGAGTTCTACTGGAGCTACGCCGACTATCGCGATCTGATGACGCTGACGGAGCAGATGCTCGCCGAGACGGCGCAGGCGGCGCTCGGCGGCCTCGATGCCCCGTTCGGCGATCACGCGATCTCGTTCCAGGCCCCGTTCCGCCGGCTGTCGCTCCGCGAGGCGGCGGCCTCGGCCGCGTCCGCGCGGCTTGGCGAGACGGTGGACGTGGGCGTGCTGCGCTCGCGCGACAGCGCGGCGGCGCTGGCGCAGCGGCTGGGCGTGGCCATCGAGCCCGGAATGGGTGCCGGCCGTATCGCGGCGGCGCTCTTCGAGGCGCTCTGCGAGCACGACCTCGTGCAGCCCACCTTCGTCTACGACTTTCCCACCGAGGTGTCGCCCCTCTCGAAGCAGCGCGCCGACGACCCCGACACCGTGGAGCGGTTCGAGCTGTACATCGGCGGGTTCGAGGTGGCCAACGCCTTCAGCGAGCTCAACGACCCGGCCGAACAGCGCCGCCGCTTCGAAGAGCAGATCCAGAACCGGGCCGGCGGCGACGACGAGGCGCACGCCATGGACGAGGACTACATCCGCGCCCTGGAGTACGGATTGCCGCCCACCGGCGGGGAGGGGATCGGCATCGACCGCCTGGTGATGGTGCTCACCAACAGCCCGTCGATTCGCGACGTGATCCTGTTCCCGCTCATGCGTCCACGGTAGCGCGGCGGCCCACACACCTATGCGGTTCGAGCTGTTCGTCGCGCTCCGCTACCTGCTCGCGCCGCGCCGCCAGGCGCGCGTCTCGCTGGTGTCGCTGTTCTCGACCATCGGCGTGGCCGTCGGCGTCATGGCGCTCATCATCGCGCTGGCGCTCATGACCGGCCTGCAGGGCGAGCTGCGCGCGAAGCTGCTCGGCGCCGTCGCCCACGTGTATCTGACCAAGGCGGCTGGTTTCGCCGACTACCGCGCCGAAGTGGAGAGGCTGCGGCAGATCCCGGGCGTGATCGGCGCCGGGCCCGCCGTGCTCGGCAAGGCGCTCGTGTACAGCAATCGCAGCGAGGCCTTCATCACGATCAAGGGGATCGACCCGGTCCTCGAAGTGGACGTCAGCGACATTCGCAGCGCGATGCGCCAGGGACGGGTTGAAGACCTGGCCCCCCGGACGGCCGAAGACGGCAGCGAGGAGCGGCCCGGCATCCTGCTCGGGCAGGATCTGGCGGGTCAACTCGGCGTGTCGGTGGGTGAGACCGTGACGCTTCTGACCCCGCAAGGGACGCTGTCGCCGCTCGGCGTCGTCCCCCGCTCGCGGATCGTGCGCGTCGCCGGCATCTACTCGCTGGGGCTGCTGGAGTTCGACTCGCAGTACGGTCTCGTCTCGCTCGATTTCGGCGAGCGGCTGATGTCGCGGGCGGAGCCCGACCTCATTCAGATCCGCGTGCAGGATCTCTACGAGGCGCCGGCCATCGCGAAGCAGATCGAGACCGCGCTCGGGGCCGGCTACATGGCGCGCGACTGGGCCTCGATGAACCAGTCGCTCTTTTCGGCGCTGTGGCTCGAGAAGATCGGCATCTCCATCGCGGTGGCGCTCATCGTGATCGTCGGCGCGCTCAACATCATTTCGTCGCTCATCCTGATGGTGATGCAGAAGAGCCGTGACATCGCCATCCTCAAGACGATGGGCGCCCCGGCGCGCAGCGTCATGGCGATCTTCATCGCGCAGGGGACGGCGATTGGCGTCGTCGGAACCGCGATCGGCAGCGTCGGCGGCCTGGTGGTGTGCTGGCTGCTCGACCACTACAAGGTGGTGCACATCCCGATCGACGTCTATCAGGTGGCCTACGTACCGTTCGTCGTGCTGTGGCAGGACTTCGCGATCGTCGTGGTGTCGGCCGTGGCCATCTGCTTCCTGTCCACGATCTACCCGTCGCGGCAGGCCGCGCGGCTCGATCCCGTGCAGGCGCTGCGGTTCGAGTGAATCCGATGGCGCTCGTGCGTGTCTCGGGGCTGAACAAGTTCTATACCGGCGGCACGGCGCGGCTGCACGTGCTCCGCGACCTCGCCGTGGACGTCGCGGTAGGGGAGATGGTGGCGGTGGTCGGCGCCTCGGGCGTCGGCAAGAGCACGCTGCTCCACGTGCTCGGCGGCCTCGATCGGGCCGAGAGCGGCGTGGTGGAAGTGGCTGGACGGGCGCTTGGCGATCTCAACGATGCCGGGCTCGTGGCCTTCCGCAACCGGGAGGTGGGGTTCGTCTTCCAGTTCCACCACCTGCTGCCCGAGTTCACGGCGCTCGAAAACGTCGAGATGCCGATGCGGATCGGCGGCCTGCCGCTGCCCGAGGCGCGCGCCCGAGCCACTGAACTGCTGGCGCGGGTGGGGCTCGCCGATCGCGTCGAGCACCGGCCCGGCATGTTGTCGGGCGGGGAACAGCAGCGCGTCGCGGTGGCCAGGGCGCTCGTGATGCGGCCGGCGCTGCTGCTCGCCGACGAACCCACCGGCGACCTCGACGAGCCCACGGCGGAGGCGCTGCACGCGCTCCTGCGGCAGATGCACGCCGAGCACGGCCTGACGTCGGTGATTGCCACGCACAACCCGAAACTCGCCGCAGCGTGTGACCGCGTGCTTCGCCTGGAAGGTGGCCAGCTGCGGCCCGACTAGGCGAGTGAGGCGGGTAGGGCGGGTGGGGATTACGGGGTCCGCCGGGCCGGGTCGGCTTCCGGCTCCGGTGCGGCCGGCGTTTCGGCCGTGGCGCCGTCCTGGCTGCCGTGGCGCGCGAGCACCGTGAGCAGGGCGTCCACCGAGACCGGCTTGGGGATGAATCCGAGCACCCGCAGACCATGGGTGCGCGCCACGCTTTCCATCTCGCGCTGCGTGTCCTCGTCGGCGCCGCTCGAGATCACGATCGACGGGTTGTAGCCTGCGTCGCTGACCTGCTTGAGGAACTCGATGCCGTCCATCTCTGGCATCAGCAGATCGCAGACCACGACGTCGATCGGGTGCTGTTCCTCGCGGAACGCCTCGAGCGCCGAACGGCCGTTGGTCGCCCAGAACAGCGGACCGATACCCACCCGGCTGAGCAGGCGAGCGAGGAACTGCCGCTGCAGATCGTCGTCGTCGACGACGAGCACGCTCAACGACCCGCTCTCAAGGCCGCCGTCAGTCCGTCTGTCCACGCAGTCCTCTTTACCGGTAGAGCGCTGCCACGCCCCGCGCGCGGCTCAAAAAGAGATTAGACCACAGCACGAGAGCCCCCGGGAGCCCGAACCGGCTAACCGTAGATTTCTTACGTTGGCGTCGCGGCGTTCAGAAAGTCGCTCACCCGGTGCCATTCCCGCTCGAACTCAGCCAAAACGACCGCCGGATCGTCCACGCAACCAGCTCGTGCCTGGCGCTCCAGCCGCTCGCACACCGACGCCAGGGATGAGGCGGCAACGAGCCGGGCCAACCCTTTCATGCGGTGCGACGCGTGCCGGATGGCGCCGCAGTCGTTCCGCACCAGCGCCTCGCGCAGGGCGGCCGCTTCCTTGACGCTTGCCGTCCGGAAGCCGGCCAGCATCTCGGCCTCGAGGGCCGCGTCGCCGTCCATGATGGCGCGGAGCTGCATGCGGTCGATGGGCGCACCGTCGGCGGCCGGCGGTGGCAGCGGCCGTCCGGACGGAACGACGCGCGCCGCCTCGCCGGCTCGGTCCACCCACGTCCGGAGGACGCGTTGCACGGTCGGCAGCGCCGACGGCTTGGCCAGCACGTCGTCCATGCCGGCGTCGCGGCACGCGGCCACGTCGTCTGGCATCACGTTCGCCGTCCATGCCACGATCGGGAGGCGCTCGCGGCCCTCGAGGGCTTCGGCCTTGCGCACCTCGCGGGCAAACTCGAAGCCGTCCATGCCCGGCATCTGGCAGTCGGCGAGAATCAGCGCGTAGTCGCCCTTTTCGACCAGCTGCAGCGCCTCCTCGCCGTCGGACGCCTGTTCAGCCTCGTAGCCGAGGGCCGCCACCTGGCGCGCCAGCACGGCGCGGTTGAACTCGTTGTCGTCCACGACGAGAATCCGCCGGCGCTGATTCGTGGGCGGGCCGCCCGGCGGCAGCGCCGGCAGCTCGAGCGCACCGTCGGACGGGCCCTCGGCCTCGGCACCCGAGACCACACGGAGGTCGAGGCTCAGGGTCACGGTGGTGCCCCGGCCGGCCTCGCTGACGAGCGTGAGGCTGCCGTTCATCAGCTCCGCCAGCCGGCGCGAAATCGCCAGGCCCAGACCGGTGCCGCCGCGGTTACGCGAGTTCGGCGCCTCGGCCTGCACGAACGGCTGGAACAGTCGATCCCGGTCCTCGGGCGAGATGCCGATCCCCGAATCCTTGACGACGATTTCAATCCGCTGCGCGTCCGGGCGCGACTCCACGACGCGGGCCCGGATCGACACGGTCCCGGTCTCGGTGAACTTCACGCCGTTGCCGACCAGATTGAGCAGCACCTGGCGCAGCCTTGCGGGATCGAACAGCAGCCGCGGCGCCAGGGTGGTATCGGCATGCCACTCCAGCGCCAGCCCCTTGCGGCGCGCGCCGTCGGCAAACGTCAGCGCGACGCTGCGAATCAGCTCGCCGAGCGACGACGGCGCCGGCGCCAGCGTGAGGTGCCCGGCCTCGACCTTCGAGAGGTCGAGGACGTCGTTCAAAATCTGCAGCAGCGACTGCGACGACGCGTTGATCACGCTGAGCATGTCGCGGTGCTCGCGATTGGTGGACGAGATCTCGAGCAGCTCCACCATGCCGAGGATGGCGTTCATCGGCGTGCGGATTTCGTGGCTCATCGCGGCCAGGAACGCGCTCTTGGCGCGGTTGGCCGATTCGGCCGCGTCGCGCGCCTCGCGCAACGTGCGCTCGGCGTCGATGAGCGACGAGATGTCCACCCAGTAACCGTTCCACACGGCCTCGCCGCCGGTGCCGAGGCGACTCGCCACGCTGCGGCTCCACACCAGGCGTCCGTCCTTCCGCAGCACGCGGAACTCGTGCGACCACTCCAGCGCCCCGGTCGTGATGGCGGCCCGCAGGCTCTCGAGGAAGGCGCGGCGATCCTCTCGCACGATGGCGGCGAACACCAAACGCGGCGCCCTGATGATGGCTTCGCGCCCGACGCCAAGCAGGTCCAGCACGCCGGCGCTCAGGAAGTTGAAGCGCACGCGGCTGCCGCCGGACCACTGGAACTGATACACGGCGCCCGGCAGTCCGTCGGTGACCTCGCGCAACCGCTGCTCGGCGGCGACCATCGCCTCCTCGGCGTGCTTGCGCGCGTCGATGTCGGCGTTGGTGCCGGTCATCCGCTTGGCGCGCCCGTTACCAGTGCGTTCAGTGACCATGCCGTGCGACTGGATCCACTTCCAGCGTCCGTCTGCGGTCCGCACGCGGTGTTCCACCAGGTATTCGGGGCGCTCGGCCTTGAACGCCGCAAAGGCGGCGGCCGTGATCCCCGGCAGGTCGTCGGGATGCACGAGCGCGGTCAGCGACGCGATCGGCACGACGATGTCGCGCCGCTCGGTGCCGACAATGGCGCCCCAGTCCTCGCTGAGGAACACGCGGCCCGTCTCGACGTCGAGATCCCACAGCGCCAGCTTCGACCCGCGGAGCGCCAGGCCGAGACGCTCGCGCACGATGGCGAGCTGGCCTTCCACCAGCTTGCGCTGCGTGACGTCGCGGAAGATGCCGCGCGTCACGAGCGGCGCGCCTTCCTGGATGTGCGCGCTCACATTGCCCTCGAGCACGACGCGGCGGCCGTCCTTGCAGAGCATGGTGACGTCGAAGGTGCCGACCTGCTCGCCGCGAATCAGCCGGAGCAGCAGCCCCTCGACGATCGCCGCGTCTTCCGGCGCCACCACGTCGAACAGGTTCAAGTGCTTGAGATCGTCGTCGGTGTAGCCGAGGAGGCGTTTCCACGCCGGGTTGACCTGGACGAAGCCGCCGAGAGCATCCACGCTCTGCAGCAGGTCCGTGCTGTTCTCGAAGATGGTGCGGAAGCGCGCCTCGCTCTCGCGCGCCTGCGCCTCGAGCCGGCGGCGCACGATCACCTCGCCGCTCAGTTCCGCCGTGCGGTGCTGCACCTCCACCGCCACGGCGATGCTCAGCCCGGCCTCCGTGAGCACGAAGAGCCCCGTCAGGAACGTGAGCAGCACGGCGCCTGCCAGCATCAGCCGCCCGTCGCGTGTTTCGCCGGGCAGCAGATCGGGCCGCACCGGCGCCAAATCGAGCCGCCACGCCCGCCCGCCGAAGACGACCGGCAGGTTGACGCGCAGGCTGGCGCCGGCCCGCGCGGGCGTGCCCTGGCTGAAGATCTCCACCGTCTCCTCGGGATCGCTCACGTCCACGAGCGAGGCGGCCAGGCGGAGCGTGGCGGCTTCACGCGCCAGGTTCTGCGCCAGGTTGTCGATCGGCACGACCGACATCGCATAGCCGCGGAGGCTGTCCTGCCGGACCGCGACCGAAGGCGCCGCGTCCGTCGCGGCGCGGGTCGTCATGCCGTAGACCGGCACCATCGCGATCACGGCGCGTGTCTGGCGATCGCCTTGCAGCAGCACCGGCGGCGTCACCGTCGCCTGGCCGGTGTCGCGGGCGCGCGCCATGGCGGCTCGGCGGATCGGGTCCGTCGAGTGATCGAGCCCGAGCTCGGTGTCGGCCGTCAGCTGCGGCTCGATATACAGCGTGGGGAAGTACTCGCCGCGCCCAGGCGCGGGAATCAGGGTCCCCGTTTCGGTGGGCTCGAGGATCCGGAAGGGCGTCGCCGTATCGGCGCTCGCCGCCGCTTCGAAGGCCTCGCGGTCGGCGGCCGCCACCCGCGGTACCCACTCGAGCGTCTGCGCGCCGGGGGTCACCGTCTGGGCGGCGAACTCCGCGAACTGCCGGCGATCGATCTGCGGCGCCAGGGTCAGCAGGCGCTCGACCAGATGCAGGTTCGTAATCTGCGCGTTGAGCTGGAACTGCAGCTCGTTCTCGATCGCGGCCATCTCGCGCGACGTGTGCTCGCGCCGGGAGTCCTGCGTCGCCCGGTGTGCCACGGCCACCAGCACGCCGACGACGATGAGGGGAATCGCGAGCCGCGCGGCGAGGCCGAGGCGGCGGGGCCGCGCTTCGGGGAAGGCGAGGAGCGTGAGGGGCACGAAGAAGAGGACGCCGATCGAGTCGCCCATCCACCACGTGAACCAGTTCGGCCACATCTCGTCGAGCGGCATGTCGCCCGAGAGCCAGCGGGCCGCGACGCCCACGCTCGCCGAGACAAGACACGACACCGGACCGCTCATGAGCAGCAGCGGGACGGCGCTGCGGACGCTGGTGAGCACGCGGCCCGAGCGCAACACCGGCCGCGCCAGGCTGGCGCAGAGCAGCGCCTGCAGCGCCACGCCGCCGGCGATCACCACCGCCACGACGATGTCGGCGGTCTGCTGCGACTGGTGGCCGTGGGCCAGCAGGAGCGTCGAGAGCCACCAGTTGAACGCAAACGAGCCGAGCAGCACGCCCGGCCACATGCGTGGCCCCCAGATGAGCAGCGAGGCGGAGCCGATGCCGGCCGCCGGCCAGATCGAGCTGGCGAACCCCGCCTCGAGATCGAGCATGAAGCCGAGGCGGGCCGCCGCGAAGTACGCGACGGCCACCGCGGGCACACGCCACCACAGGCTGCGCGGCGAGGCGACCGGCGCGGGGCCGGCCGAGTGCAGCGCGGAGAGCTCGCGTGGCGTGGGGTGGTCTTCCACGTTTCCTCTGCGCGACCCGCCCAGAACGCGGGTCGCGCGACAGTGTCTGGCAAACCGGCTTAACGCCGGTTCGCGATTTGGTCGCGCGCTACTGTACGCCGGCGATGTCGAACACGGTCTTGGCCATGATCGAGTTGTCGTCTTCGCCCCGGCCGGCCGCCATCGTGGCGTGCAGGAGCTGCTGCACGATGGCCGTGACCGGTGCGGCGCAGTCGTGCTCGGCGAGCGTCGAGACCACGTTGCGCATGTCCTTGGCGAACAGGTGGGTCTTGAAACCGGGCTTGAAGGTGCTCTTCAGCGCGCGCTCGCCGTGCACTTCGAGCACGCGGCTCTGGGCGAACCCGCCGAGCAGCGCGTCGCGTACCTTCCCGGCGTCGACGCCGGACTTCTTGGCGAGGGCCAGCGCTTCGGCCGCCACCGCCAGCGTGCCGCCGATCACCATCTGGTTACAGAGCTTGCACAGCTGACCGGCTCCAGGACCTCCGATGTGAATCACCTTTTCCGGGTTGCCCATCACCTCGAAGAGCGGCCGCGCGGCGGCAAAGGCCGCCGCGTCGCCCCCGACCATGATCGAGAGCGTGCCGTTGATGGCGCCGATGTCGCCGCCGCTCACGGGTGCGTCGAGCATGGCCGCGCCGAGCGACGCGGCCTTCTCGGCGAGCCGCCGCGCCACGCCGGGCGCGATGCTGCTCATGTCGATGACGATGGTGCCCGGCTGCAGCGCGCGGAAGACGCCGTCCGGGCCGTCGAGCACGCGCTCGACGTCGGGGGAGTCCGGGACCATCGTGATGACCCGGGTGGCCTGCCGCGCGACGTCGGCGGGGGAGGTCCCGCGGCGTGCCCCGGCGGCCACGAGCTCCTCGACCGGCCCCTGACCCCGGCTGTGGACGACGACGGGGTAGCCGGCCTTCAACAGGTTGGCGGCCATGGGTTTTCCCATCAGCCCGAGGCCGATGAATCCGATGGTTTCTGGCATGTGTCGCAGTATAGTCACGCCGAGGTCGGATGTTCGAACGCTACACCGAGAGAGCCCGCCGGGTGCTCTTTTTCGCCCGCTACGAAGCCTCCCAGCTAGGGAGCGTCTCGATCGGGTCCGAACATCTCCTCCTCGGCATCCTGCGTGACGGCGGAGTCCACGCCCGGGCGTTCGCCGGAGCGGCCCTCGACTACGTGGCGGTGCGACAGGAGCTTGCCGACGCCGTCGCCGGGAACGCCAAGATCGCAACCTCGGTCGAGATGCCGTTTGCCGCCGCCGCGAAGGCGGCCCTCGAAGCCGCGGCACAGGAAGCCGACCGGCTCAAGGACCCGTATATCGGGACCGAGCACCTGCTGCTGGCGCTGCTCCACGAGTCCGGGACGGTGGTCGCCGGCATCCTGAGCCGGGCCGGTCTGCGCCTCGAGATGGCGCGCGACGCCGTGGACCTGCTCGCCAGTCCTGGTGGCCGCCAGCGGCACGTCGTGCTCGTCCAGGTCACCATCCGCCGCGCGATGCAGGACGAGTTCTCGGCGGCGCTGCTGCACAACGCCCGCGAGTCGGTGCGGCACGACCCTGGCTGTCTCCGTTTCGACGTCAGTCAGGACAAAGAACACCCCGAAAACTGGGTCCTGTACGAGGTCTACGACAGTCCCGAAGCCCACGCCCTCCACCGGCAGTCGCCGCACTTCCTTGCCTACGACGCCGTCGCGGCACGCGCCGTCGTGGAAAAGACGGTCTCCAAATACGCGGGCTGGCACATTAGCTAGCCGGGCGTCCCCCGGGTGGGGCATCCACCGAAACCTAACGAGCGTCAGGACTTAAACGCGGAGAGACGATTGGCGGACCGCCGGGTTTGCCCTATAATGACCACCAGAGGTTCAACGTTGCCATCCCTAACCTCTAGGCAGGCCTGATGTTCGAAAGGTACACGGAACGCGCGCGCAGGGTGCTGTTTTTCGCTCGTTACGAGGCCAGCCAGCTTGGCAGCATGTCGATCGAAACCGAGCACCTCCTGCTCGGTCTGATCCGCGAAGGCAAGGGTCTGACGAGCCGGATCTTCGCCCGCTCGCACCTCTCCCTGGAAAACATCCGAAAAGAGATCGAAGGCCGGACCGTGTTCCGGGAAAAAGTCTCCACTTCCGTGGAGATGCCGCTCAGCGCCGAGACCAAGCGCGTGCTCCAGTGCGCCGCGGAAGAGGCCGACCGCCTGCTCCACAACTACATCGGTACCGAGCACGTGCTGCTCGGCATCCTGCGCGAGGAGCGCTCCGTCGCGGCGTCGATCCTGATGGAGAAGGGGATGCGCCTGCACACCGTGCGGGAAGACATCGTCCAGCTCCTGAACGAGAAGACCACGTTGTCGCGCGGCAAGGAAACGCCGCTGCTCGCCGAGTTCAGCCGCGACCTCACCGAGGCCGCGATGAAGAACTCGCTCGATCCGCTCGTGGGCCGCAGCTATGAGATCGAGCGCGTGCAGCAGGTGCTGTGCCGCCGCACCAAGAACAACGCGGTGCTGATCGGCGAGCCCGGCGTGGGCAAGACGGCCATCGTCGAAGGGCTGGCGCAGAAAGTAGTGTACGGCGACGTGCCGCACTTCCTCGCCGACAAGCGCATCCTGGCGCTCGACATCTCGCTCATCGTGGCGGGCACCAAGTATCGCGGTCAGTTCGAGGAGCGCCTCAAGGCGATCATGAAGGAGCTGACCGAGAACCCGAACATCATCGTGTTCATCGACGAGCTCCACACGCTGGTGGGCGCGGGTTCGGCCGAAGGCTCGCTCGACGCGGCCAATATCCTCAAGCCGGCGCTCTCGCGCGGCGAGATCCGCTGCATCGGCGCCACGACGCCGGCGGAGTATCGCAAGTACATCGAGAAGGACCGCTCGCTCGAGCGCCGCTTCCAGGCGATCAAGGTCGATCCGCCGGCGGAGAAGGAAGCCGTCGAGATCCTGCTCGGCGTGAAGGATCGCTACGAGCAGTTCCACCACGTCGAGTACACGCGCGAGGCCATCGAAGCCTCGGTCTACCAGTCGAGCCGCTACATCACGGACCGGTTCCTGCCCGACAAGGCGATCGACCTGCTCGACGAGGCCGGCGCGCGGGCCAAGCTGAAGGAAGCCGGCTACAGCGAGGAGTTCGGCGAGATCAACAAGAGCATCCGCGTGGCGGTGGAGCGGATGGAGCAGGCGGTCTCGCAGAAGGACTTCGAGACGGCGCAGAAGGCTCGGGAAGAGGAGCTCTCCGCACGCGAGAACCTGGCCTTCGTGCGCGAGCGCTTCGACGTGAAGTCGAGCGCCCGCAAGGTGGTCGTCGGCCGTCAGGACATCGACGAAGTGGTGTCGAAGTGGACGGGCGTCCCGATCACGTCGATCAACCAGGACGAAGGCGACAAGCTGCTGCGCATGGAGTCGGACCTCCACAAGCGCGTGATCAGCCAGGAGAAGGCAATCTCCGCGGTGTCGCGCGCCATCCGCCGCTCGCGCGCCGGCCTCAAGAACCCGAGCCGCCCGGTGGGCAGCTTCATCTTCCTGGGCCCGACCGGCGTCGGCAAGACGGAGCTGGCGCGGGCGCTCGCCAACTTCCTGTTCGGCAGCGACCACGCGCTCATCCGCTTCGACATGTCCGAGTACATGGAAAAGCATTCGGTGTCGAAGCTGATCGGCTCGCCGCCCGGCTACGTGGGCCACGAGGAAGGCGGCCAGCTCACCGAGAAGGTGAAGCGCAGCCCCTACTCGGTGGTGCTGCTCGACGAGATCGAGAAGGCGCACCCGGACATCTTCAACATCCTGCTGCAGGTGTTCGAGGACGGCCATCTCACCGACGGCCTGGGGAATCGTGTGAACTTCAAGAACACGATCATCATCATGACGTCGAACATCGGCGCCCGCTTCATCCAGAAGAAGGCGTCGCTCGGGTTCCAGGGCAGCGACGTGGGCGCGATCGAGAAGAACGTGAGCGAGATGGTGCTCGGCGAGGTGAAGCGCACCTTCAACCCCGAGTTCATCAACCGCGTGGACGAGATCATCGTGTTCGAGGCGCTCACCGATGACGACCTGCGCACGATCACGGGGCTCCTGGTCGATCAGCTCAACGCCAACCTGGCGGACCGCCGCATGAAGATCAAAGTGGCGCCGGAGGTCATCGACTGGATCATCGACATCACGTGCAAGGACCGGTCGTACGGCGCCCGGCCGCTGCGCCGCGCGATCCAGCGCTACGTCGAGGATCCGCTGTCGGAAGAGCTCATTCGCGGTCACCTGCGCGACGGCGAGGTCGAGGTGTACCTCGAAGGGGGGCAGATTGCCTACCGCCCGGCTGGAGAGCTCACCGGCGGCCGTCAGCTGGTGTAAACGCCTGCTCGCCCGGCCGTTTCCCGGCCGGGCTCGTCCTACTTCCAGTGCGAACCGGCCCGGCTTTGGGCCGGCGTCCCGAAGCGCCGCCTGATTCGGTAGACTCTTTCTGTTTGGAATTCGCGGGAGTTCGTGGGGTTTGATGGGTAGAGAGCACGCACGCGGCGGTCCCTGGCTGGTAGTCCTGGGCCTGATGATGGTGGCCTGCGGGCCCCTGCAGGTGACGACCGTCGCCGCGGGACCAGCCGCGCCCCCACCGGCGGCGCCCGCACCGCAGGCGGCGGCGGCCGAGGCTCCGGCGCCTGCCCAGGAGCGCGCGCTCGCCACCATCACCACGACGCCGTGCGGCACGCCTCTGGCCGCGCCGGCCGCGCTCCCTCCGGCGAACTCGGCCCCCTTCGTGTGGCAGCTCGAAGTGTGCTTCCCCCGGCAGGGGAATGCGCCCGTCATCGAGTCGGAAACCTACATGTACTACATCAAGCTGCGTGGCAGTCAGCCATCGCAGGGCATCTTCGTGCCCTACGGCGACGCCACCGAGCAGACGATGCTCACCGACTTCAAGACGCTCTGGGGCACCAACTTCCTCGAGGACCTCTCCATCGACATCACGGACTTCACCTTCGAGAACGGCGTCGTCGGCAAGATCGTGACCTACAACATGGAGGAGCGCGAGCGGGTCAAGATCGTCGACTACCAGGGCAGCAAGCAGATCGACCGCACGAAAATCGACGAGAAGCTGGCCGAACGCAACGTGGAGCTCCGCCTCGACTCGTTCCTCGACGAGGGCGTCATCCGCCGCGTCGAGGGCGTGCTGCGCTCGTTCATGGCGGAGAAGGGCTTCACCAACGCCGAGGTGACGCACAAGATCACGCCGGTGGCGGGCGGGCCGAAGCTCGTGAACGTCACGTTCAACGTCAGCGAGGGGCCGAAGATCAAGATTCGCAAGGTGGACTTCGTCGGCAACACCGCCTTCAGCGACGGCCGCCTGCAGCGCCGCCTCAAGGAGAACAAGCCGAAGGGCATCATCTCCTTCATCACCGGCAGCGGTACCTACAAGGAAAACGAGTACGAAGCGGACGTCGAGCGTGTCGTCGAGTTCTACCAGAACAACGGGTACGCGCGCGCGCGCGTCGGCCAGCCTGAGCTGAAGACGCTCGAAAACACCAAGGACGGCAAGACGCGCTGGATCGAGCTGCGCATTCCCGTCACGGAAGGACCGCGCTACCAGTTCGGCAATCTCGGATTCGACGGCAACACCATCTTCAAGACCGAAGGGCTGCGCCCGCTCTATACGGTGGAGAAGGGCGAGTGGTACAGCCGCAAGAAGCTGGACGACGGCCGCAAGAAGTCGCAGGAAGTCTACGGCCGGTTCGGCTACATGGAGTTCACGGCGTTCCCGGACCTGTCGTACAGCGACGACCCCTCGGTCGAAGACCAGCTGGCGAACCAGATCCCCGAGGCGCTGCGCGCGCCGCCCGAGGCGGCGTCCGGCGCCAAACCGGTGCCCGTCGCCGACATCACCATGCGGATCGAAGAGGGGCCGCAGTACTTCGTCAACCGCATCACCTTCACCGGCAACACCACCACTCGCGACAACGTCATCCGCCGCGAGATGCGCCTGTTCGAGGGCGGCGTCTTCGATACCGAGGCGCTCAAGTTCAGCGTCCGTCGTCTCAACCAGCTTGGCTACTTCAAGAATCTGGAAGGGAACGACAAGGACATGAAGGTGGACAAGACTCCCGGCAAGCCGAACGCCGTGGACGTCACGCTGAAGTTCGAAGAGCAGAACCGCAACCAGCTCACCTTCGGCGCCGGCGTGTCGCAGTACGAAGGCGTGTTCGGCCAGCTCGCGTTCCAGACCTCCAACTTCATGGGACGCGGCGAGAGCCTGACGGTGTCGATGACGGCCGGCGACCGGTCGCAGAATTACCAGCTCGGGTTCACTGAACCGTTCCTGTTCGATCGGAACATCACCGGCGGGTTCGACATCTACAAGCGCTCGCTGCAGTACATCGGCTACTACACGCAGAAGTCCACGGGCGGCAACCTGGTCTTCGGGTTCCCGGTCGCCAACTTCAGCCGGCTGTTCTTCAACTACTCGTACGAGACGACCAGGATTGGCGATCTCAACGAGGCCCTCATCGACCAGTCGTGTCTGCTGCGCAGCACGGGGTGTTCGATCATCTCGTCGGTGGGCGATCTCGGCGCGCTGACGCCGACGCAGGTGGACATCCTGCGCCGCAACCCGTTCGTCTACGACTCGCTGCTGGTGGGACAGGGCGGCTCGCGCTCGATCAGCAAGGTCACCCCGAGCTTCGTCCACAACACGGTGGACAACCCGATCTTCCCGTCCACGGGCCGCCGGCTCACCGCGGCACTCGACCTGGCGGTGCTTGGCGGCAACACGAAGTTCTACAAGCCCCGGGTGGAAGGGATCATGTTCTTCCGCCACACGTCGCGGACGTCGTT
>Ga0079218_10000014_pt1 | contig 33470 bp, 21 predicted proteins | sample NCCompost_FD_77181 | JGI IMG/M metagenome (GOLD analysis project Ga0079218, IMG submission 77181) | Agricultural soil microbial communities from Utah to study Nitrogen management - NC Compost | ecosystem: Environmental > Terrestrial > Soil > Agricultural land | place: USA: Utah | collected... | reverse complement strand
GGCTGTTGTCGCAGCGCAGCTTCAGCAGTGGTTCGGATCCGCTCCACATCGGAGCGCGGATTGGGATTGGTCCGCCGGGGACAATCGCGGGATCCACCGGCCCGACACTCGGCGTACACGATGGCCAGCCGGGCGCGCGCCAGCGCGAATGACGTATCGAGCGCCAGCGCGCGCAGGTACAACGATTCGGCCGCCGCCATCGGGCCAAGTCGTTCGTATTCGCGACCCCGTTGGTAGAAGTCGTAGGCCTCGGCACTCCTGGTCGGGAGGCTCACGCGCGCCGACAGCCGCGGGACGGTGGCCACGAGCAGCGCCGTGCCCGCGACCGCTGCGCCGAGCACGAGCGGGACGCGTCGTCGGCGCGACCACGCGAGCAAGCGAGAAGTGGGCGCAGCGCGGAAGGTTGGAGCACGTCCCGCCGCGATGCCATCCAGGTCACCCTTCAGGTCCCGGGCACGCTGGTATCTGACACGTGAATCCTTTTCGAGTAGCGAAAGGACCAGGTCCTGTACCCCTTTCGGGATTTCGGGACGTAACAGCGACGGGGCGCGAGGCTCGTTATGCAGTATCGCATGGGCGATGGCGACTTCACGATCGCCGGTGAAAGGTCGTGCTCCCGTGAGCATTTCGTACAGGATTACACCCACAGACCAGAGATCGGCGCGGGCATCGACTTTTGAACCGCGAATCTGCTCAGGGGCCATGTAGCTGACGGTCCCCAGCGTCACCTCGGAGTTCGTGTGCGTGACGTCGTGCGTTCGCGCCAGGCCGAAGTCGAGGACCTTCACCGTTCCATCGGGCAGCAGCATGACGTTGCCCGGCTTCAGGTCGCGATGAATGACTCCGGACTCGTGGGCATGCGTGAGCCCCGCGGCAATCTGTCGGGCTATGTCGAGCGCCTCCGCGATCGGCAATTGGTGCTCACGTTCGAGCCGGTGCTTCAGTGTCTCGCCTTTGTAGAGCGGCATTGCGAGGAACAACCCGTGATCACTTTCGCCGACTTCGTAAATGGGGCAGAGGTTGATGTGATCAAGCGCGCCCGCTGCCTGCGCCTCACGGATGAACCGCGACTTCACGCGCTCGGCGAGCCGTTGGTGCGGCAGTGGAAACTTGAGGGCGACTGACCGATTCAACCGGGTGTCTTCCGTGTCGTAGACGACTCCCATTCCGCCTGACGCGAGGAAGCCCCGGATCCGGAAGTGCGACAGGGATTGCCCGGCGATTCCGAGTGGATCGGCAGCGTCCGCGAACGAAGCGAGCGTGTTTGACCGAACCACTTCCGACACGCCGGTGTCAAAGCGCGACAGGCGTTCATCGGCTACGGCATCCGCGGCCAGCAACGATTCGACGGATGCTCGCAACGCCGGATCGTTCTTTCCGACTTTCGCCAGCCTTTCCATGCGCTGCGGCGGGTCGAGGTCAACGATGTCGTTGAAGAGCTCGGAGATGTCGTGCCATCTGTTCACAGTGGGGTCGTTCATGCGTCGCCCCCGTCTCGAAGCTCGGTAGCAAGCCAGGCGCGGGCCGTGCGCAGTTCGCGCTTCACGGTCGCAAGCGAGACGCCAAGCGCGTCGGCCGTTTCTTCAAGAGAAAGGCCGCCGAAGTATCGCTGCTCGATAATGCGCGCCTGCCGCGCATCGAGCTGTTCCAGCTTCTGGAGCGCGGCATCGAGGTCGCTGACGGCATCCACATCGACGCGGCCGATCCAGATGGTGTCGTTGAATTCCACCGCGCCTTCATTGCCGCCTCGTTTTGCCGCCGTTCGAGATCGCGCGTGATCGACCAGTACGTTTCGCATTACACGCGATGCAATGGCCAGAAAGTGATTCCGGCTGGCGACGGCGGTGCCTGACGAGTCGGCCAGCCTGAGGTACGCCTCATGGACCAGGCCTGTCGTGTTGAGTGACCGCTCGCCTGGCGCGGCACGGAGGCGATGGTGCGCGATCTCCCGCAGCCGCTCGTAAATGATCGGAATCAGGCGATCGAATGCGTCCGAATCGCCGTCGTTCCACCGCTGCAGCAAAACACCGATCTGCGACTGGTCGGCGGGCATCGTCTCCCGAGGTCGAAGCCGTGCGGACGCGACGATAATACGTCCGGCTCTGGCCCGCCTCAACGGCGGCGATGCGAGCGTTCCCACGCGTGTTGAGGGCGCAGCGCGGCGATGCCCATGCGCTGCGCCCCAGTGGCTCCGGTCAGCAGCTGACCTTGGGATTCCAGGGCGCGAACATCCCGAGGGGATTGTGGCGCCAGAGCCAGACATGGAGTTCGTAGTGGTCGGCGTGACCATGTGCCTCGGGTCCGAACTTCTGGTCGAACGGAACACCGAGGAGTGTCGGAGGCGTTCCGGGATGCGCCGCATCCCAGGCGGCGCGATAGACCACGTATTCGATACCGACCAGTCGGCGTTTTCCGTTTGCGTGGGGCTCGTACATCAGTACCTCAGGTCGAAGCGGATCGATGACGACGTTCGTGCCCGTGGTCGGGCGGACTCCGGGAACGAGCCCCATTAACGCTCCATTACCGTAGTGAACGCCCATCGCACCTTCGGCCGACGATTCGCATCCCACGATCGAGGGGCGATATCCGGCGCCAAACGCAACGTCCACGTCGTGGAACTGGTCTGTTGCCTCGCGCACCGCGGCAAGAAGTTGACTCAGTTCCGGATTTGCAGACCATGGAACGGCACTGGCCAGCGACACCTCGTCGCCCAATGGCCCTGTAGCGCGCTCTGACTGGGCGCAGGCGCCTGTAAAGCCAATGAGGACGAGCAGCGCAGCGCCCGCGTATTGGTGGGGTTTCGAGAACATGAACCTTCCTCCGCTCGCGAGGCTGTCGTGACTGATCTCCGTTGGGCAGAGACGCCTCGTTTCCCTCTGCTCTCCTACTCTTTCGGAAGGAGGCGGAAAAACGGCTCAAGACCGTCAGGGCGGGACGTATGCCGAGGTCGCTGAGCCATTTCACTATCCTCTGGCTGCTCCCGGAGTCGCGTGCTATGGTCTGCGATCGCGCCACTCATGGAGGATGCTGTATGTCATTCCGCCCCTGGATGATTCTGGCGGCAACAATGCTCGCTGCGTGCGGTTCACCGGATGCGACGGGAGTTTCACTGGAGTCGACCGAAGCGTCTACCGCACACACGCAGGATCTGATTGGAAAGCCGGACCTGATCGTTGACGCCCAGAAGCTGGCGACATCATGGGTGGTGTACTACGAAAACGTGCCCAATGTCTGCTCGGCAGAGGAAGGCGGTGTGACGCCAGGCTTCCACCACCTGCTCCGGTTCACCGTGACGACACCTAACATCGGCGATGCCGACGTGTATATCGGCGACCCTAACGAGCATTATGACCCGAATGGCGACGGCAACCCGGCTGACGGTGATGGACTCTTTGAGCTGGCGACCTGTCATGCCCACTACCACTTCCGGAACTACGCGTCGTACGAGCTCTACCCGGTGACCAATGGTACGTTAGGCAGCGCCATCATGGCGGCAAAGAAGGGCTTCTGCATGATCGACGTCACGCCATACGCGAATTCGGGACCGTGGCAATACCGCAATTGCGGACGTCCAGCCTTTCCCGAGTTGGGACTGACGGCGATAGCCGGCAACCAGGGGATTTCCGTCAACTGGGGTGACACGTACGTGAAATGGCTCGCCGGCCAGTACTTCGTGGTCGACGACTTGCCGGGTGGCACCTATCTGCTGCGCATCGTCGTGAACCCGCCGTTTACGGAGGTGGCCGGACAGGCGTGTCCGTTCAAGGACGGAGCCGGCAAATGCCACATGTTCGAGGAGAGCGACTACACCAACAACGTCGGTGAAGTGCTCATCACGCTTCCCACAGATCGGCCAGGCAAGATGGGATATGGTCCGGGAGGAAACCAACCCGTGCCGTCGAATGCATGGACTCAAATCGAGAAGTAGTCCTGCACGCGTAGGCAATCCGAGATGAAAAAAGAGGGCCCGCGGCCTAACCACCGCGGGCCCTCATTCCATCCTGCTCTTTATTTGCCCGCCAGCATCCGGTTGATCTGCCGCGTCGCGTACTCGACGCGGATCTTGAACAATCGCTCGCCGAGCTCCTTGCTGGAGCGGCGCGCGTCACCGGAGATCCCGTTGTTCCTGCGGGGCGTCGTCGAGTCACGCGGCTGTCCTGCGATGCGGACCGGATCACCCACTGCATCCTTCAGCACATCCATCCGGACGCACTCGGCGCCGCAGGTATGGATCATGTACGACGTATCGAACAGCGCGCCGTGGCCACTGGGCGGATACCCTTCCGCCCGCAGCTGCTTCTCGAAGTCGTCCTGGGCAGGGGCGTAGACGGAATCGGCATAGATCACGCGCATCCCCTGCGGGGCATACCTGGCATCGAGCTTCGTGGCGACGTCGCGATAAACCGCAGGCTGTCCGCCTCCGTGATCTCCCATGAGCACCACGTTCTTGAACCCGGTCTTGATCGCCTCCTCGGCCAACCGCTCGAGAATGACTGCGAGGATTTCGTTGGTGATGCCGATCGTGCCGGGCAGCGTGGCGCTGGCGTTGTTCGGCGTGTACGGCAGCACCGGCATCGCGATGGCGTTGCCTAACGCCAGCGCGATCGCCTTTGCGGTGGCACGGGCCATGTAATTGTGGCCGCCGTTCGTGTTCTGCGGTCCGCGTTGCTCCGTTCCGCCGGTGTAATACAGCGCCGTCGTCTTTCCGGCGGCCAGCGCGTCCCTGACCTCGACCCAGGTCATGTTCTCGAACTCGACGAGAGGCTCGCGCGCCTGGGCGTTCAGCGTCAGCGGCAGTGCAGCGAATGTCAGAGCGGCGATGATGCGCATAGCGGTTCCCATGTTGGAGGAAGCAGGAAGCGGGAAGCAGGAAACAGGGATGGAATGAGGGCCGGGGTTGGCGCTCCCGGCCCTCAGAATTTCAACCGTTTCGTTCAACCCCTGGTTCCTGCTTCCTGCCTCGTGATTCCTGAGTTAACACGACCGACACTTGTTCGAATTCTTGGAACCGAGCTTCTCGAGCAGCTTTACCGTCTCGACGAACGGCGGAATACGCTGCACCGGGCCATTCGCCATGTCGGCAACCGTCTGGCCGCGACGGCTGACCGCATTGATGTCGGCACCCTTCGACATCAGGTACATGATCAGGTCGTTGTCGCCACGCGCCGCGGCGTGATGCAACGGCGTGAAGCCATTGTGATCGCGCTGGTTCACATCGACTCCGAGCTCCTCGATCAGGAACTTCACCGACGGGATCCACCCGTCCGGCGCGTGCATATGCGCGTTGGCGGCGTACCCTTCGCCATAGCCGACGCCTGACGCGGCATGAATCGGATACACACCCGGTCCGCCGGCCGGAACCGGCGGGAGGCCGCTGGGATCCTTGACGTCGCCGTCGTCCTCTGCCGGAGCATCGTCACCGCGCTGGCGACCAGCCGGCTTCCTCGTCGCGATCGTATGATCCGCGCCGTACTTGAGCAGCAGGCGCATCGCCGGGACGTCGGTGCCATACGCGGCACGCCAGAACGGCGTCGCGCCGGTCGTATTCACGCCTAACAAGTCGAAGTTGTACGACATGTACCAGAGGTGCTTCGACAGCTTCGCGTTCGGATCGGCGCCCAGCTTGAGGAGCGTTTCCATCAGCTCCAGGTACGTCGTCTTCTGCTGCTTCTGCGCCGTCGGCTGCGGATACAGCGACTTGGCGGCGTACTGCACGTTGATGGTGGCATAAAGCGGGGTCGCGCCGGCGTCGCTCATCTGGTTCGGGCTCGCGCCGCGCTCCAGCAGGAGCCTGGCGATGTCGAAGTGGCCGTTGATCGCGGCCATCAGCATGGGACTCGAGTGGTCGCCGTCGCTGACCTGGCCGATCGGGGCACCCGCGTCGAGCAGGAGCTTCACCGTCTCGATGTTTCCCTCACGGGCCGCAAAGAGCAGCGGTGTCAGGCCGCCTTTGGAGCCGACCAGTTCTCCGTAGCTGAGCGACCGCTCGGCGGCGCCGCCACCGCGGCCGCCACGACCACCAGCGCGTCCGCCGCCGGCGGCCGCTGGCGCGCCAGTTCGCCCAGCGACCGCCTGTTCCTGAGCCGGAGCTGGATAGCCGCGTTGTCCACCCTGGTCCTGTGCCGGAGCTGCGGAAGATGGCGGGGTGGTTGCCGAGTCGGCTCTCGCGGCCGCCTGACGAGTGGAGGAATCAGTCGGTGCTGCCTGACGATTCGCCGTCGAATCCACCGGGTTAGCCGGTGCACCAGCGCGGCCGGCAATCTGGGACGCAGGCGCGCCGCCGCGGCCGCCGGCCGGCGCAGCGCCGCCGCGCCCTGCGTTAGGGTTCTCCGCCTGGGCCAGGGCCTGCACGCGGCGATTCCGGAGCCCACGGGAAGCCGCGTCGACACGCTCGCGATCGGGAATGTTTTCGACTTTCGAGACGGCCTTGATATTTGCGCCGCGAGCGAGGAGCAGCTTCACGGCATCCACGCGATCGTAATTCGCGGCCCACATGAGCGGCGTCTGTCCAAACGCCGTCTCGCGCACGTCGACCTCCGCGCCGGCATCCAGCAAGGCCGTAATCGATTCGGTGCTGCCAATTCCGGCGGCGAAGTGCAGGGCGGTAGCCCCTCCCGCGCTGATCGCCGCCCTGGCATTGGCGCCCGCCTTCAGCAGCGCTTTCACCGCCACCGCACGTCCACCACGCGCCGCCAGGTGCAGCGGCGTGTAATTGCCGTTCCTGGTCACGGCTTCGACACGGGCCCCGGCGTACACGAGCATCGAGACCTGCGACGCGTCGCCGCGTGTCGCTGCCCAGTGCAGCGCGGTCATCCCGTCGCCCTGCGCCCCGTTTACGTCTTCGCCCTGCTTGAGCAGCATGCGCACCCGTGCCGTATCCCCGCGCATCGCGGCGTCGGCTATGGGTGAGTCGGCCGCCGGCGACCATGCACCAACCAGCAGCGCAAGGCCTAACGCTGAGGCAGAGGCCGCGAACCGTCGCACGCTGGCCCCTGGCCTCCGGCCTCTGGCCTGTTTGTTAGGCATGTGTGTTGAGGGCCAGAGCGTCCGTGCTGTCACCGAACTGCTTCATGTCGTCGTGCCCGAGCATGTGCAACATGCTCAACATCGCGTTCGCCATCGGCGTGCCGTCCGGCGCCTTGATATGCAGGTTGCCGGGAAGCTTGCCGTTGGCATGTCCCACGAGGAACAGCGGGCAGCGCCGATGGTTGTGCAGGTTCGAGTCGCCCATCGGCGATCCGTAAATGATCATCGTCTTGTCGAGCATGTTCCCTTCGGCTTCCTGGATGGACTTGAGCTTGTCGAGGAAGTAGGGCAGCTGCGCGACATGGTACTTGTTGATCAGGTGGAAATTCTTCACGCCCGCTTCGTTGCCGCCATGGTGCGAGGACGGGTGGAACGGACGATCGCTTCCGCTCTCCGGGTACACGCGGCTCGAGCCGTCGCGTCCCATCTTGAACGAGAAGACGCGCGTAATGTCGGCGGCGAACGCCAGGGCCTGCAGGTCGAACATCACCTGCACGTGTTCGGCGAACGAATCCGGTACACCGGCCGGCGCTTCCGGGATGTCCCGTGGCTCACCGCTGGTGTTCCGTGCCTCGATGCGCTGGATGCGGCGCTCGACTTCACGGATATCCTCGAGGTACTTGTCGAGGCGGACGCGGTCAGCCGCGCCTAACGACGTCTTGAGCGACGTCATCTCGCCGGCGACCCAGTCAAGAATGCTGCGGCGGGTGCGGCGGCGATCGGCGCGTTCCGCGGCCGACCCGCCCACGCCGAACAACTTCTCGAACGCGACGCGCGGATCACGAATCACCGGCAGCGGCTCGGTCGGCGATGCCCAGCTGATCGAGTCCGTGTAGACGCAGGCGTAGCCGTATGCGCACCCGCCGGCCTGGTCGACGTTCTCGATGCAGAGTTGCAGCGACGGAATCGGCGTCTCCTGGCCGAACCGCTGCGCATAGATCTGGTCGAGTGACGTGCCGACGAGGACGTCCGAGCCCTCGGTCTGCTTCGGGTGTTCGTGCGTGAGAAACACGGCCGAGGAGCGGAAGTGATCGCCGCCGATTTCCTTCGGCGTGACCGGCTCCGCTTCACGCGCATCGGTGTTGCTGATGACCGTGAGGTAGTCGCGATACGGCTCGAGCGACTGGAGGGCCGTCGTGCCGAGATTGAACGCCTTTCCTGTTTCCGCCGGCGACCAGAGGTTCATCTTCGCGCCGAGCTCATTGCAGCCGGCCGCGCCGTGAACCATCTCGATCGCCACGAGACGCGTGTTGTTTCCTGGTGCGGCGCGCCAGATCCGTCCGGCCGGTATCATCGCATCGAGGAAGGGCAGGGCCACAGTCGCTCCCATGCCGCGCACGAAGGTCCGGCGGGGAATCGGCTTTCCAGTCAGGAAATGCATGAACGCTCCGTTGGGTTTGTTACGGCTGTCCGGTGCCGGCTGCCTGCGTCTCAGCGACACGTCTCATGCGGAAGGCATCGCTCATCACGACGCCCACGATGAAGTCATTGATGCGATATCCGTTTGCTTCCGCCGCCATCGTGATCTTCCGGATGGCCGGCTGGTCGAAATATTCGATGCGGCGGCCTAACGCGTACGCCATCAGGTTGGCCGTGAAGGTGCGGAGCAGCGGGGCGGGGCGTTTCAGCAGCACCGCCTTCAGCTCCGCCGGGCTCGAAATCGGCGTGCCGTCGTAGTAGTCGCCGCGCGAGTCCACCGGGTTGCCGTTTTCGCGAATGCGCCAGCGTCCCGTGACGTCGAAGTTGTCGAGCGCCAGTCCGATCGGATCGATGAACAGGTGGCAGGAGCGGCACGAAGCATTGTCCCGGTGCATCTCCATGCGTTCACGCGTGGTGAGCAACCGGCCTTCCTTTGCCTCGGGCGACTTGTCGAGGTCCGGCACATCGGGTGGCGGCGGGGGCGGAGGAGATCCCATGAGGACTTCCATCACCCACTTGCCGCGCAGCACCGGCGACGTCCGGTTCGCATGCGACGTCAGCGTCAGGATGCTGGCGTGTCCCAGAAGCCCGCTTCTCCGGTCGTCCGGATACATGACCTTCCGGAATTCCGGACCGGCCACGCCCGTGATGCCGTAGTGCCGCGCCAGCTCTTCGTTCAGGTACGAGTAGTTGGCCGAGTAGAGATCGAGAACCGTCCTGTTCTCGCGGACGAGGCTGTGGAAGAAGAGCTCTGTCTCGCGGCGCATCGCCGTGCCGAGCTGCTCGTGGAAATCCGGGAACTGGAGCGCGTCGGGATGGACCTTCTCGATGTCCTGCAGCCGGAGCCACTGCGCCGCAAACCGCGTTGCCAGGGCTTCGGCGCGCGGATCGGCCAGCATGCGCCGTGTCTGCGAGGCGAGGACCGTCGGATCGGCAAGCGTGCCGTTCCGGGCCGCCGTTACCAGCGACTCGTCAGGCGGCGCGCCCCACAGGAAGAACGAAAGGCGTGAGGCGAGGTCGGTGGGGCTGACTGCATAACGCTGACCCGGGCGCGCTCCCGCGGGCAGTTCTTCCATGCGGAAAATGAAGTGCGGACTGGCGAGCACCGCCTCGATCGCCATGCGGACGCCTTGCTCGAAACCGCCTTCGCTGCGTCCCTGATCGAAGAAGTTCATCAATCCCTTGATGTCCTTTGCCAAGAGCGGGCGGCGATACGCTGCAGTACCGATGTGCGACACAATGCGCTCGGCGCACGGCCGCTCCTCGTCAGAGGTCGTGGGCCGGCAGATGAAGATCCTCTTGCGACTGACCGTCTCGGAGACGCCCGTCGGGTTGTGAGGCCCCGTGACCGTCATGTCACGCAGGTGTGCGAGATTCAAGATGCCAAGCTCGGAGCCGATCTGCGTGTCGGCGATCGAGTGGGCGATCTGCGCGATGTTGTCGTTGACCGGACCCTCGAACGTCTTCACGAACGCCGCCGACACGCGATGGGCACCGGCGCGCACCGGAATCGGCTTCGTCTTGAGCTCCATGTTGTTCGGGTCTGCCTGCGACATCCAGCGATCGACTTCGATCATGCCGACGCGTTCACCGTCAACCGAAATTTCGATCCGTTCATCGAACGGAGCGTCGGAGCCAAACAGCTGGCCCGTGGGAATGGCGTGCAGTGAAACGCCGAACACGTATTCGCCGTCGGCAATGAAGTTGTGCGTGACGGAGACGCCGCCCCGCGTGCCGATCGGGGCACCGGTGGCCTGGTCCCACTGCGAGGCGAGTCGCGCGATCTTGTAGCTCTGCGACTCGACGCTTGCCTTGGGATCGCCGACGACAAGGCGGCTGATTTCACTCGCCGCGTCGAGGTAGGCATCAAGCAGCGTGGCCGACGGCATCTGGACATCGGCGATGTTGTCGAAGTTCGCGCTCTTGGTATCGAGCGGGAGCCATGCGCCCGCGTTCACATCGATGTCGAACAGCGCCTTGATCGATCGCTCATACTCGGCCTGGTTCAGGCGCTGGAACGTCCGCACTCCCGGTTCGGGACGTAGCGCGGCCGCCTTGTCGATCACCGACTCGAGCGTCGACGCCAGCACCGTCAGCGTATCGCCACCCGGACGGCGTCGCCCCGGGGGCGGCATCATTCCCGTGCGGAGCTTGTTTATCATCCGTTCAGCAACGTCGGTATTTGCGGCTGACCCCGTAATTGCCGAGATGTCAAACTGCTCGAGCGAGAGGCTACCGAGCTTGCGCTGTTCGCTGTGGCAACTCGCTGCGCACGTCTGCCTGACGACTTGAGTCAGCGCGGCATTCGAGATGGCTGCGCGACTCGTCGTTCCGCGGCGGGATATCTTCGACGCCGCGTGCGGTCTTGGGGCAGTGGAGTCGGCGACGATCCGGGGCCCAATGGACGCAACGGCGCTACTGGGAGCGGTGGTTCGAGCAGTGGGCAGCAGGGCTATAATCCCCCCTGCAACTGCGGCCATGACGAACACCTTCATCCCTTTCTCTCCGCGTCTGGCGGTCCGTGGATCGGGCACACCGACTCTATAGTGGTGGCCAAGTCCAAGTCCAGCAAGGTTTTTTGTCACCGCTGGCGACCCGATCCCGGTCACCTCCGGGACTCCATCGTCGCCTGATTCTTGCTCTTACGGATCAGACCTCACGTCCGCTGGAACCGCCGAACCAAGGGGTCAGACACCTATTCGAAGAACTAGGGGTCAGACACCTATTCCAGAGATGGCAGCGCCAACAACGCGTCCGTCGTGAGAATTGGGGTCTGACCCCTGAAATAGGTGTCTGACCCCTATCGAATGAGAAATAGGCAAAAATAGGTGTCTGACCCCTATCGGATCTTGACCCCTATCGGATCCCGTCCGCTGGAATCGAAATAAAGCCCCAAAAAAAAAGGCGCCCCATTTCGGGGGCGCCTTTTTCTTAGTGTTTTCTCAAGACGGACAGCGTGCCAGCGAGACCGGACACCGCTCGGGATCGGGAGCCGGCGCACTCGACTCACCGCCCGGACCGCCGAACGTGTAGTTCGGCATGAGTAGCGTGGCGAGTTCCGAGCCAGGAACCGGCAGCTGCAGAATGCTGTTCTCCGGAAGCGTCTGCCAGCCGCGGGCGTCGAAATACGCAATTACGCCGCTCACCCCGAGCCCTTCCATGCGCTTCTCATAGCGAAGCGCATCCCACAGGCTGCCGCACTGCCCATTCAGCTTGCGCGGAACGCAACCCGCTTCGTCAGGCGGACCGTCGACGGTCACCGGGGGGAGCTGACCGTTGGCGACGCGCGTCTTGTTGATCAGTGGAACAGCTTCCGCCGCGCGACCCAGGCGAATGAGAGCCTCGGCCTTCAGGAGGTCCATTTCGGACAAGAGCATCGCCGGCTGCGGTCCCTCCTGCCACGACGTCCCGGTGCCATATCGCCGGAAGTAGTAGTGTGAAAACCGGTACGTGCCGCGGCTTGCCGTGAAGATGTCGTTCTGGTTGTAGCCGACGTAGCTACCCGGTGTTGCCGGTCCGCCCGAGCCCTGAATGCGGCGGTCTTTCGTTCGTATCTGGAATGCGACCCGGTTCGCGACCGGCGTGTTCACCCAATTGACGAAACCGTTTGCCGAGTCGGCCGGACCGAGTGTCCAATACGCCGGGCGCCCGAAATCGCTGGGCCGGGAGGTCTGCCTAACGCGAGCGACCAGTCGTTTCCAGTCGTCCCAGAGGATGTCCACCTGCGCCACGGGCATGAAGTCGGTCTTGATGCCGAGATCGACGCGGCGGATTACCTCCTGCCAGTTCACGGCGGCGCGCTCGGCCCGCGTGCGGGCCGAGTACACGAGGAGGCGCGCGGCGAACGAGTTCGACAGGGCGACGAATTGATCGCGCGTCATAGCCTGGTGGAGCCATGAATCGACTGGCAGCGTGAAGTTTGTTTTTTGGGCGACGGCGATCGCGGAGTCGAGCATCGCGATCGCTTCCGTGATGATTTCAGGATACGGCCGGAACGTCGGCACGGTGATCGTGTCGAGGTCGAGCCTTTCGTCGACGAGGAACGCCCGGTCGAAGTAGAGGCCGAGATATCCGTGAGAAATGCCCTGAATGAATTTGCCCACCGCTTTCGTGCGCGCGGTGCGCACGGAATCGACGATAACGAGTCCACCGTTGATTGCGATGAGCGCGTCGTTGACGGCGGAGATCGCCCCATACAGATCCTGCCAGGGCTCTTCATTCACGTCGTTTCGGGCATTCACCGGGCTGTTGTTCCACGCCGCGCGTGGTTCGGCCGACAGCTCGAGCTGGCCGAAGTCGGCGAAACCTGACGTGATTTCCCAGGCGATGGTCGACAGTGCCCAGGACGGGTAGTCGTCGTGGCCACCGTTGGGCCACCACGTCCGGAAGGCTGTGGAGACGAAGGACTCGGCCGCGGTCGGCTGTTGCGTGGCGCGCGCGCGGTCGGGGAGGTTCGGATTCGTGACCTCGAGCGACTGGCAGGAGAGGACCGCCAGTGCGAGGAGGGGAAGCAGTCTGCGCATTGGTATGGTCCGCATCAGAAGATGAATTCGATGCTGCCGGTAAACGTCCGGTAGCGGGGGTAGTCGAAGCTGTCCAGCCTGACGAGTGTTCCACCAACTTCCGGGTCATAGCCCTTGTAGTTGGTGAAGGTCAGCAGGTTGCGGCCGATCAGCGAGATCGACGCGCCGGTCGCTCCGAATCGCGAGAACCACGAGAGCGGAGTTCCGCTCAGGCGGTAGCGGATCGAGACCTCGCGCACCTTCACAAAGCTCGCGTCCTCGACGAAGTAGTCTGTCGGATCGTTGGCAGCGTACAGTGCCACGTAGTAGTCGATCGGTTTCTTGAGTTCCTGGGGCTTTCCCGCCTGGTCGACATCGGCGCTCCGGGCCCACTGGTACATACGCTGGTTGGTCTGGTTGTATGCCTGACCGCCGACCTGGGCATCGACCAGCGCGTACACGTCGAAGCTCCTCCAGCTGACGCTGTTGGTGACGCCCCAGTGGAAATCGGGCGTTCCCTCGCCGATGCGGACCACGGCGTCACTTCCGGTTGAATCGCGCAACTTGATCGGCATGCCCCAGCCGTAGGTGCCGCTTCCGATCACGGCCGACGATCCCCAGCCCCCGGTCGCCGTTTCACCCTGGGTGAATTGCTTCGGCTGGCCCGACGCGTCGAGTCCGACCCAGACCAGCAGTCCTTCGTCATTGACGTCGAACTCGTTGGCGCGCGCGCCAACGTCCGCCGGGAGGTTGCTGGCGCTCCGGAGGAACCGGAAGCCGTACATCTCACCTAACGAGACACCGGCGCAGCGGAACGCGATGGTCTGCGTCTGGAAGCAGGGGCGGCTGAACTCGGTGATCTTGTGGCGCGAACGGTCGGCGATGAGTCCAACCCGCCACTGCAGGTTCGTCCCCGAGATGAGCTGTGCCTCGAGCGTGCCTTCCAGCGTGTTGCCCTCGACGGTCCCGGCGTTCTGCCACTGCGAGCTGAACCCGTAGAACGCAGGCAACGGGATCTGGATCAGCTGGTCCTCGGACTTCGTCTGGGCGCGGGAGATCTGGAGCGAATACCGCTCCTTCCAGATCGCGTCGATGCCGATTTCGGTTTCCGTCGTCCGCTCCGGCTTGAGAAACCGGTTGCCCAGAGTCAGCTTCGAGACGCCACCGCCGGTCGTGAAGCTGAACGTCTCATACTGGTCGTTGAAGCTGGGCCGGCCGCCGGCGGTGCCGCGCGAGAAGCGCAGCTTGAGTTCGTTCACGGAGCGCCATTTCCACCACGGCTCTTCGCTCAACCGATACGCGCCGCTGAAGCGGTAATACGAGTTCCACCGCTCTTCGGGGCCGAAGAGCGAACTGCCGTCACGGCGGACCAGCAGGTCCGCGATGTAGCGGCCCTCGTAATCGACGCCGCCGCTGATGAAGTACCCACGGGCGCGCACCTGTTCGAGGTTCGAGGACACGAACCGCGTCCGCGCGTTGTTCAGGCTTCGCACCCCGGGCGTGGCGAAGTCGGATCCCTCAGCGGTCGTGACTTCATTTTCCTCGGATTCCACCAGCGCGCGCATCGTCGACCGCGCCGTGAAGCCGCGCCAGAAGCCTAACAAGTTCGCGCTGACGGAAGCGTTGGTGGCGCTCGTCGTGCCCGTGGTCTGCTGGATCTCGCCGAGTCCGCCCAGCGCGAACCCTTCGGTCTTGACGCCCTGGTCGAGGAAAAAGTCGTTGCGACGATCGGACCGGTCATAGCTGACTTGTCCGTCGAACGTGAGCCACCGGAACGGCGTGTACTTGGAGGAGAAGCTCCCTTGCGTGCGGGCGCGCTTCCGGCGGTCGTCTTCGGTCGCCAGGACGTACAGCGGATTCTCTTCGCGCCCTTCCGGGTCGAGCTGGTAGGCGAAGGGTGTTCCGTCTGGATCGGGCTGCAGCAGATTGATGTCGGGCGCCTGGTTGATCAGGTCGAAGAAGGTGTCACCGTACAACTCGTTCCGGTCCGAGCGGCTGTGGTAGCCACTGAACGAGAGGCTCAGCGACGCGTTCGCGACGTGATCGAGGTTCAGGCGCGCGTCGTTCTGGCTGTATTCGCCGCTGCCGAGGACGACGCCGTCCTCGCGGGTATTGACAAGCGACAGGAACCAGTTCGTCCGGCCCATGTTCTGGGCGATGTTGAACGAGTTCTTCGAGAACTGTCCCGGATCGAAGAACAGATCGACCTGGTCGTACACAGGATCGCTATAGACAACGTCCTGGAATCGCTGGTAGACGGGCCTCGCGACGCGTCCCGCTCTTGTCGTGTCGCGCCCGGACTGGTTGATGTACCCGCCGCTGGCGTTGGTCTGGTAATGATGGTACCGCGCCCAGTTGATCTGCCCGGCGAGGTCGTTGTTCCCCCACTCGGAACGCAACGTGAAACGCGTCGAGCCGCTCGCCAGCGTCGAGCCGCGCTTGGTGCGGATCTGGATGACGCCCGACTGCGCGCGCGAGCCGTACAACGAAGCGGCCGCCGCGCCTTTCACGATCTCGACGCTCTCGATGTCGATCGCCTCGAGGTCAGCGGTCGCCGCGCCGAAAGCCGCACTCTGGATGACGCCATCGACCACGATCAACGGAGAGTTCGATTTGTTGATGCTGGTCGGCGATCGGAGCAGGACGTTGGTCCCACTTCCGGGCTGGCCAGGCGGCACAATGGTCACTGCCGCCACCTTTCCCTGGATCGACTCGATAGCGTTGGTCGACGGGACGGGAATGTTCTCGACTTCGATCCGGCCAACGGTGAACGGAACGCGGGTGCCGGACGTCGGGTCGGTCACACCGGTCGTTACCACGGTCTGCAAGGTGAGCGGGACGGAGACGACCTTGATGTCCAGCGTTGTTGTTCCTTCCATCTGCACGGTCACGTTGACCACTCGCGTGGCGCGATACCCGATCCGGCGCGCTTCAATCGTTCTCGTGCCGGTCGGCGCACTGTTGATCGTGTACCTCCCCTGGGCGTCGGTGACGGCACCGATGCGCGTGCCCACGACGGTCACCATCACATTCCCAACGGGTCGGTCGCTCGCCGAGTCGGTCACGACGCCGGTGATCCGGCCGGCTGTTGCCTGTGCGTAGAGCGGTGGCGGTGAAGCGCACAGCAGGGCGATGATGCCGGCAATCACACTGACAGCATGTGCCGTAGTACGCCGCGGCGCCGAACGTGGAGTTGCGGCGCGACCGGCACTGGGACCGGGTCGAGACATGTGACCTCCGGTGAGAAAATCAGGGCGCGTTCACGCGCGGGGAGCGCGCGCGAGCAGCGTAATTGATAACAGTCGGTTCAAAAATGCGCCGAAAATGCGGTCGCGATAACCCTGTTCGGTGATCGGTGGCGTGCAGTAAGGGATTAGCGGGATTTTGTCAGGTGATTTGCCACCTTCACGATCGAGGGATAGGCTATCCCGGGATCGCCACGGAACGACGGGCGGTCTCCGCGGCTGTGGCGGCAGTTGCCATCGAAAACCGTTCTGGAATCCAATGTCATCAGACGCCGTCATAGCCACGTTCGAGAACGAGGAGCTCGGGCCGTTCGCGGGGGATCGCGGCGCACTCGATCGCCTCTTCGTCGCCACGTACGAGGAACTCCGGCGACTCGCGGCAATCGTTCGACAAGGCGACGCGGCCGCAACGCTCACTCCAACGGCACTGGTGCACGAAGCCTGGCTGAAACTGGCCGACTCGCTCTCGATCGCGCCGACATCGCGTCTCCACTTCAAGCGGATTGCTGCCCGGGCCATGCGACAGGTCCTCATCGAAGCCGCCCGCCGCCGAAAGGCGGACAAGCGCGGCGGAGACGCAGCGATGGTGACCTTCGACGAAGACGCGGGTTATCCTGCGACAACAGCCGACGAATTGCTCCTCCTGAATTCCGCACTCGATGCCCTGGCGCGGGTGAACGCTCGTCAGGCCGTCATGATCGAGAGTCGGTTCTTCGGTGGGCTGGACGTGGCCGAGACGGCGCAGCTGCTCAAGGTGTCGGAGGCGACTGTGCTGCGGGACTGGCGCGCTGCCAAGGCCTGGCTCTCCTCGGAACTGCGCGGCGGGTAATGCATGCTCTCCACTGAACTCTGGGAACGGCTGCAGTCCCTGTTCCACGCGGCGGTTGATCGGCCGCGCGCGGAGTGGCGGTCATTCCTGGAATCCGAGACGGCGAACGACGACATCGTCATCACGCGAGTGATGGCCATGCTCGAAGCCGATGCCGCGGACGGCACGGTCCTCGGTCGCGAAGCCTCGACCCTTGCCAACGAGCTGCTCGACACGTCCACCAGTGCGATCGGACGGCGTGTCGGTCCCTACCACATCACCGGCTTGTTAGGCGAGGGCGGCATGGGCGTCGTGTACAGGGCGGAACGGGAGGACCTGGGCACGCAGGCGGCGGTCAAGGTGCTCCGCGACGCCTGGGTTTCGCCGAGCCGTCGCGAGCGCTTTGCGATGGAGCAGCGCACGCTGGCGCAGCTGAACCATCCAGCGATCGCGCATCTCTACGACGCCGGCACGCTCGACGACGGAACACCGTGGATCGTGATGGAGCACGTGGAAGGCGTGCCGCTGACCGAGGCCTGTCGCGCACGCGGGCTCGGTGTGCGGGAACGACTGCGCCTGTTCCGTCTCGTGTGCGAAGCCGTAGGTCACGCCCACCAGCACCTGGTGGTTCATCGGGACGTGAAGCCCTCCAACATCCTCGTGCGCGAGGACGGCACGGTAAAGCTCCTCGACTTCGGCATCGCCAAACAGCTCGAGCAGCGCAACGACAGCGCGCGGACCCAGACGGGGTTGCGTTTCATGACGCCGGCCTATGCGGCACCGGAACAGCTGCGCGGCACCGCGGTCGGTGTCTACACCGACGTGTATTCGTTAGGTGTCGTGCTTTATGAGTTGCTGGCCGGACGGCTCCCGCACGACGTGTCGACGAAGACGCCGGGCGAAGCGGAACGGCTCATCCTCGGGGCTGAACCGGATCGCGTGTCGCTCGCCGCGCGAGAGACCGGCCATGCCGTGGTAACCGCCACCCAGGCGCAGTGGAACGACCTCGATGTCCTGTGTGCGACGGCGATGCACAAGGACCAGCTCCGGCGTTACGCGTCGGTTGATGCGCTCATCCGGGATATCGATCACTTCCTCGCCGGTGAACCGCTGGATGCGCAGCCCGACTCCGCCCGGTACCGGGCGGCGCGCTTCATCAGTCGCCACCGGCCGCTGGTGATCGCCACCGCGGCGGTCGTCGCCGTGATCGCCGCGCTGAACGTGTTCTATACGATCCGGCTGACGACGGCGCGGGACCTTGCCGTCGCCGAGGCAGCACGGACGGGCCGCATCCAGCGGTTCGTGACGCAGTTGTTCGAGGGCGGGGACCCGGCGGCGGGACCTGCCGACAGCCTGCGCGTGGTCACGCTGGTCGACCGGGGTGTGCAGGAAGCGCGCAGCCTGACGAGTGAACCCGCCATCCAGGCGGAAATGCTCCAGACGTTAGGCGGGATTTACGAAAAACTCGGCAACCTGGAGCGGGCCGACACCCTCCTCCGCGATGCGCTGATGCAGCGTCGTGCGCTCCAGGGCGAAACCTCGGCGGACGTGGGAAGCAGCCTGGTCGCGCTGGCGTTACTGCGCACGCAGCAGGCGAAGTACGCCGACGCCGAAAGCCTCGCCCGCGCCGGCATCGCCGTGTCGTCCGCCACCCTGCCGCGTGATCATCCCCAGGTTGCTGAGGGCACCGAGGTGCTCGGACGCATCCTTTCCGAAAAGGGCGATTACAAGGCGGCCATCACCGTCCTGGAGGATGCGGTGCGACGACGCGGTGCCGCCGACACCGAGTCGGCAGAATACGCCAGCGCCCTGTATGAGCTGGCCAGCGCGCAGTTCTACGCCGGCAACCACGACGCCTCGGATTCACTCCACCGCGTTGTCCTCGCACTGCACCGGCGGATCTACGGTCAACAACATCCTTCGGTCAGCGATGACCTGATCAACCTCGGCGCCGGTCAGCAGGAACGGGCGAATTATCCGGAGGCCGAGCGGTTCTACCGCGAAGCCCTCGCGATCACCGTCGGCCACTACGGGCAGGATCATTTCAAAACCGCCGCCAACCTGACCATGCTGGGCCGCAATCTCGTTATGCAGAACCGGTTCGACGAGGCGACCCAGGTGCTGCGGCAGGCGCTGGCGGTGCGCGAACGCGTGTATGGCCCGATGCACCCCGCTGTGGCGTCGACGGTCAATGAAATCGGAAGCGTGGCGCTCCAGCAGAGCCGGTACGACGAGGCGGCGGATGCGTACCGGCGGATGATCCGGATCTACCAGGCCGTGCACCGCGGCAGGCACTACATGATTGGTATTGCGCAGGGCAACCTCGCGAGCACGCTGATGGCGCAGAAGAAGAATCGGGAAGCGGAGCTGCTGTTCCGCGAGGCCCTGGCGATGTACGAGCAAACGCTCCCACCGACGAACACAAACATCGGCATTGGCCGGATCAAGCTCGGGCGCTCGTTGCTTCGTCAGGGCCGATTTGCGGAGGCGGAGAAGGAGACGCGCGCCGGCTACGACATCCTCGCGCCCCAGATGAATCCGACCGTCAGCTTCCTCGTGGCTGCGCGTTCGGACCTTGCGAGTGCCTACGACTCATTGCACCGCCCACAGGATGCGGCTCGCCTCCGTGCCGAGATCGCCGCGGTTGAGAAGCAGGCCGCGGCAGCAAAACCGAAGTAGTCGACGTTTTACATCCGCGATTGGGTCAGACCCACTTTTCAAACCGGGGTCGCACCACATCTTCCGAAGAGTCTTCCCTCAAGAGGTTCCCGTGCGCGCTCGTGCCATTCCTGTCCTCGCCGCTATCACGTTCAGCACCGCCGCAACGGCTCAAGCGCCGCGCCATCTCAATCCGGTGGTCGACCTGCTTTCCCAGAAAAAGGCGGTCTTCGGCCTGTACGCTCCGGCGAACCGTCGGCCTGGCCGCGGTGGAGGTGCCGGCGCGGCAACAGCCGACACCACTTCGGTGAAGACGCCCGCACAACTCGCCAAGGACGCGCTTGCCAATCAGACCGCCGACTACCTGTTTGACGGTACGATGGAAGGGAATTTCGAGCGCGGGTACGGCCCGTTTGTCGAGTTCATGAAGGGAATGGTCGACGGCGGCACGCTCGACGCAAAAACGAAGCAGTTCCACCTGCCGCTGTTCGTGAAGATGCACGAGATCGCGCCGGACCCCGCCCTCGCCGTCAAGAACATTTCGAAGCAGCTCAACCTGGGCGTCGCTGGAATCGTGTTCGTTGACGTGAAGAGCGCTGACGAAGTGAAGACGGGTCTGGCCGCGATGCGCTTTGCGTCGAAGGGTGGCACGCGCTCGGACGACGTTGGCACAGCTCCCCAGGTGTGGGGGATGACCGAGAAGGAGTACAAGGAGAAAGCCGATCTCTGGCCGCTGAATCCGAATGGAGAACTGGTCAACTTCACCATCGTCGAGAGCAAGGAAGGGCTCGAGAAGATTCGCGAGATCGCGGCGGTGAAGGGCGTCGGCGTTCTCTTCCCGGGCGCCGGCACACTGCGCGGCGTTTTCACCACCACCGATGCCGCTGGTCAGCGCGTCTTCGATGAACAGGGTTGGGAGGGCGCCATCCAGCAGGTACTCGCTGCATGCAAGGAGTTCAACGTCGCCTGCGGGTATCCGGCAAACGCGACCGACATCGAGAAGCGCATTCAGCAGGGCTTCAGCGTCTTCGTCATTGGTTGGGGGGAGCAGGGATTTAAAGCAGTTGATGTCGGTAGAAAGGCGGTAGGACGCTAATAGGAAGCAGGAGGCAGGAAGCGGGAAGCAGGGAAGGAACGAAACGTTTTGTATCTTGAGGGCCGCAGGTGTCAGCCGCGGCCCCCAGTCATCCCCTGCTTCCTGCTTCCTGCTTCCTGCCTCCTGCTTCCTCTCAGTCCATGACCACTGAGCCCCAGGCACGTCCGCTCCCGTTACTGCGCGCCATGGTCGATGCGCTCGACCACGAGCTGCTGCAGCTCGCCGCTCGCCGCATGTCGATCGTGGCGGAAATCGCTGCCTACAAACGCCAGCATCACCTGCGAATCCGTGACCCGCAGCGCGAGCGCGAGATCCTCGAAGACCGCGCGCGACGTGCAGAGGAAATGGGACTTCCCAAGGGTGAGATGGAAGCGCTCTTCCGCGTCCTGCTTCGCGCGAGTCGCGATCACCAGGCCGCGCTGCGCACCGAGCTGCCGTACGAGACACAGTCGCTTACGATCGCGGTCGTGGGCGGACGGGGTTCGATGGGTGCGCTGCTCGCCCGGATGTTCGGCGACCTCGGACACAGCGTCCTGGTCAGCGACCACGAAACCGATCTCACGCCGGGAGATGCCGCCCAGGTCGCGGACGTCACGGTCATCAGCGTTCCGATCGATGTCACCGAGGACGTCATCCGCGAAGTCGGTCCCCGGATTCGACCGGAGTCACTCCTGATGGATGTGACGAGCGTGAAATCCGAGCCGGTTCGGGCCATGCTAAAGGCGACAACGGGCGGTGTCGTGGGGACACACCCGATGTTTGGACCCTCGGTCCACTCACTTCAGGGGCAGCGCGTCGTCCTCTGCCGCGGTCGCGAAGATCGCTGGGCGCAGTGGGTGTCCGAGATGTTTACGGCTCGCGGTCTCGCCGTCGTGGAAACGACGCCCGAGCACCACGATCGCATGATGGCAACGGTCCAGGTGCTCACCCACTTCCAGACCCAGGTGCATGGCCTGACGCTGGCACGCCTGGGTGCACCACTCGCCGACTCGCTTCGATTCACGTCGCCCGCATACTTGATGGAGTTGTACATGGGTGGCCGACATTTCGCGCAGTCGGCGGATCTCTACGGCCCCATCGAAATGAAGAATCCGGCGACGCCGGCGGTGACTGAGGTCTACCTGAAGACCGCGAAGGAAGTGGCGGAGATCATCGGGAGTGGGGATCGAGACCGCTTCCGGTCGATGTTTGCTGAAGTGAAGACGTTTCTGGGGCCCTTCACGGATGAGGCGTTGGAGCAGACGAGTTTCCTGATCGACCGGCTCGTGGAACGAACGTAAGGTCTCCCGGGTGCGTTGATACATCACGTTTCGTGATCAATCCAAAATCTTTTCGCTTCTTCGACTTAACGATGAACTCCCGAGCACTTCGCGTTGGCGCTGTTGCCGTTTTCGTGTTGTCGTCCGGGGTCGCGTCCCAGGGCAACCCCCCGCAGGCTGATCGTCCAGTCTGGCCCGAAGAGGGACCGCGTAAGTGGGCGCCTCGACAAACCAGCACCGAAATCACCGCCAACGATCTCAGGACCCGCCTGTACCCGTTTGCCGACGACTCGATGCACGGTCGCCGGATCGGCGAGCCCGGAAACGTGAAGGGAACGGACTACATCGCGCGAGAGTTCGCGCGCCTTGGACTCAAGCCGGGTGGAGATAACGGCTCCTGGTACCAGGAATTGCCGTGGGGTCCATTGGGATACGACAAAAACGCGTCCCGATTCATCGCAGCTGGGGAAACATTGTTAGGCGGCACCGACTGGATCCCGGCGTTGCCTGTAGCCAACGCGATCAGTGGGCGAGCAGAATTCTCGAATGTGCCGGCCGTTTTTGCCGGACGGTGGAATGACACGGTGACGCTGGATTCCGCGCGGTTTCGAGGACGCGTTGCCGTATTCCTCGGCGGTCCGATGGCGACTGGTGCTGGAGGTCGCGGTGGACGCGGCGGGCCGCAGCGTTGCGATGCGTTACCGGACCGATTTGGCGCCGCCGCGGCCGTCATTGCCGATTCAGCCGCGGCAGTAGCTCGCGGTGGCCGCGGTGGTCGAGGTGGAGGCAATCCAGCGGCGGCGGATACCATGGACGCACGTGCGACGGCGGCAGGCGCCGTAGCAATGGTCTTCATCGGTCTGGAGTCGACGTCCTCAACGACTATTCGCGCTGCGTTCACGACTCGGATGGGAATACAGCCCGGGACAGCGCCACCAGCACGTCCCGAGCTTCCCGCCGCCATCATCACGAGTTCGGCTGCGACCAAACTGTTCGGCAAGCCGGTCGCTGATTTGAAGGTTGCCGATGAGGGCAGACCGGTCACGGGCGCATGGAGCGACGCCTGGCGAAAGGGTCCGGTTCCCGCACGCAACGTCATTGCGATCCTCCCGGGGTCGGACCCGGCACGCGCCGATGAATACGTGCTGGTCGGCGCGCATAACGATCACAACGGCTTTGCAGCCAGCGCCGTGGACCACGACTCGTTGCGCGCCGTGAACACCGTGACTCGCCGGCAAGGCGGAAACGATCCCTCGTGCATTCCTACCGCGGATCAGCAGCGGCGCATCGACTCGATGATCGCCAGGGCGCGCAGCATACGACCGCCGCGTCGTGACTCGATCAATAACGGCGCGGACGACGATGGTTCCGGTACTGTTCTGATGCTGGAAATCGCCGAGCGCTTCGCGAAGGAAAAGCCGGCCCGGTCGATCATCTTCATCTCGCACCAGGGAGAGGAAGGAGGGCTGCGGGGTTCGCGCTGGTTTGTCGACCACCCGACGGTGCCGCTGGAGAAGATCGTCGCCGCGCACAACATGGACATGGTCGGGAAAGGCCGCGTGACGGAAGTGAAATATGGCGGCCCGTCTTCCGTTCAGATGCTTGGCGCGCGGCGACTCTCGCGGGAGTTTGGTGACATCATCGACTCGGTCAATGCGGTCCGCGCCGAAACGATGGCCATCGACCGTTCGTGGGACGTGACGGCCAATCCGATGCGTCGATTCTGCCGCAGCGACCAGGTGAATTACGTCCGCAAGAACGTGCCGGTGGTCTACATCTCACTCGGCTACACGCAGGACTACCATCAAGTCACGGACGAGCCGCAATACATCGATTACGAGCACTCGGCGCGCCTCGGGCGATTTGTCTACGACGTCATGTGGGCCATTGCGGTGCGGAAGGATCGTCCAGCCATTGTCGGCCACGACCCATCCTACCCAGTTTGTTAGGCGTTCGGGGAGCCTGTCCCCCATCCGCCATCTCCCATCAGCCATCCGCTTCCAAGTGCATGACCTGACGAAAGGACCAATCGCCGGGCATATCGCGCGGATGGCAGCGCCCATCGCCGCGGGCATGATCTTCCAGACGATGTACTACCTGGTCGATCTCTATTTCGTCGCGCAACTCGGCGGCACCGCGATCGCCGGCGTGTCCGCCGCCGGGAACGTGCAGTTCATCATCATGGCGCTCACGCAGGTGCTTGGCGTGGGAACGATGGTGCTGATCTCACATGCGGCGGGCCGGAAGGACCGTGAAGACGCGAACCTCATCTACAACCAAAGCCTGCTCATGGCAGCGGTGTGTGGTGCGATCACGTTGATCGCCGGCTTCGGCCTTTCGCGCTGGTATCTGGGCACCATCAGCGCAGACGCCGCCACTCGCGAGGCGGGGATGGCGTACCTCCAATGGTTTACGCCGGGCATGGCGCTGCAGTTCGCGCTCGTCTCCATGGGATCGGCGCTCCGCGGCACCGGGATCGCCAAGCCCACCATGGTCGTGCAGATGTTGACGGTCGTGCTCAACGCCGCCCTGGCACCCGTACTCATCGCCGGTATCGGTACTGGTCGTCCCATGGGCGTGGCCGGAGCCGGCCTCGCCAGCACGATCGCGGTTGTCGTTGGCGTGGTGCTGATGTTCGTCTACTTCGAGCGTCTGGAAAAATTCGTCGGTTTCGACGCGACACTGTTCAAGCCGAGGCTGACGGCATGGAAACGCGTGCTCAAGATCGGGCTGCCGGCGGGCGGTGAGTTCGCCCTGATGTTTCTCTACATGGCAGTGGTCTATTACTCCATTCGCGCGTTCGGACCGGAAGCCCAGGCAGGATTCGGGGTCGGTGGTCGCGTTATGCAGGCGGTATTTCTTCCCGCGATGGCCATTGCGTTCGCCGCAGCGCCCATCGCCGGCCAGAACTTCGCCGCTGGACTGCACGATCGAGCGCGCAAGACGTTCGGTACCGCGGTGCTGTTCGGCACCAGCATCATGCTCCTGCTGACGTTGTTGATTCAGCTCGAAGCGGAGAACATGGTGGGGTTCTTCACCAAAGATGCCGCGGTGCTCGGCGTCGCGACCGGGTTCCTGCACATCATCTCGTTCAACTTCGTGGCGACGGGCGTGATCTTCACGTGTTCGTCGATGTTCCAGGCGCTGGGAAACACGCTACCGTCCGTCATCAGCAGCGCCACACGCCTCGCCACGTTCGCGATTCCGGCGGTGTATCTCTCGGCACGTCCGGGCTTCCAGATCCGCCACGTCTGGTTCCTGTCGGTTGCTACGGTCGCCTTCCAGCTGCTCGTCAGTCTGCTCCTGCTGCGCCGTGAGTTCAGGCGAAAGCTCGGCAGTCCTGCCCCGGGGCTGGCGCCGTCACCGGCGGGTGCCTGACGAGTCGCGTCTACCGAATTCGCTTTTCGCCAGCGGCGATCGCGAAGGAAAGCTTGTTTTCGGCGGGTGGGAACGCGCAGGTGGAAAACGCGGTGAACACGCACGGCGGATTGTAGGTGCGATTGAAGTCGATCACCGTCCAGCCGGTGGAATCCGCCAGTGGCACTCTCAGGTATCGCCCGGCGCCGTAGGTCGTGGTGATCGCCGTGGAATCCCACAGCATGATGAAGTAATCCCGACTCCCTGAGTCCGCGGAGACGGCCAGCCGATGTTCACGGCCGGCGATACGGAAGACCAGCTCGCCCGGGGAGCGGTACACTTGCGTGCCCTCCGCGACGTCCGCGACCTGGAAGTCCTTCGTGGCAGGGAACGAATCGAGACGCGCGGCGACGCGCCATTCGCCGGAGAGTGGATACGCCTCGGGAAGCTGGAACGTCTCCCGCGCGGGATGCTCCTCGTGCCAGGCGCGAACCCACAGGCGGTCCGTTCCCGGTTCACCGTGGACGCGGAAACGCACTGGGCCCGACGAGATCACCGTGGAACCGCGAATCCGATCAGTCACGACATTGATCGTGCTCGTTATCGGGACGCTGTCGCCGATCGTTGGCTGAGCGCCGCGCTCGGGAGTAAACGTGATTGCGCTGTCGCTTCGGACAATCGTTCCGAGCTTCGCCGGCATTTCCTTTTCCCTGATCAGGATATCACTGGCGTTCTGTGAGCCGACCGTGAACGAGCCATTCGGCAGCTCCCAGAGGCCGATCCACGTGACTGCTCCATTGCCGGGGCGCACAAGTCCATTCCGTCGCGCTTCACGCCACTGCGCGTAGTCCGCTTCGTGTGCCTCACGAGACATCGGTGCAGGAGCCGGCCAGTTTTCACAACCTGCCAGCGCCAATATCGCGATCGCGATCCGCCGAATTGTCATGGTTCAGGGAGCATAGCGGCGATGCTCACGCTTTCACAACGACGCGCTCGCTGCGCATGTCACGCGCATGTCCACCCGCCAAGTGAACTCCGAGGAGGACAGCGAGTCGTCCCGGAATTGAGACGGAAAAAATCGCCGGGCTGAAAATATCGACACTTATGACGGCCTCGTCAGGCAAATGTGACGCGCATCATCATGCGGCACAATGCGATACGGTGAGCAGCTTCTAATCGCCTTCAAGGGGCGCCAGCGCCCGATCCGGCGGCACGTGGCATGCCATTATGATGGGCCATCGTGTACCATGCCGTCAGTCTCGCGCATCGAGGTGCGCATATGAAAAGTCTCCGGTCTCGTTTCTCCCTCCTGGGCGCAATGGTTGTTGTCGGATGCGCCTCACTGCCCGCGCAGGATCCTTATCCAGAGCGGACGGTGGCCTACTCGGCCGAGGAACTCGATAACCTGGTGGCGCCGATTGCGCTCTACCCGGATGCGCTGCTCGCGCAGATTCTCGTCGCGGCCACGTTCCCCGACCAGATCGCGATTGCGAACCGCTATGTGCGGGAACGCGGCACGCGCAACATCGAGGAGCAGGGGTGGGACATCAGCGTGAAGGCGGTGGCGTATTATCCGCCGGTCCTGAACATGCTCGCTCGCGACGAGGACTGGACAGTCGCGTTAGGCCAGTCGTACGCATCGCAGTCCGGCGATGTGATGGATGCCGTGCAGCGTTTGCGCGAAATGGCGCGCGAGCAGGGCAACCTCGTATCGACACGTGAACACACGGTGACCGAGGACCGCGGCCGCATCATTATCGTGCCCGCAAACCCCGAAGTCATCTATGTGCCAACGTACGACCCGGCCATCGTGTACGTCCGGCCGATCTTCAGCTTCGGATTCCGTAGCGGCTACTTCTCGTTCGGCCTCGGATTCCCAATCGGCTCCTGGCTCGTGTACGAGCCGGACTGGTGGGGCCTCTATGGGCATCGGGTCTACTACCACGGCTGGTACGGCGACGGCTGGCGGTACCATGCGCGACGCCACTTCACGGTGTATCCGGTCTACTACCGCCCGCGCTACAGCATCGTGAACGTCAACATCAACATCTTCTCCCGCCGGGTGAACTACATCAACCTGGATCGCCGGCATCGTTATGTGCGCCGCACGGTGGCCTTCGAGCGGCACTACCGCGGCGACCGCTACGGAGATCGGGATCGTGACCGCAATGCGTATCGCGACGATGATCGCCGCGGACCCGCAAGGGGCGGCGACAATGATGGCTATCGTGATGGCACCCGCGACCGGAATGGCGACAACGACCGCATCGGCGATCGCATCGCCACGTTCGACGACTACCGCCCGGATCGCGGCGGCACAGGGTCCGACGCGCGTGACGCCGAGCCGGTGATCGAGCGCGGTGGATTCAACAACGTGGAGAAGCCGAGGGGCAATGGGACCGGACGCTCGGAATCCCGAAGCCGCCCGGAAGTCCCGGTGTACACCTCGATGCCGCGCGCGAACGAAGGGAAGTCCAAGCCGAACGGCACGAGTCAGTCCGAATACCGTGGCGGACGTCCTGACGTCCCGGTGTTCACCTCGCAGCCGCGGACGACGGAACGGAAGTCCAACGGGGGCGGCCAGGCGCCGGAGTACCGCGCGCCGAGCAGGCCTAACGCGCCAGTGTATCGTGCCCCCGAGCGCTCGGTCGAACGCAAGTCGTCAGGCGGAAATCGTCAGCAGGAATACCGTGCCGCTCCACGTTCCAGCAACGCGCCGGTGTTCAGCGCTCCTCAACGCTCCGCCGGCAAGTCCAGCGGCGGTGGCGGTGGCGGTGGCCAGATCAATCGACCGAGTGGTGGGGGCGGTTCTGCTCGTGTGCAATCCGGCGGCGGCGGCGGAAGCGCGCCTCGCGTGCAGTCCGGAGGAGGGGGAGGCGGCGGAAAGGTGAAGGCGTCAGGCGGTGGAAGCAGCAACAAGGGTGGAAAGGGCCGTCAATAGCGGTTGCGTTTTCGGGGGTGGAATCGGCCAGCTGGGGAGCATTCCGGCTGGCCGATTTCCTTTTGTGCGACTCGTCAGGCAGCGTTCAGGGAGTTTCGTCTATCTCGACGCGGCCGGCCTCGAGGTCCACGAGCAATGTCACACTGGCGTCGGGCGTGAGCGCCTTCAGTGATTCAGCCCTGAGAAAATGATGCTCGTGATTATTCCCGGCTCCTTTTGCGCACGTGCAGGCCATCGCCTCGACGGTCACCGATGATTCCATACCGGCGATCGCCAGCACCGGCGGTATTCCAGTTGCCTGCAGCCGGTCTGCCAGTGACGCCGGGATCTCCAGGCGCCCATCGAGTGGTGTCTTGCGCGACACCAAGGTAGTGATCGTCAGCATTCATTCCTGATAGGGGTCAGACCGGGGTCAGACCGGGGTCAGACCAGGGTCTGACCCCAAGCTGACCCCGGTTTGCAAGTTAGTGCCAGAACGCGTTGAATTGCTTCCATCAGCGGCGAAATGATGGTGCATCGCGGCGGCGGGCGCTCCAAGCTGCGTCATGGCCGCTTCGTCGATGGCGCGCGCCCGCGACGTGTTGCAGCGATTCTTCGGATACGCTGACTTTCGTGCCCTGCAGATCCCGGCCATTGAAGCCGTCCTCAGTCGCCGGGACGCGGTCATCGTCCTGCCCACCGGCGGCGGCAAGTCGATTTGCTTTCAGGTGCCGGCGCTCTGCTTCGAGCAGCTAACGGTCATCATATCGCCGCTGATATCCCTCATGGCCGACCAGGTGCAGGCCCTGGAGCGCCGTGGCATCGCGGCGACGTACCTGAACAGCAGCCTGGCGCCTGACGAGTCCAACGCGCGCATCGAACGGCTCCGGCGTCGCGACGTGAAGCTCCTGTATGTAGCCCCGGAGCGCCTTGCGACCGGGAATACGGCGCGCCTCCTGGCGCAGGCTGGCGTCGCCCTGCTCGCGGTAGACGAAGCACATTGCGTCAGCGAATGGGGCCAGGATTTTCGGCCGAGTTACCTGCAACTGGCGTCGGTTCGACGGCAGATAGGCGATCCGCAGACCGTTGCGCTGACTGCTACCGCCACGCCTCGCGTGCGGCGGGATATCGCTCGACTGTTGGAACTGCGCGACCCGACCGTCGTCGTCGGCGGATTCGACCGACCCAACCTCGCCTTTCGCGTCCAGACCGTGAAGTCCGATCCGGATCGTCACGCGGCGAAGGTGCGGCACCTGAAGAGCGTCAACGATCCGGCGGTCGTCTACGCCGCGACGCGACGACAGGTCGACCTCGCGACGCACCTCCTCTCGTCAGGCGGTGTCCACGCCGTTGCGTATCACGCGGGCCTGTCTCCCGAACGGCGGGCCAGGGCGCAGGAGGCGTTCATGAAAGGGAGCACTCCCGTCATCGTCGCCACGAACGCGTTCGGCATGGGCATCGACAAGCCCGACGTACGCCTCGTCCTGCATTACCTGCATTCGGGATCGCTCGAGGATTACTACCAGGAGGCGGGACGCGCGGGGCGCGACGGCGCTGCGTCGCACTGCCTGTTGCTGTTCAGTCCCACGGACCGGCGGATCCATGACCGGATGAGAGAACATGGACGAGTCGAAGGGGCCATCATTCGCGGCGTGTGGCGTGTTATCGCGTCGTGGTCAAATGGCCGTCGACCTGTGCCCCTGGACCCACAATGGATTGCGCAGCGGATCGAGACGCGCGCATCGCCCGAGACGGTATCCATTGCCCTGCGCCTGCTGCAGGAACGTGGAGTCCTGCCCGACGTGATCCGGCCCGATGTCGTCACGCTTCGGCTGCTGGGGTCCCCGCTCCGGATCGAGTGCGAGCGCGCGGCACTGTCCGAGGATGCACAACGCGTCCTGGCGCACATCGATCACTCGTTATGCGCTGCGGACTGGCAGCGCGTTCCGGTTGCGGAAACCGGCTTGACACCGCATCGATTTGCAGAAGCGGTGCACCAGCTCGAAGCGCTCCAGCTGGTCTACTCGGATACTCCAGCCTGCCGTGTTACGGCACACTCCGATTCACGGAGCCGCTGGCAGGTGGAGCGACTGATCCTCCAGCTGAAGAACAGGCAGGAAGTAGAGCGCGGAAAGCTAGGCTCGATGGTAGGTTACGCCACGGCTTTAATGTGCCGTCGAAGGTACATTCTCAACTACTTCGGCGACCAGGCCGCTGAGCCCTCGTGCGGGCAGTGCGACGTATGTTCGCCATCGAACTAGGCACGTCTTCAATCCGCTACTTTCCCAGCGAGATCCGGAGTCCTCGCGCCTCGAGCCTATCAGTCGAAATGCACGACTACCTCTACTTCACCGAACAGCACCTTGCGGTGCGTGAAACGGTCCGGGCATTTGCGCGCGATGAAGTGGCGCCAGTGGCCGCGCACTACGACGCGAAGGCCGAGTTTCCGTGGCCCACGATCAAGCGAATGGGCGAGCTGGGCTTCCTCGGCGTGCCATGGTCCGAAGAGCTCGGAGGCGCTGGCCTCGACATCCTCAGCTACGTGCTGGTCATCCACGAGCTGGCGAAGGTCGACGCGTCGCACGGCCTCACGGTGTCCGCGCATACGACGCTGGGCACGTCGCCGATCGTGAATTTCGGGACTGACGCCCAGAGGAAGCGCTACGTCCCTCTGCTTGCGTCCGGTCGCGTACTCGGTGGGTTTGGCCTTACCGAGGAAAGCGCGGGAAGCGACGCCGCCGGTACGCGAACCCGCGCCGTGCGCCGCGGCGACTGCTACGTGATCAACGGCTCGAAGCGATTCATTACCCACGCCGGAGTTGGCGAGATCTTTGTCGTCACGGCTGTCACGGATCCCTCGAAAGGCACAAAAGGAATCTCGTCTTTTATCCTCACGAAGCATAACGAGGAACTGGAGAAGGCCCGGCCGCACGGCATCGGCCACGACGAGTCACTCCCCGCAATCCCCGGCTTCACGACCGGAAGGAAGGAGGACAAGCTCGGCTGGCGCGCATCGGACACGCGTGAGCTCATCATGACCGATGTCGAAATCCCCGCTGAACAGCGATTGGGCGCGGAAGGTGAAGGCTTCGTCAACTTCATGAAGACGCTCGATTCAGGGCGCATTGGCATCGGCGCGCTGTCACTGGGTATAGCCGAAGGCGCCTTTGAACAGGCGCTGCAGTATTCGACGGAGCGGAAGCAGTTCGGCCAACCGATCGCCGAGTTTCAGGGACTGCAGTTCCAGCTGAGTGACATGGCCACGGAAATCGAGGCAGGGAAACATCTCGTCTACCATGCGGCCTGGCTCGCACAACGTGGTGAGCCGTTCGGCAAGGCGGCCGCGATGGCGAAGTTGTTCTGTTCGGAGCTGGCCATGCGGACCACGATCAAGGCGATCCAGGTCCACGGCGGCTACGGGTATACCAAGGAGTATCCTGTCGAGCGCATGTTCCGCGACGCGAAGATCTGCGAGATCGGAGAGGGAACGAGTGAGATCCAGCGTCTCGTCATTGCGCGCCACCTCCTGAAAGAGATCGGCGGTTGAGGCAGTTCGCATTCGCGATCAACCGAAAGGTACGGCTGCGGATCGGTTTCCTGTTTGGCGTCGCCTACCTGATTCTGGCGCGCCCCACACCGGGCGGCCTCTTGTTAGGCCTGCCGGTCGCGCTGGCCGGACTTCTGGTTCGCGCCTGGGCCGCGGGACACATCATCAAGGACACGCGCCTCACGACGAGCGGACCGTATGCGCACACCAGGAACCCGTTGTACTTCGGCAGTTTCCTGATCGCGGCCGGCTTTGCGATCGCCGCGCACTGGTCCTTGCTCCTGGTCGTCATCGCGCTGTTCGTCTTCATCTACGGACCGACGATTGCACAGGAACGAACAGAGATCAGCTCGCGATTCCCGGCCGAATACGCGTCATACGAGGCCAATGTCCCGGTCTTTGCACCTCGCCTGACGCCGTGGAACAGGCAAACTCACGGAGATTCGTTTAGTTTCAACCGGTACATGCGTCAGAGAGAGTGGCAGGCCGGGCTCGCGTTTGTTGCGGTGAGTGCCTGGCTCGTCAGCCGATCCACGTTTGGTTTCTAGCGAGAACGTCCGGAGCCGTGGTCGGGCTCCGTTGCTGTGAACTGGGGCATCCTGCCGCGCGACTCGCGTCGGAGCCCTGCGAGATGCCTGAGTCGCGGCGGCGCATGACGCCACCGTCAGACCAGGTTCGTACCACACGGAACTGAGGACGAGTAGTCAGAGATCGCATGCTGCTTCGATTACTGCCGGCAGTCACAGACTGGGTACATCGCGTCGTGCTCGCGGTAGCGAGCCTGACGTGGGGCCGGCCGAAGTTGGCGTGGACGATCCCGGTTCAGTCGAGGTACGCTCCCGACACTTGGTTCGGCTGGTCAATCCGTAACGCGACCACGCCCGTTCCGCCTCCCCAACTGCAGAGCCATAGCCTCCGGCGCGTCCTCGAGTCGCGTGGACCGGATCCGGCGGCGGCTTCCGATGAAACGCGAAATCCTTATCAGCGCCGCCAATCGAGAAACACGAGTTGCCATTCTCGAAGACGATCAGCTGGTTGAGCTGCTCGTCGACCGGCCAGACGTCAAACGACTGGTCGGTGACATTTTCATTGGACGGGTAGATGCCGTCCTCCCGGGTATCCAGGCTGCCTTCGTCGACATTGGGACGGAGAAGAGCGCCTTTCTTCACGCGTCTGACCTCGTCTACGACGAAGAGATCCCGGACGACGAAGAAGAGGACGAGGACGAAGCGCCTGATGATGACGAGAAGAACGGCGCCGACCGGGCGCGTTCGGACCGGCGCCGTTCAAAGCGCCGCGCCGATGCACCGGCGATCCAGGACGTCCTGAAGAAGGGTCAGGACATCATCGTGCAGGTGACCAAGGAGGCCATCAGCACGAAGGGGCCGCGCGTCACGGCGCAGGTTTCACTGGCCGGCCGTTTCCTGGTGTACATGCCTCACGCGGCGCGCGTTGGCGTGAGCCGGAAGATCGGCGAGCGCGCGGAACGCCAGCGACTGCGTGAGCTGGTGGAAGGTGTACTCCCCGAGAAATCGGGGGGCGTCATCGTCCGCACCGTTGGCGAGGACGTGACCCGCGAAACGTTCGAACGCGAATTGCAGACGCTGATCACCACGTGGAAGCGGATCAAGCG
>Ga0079218_10000013_pt1 | contig 33755 bp, 27 predicted proteins | sample NCCompost_FD_77181 | JGI IMG/M metagenome (GOLD analysis project Ga0079218, IMG submission 77181) | Agricultural soil microbial communities from Utah to study Nitrogen management - NC Compost | ecosystem: Environmental > Terrestrial > Soil > Agricultural land | place: USA: Utah | collected... | reverse complement strand
GGCTCGGTGCTCGACCACTCGCTCATCATCTACGGCGGCGGCATGGGCAACCCGAACGGCCACGCCAGCGATCCGCTGCCGTGCGTGGCGGTGGGCGGCGGCGTAGGCAAAGGGAACCGTCACGTGCAGCTGAAGAAGCAGACGCCGGTCGGCAACCTGTGGCTGGCGATTGCCAACCAGTACGGCAGCAAGCTGGAGACGTTCGGCGACAGCGACGGGCGCGTGGAGGACTTTTTTGCGTAAGACGCGTCGGCTCTCGGCTCTGGGCTTTGGGCTTTGGCCGGCTTTGGGCGCGCTGGCTCTCGCCTCCGTTTCCCTCTCTGGTGCCGGCAGCGTGGCGAAGCTGTCGGCCGCCATCCAGGCCGGCGACCGGCAGGCCGCGCTGGCGCTCCTGAAGCAGCGCGCCGAGGTGATGGCAGCCGATGCCGATGGCACGACGCCGCTGCACTGGGCGGTGCGGGGCGACGACCTCGATCTCTCCACCCGTCTGGTGCAGGCCGGCGCGAACGCGAAAGCGGCCAACCGGTATGGCGTCACGCCGCTGTCGCTGGCCGCCGTCAACGGCAACGCCAAGATGACGGCGCTGCTCCTGGGGGCCGGCGCCGATGCGAACCAGGTCGTGTCGCGCGGTCAGACCGTGCTGATGACGGCGGCGCGCAGCGGCAGCGCCGAGGTGGTGACGGCGCTCCTCGACAAGGGGGCGGACGTCAACGCGCGGGAAACCCAGCTGGGCGAGACGGCGCTGATGTGGGCGGCGTCCGAGAACCACGCGTCGGTCGTGAAGGCGCTGGTCGGGCGCGGCGCCGAGGTCGACGCCCGGTCGAGCCCGCTGAAGTTCCCCAAGGACCGGTTCGGACTCGAGGGCGTGCTCACCATCCTGCCGCGCGGCAACTGGACGGCATTGATGTACGCGGCGCGCGACGGTGCCCCCGATGCCACGCGGGCGCTGCTCGACGCCGGGGCGCAGATCAACGCCGTCGATCCGGACGGCACCACGCCGCTCGTGCGCGCGATCTGGAACTCGCACTACGACACGGCCAAGGTGCTGCTCGACCGCGGCGCGGATCCCAATCTGGCCGACACGGCCGACATGGCCGCGCTCTACGCCGCGGTGGACATGAGCTCGCTCGGCGAGGTGTACGGCATGCCGCCGCGCAAGGTGAAGGACACGGCGACGCCGCTCGACATCATCCGGCTGGTGATTGCCAAGGGCGGCAAGGTGGACGCCAAGCTGAAGTCGGCGGCGCTGCAGCGCAACCACACGCCGGGAGAGCCGCAGCTCGGGGCCGGCACCACGCCGCTGATGCGCGCCGCCAGAAACGGCGACGCCGCCGCGATGCGCGTGCTGCTGGCGGCCGGGGCCGACCCGACGCTGGCGCAGCCCAACGGCACCACGGTGCTGATGCTCGGGTCTGGCGTGGGGCGCGGCCTCGGCGTCTTTGCCAAGGACTACGGCACCGAAGCGGATCTGCTCGAGGGCGTGAAGCTGCTGCTGGCGCAGAAGGTGAACGTCAACGCGTCCACGAACAACGGCATGACCGCGCTGCACTACGCCGCGCAGGCCGGCCTCGACACCGTCGTGGCCGCGCTTGCCGGGGCCGGCGCCACGCTCGACGCCAAGGAGAAGAACGGCCGCACGCCCGTGGACGTCGCGCTCGGCGTCGGTGGCCGTGGCCGCGCCGGCGGCCCCCCGCCTGTCCACACGGGCACGGCCGAACTGATCAGAAAGCTGATCGCGGGCGCAGGCGTGAAACCCTCCACTGCAGCCACGACTCCGTAACGCAGAAGCCGCCAGCCCAAGCACGCCATCCTGACCGCCTCTCGCTCGAATCTCGCATATTCTTGCGGCTACGCGAAAAGGCCCCCGAGCCAGAAGCCGCCCTCACGCGTGGTCCCTGCGACGGACGCGCAGGGGGTATCGGCGTCCGACCGTCCGACGTCGTTCTCGACTGCCGAAGGGCGTCCTGACGTTCTGGACGCGCGCCCGGCGTCTTCTCTGGTCCTGGTGGCCGTGGGCGATCGTGAGCGTCTGGGCGATCGGCAACGCCGAGTGGAGTTGGGCGATTGGCGCGGGAGCGATGGCTCTGGTGAGCTACCTCACGGCGCCGCCGGCGCCGCCGCCGCGATTTGGACTCGATCACGAATTCTCGATCGACTCGCCCGAGTTCGTCGGTACGGTGGCAGGCGCGAGCGGAAGTCCGTTCCTCGAGGGCAACACCCTCGAACTGCTCAACAACGGCGACGCCTTCTACCCGTCGATGCTTGCCGCCATCAGGGGCGCTGAGCACTCGATCACGATCGAGGCCTACATCTACTGGGCGGGCGAGATTGGCGCCACGTTTGCCGAGGCGCTCGCCGACCGGGCCAAGGCCGGTTGCCCCGTCAAGATCCTGCTCGACGCGATCGGGTCGGCGAGCATCGGCTCGGAGATTCTCGACGTGCTCGAGGCCGGTGGGTGCCAGGTCGCCTGGTACAACCCGATCCGCTGGTACACGCTCGGCCGATTCAACAACCGCACGCATCGGAAATCGTTGATCATCGACGGCGACGTCGCCTTCACCGGCGGCGCGGGCATCGCCGATCACTGGCGGGGCAATGCCAGGGGGCCCGGCGAGTGGCGCGACATGCAGGTTCGTCTCGAGGGACCAGCGGTCGTCCCGTTGCAGACCGGATTCGCGCACAACTGGCAACAGACGACCGGTGAGCTCCTGTCCGGGGATGCGTACTATCCGGTCATCGACCGTCGCGGCCCGCTGGCGGTGCAGACGCTTCTCAGCTCGCCAGAGACGGGCGCCTCCAACGTACGCACCATGTATTACCTGGCGATCGTCTGCGCGCGCGAGTTCATCTACATAGCCAATCCGTACTTCGTTCCGGATCCGGTGGCGATCGAGACGCTGATTGACGCCAAGCAGCGAGGCGTGGATGTGCGCATCATGGTGTCTGGCATCCGGAACGACAACTGGCTGGCACGACACAACAGCGTCAGGCTGTTCGGCCGGCTGCTGGCCGCGGGCATCGAAATTCATGAATTCAATCGCACCATGCTGCACCAGAAAACCATGGTGGTGGATGGCTGGTGGGTGACGGTCGGTACCACGAACTTCGACAACCGCTCCTTCGCGCACAACGAAGAGAGCAATGTGTGCTGTTTCGATCGCCGGTTGGCTGCGCAGCTGTGCGCGACCTTTCGTGACGATCTGAACGGATCGGAGCGAGTGACGGTCGAACGTTGGCAAAGGCGCGGGGTCTGGGCGCGCGCGCAGGAAATCGTCGCCGCCGTCCTGCAGGAGCAGGCGTGAATCAGCGGCTGGGCACCGATGACTGAAATGACTCGGGCTGAACGCGACGGTCACGTTCCACGTGTACCACCGGCGGTAATGCGCTGTTCACGGGCACTGTCGTTTCGGGAGAGGGCTCGGTCACATCGCGCGGTGCGTGTCGGCCCCCGGTCCGCCGGACATCGTGAATCCTCGGAATGAGTCGATGAGCGCCGTCACATCCACTGGCTTCACGAGGTGGTCGCCGAATCCGGCGTCGTGAGTGCGCACCCGGTCGGCGGCCTGGCCATAGCCAGTCATCGCGATCAGGCGGGGCACTCGCTGCCGTGGGCCGGTGCGGATCCGCTGAGCCAGCTCGTATCCGTCCATGAGGGGAAGGTCGATATCCACCACAGCGACGTCCGCGTCGAAACTCTCGAGCGCGAGCAGCGCCTGGGGGCCGTCGTAGGCGACCAGGACCTCAAAGCCCAACGCGACCAGCATTTCTCGGAGCATGTCCACGGCGTCCGCGTTGTCGTCAACCAGCAGGATGCGGCGCGACGACACCCCGGCCATGGACGCGCCCGCCGAGAGTGCGCGGTCGTCTTCGGGCGACGCTCCCGAGGCGCGTTCAGTGAGCGGGAGCCGGACCCTGAAGCGGCTGCCCTCGCCGAGTCCTTCACTGTGCGCGCTCACCGATCCGCCATGCAACTTCACCAGATTCTGGACGAGCGCGAGCCCGAGGCCCAGGCCGCCCTGAGAGCGGTCCGCGGATCGAGCGCCCTGCACGAACAGGTCGAATACCTTGGGGAGGAACTCTGGACTGAGTCCGATGCCGGAATCGACCACATCGATGTAGACGTCCTGATGGTCGAGTCCCGCGCGAATGTCAATCCGTCCGCCCGGCGCCGTGTAACGGGCGGAATTCGTCAGGAGGTTCGCGAACACCTGACTGAGGCGGCCCGAGTCCGCATCGACCAGAAGTCCCGTCTGCGGGACGTGCACGAGGAGCGTGTGCGCCCGCTCGTCGATGAGCGGTTCGGCAATCTCGATCGCCTTCGCGATCGCGACGGCGACTTCAATGAAGAGGTCCGCTCCGCGCAGCTTCATCAACTCCAGCGCCGTCAGAATCGGAGCCAGCGGGTTGCGGAGCTCGTGCCCCAACATCGCCAGGAATTCGTCTTTTTTGGCACTGACTTCCCGCAACTGCTCCTCGGCCCGGGCACGCTCGAGCGCCTCCCACGTCCGCTCGGCGGTTTCCCTGACCCATTCGACCTCGTCTGGCGTCCAGTCCCGCGGTGACAGAGCGGTCACGATCAGCGCCGCGATCGGCCTGTCATCTCGGATGAGCGGCGCGGCAACGAATGCGGCGATGCCGAGTGCGGCAACCGCCGGACGATCCGCGTCGGGAATCAGCGGCGATGTGTGGATGTCGGCCACGACGATCGGTCCGCCCAGCCGCAGTGTCCTGCTGACCCACGTGAAGTCAGACAGCGAAGATCCTCCGGCCGCACTCGAGCGCGCTTCGTCTATATCTGCGTAGCAGGCGCGGTCGGCGCGCAGCCGCTCACCGAGAAGCCGGCTGGACGTCTCCTGAATCGCGATTGGATTGACCAGGCCTCTCAGCGCATCGCCAAGCCGAAGAAGGAACGCGTGCCGCGACTCGCTCTCCTGCAGCGCCACTTCGACGAGCTCGAGACGATGGAGAGTGTCGTGTAGCTGCGCACCGCCCTGGACGAGCTCGGCTTCGGACGTGTCGAGCAGCAAGGTCGCGAGCTCGCCGTGAGCGCGTAGAACAGCCGCCATGTCGGGTTCATAGGTCAGCTCCGGGTGCATCTCCGTCCAGTAGTGAGCCGTACGAATGAAGGCGAGATAGGCCACCAGCAGTTCAAATGGGCCGTCGCCAATCGCCGCGCGAACGGCGGTGCGCGCGCGGGCGGAGCCGCGCGGCGACAGGAACATGATGGTGAGCGCGTCGAAAAGATCGGCCTCGGACTCTGTGCGAGGTTCCGGTAGTCGACCGGCGAGAGACACCCGCTCGAGGCGCTCGAGGACAGTCGTCAGTGCCGCGTGGTCAGGGAGAGGCCGCCGCAACAGCTCGACCACCTGCTCGAGAGTCTCGAACTCCGCGCCGGCGTCGCCGGCCGGCCGGCCCTGGCCGATCAGAAAGCCGACGTGCCGTACGATGCAGTATCGGATCTCGCAGAATCGCGACAGATGGACGAAGAGCCGCTCCTTGAACAGCGACGGCAGCGGGCTGTCCAGGTACGACGCCTTCGCAAACCTCCAGAGTTCCTCGATCAGTCCCGGGGCGGCATCAGCGGTACAAAAGAAATTGGGGAGGACGCCGAGACGATCCGCGACCTCGCGCCTGATGAGAAGCGTGCTCGACAGCTGTTGCGTCAATTGATGGCTCGCGCACTGAACGGCCGATGCGATTGAATGGTCGGAGACGCGACGAAGTCTTGAGGCTTCCGATGGAATGCTGAACTTCTAAGCTCTGGGCGAGGCGTCGCCTTCGGCCAGTCCGGCCATGCTCAGGGGAAGAGACAGGTACCGCAGTCTACACCCCAGGGTCGCCCAACCCAACAGCCGACGAGAATCAGCCTCGCAGGCAAGGCGTCACGCCGGCTCGGCCGCTCTTACATCGCGGGCCGCACCGACGGCTCGCGGTCCCATACGCGGCCGTTCTTCGCGGCCGTGATGAAAGCCGCGACATCCTTCACGCCCCGGATCGCCACCACACCCTCATCGGGCGCCACGCCCGCGCGCTCGAGCAACGGGCGCGCGGCGTCCACGACGCCGATGACTTTGAGGTGGCCGAAGGCGTCGCGCACCCAGTCGACGGCGGCCGCGTCCGCCTGGAGGGCTTCGGCCCCTGTCGTCGACGGCGCCACCACGACAGCGTCGAAGAAGATCGACGGACCACCCGCCAGTTGGTGGTCCGCGGCCAGCGCGGCGCCGCCCTTCATCTTCGCGCCTGCCACCTTCGGCGCCACCACCTGGAGCTGTGCGCCCGCCTTTTCCACCGCCGCTTTCAGCGCCTGGATGAGAGCGCCGTCCGATCCATCCGTGACGAGCACGCCGACCTTCCGGCCCTCGAGCGTCTTGGGCGCCTTGGCAATCAGGCTCAGGGCCGGCGACGGCTTCATATCCACCGGCGGCCGGGCCGGCTTGATCGTCTCCGCCTGACCTTCCATGCCCATGCCCGACGCCACGCGGCGGCCGAGGTCCGGGTTGATGTTCATCAGGTGTCCGAGCATCCGCCTGCGCACCGCCACCGTGGACACCTTGCTCAGCTCGAAGACGAAGGCGCTGACGATGTGGCGCTGCTCGGGTTCGGTCATCGAGCGCCAGAAGAGTGACGGCTGACTGTAGTGATCGGCAAACGTGTCCGACCGTTCGCGCACCTTGCCGCCGGCATTGTCCTCTTTCACCGAGGTGAAGCCGCCCTGGGGCGACTCGCGCGGCCCGTCGATGGCCAGGCTGTTGGGCTCGTACGCGACCTGCCCGGGGTTCACGTCCATGCGGCGCACACCGTCGCGCTGGAAGTTGCGCATCGGGCATTTGGGACGGTTGACGGGAATCTCATGAAAGTTCGCGCCGCCCAGGCGAATCAGCTGCGTGTCGGTGTACGAGAACAGCCGGCCCTGGAGCAGCGGATCGTTGGTGAAGTCGATGCCCGGCACGATGTGGCCGGGGTGGAATGCCACCTGTTCGGTCTCGGCGAAGAAGTTGTCGGGATTGCGGTCGAGCACCATCCGCCCCACCGGTGTGAGCGGCACCAACTCCTCGGGAATCAGTTTGGTGGCGTCGAGAATGTCGAACGGAAACCGGTCGGCGGTCTTGTCGTCAAACGCCTGCACCGACAGTTCGAACTCCGGGAAGTGGCCCGCGGCGATCGCGTCGTGAAGATCGCGCCGCTGCGAGTCGGGGTCGGCGCCGTAGAGCTTCACCGACTCGTCCCAGACGAGCGTCGCCGACCCGATCGTGGGGCGCCAATGGAACTTCACGAAGGTGGACTTGCCGGTGGCGCCCACCAGACGGAAAGTGTGGACGCCAAACCCTTCCATCATGCGCAGCGAACGCGGCAGCGTCCGGTCCGACATCGCCCACATGAGCATGTGCATGCTCTCGGGCATCAGCGAGACGAAGTCCCAGAACGTGTCGTGGGCGCTCGCGGCCTGCGGATAGCCACGGTCGGGCTCCATCTTCACCGCATGCACCAGGTCTGGGAACTTGATCGCGTCCTGAATGAAGAAGACGGGAATGTTGTTGCCGACGAGGTCGAAGTTTCCTTCCTGCGTGTAGAACTTCACCGCGAAGCCGCGAACGTCTCGAGGCGTATCGCCAGAGCCGGCGCCTCCCGCGACCGTGGAGAACCGGACGAACACCGGCGTCTTCTTTTTCGGGTCCTGCAGGAAGGCTGCGCGCGTCAGCCCCGCCATCGGTTTGTAGACTTGGAAGTAACCGTGCGCGCCGCTACCACGCGCGTGGACGATCCGTTCGGGAATGCGCTCGTGGTCGAAGTGGGTGATCTTCTCGCGAAAGATGAAGTCCTCGAGCAGCGTCGGACCGCGGCGCCCGTCGCGCAGGGAATTCTGGTTGTCCGCGATTGGCGTGCCCTGGTTGGTTGTGAGCGCATGGCCAGGGGGCGCGGTCTGATGGGTTTCGCCGCCGATGCCGCGGGCACTCACCGGATTCGATTGACGTGGCCGAGTCCGGCCGGAACGCTCTCGTGTGTTCTTCACAGGGGCACCCTCGCAGACGCGTAGGGGTTGCAAGGCGCGTTCCGGCGGCGTATCACCCGCGCTGCCAATTCGCGAGCAGGTCGGCAGGATCGTCGAAGATGGCGACTGCGCTTCCCAGATCACGTTCGGACCAGTAGCCGCCACTGCGCAGGGCGATCGCGCGGATGTCGGCGCGGCGGGCGGCCTCCACGTCGTACGGCGTGTCGCCGATCATGACGGCATCGGCCGGCCGCGACCCGCTTCGCTGCAGTGCCGCCACGACGATGTCGGGATCCGGTTTCGAGCGCGCGGCGTCATCGCTGGACGTGCGCCGGGGGATCAGATCGCTCACGCCCGCCTGCTCGAGGAGCGCGTCCATCTCTTCCTCGTCGGCAGACGTGGCGATGACCAGCGTCTTCTGACGCTCACGCAGAAACGACACGAGTGCCCCGGCGCCCCGCGTCGGCTCCAGGCCGGGCCGGCGCTCGGCGAACAGCTCCTTCTTCCGGCGCGCCACGGCATTGCCGATTGGCGAGCCCTCTTTGAGCCCCAGCGTTGGGAGCAGCTTGTCGCTTCCCATACCGATGAGCGGGCGGACCTGCGCGACGTCACGGGGAAAGCCGTGCTCGGCCAGCGCCTGAGCCCACGTCTCCGCATGCGCCGCGTTGCTGTCGATCAACGTGCCGTCCACGTCGAAGATGACCGTCGCCACGCGGCTGAGCGAGAACCCCATGCACCGTTTCGGTGCAAAGGGCGATCCGTGCTCGTGACTACGCTCGAGGTGGCTGACCCGCCGCCCCTACGACAACGGCTGCGAGACGAACCACGTCCCGAAGGTCTGCCAGACCTCGAAGTTGTGAAGGGTGAGGATGGCCGCCTGCCCGGCGACCACGATCGCGAGCGCGATCGGAAAGACGTGGCGGCCGTTCGCCTTCCAGTCCCAGACCGACAGCCCGATCAGAATGGCGTCGGCGATGGCGAACCCGGCGCACTGCACGATGGGCCCTCCGCCGATGCGCGGCATGTCGCCGATGATCGACGGCAGGAAGCGGGCGATCAGCCGGTCGCTCACCGGCGGAAACAGCGGAAAGACCGTGGCCACCATGAAGCGCGCGTGCACCGCCGGCTGCGAACGGGAGAGCATCGCCAGCGCGTACAACGCCACGAACGCCACGAGCGTCATCACCACGAGGGCGAGGAAGAAGAGACTGTACGCGCCAAGTTGCGGCGGCCCCTCCTGCAGCGTGTAGTGCACGAAGCGGAGCGTGACCACCACGATGACCGGCACGAGCACGTAGGAGAGCAGCCCGAGACGCCGGTGCAGCGCCCGGTTGCCGGAGCGCATCAGCGACGCCTGCGCGATGAGCAGCACGAGCCACAGCGACATCGCGATGCCGTGGGCGTGGTGATGCGACGAGGGTTGCTCGGCCAGCCGTGAGAAATAGCTCGGCCAGAAGGCGACGAACATCGCCATCGTGAAGCCGGCAAACAGGCGGACGCCGAAGTAATAGAGGGGGGGCACCGCCGCAGCTCCGCCTCCGCCAAGGCTTCGGCGGACAAGGCGGCCCGTGTTGGCGGGGCGGGAACGGGCTCGGCGGCTCATCGACGCCCAGTACTATACCGGCGGACCCGCTGAGGCGACGGAGTCGCGGTGCTATAGTCCGCGGCATGACACGCCGACAGCTCGTGGTTGCCGTGGCGGCGCTCTTCATGGCGCAGACCGCCTGGGTCCTCACGCAGACCGCCAAGCCGCCAGGACCGCTCAAGACCGAGCGCATCAAGGGCGACCTCCACATGATCTCCGGCGAGGGCGGCAACGTGGCGCTCTACGCCACGTCCGAGGGCGTGGTGCTCGTGGACGACATGTTCGATCGCAACCACGCGGGGATCCTGGCGCAGATCAAGACCGTCACCGACAGGCCGCTTCGTTACGTCCTCAACACCCATCAGCACGACGATCACGCCGGCGGCGACCTCAAGATGCTGCCGCTCGCCGAGGTGATCGCGCACAAGAACGTGCGCGCCAATCTGAAGGACATCAAGCGCCCGTACTACGAGGACACGCCGGGCACGCCCATCGGCCTGCCGCGCGTCACCTTCAGCGACGAGCTCGCCATCACGCTGGGCGACAAGGAAGTACAGGCGCGCTACTTCGGGCGCGGCCACACGAGCGGCGACGCCATCGTCTACTTTCCCGAGCTCCGCACCATTCACACCGGCGACCTGTTTCTGAACTTCCCGCGCCGCAACCGCCCTGACGGTTCGCCCCGCCCGCCGGGCGCGGGGATCTACGTGGACTACGTGCAGGGCGGCAGCTTCCTGGACTGGACGAAGACGCTGGACGGCGTGCTGAAAATCGATTTCGACACGGTCATTCCTGGTCACGGGCCGGTGACGACCAAGGCGGCTCTGGCGCAGTTCAACGCCGACATCGGAGTGATGCGGGGGCGACTGGTCAGCCTGATCAAGGGTGGCGCGGCCAAGGCCGAGGTGGCCAAGGTGCTCGAGGACGATTACGGCTGGCGTTCGACCGGCTGCCCGCCGAGTCCGCCGACCGGAGGATGCCTGCAGTATCAGCAGCTCGACGCGCTCATGACGGAGCTCGGGCGATGAGCGCGCGCACCTGGTGCTGCGGCCTCGTCCTCGCGGCCGTGGCGCTCGCGTGGCCATTCGCGACGGTGGCGCGTGCGCAGGCAAAGCCCGAGCTCGCGCCACAGGACTACATCGCCATCCAGCAGCTCGTCTCGAAGTACGCGTACGCGATCGACGAGTGCACCAACCGCGGCTACGACTACGCGGATCTCTATACGCCCGACGGCGCCTTCTATACGTCGCGCGCGGGCAAGATCCTCAACCGCTTCGAGGGGCGCGAGCGTCTCGCCGAGGCCGCGCGCGGCGGGAGGCCCGACTGCACGGACGTGCCGTGGGCCGGCATCGTGCACATGCTGGTCAATCACGTGATCGAGCCCGCGCCGGGCGGCGCCACCGGGAAGGTCTATCTCATTGCGGTCGGCCTCGACGGCGAGCCTGGCAAGGTCGAGGCGCAGGGGCGCTACGACGACGTCTACGTGAAGACGCCGCAGGGGTGGCGCTTCAAGACCCGCACGCACGTGCTCTCGGCCACGCAGCAGGAGGTGTCGCGCGGCGCGCGCCCGCCGGCTCGATAGCAGCCCGGGGTGAAACCCCGGCTGCATTCGACGGGCGATGCATCCCCGCTGGCTGCGTTGCTCCTCCCTTAAATACTCCCGGTATTCGCGGTCGTCGCGCCTTGCCATCGGGGCGCCTCGCCCGTCTCGGTGCTACGCCGGGGGTTTCACCCCGGGCTGCTAGACGTCTGCCTTGGCTGGCGCCGGTTTCACCGGCGCCGTGGACACCAGTTCGATGCCGTCGGTCCTGAAGCGGTCGTGCATCGCCAGCAGGAACCGGTGCCGGATGAGCCCCTGGTCGGCCCACGTGGCGGCGCGAAGCGTCACCGTGCCCCGGAGGCCGAGATCGGCGAACGTGTGAAACCGCACCGTCGGCTCCCACTTCGCCGCCGCCCCAGGCGTGTCGCGCATTATTGCCTGCGCGACCTCGATCGCCGTGCGCTCGGCCAGCACCGGGTCCTCTTCGTAGCGGATGGTGAACTCGACGGGGATTGCGAGCTCGGGATTGGGCAGGTTGAAGTTCGTCACGATCGACTGTGACAGTTTGGAGTTCGGCACCACGGCCACGCTGCCGCCCGGGACCTCGAGCCAGGTCGAGCGCCAGTTGAAGTCGACGATCTGGCCTTCGACGCCCGAGTCGAGCTTCACGTGGTCGCCGATGCGCACCTGACCGGCCATCGACACGAACAGCCCGGCGAACAGGTTCGCCAGCGGCTCCTGCAGCGCCAGCGCCACCGCCAGGCCGCCCACGCCGAGGGCGGCGAGCATCGGCCGGATCTCGATGCCGAGCTCGTTCAAGACCACGAGCAGGCCGCCGGCGATGACGATGAGCCGGACGATGTTGCGTGTCAGGCCCGAGATGGGCACGCCCGGCACCGCCCGCGGGCCATAGGTGCCCACGAGACGGGTGGCCACCCCGGCCAGCGCGAATGTGACCGAGGCGAACCCGAGCACCGAAATAGCGGTGGCGGCCAGATGGAGCCAGCGTTCGGGAATCGGCCAGTAGGCGAGCGAGACGCGGAGCCCGATGAGGACGCTCCACAGCGGCACGTACGAGCGCAGCTCGCTGATGATGATGTCGTCCCAGGGGCCGCGGGAGCCGCTGGCCCAACGGGCCAGCCGGCCGGCGATGACGACGTTGAGGAGACGGCCGACGACGTAGGCGCCGGCCACCGTGGCGACCGCGCGCAGCAGCGGCGCGAGCCAGGGCAACTGCTCGAACGACAGATCCATCGGGCTATGATGCCGTAGAATCGCGGCCGGAGGCGACGATGCGACGAATGCTTGCCGTCGGAATGGTGGCGCTGGTGCTCACGGCCGCGCTAACGGCGCAACAGAAGACGGCGCCTCGCTTCGAGGTCGATCCGTTGTGGCCGAAGCCGCTGCCCAATCATTGGGTGCTCGGCTCGACGATCGGCGTCGCCGTGGACGCGCGCGATCACGTCTGGATTCTGCACCGCCCGCAGTCCGTGGAAGACAACTTCAAGGCGGCGGCGGTCACGCCGCAGGTCGGCACGTGCTGCACGCCGGCACCGCCGGTGCTCGAGTTCGATCCGGCGGGCAATCTGGTCGGCCACTGGGGCGGGCCCGGCCAGGGCTACGACTGGTTCGAGTCGAACCATGGCATCTTCGTCGATCACAAGAACAACGTGTGGGTGGGCGGCAACGGCGACAGCGACACTCACGTGCTCAAGTTCGACCGCGCCGGCAAGTTCCTGCTGCAGATCGGCAAGAAGGGGACCCACAACGGCAGCAACGACACGGCCAACCTGTGGCGGGCGGCGAAGATCGTCGTCGATGCCAGAACGAACGAGGCGTACATCGCCGACGGCTACGGCAACCGCCGCGTCATCGTCTACGACGCCGACACCGGTCAGTACAAGCGTCACTGGGGCGCTTACGGCGCGAAGCCGGATGACATCAAGGTGCCGGACTACTCGCCGGCGAGCCCGCCGTCGAAGCATTTCAACACGGTGCACTGCGCCAACGTGTCGAACGACGGGCTGGTCTACGTGTGCGACCGGGTGAACGATCGCGTGCAGGTGTTCAAGACCGACGGCACGTTCGTGAAGGAAGCGTTCTTCGAGACGAAGACGCTGCGCTCGGGCTCGGTGTGGGACATGACCTTCTCGCGCGACCCGCAGCAGGCCTATATCTACATGGCCGACGGCGTGAACGAAAAGGTGCGGATCGTGCGCCGCGACACGCTCGAGGTGCTGACGGCGTTCGGCGACGGCGGCCGCCAGCCGGGCCAGTTCTACGGCGTGCACAACATTGCCACCGACTCCAAGGGCAACGTCTACACCACCGAGACCTACAACGGCGCCCGCCTGCAGCGCTTCCTGTTCAAAGGCGTGGGCCCGGTGACGAAGGCCGATCAGGGCGTCGTCTGGCCTGGCAAGTAGCTGGAGGCGGAGTAGGCAGAGTGGGTAGGACGTAGAGGCGGGTCTTCAGACCCGCCTGAAAGGACGGATTCCATGACGGCGGTGAAATCGGCGTTAATCGGCGCGCTCGGCGGGGCGGTTGTGGTGGGTGGCCTTGCTGCAGCCCTCATGGCCCAGGACAGCGGGCCGAAGCCGCAGTGCACCATGTGCCCGGCGACCTACATCAACAACACCGAGATCCAGGAGTACGTCGCCAAGGCGATGAAGGAACGGCTCGTCGATCAGCAGATCCGCGACGTCGAGATCGGCAAGGCGCATGTCGGCGTCGGCGTGGTGTATCGCGGCAAGCTGGACAAGCCGGCGCCCGACTCCGTCGCCGAGCACGATCTCGTGAGCGAGGTCTATCACGTCATCGAGGGCACCGGCACGCTCCTCACCGGCCCCGACATCCTCAACATGAAGCGCCGTCCGGCCACGCTCGAGACCGTGCGCCTGTTCAACGGTCCCGGCAACAACGGCTCGGCGGTTCGGAACGGCGTCACCCACCAGTTGAAGCCAGGCGACGTGATGGTCATCCCCGCGGGCACCGGACACCAGTTCACGAAGATCGACGACCACATCACCTATCTGATGATCCGCTTCGACCCGGACAAGGTGACGCCGCTCAAGGACGAGGCGGCCTCGCGCGTGTGGCTGCAGACGCCGCACGCCCCGTCGAACTAGGCCCGGCGCCTTCGACGCCGGTGAGGCGGGTAGGGCGGGTGGGGCGGGTGGGTCAGAACGTCTGCGGCGTGAAGCCGAAGCGGGCCAGACGGTCCGCCGACTCGCGCAGCCAGCGGCCGCGCTCGGCGCCGAGCGCGCGGACGACGCGGATGACGTCCACGCGGCCGTCGGGGAGGAGCGCCGCGCGGATCTCGGCGCGGACACCAGCGTAGGTCGTGCGCTCGTCGGGACCCATGCCGTGCCACATCCTCGCGGCGCCGGCGATATCCGAGCGATCCCACAGCAGCCGCCCGGCCAGGAACCGGGCGTCGGCGGCGCCGTAGCCGTTCGGGCTGGTTTCGATGATGGTGGTCAGAATCGCCAGCCGCACGCCGTCGTAGTGCCCGTCGAGCGTCTTCGCCTGGTCGAGGCCGCGCTCGCGCGTCCACTTCTCGTAGCCGCGCTGCAGCTGCCAGGCCAGCTGCACGTCCTGCGGGCTCGAGGCGGCCGTGCCCCCGAGTCCGGCGATGGTCGTCTGCATCAGCAGCTCGAAGGCGGCGCGATTGGCCTCGGCCAGTTCGTCGAGCAGGAACAGCAGTTCGGTCGTGGTCCGGCTCGACGGATGCTCTTGCGCGAATCGCCCGACGAACTGGATGACGTCGAGGTGATCGGCCGCGAGGCCCAGCATCACCCAGAACCGCGGATCGGGTACGGACGACTCGAGGTAGGGCTGCAGCAGGTTTCGCTCGACGTGCCCGCGTACGACGGCGGGCAGCTGGCCGCCGTCGGGATCGTGGCGGCCCGTCAGCTCCACGAGCTTCGCCAGGCTCTGCCAGCGATCGCGGCGCGACCACGAGGCGTCCACGAGCGCGTCGCGCGCCGAGGCACTCAGCTCGAGCGGTGGCCGCTGGCGCGTCTGCCGCCGCCCTTCAGTGCCAAGCGGGTTCTGCAGGCGCTGTCGCTCCGTCGCAGCCGCAGCGCGCAGCTCGTCGAGGAACGGGAGACGGCCGGTCAGGAACGGAAACAGGACTTCCCGGCGCAGGCGGATGCGTGATGTGTCGTAGCTGAACCCGTCTGCCGTCGTGAACGCAGTGGACGCGGGCATGGCGTCCACCGCCTCGAGCGCGGGCGCGCTGCTGATGACGAGCACGGGCGGCGGCAGCGACGCCGGTGGCGGCACCATGACAACGAGCGGATCCTCGGGGCTCCCCGCGATGCCCCAGCCCGGTGAGAGCCCGGCCCCGGCAGTCGCCATCAGCAGCACCAGGACGCCGGCGGCGTGCAGCGCCGCCGTGCCCGCAAACCCGCGCCGCGGGTTCGAAGGGAGGTCGTCGGCCGGTTCGGAGAGCAGGGCAGGTCGCATGAACTGGAACGCGTAGGGGGCGCTGAGACGTAAGACACCGGTTTTCGAGATGTGGATCGTGCCGGTTCCTCATCATCAGTACGTGGTTGGTGTGAACCCGAACCGCTCGAGCCGCCGGGTCGCCGTGCGAAGCCATCGCGCCTGCTCGAGTTCCAGCGCGCGCGAGATGGCCGCCTCGTCGACGGCCCCATCGGCGTGGAAGGCCCGGGCAATCGCGCCCTTCACCTCGGCGTAGCCGTTACGCTCGTCCGTTCCCAGCGATCCCCACCAACTCAGCGCGCCCTCGTGGTCGCCGCTGGTCCATAACGCACGGCCGGCCAGAAACCGAGCGTCGCTCGCGCCGTACCCGCCGAGGCTGGTGTCGACGATCGCGGTCAGAATCTGCAGCCGCAGATTCCAAATGCGTCTGTCGAGGTCTTCGGGCGACTCGATCTTACGGGAGCCGGCCCACGAGGCCCACCCAGTCTGCAGGTCCGTGGCCAGCGCGAAGTTCGCGCGGCTGAAGCGCTGCGTGGATTCCAGGGAATCGAGCGGCGTCAGCGTCAGCATGTTGAAGGCGTCGCGGCTGGCTTCGACCAGCGCGTCGAGCAGGAACAGCAGCTCGGTCGTGGTGCGGGTGCCAGGATGCTGGTCGGCGTAACGGCTGATGTAGCGCAGGACGTCGGCATGGTCCGCGGCCAGTCCCAGGACGATCCAGAAGCGCGCGTCCGGTGTCGAGGCAGGGAGGTACGGTTGCAGGAGGTTGCGCTCGACATACGTACGGACAAGGCTTGGCAGCTGGCCCTGGTTCGGGTGGTGCGTATCGGCGAGCGACACGATCGGTGCGAGGCTGGGCCACCGGTCTCGCCTCGACCACGAACGATCGACGAGCGCGTCGAGCTCCGCGGCCGAGAGCCGCAAAGGCGTAGCGACTGTCGGCAACACGGGGCCGGTCGTGGCGAGAGGACGCGGCGTGACGGCCAGGCGCGCTTTCCGCAAGCGGTCCAGAAAACCGAGCCTGGAGGCGAGGAACGGAAAGAGCTCGTTGCGTCTGGCCGCAATCTTCGACGTGTCGAACTTCAGCATTGCCGGAGACGGCGAGAACGCGGCGACCGGCGGCCCAGGCTGGATGTTCGGCCCCTCGAGCAGGAGCCCTGGCGCCTCCATTGCCGGCATGCTGGCCAGATACACGATCTCGACGCCGGGCCCGGTCCCCGCGCCGGAGCTGGCGTCCCGCGTCAGTCGCTGCTGCAGCGCCACGCCCAGGACTCCTGCCGCTACGAGCGCGTGCAGTGCGAGCGCCATCAGCAGGCCGCGGGGGCGGTGCGAGGGCACGCCGCGCGGCGCCGCGGTCAGCGAGCGCGGGCGTCCTTTGCTGTAATCGGCGTGCGGTCGCCTGCGATGCCGCGGCATGCCGCCTGCTAGTCTGCGCGAGCTCCTGAACGTTTCGCGCGGGCGCGCGGAGAGCGCCGTGGGGGCTTCGCGGCGGCTGCCTGCCGCCACGCGCCGGTCAGCAGGTCGCGCAACGCGTCCCGGTGGACCTTGCCCAGCCGCACGAGCACGCAGGGATACGGCTCGTAGTGCGGCTTGAGGTAGTAGACGTCCGGCTCTTCGGCAATCAGCGCGTCGCGTTGATCGATCGGCATGCGGATCATCAGCGAGTTCGGCTCGGCGTCCTTGTTGATCGCGACGCACGCGATCATCTTCTTCTTTACCTTCAGGCAGAACGCGCCGTACGCCGTGGCCTCCTCGGTGCCGTCGAGCGTCCGCGCGATCTTCCTGACGTCGGCGAAGGTGAGACCCGCAGGCATCGGCCGTGCCTCAGCGCGCGACGGGCCGCCCGTAGACTTCGATCTGCGCCACGTCCGACCAGCCGCCCTGGCCGTGCCCGCTGCTCGGCATCAGGTCGACGAAACCCACCTCGTCCACCTTCGACAGATCCGGGTTGGGCACGATGGTTCCCTTGGTCACGCCGGCTGCGACGTCGAACCGCAGCCACTTCACGTCCGCGAACGAGATCTCGCTCCAGAGCCAGTCCGCGACGGAACCGTCGGCGCGATCGCCCACCAGGAACGTGCCGTCGGCCAGCTTGATGAGCGGCCGCACTTGATGGAAGCCGGACATCTTGGTGTTCCACTTGATGCGGGCGAGCCCCGACAGGTCCACCAGGCTGGTCTTGTGCCGCAGCGTGGCGCCGCACGGCGACGTGCACATGCCCGTCCAGAGGTGAATCGGATTGGTCTCGTCGCCGGCGCTCCCGCTCATCAGGAACTCCTTGGCCGCCGGCCCGTACATCTTGACCTCGAGGTTCGGGTTGCCGACCGCGTCGGGGCCGACGCCGTGCTCGCCGCCCTTCTCGTTCTGCTTCCACTCCTCCTTGAAGAAGAGCGGCGGCCGCGTGCGTGCCGGCCCACCCGCGCGCGCACCCGCGGCCGGTGCCGCAGGCTGCTGCGCAAAGGCCGAAACCGACGACGCGATGACGGTGAAGGCGAGAACGGCGAGGCGTGCGCGTGACATGGGCTAATTCTCCAGCGCAAAGACGGTGATCGATCCCCCCTCGGGGACGGGCGGGAACTCGCCCGGGAAGATCCGGTTCATCGTGTTCTGCATGCCGCGTGGGTCGCCGCCCCATCCGGCGTGCACCGCCAGGTACTGCCGGCCGTTCACGGTGAACGTGGTCGGCGGCGCCACGATGCCCGAGCCGACCTGCGCTTCCCACAGCAGCGTGCCGGCCGCCGCGTCGAAGGCGTGAATCTTCCGGTCGTTGGTGCCGCCGGTGAACACGAGGCCGCCGCCGGTGGCCAGCATCGACCCCCAGTTCGGCGTCTTGGCGTATTCGTGCGTCCACACCTTCTTGCCAGTGTCCACGTTCCAGGCCTGCACTTCGCCGCCCACGTGGCCGCCGCCCGGCGCGGCGAACGGCTGCCCAGACATCGAACCGGAGAAGGATCGCTTCTTCTCGTACCGCACAGGCACGCCCGTGAGCGTGCCGCACAGGTTGTTATTCGCGGGAATGTAGATCATCCGCGTCTTGGGGCTGAAGGCGATGGGCGGCCAGTTCTTGCCGCCGTGCGGCGACGGACAGAACTGCGCCGTCTTGCCGGTGCCCGGCTTGCGCGCGGGATCGACCTCGGGCCGTCCGGTCTTCGGATCGAGCCGCAGGTAGACGTCGTTGGTGACGAACGGCGTGCCGTCGACGAAGGTGATCGGGCCGCCGGAGCGTTCGAGGAACCAGAGGAACCCGTTGCGGGCCACGTTGATCAGCCCCTTGACCGTGCGGTCGCCGCGCCGGTAGTCCACCAGAATCGGCGGCGACACTTCGTCCCAGTCCCACGACTCGTTCGGGTCGTACTGGAAATGCCCCTTGATGCGGCCGGTGGCGACGTCGAAGGCCACGGTCGAGCCGACGTAGAGGTTGTCGCCCGGCCGCTGGTCGCCCATCCAGGGGCCGCCGTTGCCCGTGCCGAAGAAGGCGAGGTTGGTATCGGGGTCGTAGTTGCCCGTCACCCACACGGGCGCGCCGCCGGTCTTCCACTGATCGCCCTTGGGCCACGTCTCGCTGCCGGGCTCTCCCGGCGCGGGCACCGTGTAGGTGCGCCACGCTTCCTTGCCGGTCTTCGCATCGTACGCGGCCACGAACCCGCGCACGCCGAACTCGCCGCCCGACGCGCCCACGAGCACCTTGCCCTGCGCCACGAGCGGCGCGAGGGTGAGGTAGTACGCCGACTGGTTGTCGGCGACGGTGGTGGCCCAGACTTCCTTACCGGTCTTCGCGTCGAGCGCCACGAGCACCGCCTCGGCGGCCGCGTAGTAGACCTTGTCCTCGAAGAGCGCCACGCCGCGGTTGGTGTCGTGCAGCACGAAGACGTCCTTCGGGCGCGGCCGCACGTAGCGCCACAGCACCTTGCCGGTGGCCGCCTCGAGCGCCAGCACCTGGTTGGCCGGCGTCGAGATGAACATGACGCCGCCGTTGACGATGGGCGCGGCCTCGTGCACGCGGTCCACGCCGGTCGGCAGGCTCCAGACCTGCCGGAGGCGCGTGACGTTGGACGTGGTGATCTGATCGAGCGGGCTGTAGCCCCAGCCGTCGTAGGTGCGCCGGATCATCAGCCAGTTGGCGTCCTCGGGGCTGAGGAGCCTGGCGGCGCTGACCGGCTGATAGGTGCGAAGAATGGCGGCCGCCGCCGCGTCGGGTCCCGACCCGCGCGGCGGGTTCTGCTGGGCGAGGAGTGGCAGCGCGCCGAGGGCCGCGGCGAGCACGACCCACGCTAGACGGATTGAAAGGCGAGAAGCCGAGCGCATCTGGTTTTCGGGTTGCCTTTCAAGCCGTCTACGCCCGCCCGGAGGGCGGGCCATCAAACACTGTCCTAGCGAGGCGGAGCCTGCATGGCCAGAGGCGGAGCCTCGCTAGCGGGGCAGCGTGCTCGTCATGCCTGCGCTACTGCGCGCCTCGGCCGCCGGTGCTGGCGTTCGACGCCGGAGCCACGGCGTCCTTCGGCACACGGCTGAACGCTTCGAGGCTCGGTCCGAACTCCGCACGCGGGAGCAGGCTGGGACCCGAGCGCAGGAACACCTTCTCCGGCGCCGTGCTGCGATCGAAGAGCACGCCGATGAAGCAGTTGCTCATCTCGTCCCAGTTCTGGGGCCCCCACACGACCTTCGTGGCCGGGTCCGGGTTGAACCGGTTGGCCGTCGAGTTGTCGAAGTGGGTGATGAACTGCAGCTTCGAACCTTTGGGGATCGCTACGGGCTCGGCGAGCTCGTAGCCCATCTGCCACTCGAAGTTCCACTTGCCCTTGAGCACCGTCTTGCTCGCGCCCTCCGGCGACACCACGCGCAGCTCGAAGTCCTTGCCACGAAGGTGCATGTGCGGCTGCGCGTAGACGAGACGCGCGTCCGCGCCGAGCGTCACCTCGCTCACCACCTCCGCGGCGCCCTCACCGGGAGGAATCGCCAGGTTGAGCGCGGTGGGACCGGCGTGGAAGAAGTAGCGCGTATCGGGCGGAGTCTTCGTCAGCACGAGCCCCACCTTCGACGCGTCGGAGGTCGGCGTGCCCGTCGTGGTGTAGTGGAGCTCGAAGACGAGATCGGAGCCCTTCGGGATGAACTTCGCCGCGCCCTGACGGTCGAACCGCTGCGGCCCGAGGCCGGGATTGAACTTGCCGAGGATGTCGTTGCCCTCTTCCACCGCGTTGCGGCCGAGGATGTCGCGCTGCGTCTCCGTCTCGTACGCCTCGCCGGGCACCGCCTTCTCCATCCACTTCGATCCGGGGGGGCGCACCCACACCTTGCCGTGGTGCAGGACCTGCGCGTTGCCCGGACGCATCTCGGCGGCCACCACCCACATGTCTTCCTTGAAGTCGGTCTTCACCAGCACGTACTTGTAGTTGATGGTGCCGCGCGCCGGCATCTCGAACGGCTTCGGCATCTCCACCACCACATCCGGCGTGATGTTCCAGCCGGTGGGGAAGACGCGCGGCGCAGGCGCGGTGGCCGGGTCGCCCGCCGGGGCGCCGGTGTCGGCCCAGCGCGCCAGGGTGTCGAGCGCCTCGGCCGACAACACTTTCTCGGCCTCGTTGGCGTACCGCACGTGGCCCGGTTCGGCAAACCACGGCGGCATCGCCTTGGACTGCGTGGCCTTCTTGATCGCCGCGGCCCAGGGGCGGGTCTGCTCGTAGGTGACGAGCGACATCGGCGCCACCTCGCCCTGGCGATGGCACGTCTGGCAGTTCGTCTGCAGGATGGGCAGGACGTCCTTGTAGAACGTCGGCGCATCACCGGCTGACACGGCAGTGGCACCAAGCAGCGTGCCCACGACGGCGGCGAATAGCGTCCTCATGGCCAGTAGCCCTCTCGACATACTTTACCTGCAGACGAAGTTCGACGCCTCGTCCGTACTGCCCGAGCCCTTGTAGGTCGCCACCTGGGGGTAGCTGCAGAGCGGCCGCGTGCGATCGGCCCGTCCGTCGACCACCCGCGACGCCGGAATCTGGTCCGGCGCCTTGCCCTTTTCCACCCACTGCTCGAGCGCCGCCAGCATGTCGAACGCGGCCGTGCCGTCGCCGCCACCGCAGTGGCCCATCCCCGGCACCATGAACAGCCGGTAGTTGTCCTTGACCTTGTCGGCTCCGCCGAGCGCCTGCGTCACGCTCGTGTAGTACTCGGGGCTCGTCCCCGGCGGAATCTGCTGATCGGCCCAGCCGTGGTACTGGATCAGCTTGCCGCCGCGGGAGATGAACGGCTTCAGGTTCGGATCCATCGCGTTGATGTTGCCCTTCTCGATGCTGTCCACGAGCGCCAGATCGGCGTCGTAGTTGAGCGTCTTGTAGTCCCACGCCGGGTTCTTGAAGATCATCTGCTGAAACATCTGCGTGGCGGTGGCAAACGGCTGCTGCCCGCCGAACGTGCTCCAGCCCATCTCGCTGCCGTATTCGAGCCCTGTGAAGATCAGTTTGCCGCTGCGCGAGTTCTTCACCGGCTGATAGAGCGCGCGCGCGGCCGCGACCTGCGCCGGCGTGAGGCACGAGGCGTCGTCGGTGCCCGCCTTGCACTCGATCACTTTCGGATCCCACGTGCACGCGCGCGGGTTCTCCAGCACGTCGTCCTTCACGCCGTCCTTCGCGTCGCACGCCTCGAGCACGGCGCGGTGAATGGCCGGATATTTCGACGACGGAATGTAGCTGCCCTCTTCCTTGCGCAGCGCCTGCGCCGCGTAGATGGCGAAGATCGCCCGGCCGGTGGTGTTGAGCGCGGGCGCGCCGGCCACGATGCCGTCGAAGTCCTCGGGGAACTTCTGCGCCGCCTTGAGGCCCTGGCGGCCGCCGGCGGAGCAGCCCTGGAAGAAGGAGAAGCGCGGCGCGTTGCCGTAATAGGCGTTGATGAGCGACTTGGCCTTGGCGGTCGTCTCGTGCACGGCGCGATAGCCGAAGTCGATGAGCTTCTCGGGATTGGCCATCCACGGTCCGCCGCCGCCCTCGTGGCCGGTGTCGGTGCTGGCGGCGGCGTAGCCGCGCCGCACGCCGTTGGCCAGCGCGTTGCGATCGATGTTGCCGTTCCAGCCGCCGTTCCCGACCATCAGGAACTTGCCGTTCCATACAGTGCCGCCAGTCGCGCCTTCGGCGCGCGGGGCCGGCAGCCACACTTCCATCTTGATGTCGGACTCGGCGGTGGGCTTGAGCGTGGCGGCCACGCGGCAGAACGCCGGCAGATCGGCGAACGGGTTGCCACCTCCGCGCCCGCCCGGCTGGCTGAAGGCGCCCGCCGCTACGGTTTCGACCGTGGTCACCGTGGCCTGCGGTAACGCCAGCGAGGCGAGGCTCTCGCAGGTGGCGGCCGCCGCGGGCACGGCCCCCGCTGCCCACGCCGCCGCAACGAGCGTCAACAGTCCCGTGGATCGAAGCTGCATGGGTCTACCTCTTCTCGGGCAACGCGAACACGTACAACGCCTGCCCGGTGGTGGGCACGCGAATCTCCGGCGCAATCGTCGAGGGCACGAGCCGCGGACTCCCGCCGCCAAGCCCGGTCGTCACCGCGATGTACTGGCGGCCGTCGGCCGTGAAGGTGATGGGGAAGCCCTGCACCGACGTCGCCAGCCGGGTCTGCCACAGCACCCGGCCATTGGTCATGTCGATCGCCTTGAAGCTGCGATCGAGGTCGCCGACGAAGGCCACGTTGCCCGCCGTGGTCAGCACCGCGGTCAGGAACGGCGCGCGCTGCTGGATGGCCCACTTTTCCGCCATCGTGTTCACGTCATACGCGGCCAGCTTGCCGATGTTGCCGTCCGTGCCCGGCATCTCGTAGAAGCGGCGATCGGCGCCGCCGGCGCTGCCGCCGCCCGCCTTCTGCTCGATGCGCTGCGCGCGAATCGACAGGCAGCTCTGACTCAGGGGCACCACGAGCGAGTTGCTGGTGCGGTGATGGCTCATCGCCTGCCAGTTGTGGCCGCCCTCGGTGCTGGGGCAGCTGTCGATCCACTGGCCCACTTCGGCGTCGATGATGTCCTGCCGGTAGCGCGGCGCGCCGGTCTTGACGTCGATCGACTCCCACACGTTCTGGAACGTCGTCTCCTTGTGTCCCAGGTAGCGGCCCGTCTTGCGATCGAGCTTCCACATGACGCCGTCCTTGCCGACGGTGAACACCAGGTTCTGCCCGTTGCTGTCCACGAGCACGCGCTCGAACACCACGTCGAGGTCGAGCGCCTCGCCGGGCGCGTGCTGGAAGTGCCACGCGAGCTTGCCCGTATCGGCGTCGAGCGCCACGGTGGCGCTGGTGTAGAGCGCCTTGTCGAGCGTATACATGCCGCGGCTCACCGGCATCCACGGCTTCGCCTGCGCCGTGCCCCAGTAGGTGAGGTTCAGTTCCGGATCGTAGCTGCCGGTAATCCACGTCTCGCCGCCGGCGCGATAGAGACTCGAGAGCGCGCCCCACGAGTCGCCGCCAGGCTGGCCTTCGGTGGCGACGGTGTGGAACTTCCAGAGCTGCTTGCCGGTGGCGGCGTCGTAGCCGCTGATGAAGCACTTCTGCTCCTGGTAGGTGGAGCAGCCGCCCATCCCCTGAATGACCTTGCCCTTCGCGATGATCGGTCCGCTGGAGCTGCCGCGCCCGTCGGGCATCGCCACGTCCCACGCCACCTTGCCGGTCTTGGCTTCGAGCGCCACCAGGTGCCCGTTGCTGAGCGCGAAGAACAGCTTGTCGTCGTAGAGCGACATGCCGCGCATCGCGGGATTCACGCCGAGGCGCTGCTCCCAGATCAGATCGCCCGTCTTGCCGTCGAGCGCCTGGAACGTGCCGTTGCTGTTGTTGAGGAAGACGACGCCGTCCCTGGCGAGCGGCGACGGCTGGTTGGTGCCGCCTTCCGCCATCGGCGCCACCCACGCGAGCTGCAGCTGCCCGACGTTGTCGCGCGTGATTTGCGTGAGCGGGCTGAAGTCGCTCGCGAACTGATCCCGGCGCAGCATCGGCCAGTCGCCGGCCGGCGGGTTGCGCAGCATCTCGTCGGTGACGCGCGCGTAGTTCTTGATCTCGCCGGCGACCGTCAGACCCAGCACGGGCGCCGCGGGCTGCCCCCGGCCGCGTGCCCCGGCCTGACCGCCCGCGGCCTGAGCCGCGGGGCCCGCGCCGCGTCCCGCCGGCGCCGGCGTCGCGGCGGCGGTGAGAAACGATCCGATCGGCACGGCGGTGGTGTTGGTGAGCGGCTGCGTGCCGGGCGTCGCGCCGTTGGTCTGGAGGATGTACGCCGTGATCGCCAGATAGGTGGCTTCCGGCAGGCCGCCGGGTTGTTCGGGCGGCATCGATTGCACGGCGGTCAGGAGGTCGCGCGTCGTCCGGCTGCCCCAGCCGCCGCGGAAGGCGTTCCCGGCAAGCGGCGGAGGCCCCGCGAGGGTGGCGCCGTGGCAACCCGCGCACGTCGTGTCGTACGCGGCGCGGCCGGCGGCTGCCTGATCGGCGGTGAACGGAGCGGCGGCCGGTGCCTGCCCGGCGGAGACGAGCGCCAGGCTCGCCAGGAAAAGTGTGCTCAAGAACAGCGTGTGTCGGCTCATCGCAGCAGCCACCCCCACAGGTTCGCGCCGTCCGGCGCCAGGCCTTTGTCGCCGTGTATCTGGATGTAGAGCCGGCCCTGCCGGAGCGACTCCAGCTGTTCCGGGGTGAGCGTGACCGAGCCGGAGATGGTGCCGCTCGTGGCCTTGGTGATCGTGAGGTCGGACAGGGCCTTGCCGCGCGCGCCCTTGGCGATCCCTTCGTGCAACCGCGCCACCGTGGCCGGCCCACCCAGGCCTTCGAACGATCCGGTGATCGTGAGCGCCCGGCCCGCCAGCGTGGCGGCCGCGGTGCCCTTGCCGCTCACACGGTCGACGCCCGCGGTGGGAACCCACCCGAGACGTGCCGAAAACTTGTCGCTCCCCTGGGCTACCGCCGTGACGCCGTAGGCGAGCCATCCCACCGCCAGCAGGGCGGTGATCGCCCGTCGCGCAGTTGTCATCCCGTTGCCTCCCGACCCGCCGCAAGAATACACCTCGCCCGGGCAAAAATGGGTCAAAGCGCCCCGCCGGTGCGTCGCAGGTTTACACTCCACCCATGACGTTCAAATCGCTGGCTCTGGCCATGACCCTGGCGTGTGCGGGTACGGCGCTCGTGGCGGCTGGCGGCCCCCCTCAGGGCGCGGGTGCGGCCGGCGGGCGCGCGCCGACGTTCAGCAAGGACGTCGCGCCGATCGTGTTCGCCAAGTGCGCCGGCTGCCACCGTCCCGGCGAGGTGGCGCCGATGTCGCTTCTCAGCTTCAAGGACGTGCGGCCGTGGGCGGGCGCCATCCGCGAGAAAGTGGCGTCGCGCGTGATGCCGCCGTGGCACGCGGATCGCGCCTACGGCACCTTCCGCAACAACCCGAGCCTGACGCAGGCCGAGATCGACACCATCGTCGCCTGGGTGAACGGGGGCGCGCCGGAGGGCAACCCGAAGGACACGCCGGCGCTGCCGAAGTTCGCCGAGGGCTGGCAGATCGGCAAGCCGGATCAGGTCTTCGAGATGGTCGCCGACTTCGACGTACCCGCCCGCGGGACCATCGACTACCAGTACTTCGAGGTGCCGACCAACTTCACCGAGGACCGCTGGATGCAGGCGGGCGAGGTGCGGGCGGGCGATCGCGCGCACGTGCACCACATCATCGTCTACGTGCGCGAGCCGCAGCCGCGTCCGCGCGCCGCCGTCGTGAACATCCGTCCAATCTTCGCGGCGGGTGAGCGGCCGTCGCCGCCGTCGCCCACCACGACGACGGCCGGACCGGCGGCGGGTGCCGCTCCGCGCGCCTCTGGTCGGACCACCGACAACATGCTGGTGAACTGGGCCGTGGGCGAGGACGCGCCGGTCTTCCTGCCGGGCCAGGCCAAGAGAATCCCTGCCGGCTCGACGCTCATCTTCCAGGTGCACTACACGACGAACGGCACGGCCGGGCGCGATCGGTCACGACTCGGCCTCGTCTTCGCGAAGGAGCCGCCGTCGCAGGAAGTCCGCACCGCGGCGATCGCGAACCCGCTGTTCGCCATCCCCGGCGGCGCGGCCGATCACCAGGTGGAGGCCGAGGCCACCTTTGCCGACGACGTGAAGGTGTGGACGATGCACCCGCACATGCATCTCCGCGGCAAGGACATGACCTACACGGCCATCTATCCCGACGGCCGGCGGGAGATCGTGCTGCGGGTGCCGAAGTTCGACTTCGGCTGGCAGACCGACTACTGGCTGTCGCAGCCGCTGACGCTGCCGAAGGGATCGAAGCTCCATGTGGCCGCGCACTTCGACAACTCGGCCGCGAACAAGGCGAACCCGGATCCCACCGCCACGGTGCGGTGGGGCGATCAGACCTGGGAAGAGATGATGATCGGCTTCTTCACCTACACGGTGGAGACGCCGAAACAGATCGCGAACGGGCGTTAAGCTGGTTTGCCAGATCCTGCTCGCGTGCTTTTGAGCGAGCGCTCCGCTTCGAGCCGCTGATACCGCGCGTCGCCGCGCAGCACGTCCATCTTCGGATCGACGTTCATCGAGTAGAGGAACGCCGAGTTCTCGTCCACCGCGCGCTCGAGCTCGTTCATCGCCTCGGCGCGGTGGCCGAGCGCCTCGTGCAGCACGGACTGGTAGAAGGCGTCCACGTACTCGGAGCGGCGCAGGTGCTCCAGCTCCTCGAGAATCTCCCGGGCTCCAGCCGTCTGTCCCATCTTGGCCAGACACGTGGCTTCGAGGGCGCGCAGCCACGGCAGGTCCGGTGACATCACCGAGGCCAGCTTGTACTGCGCCAGCGCTTCCGAAAGCCGGCCGGAGAATTCCAGTGCCTGCGCGTAGTTGACGCGCACGATCTGCAGGTACGGGTGCAGCTCGATGGCCTGCTTGCCGTAGGCGATGGCCGCGTCGAAATCACGCCGCCAGAAACGGAGCAGCACCACCGTGGCCGGCAGCGTCGGGACCAGCGGATCCTTCGCCTCGCAGCGGGCCAGCATCGCGGCCGCGTCGTCGAGGCGATCCATCGTCACGTAGAGCAGGGCGGCGCGCACGTAGACCGTGCCGAGCGACGGCTTCTCCGCGATGGCGGCGAGAAACTCGGCCTCCGCCGGCTCGAAGTGCTGCTCGAACATGTGCAGGCCATGGCCGCGGTTGGCGCGCAGCTCCGGCCGCAGTCCACCCAGCGCGACGGCCTGCTCGTGCGTCTCGAGGAACTTCGGGTACACCTCGCCGGGCGGCCGCATGCCGAACGTGGCGAGCATCAGGTAGCAGGTGGACAGCCCTTCGTACGTCCGTGCGTCGCCCGGGCATTCCGCCGCCGCGTGCTCGAAGCACTGGATGGCGAGCTCCGCGCCCTCGCGCGTGCGGCGGTTGAAGAAGTGCCAGCCCTTGCGCACGAGCTCTTCCGACGTCGGCACCTCGAGCCGGTAGCCCGCCTTCGGACGATGCGTGATCCACCGTCCGTACTCGCCGAGGGTCTTCTTCACCTCGCCCACCGTGACGTCCACGGTGTGCTTCGACACGTGGGTGCCCTTCCACGCCTCGGCGATCATCTGCTCGTACGACACCGGGCGTCCGGTGTTGCGCAGCAGCACTTCGAGCGCGTGCAGCGCCTGCGGGCGCAGCCGGATTTCGGCGCCGTCGCGCAGCATGCGTCCGCTGGCGGTGTCGAGCGTGAACGGGCCGATGGTGATTTCAGGCATGCACGGGTCGGGACCACAGAATCTGCCGTCTTTTGCCTCCACCGTCAAGCGCGGTGAGGCGAGTAGGGCGGGTGGGGCGGGTGGGAATGTAGAGGGCGGTCTTCAGACCGCCCTCACGTGGCCTAACGGCCTGGCATCGGGACGGGGAGCATCGCCTCGCGCCCCGGCGGCAGCTGCTGATCGACGGCGGTCAGCATGAGGCCGGCCATCACGTAATCGCCAATGATGGCCGTGATCTCCACGGCGCCCTGGCGCCCGAAGAGCTCGACGGTTTTCGCCCACAGCGCCGGGCTCACCTTGCGCTCGCGCAGGAGCGCGCGCCCGAGGCGGATCGCGGTGGCGTCCTTTTCCGAAAGCCCCGCCACGTCGCGATTGAACTTCACGACGTCGATGACGTTCTGTTCCAGGCCGGCGCGCCGTCCGGCCGGCTCGTGCCCCGACCACTCGTACTGCTGATCGAACTCGCGCGCCGCGATGAGCGCCGACAGCTCGAAGAAGCGCGGCCCGACGACGGTCTTGCGCAGGTACTGATTGAGCTCGTGGATCGGCTTGGCGGCTCCGGGGCTGTACATCGACACCGGCGCCGGGCCCGTGGGCGGCATGCCGCGCGCGCCGCCGACGTAGTCCCAAACCTTCTTGCCCTCCTCGTCGAGCGCGGCGCGATCCTGCGGCGGCAGGCGCGAGTACGAAGTGGGGTTGATGTCGGGCGGCAGCTTCGACTGGGCCACGGCCAGCGCCGTCGAGAGCGTGACGAGGAGGAGGGCGAAAGATCGTGTGCGCATGGAAGTCCTATCCACCGCGTTAAGCCGGTTTGCCAGAGCAGACGTCGCCAAGGAAGCCGCCGCCGCCGCAGTAGGTCACGTCCTGCAGCTGGATGGCGAGCCCGTCGGGGTCGGTGAGATAGAGCTCCGGCGTGCCGCCTTCCGCGCCGCCGCGGTTCGGCATGCGGAGCGAGATATAGGTCACGAGCGGTTCGCGCGACGCATTCGGCATCGGCTTGAGGCCGAAGCCGGTCAGCGTCTTCGTCACGGCGGCGGGATCGAACCCGGTCATCGACATGCAGGCGTGATCGATGCGCGGCGCCGCCGGCGGCCCGCCGCCGCGGCCCGGTCCGCCGCCGATGAACATGAGGAAGTGGACGCCCGGCCCGACGCCGTACGCGGGGGCCGCGCCCTGATAGGCCTGGACGTCCGACCCCACGAGCCCCTGATAGAACGCTACGGTCTTCGGCTGATCCGACACGCCGACGGTGAAGTGGCTCATGTCCCGCACCGCCAGGAGCCCCCTGGCCGGCGAGGCCTCGACCGTGCGGCAGTCGGTGCCGTTCGCGCCACCGCCGCCGCAGTAGGCGACGTCGTGCAGCTGGAACACGATGCCGCTCGGGTCCGCGACGTAGACGTCCGACGGCGGCGGTCCGGTGGCGGCGCCGTGGCCCGGCCTCGGCACGACGCGTACCGTCATCGGCCGTGGCGCGCCGCCCTCGACGGTGGCGCGGGTCACGCCGTGCTCCGCCAGCACGCGCACGACGCGATCGATCGAAAAATCCTCGACGCCCATCCCGAACGCACTGATGCCGGGCCGCTCGCCCTGCGCCGCCTGTCTGAGCGCGAGGAACTGCGGGCCGCTGCCGATCCGGAGGTAGAGCGTGGTGCCCTGGCGTGCCTGAATCGGCATGCCGAAGAGGTCCTGATAGAACTTCAGCGACCGGCCGACATCGGAGACGGTCAGTGTCAGCTGGCTCAGTCCACGCACCTTCAACGACGCCGGCGCCGGTTGCGCGGCGAGTCGTGGCGCGAGCGCCAGCGCGGGCAGCGCGGCGAGAAAGCGCCGCCGGTCGAGAGCGGTCATCGTGGGGTGGGCTCGCATGGCGCTCCTTCGAGTTGGTTATCGTAGACCGCGCGCTGTCCGGCGCAGCGGTTCCTGGAGAATTTGATGATTTCTTGAGACAGCCGCACGAAGGGCGGGAGCCTCGACCGACGCATGGGATAGCATCCCGCGTGCACGCGCGCGGGTTTTTCAAGTCGATCTACGGGCAGGTGCTGGTGGCCACGGTCATCGGCGTGGTGCTCGGCCACTTCTATCCGGCGGCCGGCGCGGCGATGAAGCCGCTCGGCGATGCCTTCATCAAACTGGTGCGGATGATCGTCGGCCCGATCATCTTCTGCACCGTTGTGGCGGGGATTGCCGGGGCCGGCGGGCTGAAGGGGCTCGGCCGGACCGGCCTCGTGACGCTGATCTATTTCGAGATCGTCACGACGGCCGCGCTGCTGATTGGCCTGATGGTGGTCAACGTGATCAAGCCGGGCGCCGGCATGAACATCGATCCGGCGTCGCTCGACACCACCGCCATCACGCAATACGTCACCGCGGGCCGCTCGCAGACGGTCACCGACACGCTCCTGTCGATCATCCCGTCGAGTCCGGTGGACGCGTTCGCCCGGACGGACATCCTGCAGGTGCTGTTCTTCTCGGTCCTGTTCGGGGTGGCGCTCAGCGCGATGGGCGACAAGGGGCGGCCGGTGACCGAAGCGATCGATCGCCTCGCACAGGTGCTCTTCCGCATCGTCGGCTTCATCATGCACGTCGCGCCGCTCGGCGCCTTCGGCGCCATGGCGTTCACCATCGGGGCGTTCGGCGTGCGCACGCTGGCGCAGCTGGGCGCGCTCGTCGCGAGCTTCTGGTTGACGTGCCTCCTGTTCGTCGCCGTCGTGCTCGGCGTGGTGGCGCGCCTCACGGGGTTCAGCCTGTGGCGCTTCATCCGCTACATCCGTGAAGAGCTGTTCGTCGCCTTCGGCACCTCGTCGTCGGAGACCGTGCTGCCACGCCTGATGGCCCGGCTCGAGGAGGCGGGCGTGGACCGCAGCATCGTGGGGCTCGTGGTGCCCGCGGGGTATTCGTTCAATCTCGACGGCACCGCTGTCTATCTGTCGATGGCCACGGTGTTCATCGCGCAGGCCACCAACACGCCGCTGGGCGTTCCCGAGCAGGTCGGCCTGCTCGCCATCCTGCTCCTCACGTCGAAGGGCGCGGCCGGCGTGGCCGGCGCCGCGCTCGTCGTGCTGGCGGGCACGCTGGCGGCGACGAATCAGATCCCCGTGGCGGGCGTGGCCCTCGTCCTCGGCATCCACCGCTTCATGGGCGAGGGGATGGCCGTGACGAACACGATCGGCAATGGTGTCGCGGCCCTCGTGATCGCTAAGTGGAGTCGCAAGCTCGATACGGGCCGGTTGAAGAAGGCTCTGGACTCTGGGCTTTAGGCTCTAGCCGGCTACAGGTGGCAGGGCTAAAGCCAGCAAGAGCCCAAAGCCCAAAGCCCAAAGGCCACGAGCGAAGCGAGTTCTCGCAGTCGTCGCTGCAGGAAGCGGCGCTCGGGTTCCTGGCGCGCGAGCTCGAGGGCGCGCGCATAGGCGGCGCGCGCCTCGTCCACGCGCCCCAGGCGGCGGCAGCAGTCGGCCCGCGCCGAGTGCGCGAACTGGTAGTCCAGGAGCTCGCCGCGCGCCAGGATGGCGTCGATGAGCACAAGGCCGGCGGCCGGCCCGTCGCGCATGGCGACCGCCGCCGCGCGATTGAGCGCGACGACCGGCGACGGGTCGGCGCGCAGCAGCACGTCGTACAGGCCCACGATCTGCGCCCAGTCCGTGCCGTCGGCGGTCGCCGCCTCGGCGTGGACCGCGGCGATCGCCGCCTGCACGGCGTAGGGGCCCGGCGGTCCGGCACCGAGGGCGCGTTCGACGAGCGCCACGCCTTCGGCAATGTGCGCGCGATCCCAGAGCGCGCGGTCCTGCGCGTCGAGCAGCACGACGTCCCCGTTCAGCGAGCGGGCGGCGCGCCGCGACTCCTGCAGCAGCATCAGCGCCAGCAGGCCGAGGGCCTCGGGCTCCGGCAGCAGATCGACGAGGACGCGACCGAGCCGGATGGCCTCGGCGGAGAGATCGTGCCGGGTCAGCGTGGCGCCGGACGACGCCGAATATCCCTCGTTGAACACGAGATAGACCACCCGGAGCACGGCGTCGAGGCGATCCGGGAGCTCCTGGCGGTCCGGCACCTGGTAGGGAATGCGCGCGTCGCGAATCTTGGCTTTGGCGCGGACGATTCGCTGCGCCACGGTACGAGGCGCCGTCAGGAACGCGTGCGCGATCTCTTCGGTCGTGAGGCCGCAGACTTCGCGCAGCGTCAACGCCGCCTGTGCGTCCGGCTGCAGGGCGGGGTGGCAGCAGGTGAAAATCAGCCGCAGCCGATCGTCCTCGAGCGTCGGCTCGCCGATCCACTCGACCGGGGCTGCCGTCTGGCCCTCGAGCTGCGCCGCCAGCGCCGTGAGCGACGCATCGAACCGGGCGCGGCGCCTCAGCGCGTCGATGGCGCGGAAGCGCCCGGCCGACACCAGCCAGGCGCGCGGGCTGGCCGGCACGCCGTCGCCCGGCCACTGCTCGATCGCGGCGGAAAAGGCGTCGTGCAGCGCCTCCTCGGCGCGGTCGAAGTCGCCCAGCAGGCGGATCAGGGTGGCGAGGACCCGGCGCGACTCGGTCCGGTAGACCTCGTCGATGACGGCCCGGACCTGTGTGGCCGCGTCCCCTCCACTCCCGTCTCCACCCACCGTGCCAGCCTAATTGAACTCCTGGATCGGCCGCACTTCCACCGTCCCGGTCTTGGCCGACGGAATCCGCGACGCCACTTGCAGGGCGTCGTTCAGATCCTTGGCGTTGATCAAGTAGTAACCGCCCAACTGCTCCTTGGTTTCGGCAAACGGGCCATCGGTGGTCGACATCTTGCCGCTTCGCACCCGCACCGTCGTGGCCGTCCCCACCGGTTGCAGCGCCTCGCCGCCGATGTAGTGGCCAGACTTCTTGACGTCTTCAGTGAAGGCGAAGTACTCGCCCATGAAGGCGTCCTGTTCACCCTTGGACATCGCGGCCACCTTCTTCTCTTCGTCGTAAATCAGGCACAGGTAACGCATGGTTGTTCTCCTCAGAGTGTGTGACGCGTCCCTTCGACGCCGTCTTTCACGGGATAGTCGTCTGGCCACCCGCCAAATCGACAGAGCCGTTATACAATCCCGGCTCGACGGTTCCCCGGTGCGGGGACGAATCCAGAAAGGCGAGTCCGATGAACGGTTTGCGGTTGTTGGGGCTGGTGTGTGTCACCCTCGTGCTCGTCGCCGGCTGCGGTGACGACAACCCTTCGTCGCCAACGCCCACCCCCACGCCGGCCCCCACGCCCGCCCCGACGCCCACGCCGCCGCCCGCCCCGGCCGAACCGGCCGCGCTCGAGTCGATTGCGGTGGACCCGGCGAGCGTGGAAGGGCAGTCGTCGCCCACTGCCACGGTGACGCTGACGCAGAACGCTCCGACGGGGGGCGCCGTCGTCAGTTTGCAGAGCGGTAGCACGAACGTGGCGAAGGTCCCCTCCAGCGTCACCGTCCAGGCCGGCCAGAAGACGGCCACCTTCACCGTCGACACGTCCACGGTGCCGCTCAGCACCCAGGTGACGCTGCAGGCGACG
>Ga0079218_10000012_pt1 | contig 34021 bp, 50 predicted proteins | sample NCCompost_FD_77181 | JGI IMG/M metagenome (GOLD analysis project Ga0079218, IMG submission 77181) | Agricultural soil microbial communities from Utah to study Nitrogen management - NC Compost | ecosystem: Environmental > Terrestrial > Soil > Agricultural land | place: USA: Utah | collected... | reverse complement strand
GCTGGCGCTGGGCCTGGACACCGTCGACAAGATCAACGACCGGGGCGCCAAGATCGCCGAGGCGCGCTGGAAGGCCGCCAAGGCCCGCGAGGCTGCCCAAGACCTCGCCCAGGCGGAGTTCTGCTACCACGTGTCCGGCTGGGACGCCAAGGGCGCTGAGCTGATGGACACCGGCTTCTGCTCGGACATGGGCCTGTACGCCAGCATGGAGACCCTGGAGGAGGCCGAGGCCTGGGCGGCACGCCAGTTCGAGACCGACGCGCGCGTGTTCTCCGTGAGCGTGACGATCTACAAGCGCACCCCGGCCACGGTCGGATGGCGCTTCCACAAGGGCGTGAAGACGATCCACCGCCCGGCCTGACCACAGGGGGCCTGACCAAAGACGCTGGTCAGGCCCCTTGTGCTGCCCGGGGGTCGGGGGGTAAAGTTCAGGTCAGCAGGAACGACCAGCCACTGAGCAGGGAGAACCCCATGAACACCAACGTCATCCAGATCCCCGTCCGCGAACTGCTGGACACCGACACCATCGTGATGAACCCGGCCGCCCAGCCGGTGCACGTGATCCGGGAGGAGAACCTGGAGATCACGCGCCAGAAGTACGGCATCACCTACCTCGCGGACTGGGTTTCGGACGGCGAGAACCAGGGCCGCCGCCGTGGGTGCGCGCGCTACACCGACCTGGTGTGGGTGGAGCGCGCGGTGAACGACAAGGCCGCCGAGATCATCGCCCAGTCCATCGCTCACGAGTCGGCGGAGCTGGCCGCCGCCGCCCCCGAGGACCGCCACTACTGGGACGGCTGGAGCCCCGAGAAGGTCCGCCAGGGGACCCCGGTCATCCAGGTGTTCGCCACATCCCCGGGCCTGGGGCGCGTGACCACGCTCGTGGTCCACCTGTCCGTGAAGCTCCCGGACGGCACGTACTCCTCCGTTCACCCGGAGCCGTACGTGGAGAAGGTGAACAGCCGCGTGGCCTCGCGCCGCAACGGCACCGAGGGCTACGCCCGCCGTCTGGCCGCCAAGCTCCACGGCGAGTGGCCGGTGGAGTTCAAGCACCACGTGTGACGTTTCCGCTGGTCAGGCTTTTCTGAATCAATCAAGGTGGGTCCGGCTGAAAGAAGTTGGCCGGACCCCCTTGCGGACCCCCCGACTCGGGGGGTAAAGTTCACTTCAGCAGGAACGACCGGGACACACACCAGGGAGAACCAGATGAACGCCACCACCACCGTGACCGTTGGCTCCGGCAAGTCCATCCACTGGGGAACGGACTGCGGAACGATCTGCGGTGCCGCCCACCGCTCCGGCCTGTTCACCGCCCCCAAGAACGTCAAGGCCGAGACGGCCACCTGCAAGCGTTGCATCCGCATCGCCGCCGTCCACGCCGAGGAGGCTCACGCCGAGGCGCTGGCCGAGAACGTCAAGCACGAGGACGCCAAGGCCGTGGCCGCCGCCGATGTGCAGCACGCCACCGTTTGGGTTCGCACCGAGGACGGCGCCGAGGTCGAGGTGACCCGCGTTGCCGCCCACCCGTTCCCCCGCGTGTCCTTCCGCCACCTGGACGGCTCCACGGGCACGCTGCCCCTGCCGTGGTTCCTGGAGCGCTACACCAAGGCGCCGGAGCCCGAGGTGGCCGAGGGCACGGCCGCCCCGTCCGAGGCCTACCCGGCCGCCGTGCCGCTGGACACGTGGCTGGCCAAGGGCCTGGTTCTGGTCGGCCCGGCGACGGACAGCCTGTACGAGTTCCGCCGCTGGGACGGCGGCACGGCCGTCCTTCTCCACCCGGAGACGGGCGCCCTCATCCGCGTCCCCCAGGCGGACGTGGTGACGTGGCGCTACCTCCCGGGCGCCGACCTGGACGCCCTGCTCAAGGCCGCCAGCTAGTCCGTTCGAGTGACTTCCGTCCCCGGGGCTAGACACCCCCCGCCCCGGGGGGTTAAGGTTGCCCTACAACACAACGGAACGACCGAGACACCGGGAGAACCACATGAACGCCAACCTCGCACTTGCCGCCCAGCGCCTCCAGCGCGCCGCGTTCGCTCGCTTCGCTTTCATCGGCCAGCGGGACGCCATCGACACCGCCACCGTGTCGGCCATTGACCATCAGCTCACCGAGCGGGTGAACGGCCTCCGCGCCGAGTTCATCGCCCAGGGCGGCACCGAGGAGCACGCGGACGCCGCCATTGCCCGGGGCGACCGCCAGGCCACCGCCACGCTGGACCGCTAGCCTCCAGGCCCGGCCGCCACCACGGGGCCGGGCCTTCCCCTTCCCGACACCACCAGGAGAGACCGCATGCGCATCACGTCCCCGCTCCCCGGCCAGCGCCTCGCGCTCGTGGAGTTCGACCAGCCCCACTCGTACGAGGACCGGACGCCGCCGATCATGGACGCGCCCCTGGAGGAGGCCACGGTCATCACGTCCCTGGTGGACGGCGAGGACCTCCACAAGCCCATCCTGGACGTGGACCACCCTGTCCTGGTCACCAAGGAGCACGGAGGCAGCGCGCTGGCCCTGAGCGTCCCCCTGACGACCGCAGAGGCCCTCACCCTGGCAACCGCCCTGGACGCCGCTGGTCTGGGCGTGACGGGCGTCAAGAGGCGCGAGGACGATGTGGCGTTCTTGATGGCCGCCCCCGCGTTCGTCGTCCCCTCCACCACGCCCGGCCACGGCCACCTCTACGTGGACAAGGCCATGACGTGGGGGAGCTACCAGGACCTGCTGGGCGCCCTCGTGGACGCCGGTGTCCTGGAGCCCGGGTACGTGGGCGCCAGCGAGGCGCGCGGCTGGACGTGCGTGCGCCTGCCCTGGGTGCGCAAGTGACCAGGCACGAGCCCGGCCAGATCGGGACGCACGACGCCGAGGGGTGGCGCACACACACCACCCCTGGCGACGTGTGCCTCACGTGCTCGAACGCCGAGACGGGCCTCTGGGTGCCTGTCTCGGCCTGCCCCGATGCGCTGGCCACCCTGGACGCCCAGGAGCAGGAACAGCGCGACCTCGGGTGGTGGGCGTTCCCGGCCGCCCCTCCGCGTCGTCAGCTCCCCAAGAAGCCGTGCCGGTGGTGCGTGGACCGCTACGCCATGCCCGCCACGCACGTGGCCGTCTGGCCCCGTGAGCCCGTGTGGGACGAGGACGGCCCTTGGATGCCGCCGCGCCGCGTGCGCGTGTGCGCCTTCCACGGGCGGTTCGCCCAGCGTTACCACGGCGTCCGGCTGTACCGATTCAGGAAGGTGTGACCAGTGAGGCCCAAGCCGTTGCTGTGCCGCCTCGGGCTCCACGTCTACCGCCCTGCGGCGGCCGGGCGCGGACCGGCGAGGCCTGGCGCGTGGCTGAACATCATCACCAAGCCCCGGTGCGTGCAGTGCGGCAGGTGGAAGAGGTGACGCGCGCCCAGCCTCGCGGCACGTCGAACACGAACGACCGGGGCAACGCGGAGACGCGCCGCCGCCGCAAGGCGTGGCTCCTGGAGCAGTTCGGGAACGGCAAGCGCGCCCGGTGTGCCACCTGTCCAACGTGGCTCACGTTCGAGACGATCACCGTGGACCGCTGGCCGCTGGCCGGATGCGAGGGCGGCACGTACCGGCGGGGGAACATCCGCCCGATGTGCGGGCCGTGCAACAGCCGGAGCGGGTCCTATCTCGGGCACGCGCGCCGCCGCGCCGCCGAGGCCGAGTTGTGGCGTTACGCCATTCCGGTGACGCTGCGTCCTGCGGTTTGACAGACCCCCCGACTCGGGGGGTAAAGTGGTGGCACACCAACCACCACCCACCGGAGGTCCCCATGAACGCCATCCAGATCCGCACCTTTGCCTCCGAGGCCCTGGGCGTCACCTACGTGGTGCAAACCAACACGGGCGGCAAAGGGGAGCGGGAGCTGGGCTACGTCTCCCGGATGGGACAGGCGTTCATGGCCTACAGCATGGGCGGCCGGGCGCTGAAGCTCTACAGCCTGGAGTCCCAGGCCGTGGCGTCCTTCAAGTACTCCCGCTAGTCCGAACGGGTGGAGTCGGAACTCACCGGCTCCACCCGCTTGTGCTCCCCCACCTCGGGGGGTAAAGTTCGTGACACAACACCAGGAACGACCGGAACACGGGAGAACCGAAATGCACACGCTGACCAGCGGCAAGAGCAAGGTCCACCACGTCCCCGCGCGGACCGCCGAGGGCATCGGGTTCCAGGACGGACTGAGCCTCTACCTCTGCGGCCGGGACTCGTTCAACGGCGTGGCCCACGAGGGCGGCACCGTGACGTGCCGCAACTGCATCACCAAGCTGGCCCAGGCGGAACTCCGCGCACGCCGTGAGGCTGACATCCGCCGTCAGCGCGCCGAGGACGCCGCCGCGTACGAGGCGCTGGCTGTCCGGCAGGCCGAGGAGTTGGCCGCCCGCCGTGCCGCCGTGGTCGTCCCGGCCGTGCATGTCGTGGAGCTGAAGGCCCAGACCAACTACGGCGCAGACCACTGGGTGTCGGACGAGGCCCTGGACGGCCCGCGCACGGTGTACCGGATGCACTCGCGCTACGGGCGCGGCACGATGCGGTTTTCGGTCATGTACGTGGGACCTGAAGGTGAGGCGCGTCGCGTCCACCAGGGGCCGGTCATCCCCGGCCCGTACTGCGCGCTCATCCCCCTGTCCTCCGTGATCAGCGCCTGGGCAGGACCCAAGGAGCGTTACGTGGAGGTCAAGGAAGGGGACGTGCTGCTCCTCAACGGCGTGCCCATGATCCTCATTGACGACGACACCCTTGCCTACCCGCACGCCGTTTCGCCCGCCGAGTACGGGGCGCGCATGGCCGCCCGAGTCGTCCGGGGACTCGCCGACGCCGCCTCCACCGAGCGCGACCAGGCGGAGCGCCTCGGGGACGACGCCAAGGCCGAGCGCCTCAAGACGCGCCGCTGGACGCTCCTGGACGGCGTGAAGGCCATCAAGGAGTTGTGGAAGGACGGCCCCACGGTCCTGCCGTACACGGTCTCCCCGGAGCCGGTGCGCGTGGTGCCGTTCAAGGAGCAGCTCCCCCACCTCGCGGACGGGGACAGCCTCCGCGTCCTCGGCTCCGAGACCCTCGGCGGGGAGCCGGGCGTCTGGGCGCAGCGCGTCTACCCGGACGGCCAGCGCGCAGAGACGGACTGGTGGCCGCTGAAGTACCTCGTAGCCGACGAGGCCAGCGCGTACGTCCCGTTCCGCGCGCACCTGCTGGAGCGGACGGACGGCCGCACGTACGAGGTCCTGGGCTCCGAGAACTCCGCGACGCTGGGACGCCCGGGGGTGTGGCTGAACCCCACGGACGAGGACCGCCCCCGCTGGGTGGCGAACGACATCCTGGGGCGCAACTTCACCGCGTACCGCTCGTGATCCCCGGAGGCGGGGTAGGTGCCACTACCCCGCCTCTTCCCTCCCCCTCTACGGGGTGTAAAGTAGGAGGTATGGACGTGAACGACATCGCCAGTCCGAGCGGGCTCTACGCGCCCATCACGGCGGACGTGGTCCACAAGCTGGTGAGCCTCTCCGAGCGCTACCGCCTGGAGACCATGCGCACCGAGCACGAGCCGGACGACAAGCGCCACCGCACGGCCGCCGAGGGCCTCCGGCGCATGGGCGAGGCGGACGGCCCGGAGCGCCACATCCTCGGTCAGCTGGCGTGGTTGTACGACCTGCTCCACCAGCGCGACCTGGACGGCCTCGCGCTCAAGGACAAGGTGAGCGTGACTTTGAGGTCTACCTACCGGCCGTCGCTGGGCTGCTCCCAGTGGATGTTCCACGGCACGGTGGCAGGGATCGAGCGGGACCCGTTCAGCGAGCACGTCACCCGGCTCCGGGTCCGGTACGACGGCCAGCGGTACGAGCTGAAGGGGGCGGAGCTGAAGGACGTGCGGCCGTTGCGTAAGGCCGCAGACTGAGCCCCGAGAGGGGGTGAACAGGTGCCTGTCCCGGCAATCAACAGCCGGTGGCGTGGCGGGCAGAACGACCGCGTGGTGACCGTGCTCCGGGTGGAGGGTCGGAAGGTGTACGTAGCCGACGCGAACGGACGGGCCAGAGCCAAGCCTCTGGACCACTCATGGTTTGACAAGAGCAAGAAGGGTCAGAAGTACTACCGGCCCGCATAGCAGGACGTTCCGGTGGTTCGGCGGAAGAGCCACCGGAACGCCCGGGAAGGGAAGAGCGCATGAGCGAGGCCAAGCGCCGCACCGAGGCGCGCGCCGCCGCACGGGGGTTCCGCCCCGAGTTCCAGGTGAGCCGTGGATACATGATCGTGACCGTGAAGGGCCTCACCAAGGAGCAGGCCCGCACGGTGCGGGAGCGGTTCGAACTGGAGGGCTGGTCCGCCAGCTGCAAGAACGGATACACCGAGGTCAAGGCAGAGAGGAAGATCGGATGAGCAGGGGCAGTGAAGCGCGCAGGATCGCCCGCGCGAGGGATCTCACGATCAACGTGACCACCAGCAAGGGGAAGGTGGTGGCCGAGGTCCAGACCCCGACCGCCGACGACCACCGCCACGTGCTCACGGAGTTCGGTCGCCTGGGCTGGAAGACCAGCGTCAAGAACGGCGGCAACACGGTCCGGGCAGAGGTGACCGCGTGAAGAACCAGGCGGCACGCCTCAAGGAGCTGGAGGCCCTGAAGGGCGGGAGCGTCTCCCAGCCCAGGCGCAAGGGCTCCGTGTTCACGGCCCGGGTGGCGTTCAAGACGGACCTGGAGGCCATCACGGCCCAGTCCCGTCTCCAGCGCCTCGGCGGTTGGGGCGTGAGCAAGGACGGCAAGACGCTCCGCTGCCTGGTGGTGGTCGCGTGAGCGAGAAGAGCCGCAGGGCGCAGCTGAACGCCGTGGAAGGCAGGTTCGTGCGCCGCGAGATCAAGGGCGGCCGGTACTACATCGGCGTGCTTGAGTGCCAGAGCCACGACGCCCTCCAGCGCACCAAGGCCAAGCTCACCGCCCAGGGGTGGCGGCACGTAAGGACCAGTGGGCTTTCGATCATGATGGAGGCTGATCTCTGATGGCCAAGAACGCCGACGAACGCCGCCGCGAGGCGACCGCCCAGAGCCGGAGCGTGAGCATCGGCAGTGGTGGGCCGGGGTCCATGATCGCGACGTACCCCGGAACGTCCATGCGGAGCAAGGAGCACGCCAACCGCGTGGCCACCGCTCTGCGCGCCAAGGGCTGGACGGTCGTGGTCAACAACGACAACACGATCACCGCCACCGCGAGGTACTCGGGATGAGCGAGCGGAGCCGACGCACCGAGATCACGGAGTGCGGCGGAGACGTGACCAGCCTGGCGTTCGCGGGCGGTGAGGCACGGGCCATCGTGAAGTTCCGGAACCGGGGCGACATGAACACGGCCCGCGCGCGCCTGGTCCGGAAGGGGTGGCACGTCCTCACGGACGGCGTGACCGTGACGGCAACCGCCAAGGTGTGACAGCAAGGGGCCTGACCAAAGACGCTGGTCAGGCCCCTTGTGCTATTGCGGCATCGGGGGGTAAAGTTCACGACATCAGGAACGACCCGGACACACCAGGGAGAACCAAGATGACGAGCACCTTCCGCGCCTCGGACCTCAAGAGCAGCACCGTTGACACCCGCTGGAAGAACGAGAAGTGGACGTGGACCCCGGGCAGCCTCCGCCACGTCATCAAGGTCCTCGGTGGCCAGCGCGTTGCGATTGAGGCGGACAACATGACCGGCTGGACGATCGTTGGTGCCACCCTCGGTCACGCCTACGGCGACCGGGTGGACATCCACACCGAGGACTCCAAGACGATGAGCAACCCGTCCGGGCTCACGCGGTATTTCATGCCCAAGATTGGGGTCATCATCGGCCTGGAGAAGGGCTCCAAGTACGACGCGATCGAGTCCGAGCGTCGGGAGCACGAGCTGGCCCGCCTGCTGTTCGCGGCGGACTTCCCCGTCCTCCCCGAGGGCAAGCTGGAGGTCCGGTCCACGGCGCGTGGTGCGGTTGTCTCGCACACCCCCAAGGTGTTCAGCACGGGCCGCTACCAGTACCGGGAGTACTCGCTGGACCAGATCCAGGCGGCCTCGCCGTGTGACCACTGTGTGGTGCTGGGCCTGGAGTACGACAACCTGCACGAGAAGCACTGCCCGGTGTACGCCGCCTGGCACGCCAAGCCCGCCAAGTAGGCGGCACCCACAAGGGGCCTGACAAAGATGCAGGTCAGGCCCCTTGTGCTCACCCCTGGTCGGGGGGTAAAGTTCACCTCACAACAGCAGGAACGACCGAGACACACGGGAGAACCACAATGCGCGCCACCCTCGCCTCCATCGGATTCGCCAAGACCACCCACCTCATCGTTGACGGCAAGCCCGCGTGCGGTGCTCGTGGCGGCTCGCTCACCCCGCACGAGGGCGCGCTGTCCCGCGTCTCGTGCAAGCGTTGCCTGGTCCACGAGGCCCGCCAGATCGTGGCCGCCGAGGACGCCGCGTACGCCGAGGACGCCCGCCGGGAGCTGGAGATCCAGCTGGACACCGACGCCGCCGCCCACGTGCACGGCCTGACCATGTCGACCACCCAGCGTCGCGCCGCCCGCCGTGCCCAGGCCCGCAAGCTCCGCGCCACGGCCGCCCAGACCCGCTCTGTGGCCCGTGCCGCCCGCGTCAAGCGCAACGGCACCCCGGCCCCCGCCCGGACCCTCCTCGTGGCCGCTGGCCTGTCGGACGAGCTGGCCCAGCGCTACGCCGGTGCGTTCTCTCGGGGCGTGGCCACCGTGAACCCGGCCACCTCCAAGCGGGTCCGCACCGGCGCCCACCGCTCCAAGCGCGTCGCCGTGAAGGTGTTCACCCCGGCCGAGTTCGCGGACCGCCTCGCGACCTACGCGCCCAAGAACCCGGAGCACGCCGCCGCGTTCGCCCTCGCGGGCTGACCTACCGCCCACTGGGGGCCGGTCCACCACCGGCCCCCACCCCGCTCATGAACCTGGAGACCCGATCATGAACCGCCACGTTTCCCTCGCCCTCACGATCGTCCGGGACGCCCAGCTCCCCGCCGTCCACAACCTGACGGACCAGCTGAACGGCGTGGAGTACCGCTTCACCTGGGGGCCGTCCGACACGCTCGGATACGTCCAGCTGGACACCGAGGACCCGGATGCCAACGGCGAGGCGTTCGAGTGGATCGCCGCGCACCCGGACCTCAAGATCATGGACACGGTCCGCGCCGAGGGCGACAGGGCCGAACACCTCGTGATCCGGCTCCGGGACTGGCGCGTGGCCAACGCCCGCCGGAACGCCGAGGAGTTGCGCGTCAAGATCGCCAAGCGTCGCAAGGAGGCGCGTGACGACATGTTCACCACGATGCCCACTGCCATGAACGTGGATTTCCACCTGGGCAAGGTCGTCCAGTGGGAGGCCGAGCAGGAGTGTTGGCAGCGCATCGCCGACAAGCCGAGTGAGTTCCGCGTGGTGTTCGGCTCCGCCGTGATTGACCTCATCAACGGCCTGGGGCACTCCGCCGATGCGCTGGAGGACGCGCTCCGGTCGCGCAAGCTGGACGGCCTGCGCTCGTTCGTCCGCCGGGCACGCGTCTACATGGACGACCAGGACGCCGTGGACGCGCTCCTGTCGTTCTGATCAACCAACCGAACCGATTCAGAAAGAGGAGGAGCTGACTGTGGCTCACTGGAAGGGCTTTGCCATCGCCACGGGCAAGGGCGCGTGGAAGGCGGGCGCGTTCCTGCTGAAGTGGGGAACCAAGGGCGCCACCAAGGGCAGCGTCTGGACCATCAAGAAGGTGGCCGTGGACCCGGCCACCAAGAAGATCACCAGCTGGAAGCTGGTGGAGAAGGGCCTTGACAGCAAGGAGAAGCTCCGCGAGATGCGGGAGCTGATCAAGAACGGCCAGTGCGCGAACTGCGGCAAGAAGACCGGCACCAGCTTCTTTGGCGGCCAGGACGACGTGTGTTCCGCGTCCTGTGCGCAGACGATGGCCCTCGCCTACAACCAGGTGGTGGAGGTCAGGGTCCCGGACACGATCGACGGCAACGACAACAGCCTGTACCTGGTGTGTGGTTGCAACCGCAAGAGCAAGTTCCACGGTGGTGGTTGCACCTCGAACAAGAAGGGCGACCGGGTGGCGGACAACGTCGTCTGGTCCGAGAAGAACCCGAACTACATGAAGCCCGGGGAGCAGCCGGACCACACGCCCAAGACCAGGCGACAGGCCCAGCTGGACGCCGCCCGCGAGGCCCAGCAGGCGAACCCGCCCAAGAAGAAGTGGCACGGCGGGTACTAGGCACAAGTCACACGGCATACCCCCTGTTGCGCACCCCGTGACGGGGGGTATGTTGTACCCACGTCGAACGACCCGAACCCGAGGGAGAACGTCATGGACCAGACCGAGAACCAGCGCAAGGTGGATGCACTCAACGCGGCCAAGGCCGAGCACCGCACCCACGACTTCTACACCGGCCGAGGCCCCACCGCCCGGTACCTCGGGACCGCCGTCCTCCGCGTGGATGTGGGCGTGCTGGCCGATCAGCTCATCGCCCCGTACCGGCTCTGGCGCGAGGGCAACGCGGAGCAGAAGTACACCGAGGGCGTCTGGGAGAAGCGTGTCAAGAACATGCTCGGACTCCACGAGCACGTGGCCCCGGAGTCCGTCTCGTACGAGTGGCCCCACCCGTACGCCAACAGCCTGGACACCGATTACTCCTGGTGGTTCGACACCGGCGGCCTGTACATCCTGAACCTGGGCGCGCTCGTGGAGATCCGCTACCCCAACGGTGGCATCAAGTCCAAGCTCCGCCTCCCCAACTACCCGGCCGCCAAGGCCTACACCGAGGAGAACGCCCGATGAACGACGAACGCCCCCAGCTGGACCTCCCCGTGGTCCTGCACACCGAGGTGGCCGTGGCCCTGCTGATCGCCGGTGTCCTCGTGGTCGCCGGACTCATCACCACCGTGTGGACGGAGAACTGGGCGTACGCGCTCACGTTCGCCATCGTCGCGTTCGGCGTGCTGTTCGTGGCCGCCTGCATCCCCCAGATCCGCGCCGCCCGGGAACTCCGGCGTACCCAGCAGGCCCCCAAGTGAAGAAGCAGGGGCGCATGGGCGCGCACAAGCTCGTTCCCGCCGTCGCTGGTGCCCTCGTGGTCCTCTCCGCGTGCAGCGACTCCCCGCCCCCGGAGTACGACTACGTCACCGTGTGCGTGGACAACAGGAAGACCGCAGACCCGTCCGACGATGTCCGCCTTGACGACAACGACCACCGCTGTCCCGACTGGTTGGACGACGACGGGAACCCGGTCTGGGACTCCGAGGACGACAACCCCACGGACATGAGCCTCTGGGAAGACTTGTTCGGGGACGACACCCACACCGGCTCGTTCGTCTACATCAGCACCACCTCGGGCTACCAGGTCCCGCCGGTCGGACACCCGATCAGCTACGGGTACGGCGTCACCCCGTACCGTCCGGGCCTCCTCGCATCCGCCAGCTACGGAACCAAGGTCGTCCCCAAGACCGGCACCACCGGCCCGGTGGTGCAGCGCGGAGGGTTCGGCTCCAGCCCGAACGGGTCCGGAGGTGGGTGACTCCGCCCTCTGCCCGCACTGCGGGAAGCACTGCCACGCGTCCGAGGGTGATGCACGCCGCGCCCTCGGGCGCGTCCGCGCACGCCGCCACACCAAGGCCCGCCGACAGGGCAAGACCCTCCGGCGGGCCGAGAACCACGTCTACGGCCCCTGCCCGCTGGGCTGGTGGCACCTGTCCAGCCACTGAGGAGAGACACCGTGCAGAACCGCATCTGGTATGACACCGAGTTCCTGGAGCGAGGCCCCGAGTACCCCGTGGACCTGCTCTCCATCGGCGCCGTGCGCGAGGACGGGGCCGAGTACTACGCCGTGGTGCTCGATGCTGACTGGGACTCCGTCCGTGACCACGAGTGGCTCATGGACAACGTGATCCCCAGCCTGCCGGGCGAGTGGATCGGCGGCCAGTGGCACCTCGACCAGTCCCACCCCGCTGTCAAGTTCCGGGACGTGATCGCCAAGGAACTGGAGGAGTTCGTCCTGGAGCGCCCCGACCCCGAACTGTGGGCGTGGTACGGCGCATACGACCACGTCGTCTACTGCCAGCTCTGGGGGCGCATGTCCACCCTCCCCGAGGGCATGCCCCGGTGGACCAACGACCTCCGCCAGGAAGCCCATCGCCTTGGGAACCCGGAACTGCCCAGGCAGACCGCCGGAGCACATAACGCCCTCATGGACGCCCGGCACAACAGGGTGCGCCACGCCGTCCTCGCCGACATCGCACGCCGCGAACGCGTCCGCTACATCTGACCAGTTCGCCCCCACTTAACACCCCGCCAGGGACAGGGCAGGCCCCCCAACACAAGCACTCCCACCAGGGCCTGCCCGCTACCCTCCGAACACGCACACAGGAGGTACCGATGACCATCCCCAAGCCCACCGCCTCACTCCACGGGTGGTTCCCCGTCACCGTGGAAAAGCCGGACGGCGCCCTCATCCGCCGGGCGCGCGTGTACGTCACCCCCGAGGGCCTGTACGTCTACACGCGTCGGCCCGCCGATGGCGTCACCCCCAACCACTGGTGGCCGCTGAACTGGGCTGCCACCGCCCAGCCCAAGCGCACCCAGGCCAGCATGATGAACGGCCACAAGCTCCAGACCGTGCAGGGCGAGACCATCACCATCCACACCAACGGCGAGGGGTGCGGCTGCTCCAATCCGCTGAAGAGGTGGACGCCCGAGTACGCCGGAACCACGCTGAACGAGTGGCCGTCCGGAGCCGAGTCGTGATCGAGTCGGACGCCGCCCTCATCCTGTTCCTCGTGGCCCTGTCGCTGTGCCTCACCGCCGGTGGCACCCTCGCAGACCTGGGCAATCCCTCGCCGCCCTCGCGCCTCACGTTCCTGATGTTCACCGGCGCGCTGATCTGCGGCCTCCTGGTGCTCATCCTCATCGCCCCGGTGGTGTTCCTCGGATGAGCGTGGCAACCGGCTGGGTGCGCGTGACCGCCGAGCACGTGCAGGCCCAGGGCAACCTCCGCTCCAGCCTCGGCCACTGGGTGAGGCTGGAGCGCACCTCGGCGGGCCGTCTGCGCGTGGCCGCCCACGGGATGCACTGCCAGGGGTGCCGGTGAGCGCCAAGAGGCGGGACGAGGACCACACCGTGTTCGTGTCCCCGCACATGGCCCGCAAGTACCCCGCCCTGAAGGACTGGGTGCGGCACTGGGTACGCATCGTCAACGGCAAGCCCGTCCACTCGGGAAGCATGTGCCGCAAGTGCAACGGAGGACGCTCATGATCAACACCAAGTGGATGACCAGCCCCGTGGCCCTCACGGTCAACGCCCTCGCCGCCTACCGGCTCACGCGCCTGTGGACCCGTGATTCACTCCCGCCCCTGCCCCAGGTGCGCCAGCATGTGCTGGACAAGCTGGACGAGATCCAGGACGCCAAGGGCTCCACGGCAAGCCACCCGCTCTCCGAGCTGGTCCACTGCCCGTGGTGCGTCGGCTTCTGGATCTCCGTAGGAGTGGTGGGCGCTGCCACCCTCGCGCCACGCGCGTGGAGGCCACTGGCCACCGCCCTGGCGTTCAGCGCCGTGGTGGCGAACATCGCCGTCCGGGAGCCGAGCGACGACGAGTAAGGGGTGAGCCGTGGGTCTGCTGGTCCAGGGTAAGAAGCGGACCCGCAAGAAGGGGGGCGGCCAGAGTCGCCCCCTGACTGCGGCCGGGCAGCGCATGACCGGCCTCCCCGTGGAGGCACTGCGCGCCATCTCAGGTACGCGCCAGGACTGGCAGGGCCACGCCTGGGGCTACCGTGACGCCATCGGCGAACTGCGCTCCGGCGTCCAGTTCCTCGCGCGCGCGGTGTCCCAGGTCCAGTTCCTGCCCGCCCAGATCAACCCCAAGGGTGACGACCCCATCCCCTTTGACTCGGACGCGTGCACGATCTCCCCGGCACTGCGCGCCGCCGCCCAGGAAGAGCTGGACCGCCTGCCCCTGTCCTCGGGCTACAGCTTCCTGGGCATCCTCGTAGAGAACCTGTCCATCCCCGGTGAGGTGTGGCTCCACGGCTACTACGACGCCGGAGACAACGAGTGCTGGCGCGTGCGCTCCACCGACGAGGTGGACGTGACCTCGGACGGCCGCCTCACCATCAAGGAAGGCGGGGGCCTCCGGCGTGAGGTCAAGCTGGGCACCGACGAGGAGGAAGGGGAAGAGGACCTCCTCCGCCTCTGGGTGCCGCACCCCCGATACCAGCACCTCGCGGACTCCCCGATGCGCGCCCTCCTGGACGTGTGCGAGGAGATCGTCTTGTCCGGCATGGAACTCCGTGCCGCCTCCCGGTCGCGCGTCATGGCGAACGGCATCCTCCTCGTGCCCGAGGGCCTGACCCTCCTCAACGCGCTGATCGCCGATCGCTCGCTGGCCAATGACTCCGGGTTCATGGCCGAACTCCAGGCCACGCTCATGGCCCCCATCGGCAACGAGGGTGAGCCGGGCGCCGTGGTGCCCGCCGTCATCCAGGGCAACGCCGAGGACCTGGACAAGATCCGCCACCTCCGCCTGGAGCGCACCACCTCGGACGAACTGCTGGACCGCCTGGAGCGCTGCCTCAAGCGCCTGGGCTCCGGCATGGACATTCCGCCCGAGATCGTCTCCGGCATGGCGGACGTGAACCACTGGACGGCGTGGCAGATCGACGCCTCCACGTTCCGCCACCACATCGACCCCATGACCCGCATCGTGGCCGACGCGCTCACCGAGGGGTTCCTCCGCCCTGCCCTCCTGGACCGTGGATTCACGCGACAGGAGGTGTGGAAGCTCCAGGTGTGGCGCGACGCTGGCAACCTCACCGAGAACCCGAACCGTGGACAGGACGCGGTGACCGCGTTCGACCGGGGCGCCCTCGGCTACGTGTCGCTGCTGGAGGCCCTCGGCTTCACGGAGGCCGACCTGCCGACCCCCGAGGAGCTGGCCCAGATCATCGCCCTGAAGGGAGGCGTGGACCCCAACCAGACGGCCCTCATCCTCGCCGCCCTGTTGGGTGACCGCGTCATCCCCAAGCCGGAGCCCCAGGTGGTGGAGGCCGCGCCGGAGCGCAAGGCCCTTCCGCCTGCCGACGACCGGCCCGCCGGTGGCTCCCCGGGCAACGCGCCCACGCGCCCCACGCCGGAGCAGGCAGCGGCAAAGCGTCGCGGTCTCGCCCTCGCCGAGGCGCTCGTGGCCGCCGCCACCCCGGACCCCACGGCCGGGTGGGACGTGAACGAGGACGCCGGGCGCGCGCTGCTGGAGCTGGACCGGGCACTCCGGGACCGGCTGCTGGTGGCAGCGGACGCCCTCATGGACCGCGCGCTGGAGCGTGCCGGTTCGCGCGTCCGGTCCGCCGTGCAGCGCAACGCCGCAACGCGGGCTCAGTTCGCCGCCACGGCCCCAACGGACATCACCCGGTACGCCGCCCACGTCGGACAGGCCCAGTGCTTCGCGATGGGCCTCAACGCCCAGGAGCTGCTGGCCGACGCGTTCGACTCCCTCCGTGGCAAGTTCGACCGCTGGACCACGTCCACGATCGAGGCAGTGGCCAACGTCGTGCTGAAGGCCCTCGGGATCACCGGCAAGGACGCCGACCGGCTCCGGGCGCGCATCGTCACCCAGATGACCTCGCGTATGCCCACCGCCTGGGAGCGCCTCCGCACGGGCCTGTTCGGCGTGGCCGAGCGCTACCTGTTCCGCCCGGACCCCGAGGAGCCCGTGGGCGAGCACTCGGACACGATCGTCCCGCCGTCGCTCATCCGCGCCGCACTCGCCGAGGTGGGCGGCCTGCCCGAGGGCTCCAGCGGCCTGGACGAGCGTGGCCTCCCCGTGGACAAGTCCGAGGCCCTCGGCGGTATCAGCAACGGCACGGCCGTCCTCGGGGCGCTGGCCGACGCGGACGCCCTGGTCCTCGGGTACGAGTGGGAGTACGGCATGACGCCGCTCTCCCGCCAGTTCGACCCCCACCGCCAGCTGGACGGCTACCGGTTCGCCGACTGGACAGACCCCCGCCTGGTCCCCGAGTCCAGGTACGCCTGGGTGGGACCGCACTACACCCCTGGTGATCACGACGGATGCCAGTGTGACTACCGCCTGGTGTTCGCCGTCCCCGCCAGCGTGGAGGACGTGCCCAACCTCGCCGACCACGCGGACCCGGACACGGACCTGGGCGAGGAAACCCAGTACATGAAGGACATTCGCGACCTCGCCGAGGGAGACGACCGGGCCGGGCGCACCGGCACCACCGCCCAGGCGGAGCGCGACACCCGGGACCTGCTCCTGGCGCTCCAGAAGCGACACATCAACGGAGGAACGAACTGATGGACGACGAGAACGAGACCACGAGCGAGGACAAGCCCGGCATCCCGGTCACGTTCCCCGTCGTGATCGTGGAAGGCATGGAGACCAGTGACGGCCGGTTCATCGAGCCGGGCGCCCTGGAGCCTCGCGCCATGCCGCTGCCCATCCTGTCCATGACCCGCAACCCCGAGGGCGGAGACGGCCACGCGGGGGCCGAGGTCATCGGCCGGATCGACGTGCTCACCCGGCACAACGGCCCGGACGTGATCAACCGCCAGACCGGCCAGCCCTTCCCGGAAGGCGTGTTCGTCTGGTCCGGCTCCGGCGAGATCGACGCGGACGCCGCCTCCGCTGGCCTCATCCGCAAGCGGTACCTCACCGGCAACTCGGCGGACCTGTCCGGCACCGAGGCCGAGATGATCTGGGGTCCCGAGGACGAGAACGGCATGGCCGATCTCGAACAGATCCGGCTGACCAAGGGGTTCATCTCGGGTACTACCGTGTGCCCGTTCCCCGCGTTCGCGGAGGCCTACATCATCCTGGACGGCGAGGAGATCACGCCTGCCGACGACATGCCCGCCGAGCTGGTGGCGTCCGCGTTCCCCACGTGGCGTGCCGCCGAGGTCGGGGACGAGTGCCTCCCGTGTGCCGCCGGTGCCATCACGGCGTCCGCCGACACGGAGGAGAAGCTCCCGCCCCGTCAGTGCTTCGATGACCTGGAGCTGGACGGCCCGACGCCGCTCACGATCGGTGACGCGGACGAGGACGGGTTCCGCGAGGTGTACGGGCACATCGCCACCTGGGAGACCTGCCACATCGGTTTCCAGGGCCAGTGCCGCACGGCGCCCCGGTCGCGCACCCAGTACGCCTATTTCCACACCGGCGCGCTGGACGTGATCGACCACGTGGACGGCGAGGTTCGCTCCATCCCCGTGGGCAGGCTGACCTACGACGCCGGGCACGCGTCCCTCCAGGACAACGCCAGCGCCGCCGCCTCCCACTACGACAACACGGCCACCCTGGGCGCGTTCGTCAAGGCAGGCGAGGACGATCACGGTATCTGGGTTCACGGCATCGTGGCCCCCGGTGCGGACGTGCAGAAGCTGAAGGCCACCCCACCCTCGGGTGACTGGCGGCCGGTGCGCGGAGGCCTGGAGCTGGTGGCCGTCCTGCACGTGAACACGCCCGGGTTCCCCGTGCCGCGTTCGCTCGTGGCCGGTGGCGAGGTCCAGGCCCTCGTGGCGGCCGGGGCACTGCACCCGACGCCCAAGGGCGAGGCGTTCGTGAACCGCGCGCGCCTCGCGGACGAGGTGGCCGAGTCGGTGCTGGCCAAGCTGGACGCCCGGCACGAGCTGAACAGGCGCCAGCTGGCCGCCCTCGCGGTGCTGGACAAGCTGGCCGAGGAGGAGCTGGAGGCGCGCAAGGAGCGCGCGCTGGCCCTCCTCGACTGATGGACCGCAACGGCCCGGTGAGCCACCCCGACACACCGGGCCGTTGCGCACCCCCCGCCCCGGGGGGTAGATTGACGGCATGACCCCACCCAAGCATCCGGCGGGAACCTCCCGCCACCTCATCGTGCTGGGACCCACGTTCGAGTTGCGGGAGCAGCTCAAGGACCTGGGACTCACGCCCACGTACGTGGACTCCCCCGTGGACGCGATGGACGCCGTCCTCCAGGACCCCGAGGCCGTGCTGGCCTACGCCGCTGGTGTGTTCGGCGCCATCGTCGCCGGTCAGCCCGTCAAGGTCGTCTCCGCCCACCGGTCGCTCGTGCTCATCTCCAAGCCCGTGCCCGAGGCCAAGCCCCCCGTCCTCAAGGCGGGCGAGTTCCAGCAGTTCACCGAGGACCCCGAGGCGCTCACCCGACAGGCCGCCGTCACGTTGCGCGCCAAGCTGGTCATCGCCCTGGACGAGATCCCCGGCCGCGTGGCCCTCCAGGAGCTGCTCCTGGACATGGCCCCCGACTACATCACCAACGCCCTGAGGAGCGACGCATGAGCACGCCCGAGGTCGCCGAGGTCCGCGCCAAGTCGTACGAGGTCATTCTCTCTCGGGTGGCCACTGAGTCGATCATCATCGGTGGCGAGGAGGCCGCCACGGTGGAGGAGGCCCGAGACACCGCCTACCAGCGCGCCGAGGGCTCCCTCTGTCACCAGTGCGCCGCCGATCTGTCCCTGTCGGACTACCTGGACGACGTGGTCAACGTGACCGCCCTGGACGGCACCGTGACCGAGATCGACTACGCACGCGAGGCCGAGAAGCTGGAGCACGCCCAGATCCGCCTGGACGCGATGGAGGAAGTGGCCGCCGAACTCGCGCGCCTGTCCACCAGCCACCCGTCCGGCGAGGTTCGGGCCGTCCTCCGTGACGCCGCCACCAAGATCCGGTTCGCCCACAAGCACGGCGGAAAGGTGGACCTCTCGTGAAGGACTCCCTTCAGCCGTTCGTGGAGAAGTGCCCGGCCGGGTGCCGCGCTGATGTGCTGGCCTACCACCCGTCCAAGAGCAAGCCCACGGCCGCCACGTGGCCGCGCGTGCAGTACCTGGAGTGCGAACCCACCACCGGCGGCACCTGGACGGCCACCGCCGTGGCGGTCTCTCCTCCGCGCAAGCCGGAGCTGGAGGTCCACTACACGCGCAACGGACACCGGCTCCACGCCGTGGAACTTCCGTCCGGCCAGCTGGCAGGCGCACGGCGCAACAGCGTCCCCCTGCACGAACCGCACTCGAACTACTGCGCAAACGGGGGCAGGAAGCCCCGCAAGTGATGGGAGGATGGGGGGCGTGAACAAGCCTCTTGCGATCGTGGCCGCCGCCCTGCTGTCGTTCGGCAGTCTGGGTGTTGCAGCGGCCGTCACGCTCCCCTCCTCGCCCCTGCCCGTGACCGTGCAGACGGACCCGTACTCCCCGCCGACCACGGACACCACTGGCACCACGGAGACCAGCACCACCACCGTGACGCCGCCCGAGGTGCCCACGACCACCACGCCGCCCCCGGCCCCCGTGCTGGTGACGACGACCCCCAACGTTCCGCCCGTGGTCCCCACGACCACGGTTCCCACTGTTCCGCCGCCGGTGGTCACCACCACCCAGCCGATGACCCCGACTCCGTGGACTCCCACCCCGGGGCCGTGCATCGGTAGCACCTGCGGCAACTGACACGAGGAGTTACCCGATGATCGACGACAACGCCACGAACCCGTTCCTGCGCAACGAGAACGCCCCGGCCCTGCTGTCCGGCGGCCTGCACGACCTCATCGCCTCGGCCTCGCTCGTAGTCACCAGTGACCCGGGCCTGACGACGGCGTTCACCACCAACGCACTGGGCACGCTCACCACGCTGACCGAGGAGGAGGACGTGACGGCCGCCCTCCGTGGCGTCCTGTTCGAGGTGAGCCGGTACATCCACACCCACGTGGACTCCACGGTCCCCGTCACCGAGGGTGAGATCCCCGAGGCACACCAGGAGATCCTCAAGCGGGACCCGCGTTCGATGGTCGTCACCACGGCCGCGCGCGAGTGGTTCAAGCTCACGTGCTCCCAGAACGACGAGGGCGCGGCCAACGTGCTCAAGGCCATCCACAAGGAGCTTCCGCTCCCGATGATCCCCCAGGCCTACCTGTACGTGGCCACGGTCGCCGTGTGCAGCCTGAGCGTGTCCGTGCACATGCAGTACCTCGGCGGTGAGGAGGAGGGCGACGAGGGCGCCAACAGCCCCGCCCAGTAGTCCCCGCAACTCCACCAGGCCCCGGCCTGCCACGCCGTTACGGTGTGCGCAGAACGGGGCCTAGTGGCGTTTGCACCACCTAGTGGAGCGGAGCCCGGTCAGGACGCCTAGCGACCGGCCAGCATGTCCCCGACGACCGACCTACACGAGAGGAACCCACGGTGGACTTCGAGACCATCCTGGCCCGTCTCGCGGAGGCTACGGACGCGGAGCTGGGAGAGGCATTGGCCGCCATCGGCGCCAACGCCCAGGAACTGCGTTCGACCGCCGCGACGACTGAGAACGTCGAGCGCCTGGAGGCACTGGCCGCCGCGCGTTCGCAGATCCAGGCCGAGCAGACGCGCCGCACCGAGCTGGCCGACCGCCAGGCCGCTGCCCTCGCGAACTTCGCCGAGGAGACCCCGGAAGAGGAGGAGACCCCGGAAGAGGTCCCCGCCGAGACCGAGGGCGACGAGGAGGAGGACGGCGAGGAGGAGGCGCCCGAGGGTGAAGAGGCTCCCAAGGAGGACGCCGTCACCGCCGGTGCCAAGCCCCGCAAGCGCGTCGGTTCCATGTCGGCCAAGCGCGCGGGTAACAAGCCCCCGGCCAGGAAGGCGGGACGCGTCGTCACGACCGCGCGAGTCCAGGGCAACATCCCCGGGTTCGAGGCTGGTCAGCAGATCGACCGCGTCCAGCTGGCAACGGCGATGTCCGAGCGGTTCAACACGCTGAACCGGACCTCTGCTGACGGCCGCTACCACGTGGCCCGCATCCAGTCCGAGTTCCCGGCGGAGCGCATGCTCACGAAGGACTCGTGGGCGGTCAACACGGAGCGCATCGAGGCGGCGACCGGCCAGGAGGCCCTCGTGGCCGCCGGTGGTCTCTGCGCCCCCCTGGAGACCGATTACGCCATCGCGAACGTGGGCGTCACCGCGCGCCCGATTCGCGACGCGCTGACCCGGTTCGGTGTGGAGCGCGGCGGCATCCAGTGGCGTGCGCCGTTCGACGCGCTCTCCATGTCCTCGGGCCTGGGCGTCTGGACGCTGGACGACGACGAGGCCGTGGGCGTCGTGGAGGACCCGGACGTTCCGGACCCCACCAAGTCCTGTTTCGTCGTGGAGTGCCCCGGCCTGTCCGAGGCCACGATCTACTCCACGTACCTCTGCCTGGAGTTCCCGAACATCACCACCCGGTTCGACCGGGAGTGGACCGACGCGACCAACCGCGCGGCGGACGTGGCTCACGCCCGGTTCGCGGAGAACCAGCTCCTCCAGCGCCTGCTGGCGGGCTCCAAGCACCTCACGGCGGCCAAGGCTGTTTCGGCCGTCCGGGACGTGCTGGTGAACCTGGACAAGACCATTGCGTACTACCGGTCCAAGCACCGCCTGGACAGCATGGTCCCGCTCCGGATGATCCTGCCTGCCTGGGTCAAGGAGCTGTTCCGCGCGGACCTCACGCGTGGTTTCGCCGGTGACCTGGAGGCGCTGGCCGTCGCGGACGCGACCATCCAGGGCTGGTTCCGGGCGCGCGGCGTCAACATCACCTTCCACCTGGACGGCCTCGCGGCCGACGCCACGGTGACGCCGAACGTTCCGGCTCAGGTGTACGCGAACGTCACCGCGAACTCGGCGATCCCCGGTTTCATCGACCGGATCGACGCCGTCCTGTTCGTGGAGGGCGAGTGGCTGTACCTGGACGGCGGCATCCTGGACCTCGGTCTGGTCCGGGACTCCACGCTGAACGCCAAGAACCGTTACCGGACGTTCATGGAGACGTTCGAGGGTGTGGCGTTCAAGGGCGTGGAGACGCTGCGCCTGAACATGGAGGTCCAGCCGACCGGCTCCACGGCGGGCACGATCTCCACGGCCTTCACGGACTGACCCGGCTCGGAGGACGGAGCCCGCCAGCGCGGGCTCCGCTCCCCCCATGACCCTGAGGAGGGGTTAGGACATGGTGATGATCTTCACCGAGGTCCAGCCGGTACAGGCCGCCGCGCCCACGTCTGGACTGCTCGTGTCGGCCATCCGGCCGCGCGGTGAGTCCGATCAGGACTGGGTGAACGGGTTCGCGTGGCGGACCGAGCGCTGTCCCACGTGGCAGGGGTACGACCCTTGCGACACGCTGAACAGCGCCCCGGCCGCCGATGGCAACGGCCTGGAGTACTACCGGCCGATGGCGTACCGCGTGCGGGACGAATGCACCACGCTCAGTGGTGAGTTCGACACCTCGCGCGTGGAGCGCATGGCCGATGCCGTGGCATCTCACGTGATCGCCGAGGAACTCTGGGAGGGCACGCTCACCCAGGCGAACACGTACGACACGCGAGACGAGACCGGCAGGACCAACAACTATCTGGCGCGCGCCACGGCTACCACCGTGGGCACCGGGCCTTACCCCGTCCTGGAGGCCCTCGGGCTCTTGGAGGAGGCGGCACGGCGCGATGCAGGCGGTCAGCAGGTGGTCATCCACATGCCGATCCGTCTCGTCCCCGACGCGGACGCCGGACTGATCCGGAACGGGAACCTGCTCTACACCAAGACGGGCGCGCTCGTGATCGCTGACTCCGGCTACACGGGCACCGGCCCGGCCGGGCAGGCAGTCACGGACGAGACCGCGTGGATGTACGCGACCGGTCCCGTTCAGGTGCGCACGGCCTCTGTGGATATCGGCATCGAGCCCGTGTCCACTTTGGACCGCTCGATCAACCGGCGCACCGTGTGGGCCAACCGGGTGTTCGCAGCAACGTTCGACCCCTGCACGCACTTCGCAATCCAGGCCGCCCTCCCGGGCGCGGTCTCGGCCTGACCGGGAGGACAGGAAGATGGCATACGACGGTTCCGGCACCCTGTTCGCCCTGGGCACCCGGATCACCAAGTTGGGCGCCAACGGTGCTCCGCTTGTGGGCGCCAACAACGCCTACGTGACGGACGCCCTGGTCAAGGTGGACCTTGGCCTGGAGTACGACGACGGCGAGGAGATCACCCAGAAGAACGGCGCCGGTGTGATCTGTGTGGCCTACCAGGCCCCCAGCTCGCTCAAGCGCGGCACGATCTCCGGGTTCCAGTTCTGCACCCCGGACCCCAACGTCCTTCAGTTCCTGATCGGCGGCACGGTCCTCAACGACTCGGCCACCCCGACTCCGAACCAGATCGGTTACGCCGCCCCCGAGGTGGGCACCGACCCGGTTCCCAACGGTGTGTCCCTGGAGTTCTGGACTCGGGCGGTCACGGGTGGCTCGTTCGCGGGCACGAACCCGTACTTCCACTGGCTGGTTCCGAGGGCGTTCATCCGGCCGTCCGGCGCGTTCGCGCTGTCCGGCGAGGACCCCACGGTTCCCGAGTTCGAGGGGTTCTCCACGGAGAACGCGAACTGGGGTGACGGCCCGATCGGTGACTGGGACTACGCCGCCCCGTTCGGTGAGCGCGTCTGGCAGTTCGTCCGTGAGGCGGCAGTCCCGGATCTCGCTCCGGCGTTCCTCGCGGTTGTTGCCGACGCCTGATCGTCGGCCCTCAAGATCACCCTTGGGTGGGTGAAGACGGGACGGGGTGTGACTCCAGCGCACCCCGTTCCCCCACAATCCAGTTAGGACAGACACATGGCGTTCAGCAACGCATCCAAGAACGTGGCCCTGGACGCCATCGGCGCGGCGGCCACATGGCTCTCCGTGCACAGTGCGGACCCGGGCACGACCGGCGCGAACGAGGTTGCCTCTTCCACGCGCGCACAGACCACGTGGAGCCCCGCGTCCGGTGGCTCCAAGACCGGCACCGTGGCGGCCATCGGCGTCCCTGCCGGTGCGACCATCACCCACTGGGGCCTGTGGACCGGCTCCTCCGGCGGCACGTTCCACACCGGCAACACGCTCCCCGCATCCGAGTCGTACGGTTCCGCTGGCGTCTACAACGCCACGCCGACGCTCACCGCCTGATCAGGAGAGGGGGCCACCCGTGACCGACTACGACCTGTACGGGGCCACCGCTGGCCCTGCTACCTCCATCTCAGAGCCCGGCTCCCAGTACACGCTGGGAGTCGAGTGGTACGCGACCTCCACGGCGTGGCTCAAGGGCTACCGCGTGTGGAGGCCCTCGGACGGCGGCTCCCCCCAGCTGAACGGCCCGCTTGTCGCCCGCACCTGGACGGCAGGCGGTTCCGCTGTTGCGGGCACGGACGCCGCTTTCACCCTGTCCGGCTCCGGGTGGCAGACGGTCCTCCTCGGTACGCCGGTCGCCCTGCTCCTCGGCTCCGGCAACTCGTACCGCTCCGGCGTGCACTTCCCGGGCGGCCGGTACTCGGCCACCAACGGGTATTTCGGCATCGGCGGGCCGGGTGAGGGCGGCATCATCAACGGCCCCCTCCGCGCCCCCGACGCCGGGAACTCCATCAGCCTGATTCAGAACCTGTTCACGGTCGGTGCGTCGATCACGTTCCCCGCCAGTGGCTCCTCGGCGAACTACTGGATTCAGCCGATCATCACGGACGTGGACCCCGGCGGCGAGTCGCACTCCGGCGCCGTGTCCTCCTCGCTCGTGCTGGGAGGCAACCTCACCGGCGGCAAGGCCGCCAGCGGTTCCCCGTCCTCCTCGGTGCTGGCACTGGCGGCCAACGCCGCCGGGCAGAAGCGCGCGGCCGGTGCCGCCTCCGCCGCCCTCGGGCTCACCGCCACGGTGGGCTCCACGTCCAAGGTGGGCGCTGGCGTCGTCACGTCCAGCCTCGGCCTGTCCTCCTCCGTGACCGGCTCCGCCGACGCGGACGGCACGGCCGCGCGCTCCCGGGTGCTGTGCTCCGCCTGGGCTCTCCCGAACGACGTGCCGGAGCCCGACCGCTCCAAGCAGTCCGACGAGGAGTGGGCGCGAGACCTCCTGGAGGCGTCCGAGATTCTGTACTACCTGTCCGGCCGCCGCTGGATTGGCGTTGGGTGCACGGAGACCGCCGTCCTCCGGAGCATGGACGGCAACGGCACGTGGCCGTATCACCCCACGTGGGGCTCATGTCCCTGCTGGAGCTACGGGACGTGGCACGGCCAGTACTTCTACCCCCCAGGCGTCAACGTCCACGTGACGCACGCTCAGGGGCCGGTAGCGGTGCAGCTGCCCATGTCGCCCATCGGCGTGGTGACCGAGGTCCGGGAGGATGGCGTCCTCCTCGATCCGTCCAAGTACCGGTTCTCGCGGTCCGGATGGCTCACGCGCCTGGACGGCCGCTCGTGGAACACGTGCATGGACACGACCGAGATCACGTACTCGTACGGGGAGCCCCCGCCCGAGGCAGGCGTGAGGGCGGCCGTAGACCTCGCCGTGGAGCGCCTCGCGTACCGGCTGGGCGAGGAGTGCGCTTGGCCCAAGATGGTCACGAGCTTCACGCGTCAGGGCCTGTCCGGCGAGATCCCGAACCCGATGGACTTTATCTCGGACGGGCGTACCGCCATCGCCAGCGTGGACATGTGGCTGGCCGCCGTGAACCCCCAGGCCCGAGCCCAGCGGGGTAGGGTCTGGTCACCCGATTTGCCCTCTGCATCTGTGAGGTACCCGTGAACGAGACGATGTCCGGCACTGACCCGTGGTCCCCCGTGGACGAGTCCCGCACCACCGTGAACGAGGTGGAGCCGGACGCGCCGCTGGAGATCCGTGGCGGCGAGGTGACCGCCCACATCAACCTGGGTGGCGACGAGCCCACCGAGGAGGAGAAGACGGCCGCCGACGAGCAGGCCGCCGACGACCCCGACACCGAGCCCGCGCCCTCGGAGGACGACGAGACGGCCGCCGAGGTGGAGGAGGCGGAGCAGACGCTGGCCGAGAAGCTGGCCGCTCTGGACGCCGCCAAGACCAGCACCAAGAAGACCAAGAAGTGAGCGCGCCGTTCCTCGGCCTGGACGTGGCGGGCACTGGCGTCCGCATCCGGGACTGGGTGGTGGCCAAGTTCGAGGAGTCCGGTCAGCCGCTGCCCGAGCGCCGGTACTGCGCTCCCGGGGACCCCCGGACGATCGCCTGGGACTGCGAACAGTTCGTGGTGGCCCTCGGCGGCATCGGGTGGGGGCAGGCCCTGGACGAGTCCAGCTCCTCCGCGCGCACCGGCTCCCCCGCCTCGGCGATGGGCATGAGGCACGCCGTCTACACGCTCCAGGTAGTCCGGTGCACCCCCCAGGCGGACCCGGCCAAGCGCGAGAAGCTCCCCAGCGTGGAGGCCCTGGACGAGGCGGGCCGGGTGTTCATGCGGGACGCTGGCCTCCTCTCCCAGGCGATGGCCTCCTTTGCCAGCGACATGTACCAGCACATCGGCAAGGACGCGCTCGTTCAGTTCGGCGTGATCGAGCCCGTGGGGCCGAACGGGGGTTTCCACGCCGCCGAGGGGACGATCACCATCACGGTGGGGGCGCTGGCCTGATGGCGCGCATGGTGGTCCGTGTCTACGCCGGACCGATCACGATCCTCAAGCCCCAGCTCGTGGCGTTCATGACGGACCCCAACGACGGCGTGATCAAGGACTTGGTCCGCCGGGGAAACGTCGTGATGCTCGTGTCCAAGACGTTCGTCCGCGTCCGCACGGGCCGACTCCGCACGCTCATCCGCATGCAGGTTAACGCCAAGAAGATGCGCGTGGACGTGGTGGCAGGCAAGTCCGGCCTGACCAGGTACACGATGTTTGAGCACGACGGCACGAACCCGCACATCATCACGGCCAAGAAGATGCGGGGCCGTGGCAAGAAGCGCCGCAAGGGCATGTTGCGGTTCACTGTCGGTGGTCAGGTGGTGTTCCGCCGGTCCGTTCGACACCCCGGCACGACGGGGTCTCAGTTCCTCGTGCGCGCCCTGCCGTTCGCGGCCGGGTAGTTCCACCCCACCCAAGACCCCTGGAGATCCTGTGAAGACGTACGGCGGCAACGAAACCCAGCCGGAGCCGTTCCAGTTCGGCCTGGTCGTCTACCGCGACGACGAGAAGGAAACCCACGAGTTCACGGCCGCGCCGCGCGTCGGTGCTGGTGACGTGCTCCGCATGCTGCTGGCCGACGACGACAAGCCCGAACGCCAGCTGGAGGTCCTCGCCAAGACGCTGGCCAAGTCCATCACGGACAAGGACGGCGAGGTCAACTCCAAGTGGAAGCCCGAGGAGCTGAAGCGCCCCGACGCCGCGCCCCGGAACTCCTGGGAGTCGCAGCACGGGCAGGTTCGCGACGACGGCCCCGCCCACGAGCGCGCGTACCGGGGACCGGACGGCAACATCTACCCGTTCAGCGACACGGTCAGCCTGGACCGGTGGATGGACAAGAGCCGGTGGACCTCGCGCCGCCGGTGGCTCCACGTGCTCATGGAGGACGAGGACGTGTACGTGAAGCTGTCCACGCTCCTCGAAATCTCCAAGGACTTCATCGCAGCGAGCACGGGCCACCCTACGGCTGGGTGAAGGTGATCGTCACCCTCACCCAGGACCCCGTTCTCCACCCGTACCTGGCGGGCCAGCTGGCCCTCCGGGGCATCACAACGCGGGAACCCGCGAGTGTGTGGCTTCACGCCGTGTACGCCATCGTGGCATCGGCACCGATGGACGTGCTCAAGGCGATGGACGACAAGATGATCGGCTTGAGCGCACGGGCGGACCCCAACCGCGAGACGTGGGGGGCGACGCCCGAACACCAGAGGGCCAGTGCTGGCCTGGTGCGAGGCGCGAACGACATTCCGCCGCCGCCCAGAAGGACCAAGTAGGGAGGCGGCCGGGTGGCCCGGATCATCGCAGAGGCAGGCGTCCGCCTGGTCGCCGACTCCAAGGGGTTCGGTGCGTCCATCCGGTCGTCCATCCGTGCCGCCATGAAAGAGGCGTCACTGGAGGCCGAAAAGGTCCCAGTGTTCGAGAACGTCGAAAAGGAGGCGGAGCGCACGGCCTCGCGGTCGGGCTCCATCTTCTCGGGGCTGTTCTCCTCGCTCACCCGAGGTGCCGCCGGTCTCGGCTCGGTGCTCACGGGCGCTATCAAGTTCGCGCTCGTGGGTGCCGCCGCCGGGGCCGCCGGTGCTGGCCTGTCCTCGCTCCTGGGCGTCCTCATCCCCGTGATCGGCGCGATGGCCCAGGCCTCGGGCGTGGTCGCCTTGCTCCCCGCTGCCCTGCTGGGCGTGGTCGCCGTGACCACCACGCTCAAGCTGGGACTCCAGGGCGTTGGCGACGCGTTCAAGGCGCTGGCATCCGGCGACGTGACCAAGTTCAACGAGGCGCTGAAGGACCTCGCCCCGGCCGCCCAGGAGTTCGTCAAGGCCGCCGCCAAGGTCAAGCCCGAGTTCGACAAGATGCAGCTGGACGTTCAACAGGGCCTGTTCGCTGGCCTCGGCGAACAGGTGGGCAAGCTCGCCACGCTCTACCTGCCCCAGGCGCGGAGCCTGTTCGGCGGCCTCGCGACCACGATCAACGGCGCCGGTCGGTCGCTGTTCTCGTTCGCCCAGTCAAGCGAGACCGTGGGCGACGTGGCGGAGCTGGTGAACAACCTCAAGGTGGGGTTCCAGCAGCTACTGGCGCCGGTCACCCAGGTCGCCCGCGCGTTCCTGGATCTGTCCGTGGTGGGCTCCGGGTTCTTTCCTGGTCTCGCCGAGGGTATCGGGCAGGCCGCCCAGCGTTTCTCGGAATTCATCAGCACCGCCCGGGAAACCGGTCAGCTTCAGCAGTTCTTTAGCGCGTCGCTTTCGGCGGCCGGTCAGCTGGGCTCGATCTTCCGTGACCTCGGCGTAGCCCTGTTCAACGTGTTCTCCATCGGCAACCAGGTAGGCGGAGGATTCCTCGGGACCATTCAGCAGGTGGTGGCGCAGTTCCGCGCATTCACCGAATCGGTTGCCGGACAGGACGCGTTGCGCTCATTCTTTGAATCGAGCGCAACCGCAGTTCAGAACATTCTCCCGCTCCTCCTGGCGGTCGCCCAGGCGGTCGGCACGACCCTTGCGCCGATCCTCGCCAACCTCACGAGCGTCATCGGTCCGGCCCTGCTCCCGATCTTCCAGATGCTGGCCGACGCGCTCCAGTTCGCCGCGCCCGGAATCGCCGCCCTCGCCCAGGGTGTCGCCACCCTGCTGACCTCGCTCCAGCCGGTGATTCCCACCATCGGCCGTCTGGCGGGCGTGCTGGGTGAGAGCCTCGGGCAGGCCATTGGCACGATCGGCCCCGTCCTCGGCCAGCTGGCAAACACGCTGGGCAACACCCTGATGACGGTGCTCCCCCAGCTCCTGCCTCCACTCGGCCAGATCATCGCCGCCCTCGGTGGCGTGCTGACTGCCGTGGTGCCTCTCCTTGGCCCGATCTCCCAGCTCATCGGCGCCGCCCTCGGCCCGCTGGGCAAGGTCGTCCAGTCGCTCATTCCTCCCATCACCAAGGTGGTGGAGGCGCTCACGAGCGCGCTGGCCCCGGTCATCCCGGTGATCGGCGAGGCGCTCACCGAGCTGGGCGCGGCGATGGGGCCGGTAGCGGAGGCCCTCGGCCAGACCCTGGTCATGGCCATTCAGGCCATTGCGCCGTTGCTCGTGCCGCTCGTGCAGCTGGTCGCGGGGCTGGCCGGTGCACTGCTCCCGCTCCAGCCTGCGCTCCAGGCTTTGCTCCAGCCGACGATTGCCGTTGTTGGCGTGCTGGCGCAGCTTCTAGTTCCGGTGCTGAATCTGGTCACTGCGATTATCGTTCCGCTGATCGGACTTATTGCCGGTGGATTCGCTGGCGCTATCACCGGAATGTCTCAGACCGTTGTCGGCGCAATTGGCACGGTATCCGGAATCATTTCCGGATTCTTCTCGTTCATGTCTCAGGTCTGGTCCGAGGTAACTCGGATCGTGTCCGAGGCGGGTACCGCCATCTCCTCGTCGGTGAGCAGCACGTGGAACAGTGTCACGTCCGCCATCTCGAACGCGGTCAGCACGGTCTCGGCCACCGTGTCCGGCTGGATTTCGAGCCTGGTCAGTTCCGTCCGGAGCGGCTTCAACAACGCCGTCTCCGCCGTACAGGGCGCTTGGCGCTCGATCGTGGACGCCGTGGCCTCCGGCGTCGGCAACGTCCTGAACTACGTCCGTGGCCTGCCCGGCCAGATCGTCGGGGCGCTGGGCAACCTCGGCGGCACGCTGTTCGGTGTCGGCCAGGACATGATCGGCGGCTTGGTCAACGGCCTCCGCGCCGCTGGCGGTGCCGTCAAGAGCTTCCTCTTGAGCCTCATCGGGAACGCCGTCGACTCGGTCAAGGCGTTCCTGGGCATCAAGTCGCCCTCCAAGGTGTTCGCCAGCATCGGCCGGGACATGGGCCGGGGCATGATCGCAGGCATTGAGGCCATCACTCCTCAGGCCGTGGCCGCCGCCGACGCGATGGCCCGCACCGTAACCGCCTCCCTGTCGGACGTGGGCGGAGGCGTCACGAGCGGCATCACGGCCGCCGACTTGCGCGCCATCACCCCCGTGTCGGGGGGCGGAGGAGCCGGTGGCAGTGGGATGATGTTGCAGCTGTTCCAGACGAACAACATGCTCCCGGGAGCCGATGTCCGCCAGTTCGCGGACGTGGTCTCCCAGCGGGCAGCGCGCGAGATCGCGGCAGGCGGCAACGTCCTCACGGTCCAGCGTCAGCCCGTACAGGACGGCGTGAACGACCAGACGATTAACGGGGTGAGGGTGTGACCGTTCCTGTCCTGCTGGGCAACCCTCCGGCGCACCTTCCTGCGACCGGGGTCAACGTCCAGTACCGCCTGGGCTCCTCGTTCACGCCTTCCGATGGGGACGTGTGGTGGAACCGCACCGAGCCGGACGGCCTGATCTCCGTGTCCGCCGAGCCCGAGGGCTGGGAGGCGGTTGTCTACAACACCCCCCTGGACCAGGTGGGCGGCCGGGACGGGGCGCTCTCCGGGCCGGTCAGCCGTGGCCCCAAGACGCTGGAGATCCGCTCCGTGGTCGTGGCCCCCGATGGCCGATCCTTGCGCCAGCGCCTCGCCGCCATCAAGACTCTCCTCCGCAGTCCGGTCGTGTGGGAGCAGCACGATTGGTTGGCCGAGGAGCGCCTGGGAATGGTGTGCCGCGCCCAGGGCGAGTTCCGCCCCACGCCGCCGTTCGGCCACTCGCTGGGCGGCATCGCCTCACAGGTGAACTTTGACCTGGTGGCCCCGACGCCGGTCAAGTACTCGGTGGGCGACGCCAGCACCCTGGAGCTACAGCTCCCCATCGGCACCGTGTCCGGCCGGACGTACAACTACACGTACAACTGGAATTACGGCGGGGTGGTCATCCCTGGCGGCACCGGCGTTGCGCTGAACCGGGGCGATGAGGCCACGTGGCCCGTATTCCGGGTGGTCGGCCCGGTCACGAACGCGACCATCCAGAACGAGACCACCGGCCAGGAGTTCACGCTCGTGGGCACGGTGGCCGCCGGTCAGGAGGTCGTGATCAACTCCCGTTCCGGCACGGTCACCCCCTCCACGTACCGTCTCATCTCGCGGCCGTGGGCACTCGCTCCCGGCCCGAACTCGATCCGCTGGCGGGCCACGTCCGGCACGCCCAGCCCCGACGCGCGCCTGTTCATCAGCTGGCGCTCCACCTGGCAGTAGGAGGCCAGAACAGATGACGATCATCAACCCCTCCCGCTACCTCCAGGCGGGCACGTACACGGCGAACAACGACCGCCTCCACGGCGTGAGCGCGCTCTACACCCACCAGCAGACGGACGTGTCCGGCAACTTCCACGCCCGAGGTGGTGTCCTGTCCTGGGGCATCGGCGGAGGCGCGGCATTCGTCGTCAACTCCTCCCCGGCGTGGTCGGCCACGGTCGGCCCGTTCGCCTACCTGGTGGAGAACGACTTTGCCGCGAACGGCGGTGACTACATCGTCCTGAAGTCCGGGAACGACGTGGTCACCTTCAGCGCGTCCAGCCCCACGTTGAACCGCATCGACACGATCGGCGTGCAGGTCGTGGACGCGTTCTACTCGGGCGCCGTCTCCGAGGGCCGCCTGGTGGTCATCCAGGGCACGGCGACCAGCGGCACGGCCGTTGCGCCGACGCTGCCCCCGTCGTGTGAGCCGATCGCCGATTTCTCGATCGCCGCCGGTTCCACGGCCCCCGTGTTCCTGTCCGACCGCCGCGCGCGCTCCGGCGTGCAGGGCTCCATCATCCCGATCGGTGGTATCCAGTTCACGAACCCGGGCGCCTTCCCCGGGGAGGTGCACTACTACGAGCCGCTGGGCACGCTCCGCGTGTGGCGTGGTGGCTCCATCAACGCGTGGCGCGCGTTCGGTGGCGCACTGGCCCGCAACGGTGCCCAGCTGACCACCGTGGCCACCGTGGCCACCGGCGCAGAGGCGAACTTCGCCCAGGTGGCCCTGAGTGATCCTGGCGGCATCTGGGCCGCCCAGGGCACCATGCAGATGGAATATGGATGGTCCCCGAGCGACGCCCGCGTTGACCTGTCGGTGAGCATCGACGGAATCAACAACGGCCAGCTGTTCGGCACGGCCCTCCCGCTCGTGTCCAACCCGTCGTTCCCGGTCGCCCACTGCCAGCTGGCCTCTGCCCTGAGCAACGCCCTCACGGGTAGCCGGACCGTGTGGTTCAACGCTCTGCGCACGTTCGGTCAGGCCACGACCGTGAACGCCACCGCGTTCAACTTCAGGGCCTCGGCGGTCCAGATCCTGTTGAGGGCCACGTGACCACGGGCCTCACGCTGGCCGCGTTCGATGACGCGTCACTCACCCTGGTTGATCCAGTGTTCGTGCCGGAGACGCCGGTCCGGTATACGTACTGGCCGGTCATGTACCAGTTCGGGGACCCGACGATCATCACCCAGGCTCCGCTCCCCCTGAGCGGAGTCCAGTTCTCGCGCGTCATGCGCGGTGTCGGCGAGTTCCAGGCGACGCTCCAGCTGGCGGACCCCGAGGTCCGGGAGATGTACCCGTGGGACAAGATCGTTCCGCGCAAGACGGGGATCATCGCCATTCGGCAGGCGTATGACCGGTATATCCGCGAGTGGTCCTCCAGCATCGCGTGGCACGGCATCGTGTGGGCGGCACCTCGCGACCCCGAGACGGGGCGCATGTCGATCACGGCGCAGACGGTGGAGTCTCTGTGGGCGCGTCGCGTCATCTCGGGACCTCTCGCCGGTGGAGACCTCACGTGGGCGAACGTGGACCAGACCACGATGGCCGCCGACCTGCTCACGCCCTCGCGCTTCTCGTACGTGCCGCTGGGCTCCAGCCCGTGGCCCGGGTGGATCAACGTGGACGCCTCCACGCTCATGACCGGCGTACGCCGTGACTTCACCTACAAGCGCGACCAGCAGACGAACCTCCTGGAGGCACACCAGAAGCGCTCGCAGGTGGACAACGGGTACGAGTGGACGACCACCGAGCGCGTGCTGTCCGGCGGGCCGGACCCGCTGAACGCCAACGCCTACCGCTGCCAGTTCGTCCTCGGCTACCCGAGGCTGGGCCGGAGCCTGTCCAGCGGTGAGCCGGTGCCGCTGCTCAAGTACGACCGGTTCGGCTCCGGGAACGTCCTGTCCTACCAGTACGCGTACGACGGCTCCGAGGTTCCGAATGTCGTCTGGGGCCGTGGCGCCGGATACGACGATGCCGCCGTCCAGGCGCAGATCCGCAACAGCGCCGAGTGGACCGCCGGGTTCCTCCAGACCGAGGCCAAGTACTCGGACCCGGATGTCTCGGTGGGCTCCACGCTGGAGCAGTACGCCGCCGCATTCCTCGGCCAGAAGCTGGCCAGCGAACAGTTCGTATCGTCACTGACTCTGCGCGGTGACGTGGCCCCCGAGTTCGGCTCCTACATCATCGGTGACGATGTGCTGTTCGAGACGAATGACTGGACGTGGCCGGGCGTGGACGGCGGCAATTTCGTCACGCTGGCCGCCCGGATTTTCGGATGGCGCGTCACGCCACCCCAGGGCACCGGCGCCGAGAAGGTGGAGTTGTTCATCAGTGGAGGTGACGTGCAGTGAGCAGCCCGATTGACGGAGGGTACTTCGCCCCTACGCCGCCCTCGGACACCAACATCATCCAGGACACCAAGCGCATTGCGGACCAGATC
>Ga0079218_10000011_pt1 | contig 35196 bp, 55 predicted proteins | sample NCCompost_FD_77181 | JGI IMG/M metagenome (GOLD analysis project Ga0079218, IMG submission 77181) | Agricultural soil microbial communities from Utah to study Nitrogen management - NC Compost | ecosystem: Environmental > Terrestrial > Soil > Agricultural land | place: USA: Utah | collected... | reverse complement strand
CTGCTACGCCGGTCCGACGAAAACCTGGACGACGTGATCCAGCTGCACTTCATCTTCACCGTCTGGAACGCTCTCCAGGAGGGTCGCACCCTGGGTGGCCTGCGTAAGCCACCAGCCCCCATCATGCCGGACTCGCTGGCGACCCCGCTGGGTTGGAAGGCTCGTGAAGAACAGGATCAGATGTGAGTCTTCGGCGCTCCATTCGCCACGGAGGGCTTGTCATCACCGACAGCAAACAGTTGGCCCAACTGGTCCTCGATGAAATAAATCGGCAGGGGATTTCAAAAAGCAGGTTTGGCCGCATGTGCGGACAGTCGGCTACAACACTTGCCAACGTTTTCATCAGGTCAAGCTCAGGAACTTCCCTGAACGCAGCTCTGCAATGGGTGGACGCCCTGCACCTGAGGCTGACGTTGGACGACGAGGAGATGACAGATGTTGTTCAGGCCTGCCAGCTGATCGACGCCCATCGCGTCGCCCTCGGCGTCCACGTGCGGCAGTATGGTGAAGGCGAGGTGCGTTCGTGGCAGCGGATAAGGGGTTTGGCTCAGGGAAAAACCGAGGTTCATGGCAGCCGGATCCTGCTCGGTACCATAGTGACGGCAGCCGACTACCTTGGTCGCAAGGTTTACCTGCGGACCAAGCCGATAGTTTCCAAACGCGACACCCGCCTGGCGGCCATAGGAGTTAAACCCATCGTGGTCAGCAAGCTGAACAAAGCGCCCTAGACGAAAGGCCCCCCAGGCTCCAACTGGGGGGCCTTTCCTTATGCCTGCATCATGTCGCTGTGATCGATCATCTTGTCGGGGTCGGGGGTGCTGGCCCCGTCGGATGCCCGAGGCCGGGTGATGCGTTTGTCGGGTAGTCGCTCAACTGCTTGAAGCCGGGCGTCTTTGAGTGTCAAACCGGCTTTGATGAGGATGGCCGCGAGGGGGTAGATGACTCGCTTTTTGATCCACCACTGGTCATGGCCACTCATGGTGAGGATGAGCACTATGTCCCCACCGTCGACTTGTAGTTTGATCTCCTGAACCCATTTGTTGTGCTTGCGGACCAGGTCGGCAGCACCCCCCAACCCTGCCACAAGCTTCTCAGGCTCCCTGGGGCGTTCGATCCTGTACGTGTAGACCCTACTGACCATCCCGGGCTCCTACGGGGCTCTGGGAGGCTCGTTGGTAGAAGGCTGTGGCTGCCTGAGCCGCACCGACGGTGAGGATGAACAGGCCCACCCAGCGGGTCTCGACGAACTCGATCAGGATCGCCCCACCCGACAGGATGTGCGCAAACACCAGCAGCGACTGCCAGGTCAGCATCGGCTTACTCATGGGGGACGAAGATCCAGTCCATGGCCAGCACGTCGCTGACGCTGGGAGCCCAGGGCACGAATGAGCCGTCGGCCGTGCACAGCATCAGGTAAGGCCGGAAGACGCAGACAGTTCCCTCAGGCAGGCCGGTCGCCTGGGCGGTGTTGGCGTTGATGGCAATCCCGTCTGGGTAGCCTTTCTGGTAGACCACATACTGACCTGCGGCGTCCCAGCCCCGTCGGGTGATCTTGTTACCCACCAGGCGGGCCCGCACCAGAGCTTCACTGAAATCCACGATGACTCCTCTACTTGATCCACGCTGCGATGAAAGCCGCAGCTGCCACAGCCGCAGCGATGGAGAACCACATGCCGTTGAACTGTGTCTTCAAAGCCGCCCGCTCCTTGGCCTGCTCGGCTTTGTCGGCAGCCATGGTCTGCTCCACCAAAGTGACCCGGCGCATCAGAGCTTCCTGCTCAGCGGCGTAGACATCGCGGCGCACAAACGCGGTCATCTGGATGCGCCACTCTTCCCGAAAGTCGCACAAAGTTCGGTACATCTCTCGGTTCGTGGGCATGTCATCGTCGTATGCGGGCACGGGAGTCATCACAGTCATAACCAATGGTCGTAGTTTTCTCCGACTAAAGCAAAGTAAACGCCATGATTTCGAAGCTGGCGGTGGAAACATCAAAGTTCAGTATGCTGCCATACAGGTTGGTCGGAAATGGGCCCGCCATCACACCTGGGCAGTTGCCGGGGATGGTCAGGACAACAGGCCCGGGAACTTGGAAGTCCAGCGATTCGACAAGGATCGTCGACACTGTCTCATCACCTGCGGCAGCTGAGCGAATCCACAGCAGCGAAGCCCCGTCGTTGACCATGAAATGACCGTTGACGGGGTCACCGGATGCCGAAGTCGGGGCGCAGAACACCTGCACCCTTGACGTGCGTGTCACCGGCACTTCAACACGTGGCATAACCGGGTCTCATTTCGTCCTCAGGGCCGCGCGGGTCTGCGGGCCAACCCAGCCATCGACCTTCAGCTTGTGGCGACGCTGGAAAGCTTTCACAGCCGCCAGTGTGCCAGCTCCGAACCGGCCATCGACAGCAAGTGACGCCATGTGGCCATTCAGGTAAGCCTGAAGCTGACGAACCGACATGTTCCTGTCGCCCAGTTTCAGCGTCCTCCACGACGGCACCGTCTCAATCAGCTCCCACTTGGCGGCCGAATTCTCAGCCGCCCTGGTGTGCTGGATCGACTCATGAACGTGCCCGGCGTGGTCATTCGATCCGGTATAAACCTTGGGCTTGAACAGCTTGTCAATGTGCCAGATCCGCTTAGCGTGGATCACATACTTGGTCGAAGGATGCAGGAACATCGAAGCCAGAACGGTGGGGATGTGAACACCGTCCTTGTCGGTGTCGCGGGCCCTGACAACACCAGTCTTCGGATCCTTGTTGTGATCAGATGTGCGGGACTGGTGAGCCTTGTCGCCTATCCATCCGTCGGAGCTGCGGTCCCGTTTCGGCCAGCGCCGGTTCAGTGCCTTCTCCAGCCGGTCCAGGCTGGGAGCCTCGTAGGCTTCAGGCATCGTCGTCAGCCTCGTTGGCGTCAGGCGCATCGGAGCCCATCAGCTGCTCAGGGTCGTCGTCTTCAGCCCAGCGGGTGATCTCGTCAACTATGAGCTTGTCGGGATCGAAGCTGAAGCCCTTCACAGATTCGGTCATAACGGCATCATATCAACAAGGCTAGACAATTCACCTAGCCGTAGATATTAATCATGATTCCTGTGGTCAGCGAGTTGACCCGCACCTGATTAGCTGTGGCGGTAGCGGTCTGACCCTGCAACTTGATCACATGAGCGCCACCGGCCACAGTCGTCGACGCGTAGTTGCTCAGCGACCAGCGGCCAGCGGCAGCAGCCACCGGCATCTCGAAAACACTCTGCGTCTGAGACGACATGACCGCACCATCAAGGACTGGCCGAACCAGGACCGTCGACACAGTAGCTCCGATGACATCGAAGTCAGCCACATACCAGGCCTGGATCAGCGTCGACGGGGCCAAGGTCGTGAAAGCGATCGACGCACCCACGATGTCAGTCAGGACCAGCGGCAGGCTCAGTGGGGCTGTCGCGTCAGCAGACAGGGACCTGGGCAGGCTCGGGACCTGCGCGCCACCCGACATCGAATCCAGGATCAGCCACGATGTCGCATCCGAACCCGACTGTGGGGACTGACCTAGCAGGGCAACAGTGTCACCGACGGTGGGGAAGTAGGAGCCACCGATCCCGACATCGGTGAAAATGGCCCCCTGAACGTTCACAGTCAAGGGGAACACCGAGGCGATGACGCCTATCCGAACCGTGGCTGGCTGACCCACGGCTGAACGGATCCGATCCGGCAAACCCATCAGGCCACCCGCCACACCAGCAGCCGCGAGCCCGTCCGAACCGTTGTGTTGGTGGCGTCAGAGGTGTTCTGGGCGTACTGGGTTTGCAAAGTGGTCGCTGCACCACTCATGACGATGTGACCTTTGGTGGTGCACATGGTCCGGGTGCCCACAGCCGCACCTCCGACAGCTGTGGCGGTGCCTGAGACGGTTTGAACGGCGAACTGCGCGTCACCCACGGTTGCCACGGCTGTTGTCGACAGGCCTGTCATGCCCCAGGTGGCTGTGCTGCCACCCCAGGTGTAAGCCACTTTGAAGTCAGCGGTCTGCGACGAGTCGTAGAAGAACACGGCTTCCCACATGAACGTTCCGGTTGCTGGCAGCGACACCACCAGAACAGAATCGCTGACCAGGGTTGTTGAAGCGTTGATGGGTGTGGCGTCAGTGGTCCGGAATGCTTTCGCGAACAAGCCACGGGTGTAGTCGCTGATATACACCGAACCGGTGTAAGCGTCGCGGCGGTTCTCGGAAGCCAAGTCCGTGACATCGCCTTCAACCGGTGCGGTATGCCGAGCTGCCCTGTCGGCTTCGTCGGTGTATTTCAGCACCAGCCGGGTTTCGACATCAGCGATCATGTCAGTGAACGCGAGCGGATTGTCAGCCAGGTCAGTGAGGCTCGGCAGGGTGATCTGCTGGTCAGGTGTGTTAGTCGACATGGCTTTTCCTCACGCGTCACAAACGAATGCGACAGTAAATTTGCAGTACACGAACATTGGCCCACCTGTGCCTGTCCAAATCCACGTGGCCGAAGCGTCCAGGCTGCCAGCTGCGGTGTCCATCCGCCCGAGTCCGGAAACGTTGATGTTGAAACCGTCGGTGGTGGCGATGCTGCGGGCCAAGGTTCTGCCAGCAGCCACCCTCCCCAGGTTCGACGGACACTTGACCCGACCCGTCCATGACGTCAGCGTCGTGACAGCGTTCAAAGGCGAGAACTCGGCTGTCACCATGTAGATACCGTTTCGGGTTGCTGACACAGTGGTGTAAGGCGGGGCAGCTGCCACGGTCATGCCATGGTTGAACACGATCGTGTCGAAACCTATGGTGGCTTCCGCACCTGAGCCGACGGAGAAGCCTGTCGTCGCTGTGGCCAATGAGATAGCGGGGCGATGCAGAGCTGTATCGCGCAGAGTCGACACAGTTGTCAAAGCGTTGTCGACATCTTCGGCGAAGTTCTCGAAATCGACGCAGCTAATCTGCTCACCCTGGCATGGGTAGCGGATCCCGAAAGTCGGTGTAGCGCTTGGCATCAGGTCACCTCCACAATGTCACGCGGCCCGATGTAGGTGACGTAGGCGAAAGCGAATGCCAGCACGGCGACATCACTGGCGACGTTGGTGTGGAAGGAGGAAAAGGTCACGTTGACTCCGCTGATGCCATCGAGGACCACTTCGAACTTAACGTTCTGGGCAACCGTGAACGGGAACACGCTCGGGTCGTAGGTTTGATCGGTCACCGATGGGGAGTTGAAACCCGGTGGTGGGGCCGTTGGGTCGTCGACGGTGATGTTCAATCCCCGTGAACTCATCACCGTCACGGCCCCTACGGCATCCATGGTGGTGGTTCCGCCGATGACGTAAACCCCGCGAGGGTATGGCACTGTCACTGGGGATCCAGGCGCTGAGCCGATCTGAATCGAATTGACCCCTGGTGCGGATGCGAAAGCCAAGCTCATGAAATTGGTGTTGTTGAACAGTTCGATGTTGAACAGGTCGCTGATGGTCGGCGTGGCGAGGGGAATGGTTCGATCGGCGGTGGAGGTCACGATGATGGTGGGCTGGTCCATGAAGCTTTGCAGCGACGTCTGCTGAGCACCCAAAGCATCGTCGATTCCTTCGCCGAGGCATTGCATGTACAGGGCGAGGGCTGCGAAGTCTTCGTCCCCGATGCAGGACAGGCCGTGGGTTCCGACGGGTTCCATCAGCTCACATCCGAATGCCAGTAGACGGTCAAAGTCGCCAGCTGCAACGGATTGGTGCCCGACGTTCCATGGTCGATGACAGTGATGTCACGAGGAATCGGGGATGTGTCGTTGAACTGCCACAGCATGGAACCGCGAACCTCGTCGTCGTGATTGGTGAGGCCTCGGGTGTAAGCCGTTGCCACGGCGGGCAGCGTGCCACCGATGACAGGCATCGTGACGTTGCCGATGCGGATGTAGGCACCTTCGCGGGCGTTGTCCAAACCAAGTCCGTAGCGCAGGTGCACGTCGATGAGATAGTTACCGTTGCGCTTGGGAAGGATCCCGGGGAAAACGGTCAGGTCAACCATGTCGTCGGTGTCGGCCAGGACGGTGTCGAAAGGCACCTCGCCGCCACCCAGCGCCACAGCTACATCCGGCTCATAGTGGATCATGGCTAGCGGAACAGCTGTCGACGTCCGAGCCACCACGTCATCGCCTGCAAGCAGCTCAGCTTCGACCAGGTTCACCAGGTCGCACCACACCTGCGCCAAGTCGCAGGGCGGGTCGGAGCATTCCTGGTAGGGCAAGCCGAAATCGGATGTGCAGGCAACCACTACACCACCCCCTCCAGTGTGCCCAGGATCTGTGAACGTCCCGAAACCGTCATCAAGCCGGACACATCCAATGGTAGGTGAAATTCAGCGACAACCTGCACAATACCGGACCTATCGCGAACATCGAGGCTGACGACATCACCCAACTCCAGCGACGCGTCGGGGGTCATCGCCCACGACCATGAATCGACCAGGGCGCTCAACCTGCGCAGGTTGTCGAACGCCGCACCCTGAGCTGCGGCCTGAGTCGACGGGGTCTGCAACCGCATCAGCTGATGACGGCGGCCAAACGGTCCCAGGATGTACGTCGGTGAGGACGGGGTCGTGTCCTGGGCTGTGGCATACACGGGGGCATCACCGTTGAGCCGTTCCCCCGTGACCGTCAGCGAGTTGTACACCGACTCCCGGGCACGCGAGGCAGACGACACGATGACTGAGCCACCATCGCCGTCGGAGTAGGTGACAACAGGGTCCCCGGGCACAGTCCACTGATACCGGCGAAGCACAAAATGCCCATCGGCCAGTGGATACCAGAAAGCACCCACCGACTGGGCCAACTCATCCAAAGCCTGCGCCCGGTCCAGCTGCCACGTCAGCGGCTGAACCGGCTGGGTGAAAGAGTCGAAGGCACCAAACGTCGCATCAGGCTTGGCGTCGGAGATGAGCCGCCTGACTTCGGTGGGGACGGTGACACCGGTCTGTGAGTTCTCGGGCAGCAGAAACTTAACATCGCCGATGTCGTTGGCGAAGTCAGCGGCGAAGCAGCGAACCGCCCCGTCCGAACCCAGTTCCGTCTGCTGGATGCGTCCGATGAACACTGTCCAGGAGAAGCGGGAACTGTCAGCGAACTCGATTCCCCTTTCAGCTTCCAAAATGTTGCCGTAGGGTGCCAGCAAATCCGTTGGCAGGTAAGGGTAGAAAGACTCATCCAGGACGAGGTCGCAGGTTCTTGCCACCCGGGATGTCAGCGTTGCCGACACCGACCCCGACAGGTAGGTGATCCCCTCTTCCAGCAGGTTCTGGTCACCGTCGAGGATGCTGATGTTGAAGTAGGGCCGATGCGATGTCGTCAAAGCCGCCCGGTACGCGTCATCCAAACCACCTGGCAGCATCAGTCACCCACCAGCAGGTCAAACCAGGTCCGGGTGCCGTCATCAACGTCAGCCCAGTCGGTGAACTCGGTCCGCACATCAGCCCAGGTGCGGAACCCGGTTGTCGGATCGGGCTGACCGGCACGACCCCGGATCAGGTCATCCCAGTTCAGACCAGCGTCGACCATGTCCTGCCAAGTGGCGTAGACATCGCACAGGTCCATGACCCTTGAACCGCAGACACCCAAGGTGGGGCCAGCGGGACGGGCAACTTCGGTGTGGGGCAACGCAGCGACCCTGGCCTGGTACTTGTGGTCAGATTTGCCACGGTCGAAGTCAGTATCCCCGACATCCATGTAGCGGTCAGGTATCCCGTACTGCGGCGGGCCTTGGAACAGCAGCGGTGAACCTGGTTTGGTTATTAGCTTCAACGCGTCACGGTCAGCGAAGGTCCGGGTGACCAGGGTCAGTGTGGATGAAACACCTCGCCGGGTACGGCTCATCGCAATGGGGAACTCGGCGTTGGTGGGGTTGACGGAGATGCTGTTGGTGGCGTAGGCCTCAGATGCCATGGAGGCGAAGAAGACCCCGGAACCTGGCAGGCATTCGGGGCTGGCAACCTGGTCGAAGCACAGTGGCACCACCAGATCCCGGCATGGGCGAACCGGGTCTTTCAACCTGAACTTGCCATCCGAACCGATGGTCAAAGGTTCGGTTGACACTGTCACCGGCTCACATTCGTCGCAGGGTCCGGTGACGTAGAAGTTGTCGAACGCGAACACTGTCGGGGAGGTGCTGGTGACCTGGCGAGTCGCGAACGGGGCAACTTGCGTGCCGGTGGTCAGGCTCGTGTCGGTGACGGAAAGGTCCCAGGTTGCTGGCTCCGTGGAGCCCGCGTACCACAGTCGCATCCGCAGAGTGGAGCCCAGCACCTGCACCCTCAGCTGCACATCCGGACCGCCTGTGCTCAGCGCTGTTGAGCCGGTGAGGATGGTGGTTTCGACTCCGGCCACCATTTTGGCGAGCCAAGCCGTGACCTGCCCTGCGGGGCTGAAGGAAGCGCGGGCGCTGTAGTAGTTGCTGGCGTCGGTGAGCCGAACGGCCACACCCATCTGCACCCCGTTGGTCACGGGTGCTCCCGGGTTGGCCAAGGTGATGACAGCGTCAACGTTTCGCTCACCGACGTCGACGCGCTGACCTCGGTCTGACAGGGTGGCGGTGACGCTGATGGTGCCTCTGGATCCGTCGACGTTGTAGTCGGCGGCAACACCGTTGAGCAGACTGTAGGCCTGGCCTGATGTCGCCGATCCCCACCCGGCGACAACGGTTCTGGTGAACAGGTCGTAGAGCAGTGGTGCGGTGGGGATGCAGGGCGCGTCAGGGCTTTCGGCGGTGTAGAACACTTCACGGTCCAGCGGAACTTCGGTGTCCCAGAAGATCGCATGGCCGCAGGACACGTCCAAACACCAGCCGTCGAAGCAAATGTAGGGCCGCAGAGGTGTGCGTTCCCCGGTGACGGCGTCAACCCGGTAGATGGTCACACAGTCAACGGCTGGGGTGTCGGCCCAGTTTGTTTCGACGCGCACATAAGCCCGGATGGCGTCGGGGAAGGCGGCAATGGTGGGCATCAGATTCCCCGCGTTCCGTAGGCCAGGTCACGTGCTGAAGTCGTCATCATTTCGCTGACCCGAGCGTCGATGTAGGCGTTGAGTTGACTGTTGCCGACGAACACGTTCACGACAGGGCTGAACATGTTGGACAGACCCGACTGGTTGAGCAGCTGCATGGCCCGCGCGGGGTCGTTGTTCGGGATGATGGTTTCCGATGAGCCACCTTCACCGACGCGGACGATTTGACCGCCCGGGGTGGCGGGGACGATGCCTCCGTCAGCGAACTCTGGAACGCCGCCGCCCCAGGCGCGCCCCACCCGCAGGATTTCCGCTGCCCTTGCTGCTGCTGCGGCTGCTCGGATGGCGGCGGCCAGGCCCCGGAAAGCTCCGGCTGAGTTGTTGACCGAATTTGTCGCAGCGGGGTTGATGCCGGGGCTGATGGGTGGTGGGACGGAAAGGATTTCGCGGGTCAGCGCATCAAACTTGGCCCCGGTGATCCCAGCTGCGATGGCTGCTGCCCGGAGCCGGGCGCTGTTGGTGGCGAAGGTGGCGTTGGCTGCTTCGGTGGATCCGGTCAGGTTGACAGTGTTGGCACGTTGGATGATCAGAGCCTGAGCGGCGGCGAGGATGGCTTTCTGGTTGTCCCTACCGGCTTGGGTGTCGAGGTTTAAGGCCCCACGGTGCTGTTTGAGTGTTTCAGTCATGTCGTCAAGGGACTGTTCGAAGTTGATGTTGCCCTGCCAGGCTTTGAACGAGTCGTTGATGTAATCCTCAATGGCCTTGTTGACATCGCGCAGGTTCTGCGCCTCGGATTCCAGGGCGGCTGCTGTTCCACGAGCCCCGGCGGCCAGCAAAGCTGTTGCCTGGGCGGCTTTCAGCTGGGTCTTCTCATGCTTTTCCAGGTCGGGCTGGATGAGACCGAACACGTCCAAGGCGATGGCGACTTGGCGGATCGCTCCGTACATGTCCAGGAAGCCCAAGACCACAGACCCGACGACGACGATGATGTCCCGGATGAGCAACAGCATGTCGTTCAAAGCTGCTTTGGCGTCGTCATCGGTGGCGATGATGGCCAGGAAGTTTCCCGCTTCCCGACCGATTTCGCGGAAGCCGTCGCCGAGGATGTCGGTGAACTCGTCGGCTTCGCCCAAAGCTATGGCAAGGCGGGGGGCGAACTGTTCGACGAAGCCCAGTAGTGCGTCGATGACGGGCAGGATGACTTTGGCTGCTTCGCCGAACACTGCTTGCCAGATGGGCCGCAAAGCCAGCAGCCGGTCTTCGAACATGATCAATGCGGCCATCATGGGCGCGAACAGGACTTGCCCGTCTTCGACGATGATGTCTCGCAGCTCATGCATGAACGCGACGAATTCGCCTTGGATCTCGGTGAACTGGGAGGCGACAACGATGCCGATCCCGGCCAGTCCGACAGTCAAAGCGGTGACGATGGCAGCGGCGACAGCTGCTCCGATAAGCGATCCGGCGATAGGTGCGATGGCTACCAGGGCAGCACCCAGGATGATCTTGACCTCGGCGGGCAGACCCGACAGACCATCGTCGAGGGTGTCTACGATGCCTTTGGCCAGGCGCGCGAAGATGCCCTCGTTGGCCCTGGGGTCCAAAGCCGCACTGAGGCCGTCGCCTATCTTTTTGCGCTTGCCTTTTATGCCGTCGCTGATCCCATCGCCGATTGCCCCACCGGCTCGGTTGCCTGAGGCTTTGACGGTCTTCTCATGCTCGCGAAGGATCTTGTCCAGCTCTTTGCCGATTTGGCGGGCAAAAGGGCGCGTGTCGGCATGGACCTCGATAAACGCTTTGCCCAATGCCATGGGTACATCATAGGGGGTTTGGGACGTCTTAGCCCATCATGTCCCTTTTACATCGCTGAGCGCATCGCAGCCATGAACGCACGCTCCTGCGCATCGAAGTCAACCTGCGACTCCCAGCCTTTCGGCGGGGTTTCGACGCTGGCAACCCAACTGGTGACTTTCTTCGGATCCATCTCCGCCATGATCCTGCTCCACACCTCGTCAAGCCACCCGGCGAAGCTCATGCCCCTGGCCGCGTTGACGTGGATGCGATCCCAGGCTTCGGTGATGGCGGCCAGGATGCGCATCGCCACCCACCAGGGCCGATCGGCTACGGCGGAGATGACATCCAAGCCGATCCGGTCAACCTGATCTTGTGTCCACAGCTCATCCCACAGGACATCTTCGACGAACTCCACCGCATCCGGACCAGCCAGGACGGGGAAGATGTCGTAGGAGGTCAAGCCCGGTGTGGACAAGACGCGGATCCAGTCCACAGCATCTAAGGTTTCTATGGTGAACGTGCGGCCCAGCAGATCAACTTCCAGGGGGCAGGGGATCAGATGCGCGATCAGGTCACTTGCGCCGGACACTGGCCTTGGTCGCCTTCACCGGCTTGGCCGCCGTCTTGTCCTTGGGCGTGATCGCATCGAACACAGCCCGCAGCAGGCCCAGATGATCCAGCTTGCCCTGCAAGAACAGCATGTCCACGGTGTCGCGGTCACCTTCGACGATCAAAGCTTCCAGCAGGATGCCCAGTCGGTCGATCTGTTTGCCCCAGAAGTCGCTGGTGGCGTCGTCGGTGCCACGCTGGATCGTGCGTCCCAACCGGTTCAGCGTCTCCAGCTGACCGCTGGTCGGCTGGTAGATCCCGATGGCCCGCCCGGCGACAATGCACGTTTTGATCTCACGTGCCTGCGAAGGTTCCGTCATGGCCCAACCTTACCGTTTAGTTCGGATATATGACGACTTTGAACCCTCGGCGCTCAGCAGCCAGTTTCAGGGCATCTGTCAGGTATGGCTGAGCTTTCGTCCCCGGGTGGTTCACTGACCGGAAAGTTTCCACCTGACCGGTTCGACGCCAGAAAAATCTTAGGTTCTTGGCCCGCTTCGCCGTAATCTTTCTTGCCGGTTGCCCACCGTGAACTGAGTTGGCGTAGATCAGGTCGGAGCCTGCTTCGCCCTGGACCCCGCCACGCCAGATCCGAGTGACTTCCCATTTGATTGAGTTCTTCAACGTGCCGGTGGAGTAGGAGCCGCCGGGTGCCAAACGTTTGGCATGGGCAGCTGTGACCCTTAGCGTTTCACGGACCAAAGGGATTGCTCTGGCGTTGGCGAAAGCGGGGACGGCACCTGGCTTGAACTCAAGACGGGCCATTACTCGCCCCTGGCTTGCGCGATCTCCTGCGCCACATCCTCACCCAGTTGCTCCAGCCTGCTGACCTTGCGACGGCCTCGCTTAGCCGGTGCTGCCTTGGGCACGATGGTGGGGACGACATACTCACCGACTTGGCGGTTCCAGACGCTTCCTGAGGTGATGATTCCGCCCTGACGCAGTGGCGGCAGTTCACGCATGAGACCCACCTGGGCGGCGTTGAGCACCACCTGAGGCACCTTGTCGAAGGTGTAGATCTTGCCGAAGCGGTAGGATCCCAGGTCGGTCAGAGCTTCAAATCGTCGCATCGTCGGGCTGCCTTTCCCTGTTTTGCTTGTCGTTTGGCCACACCATGATCTTGCCCCAGTATGCGCCACGCTGATCATCTTCGCGGCGGTAAACCTGACCACATGAGCATCGGACAACAGAGCCGATCCACAGTTCCTTCAACGTGTTCAGTTCCATGTAACACCCATGGGGGAAGGGAACCTCATAAAGGATCTCAGCCATCAGCAAACAACCGTCGTCGGTTGGAACTTGACCCAATGCAAACCGTCGCGCTGATCATCGGCTCGGCGAAACATCTGACCGCATGAGCATTGCACCTGCGAACCAACCCACAGGTTCGCCAGCTCCACCTGCTGAGCCAATTCCACGTGACATGGGTGGGGACGAAGGACCTCTTTGATGATCTTAGCCATCAGCGTTGCCCTCCCTGAAGTCATCAACCGGTGTGAATAGTCGGCTCATCCATTCCTCGCCATACGCCTTGACGCCACGGTCATACAGCCAACGCGGCACGATAGCTTTCCACTCGCTATTGCGCGCATACGCCTCGCGATACAGGGCGTCTGTAATGGGAAGCATCAGCACGGCTCACAATCGTTGATGATCTGCACCGTGACCTGCCAAGTGGATCCAGCACATCCGCCCGTTGTCGGCAAAGGCGACCAGGATCCAATGGCCACAGAACTCGGGTCGAACTGGCCAATCCAGCAGCACATGGCCCGGCGCATCGCCCGAGCATCGTTGAAGATGTCAGTGTTCAGCTCCGTCCACTGCTCACAGGTGGGGATGGTGGTGGCTGAACCTGTTGGGGCGCAACGCAGAACACCCATCTCCAAGGTCAGTCCCCAGGCGAAAGGCCCGCAGGCGTTGACAACCGAAGCGGTGTCAGGGTTGGGGAAGTCCTCATTGGTGGAGAACATGGTGACTGGTCGGACCCAGGCCAAACCGGAGCAGCACAGGTCGTCGTAGACACTGGCATCAGAGGAGACGATCTCTCCTGTGCGGAAACAGGTCTCATCCGGGACTTTATCTGTGTCCATCTCCAGCGGAAGCGCGACGCGAAGACACTCTAGAAGCGCCTCAGCGACGGGGAGGATGAGAAGATCCGTCATGGGATGGTCACCTGCCGAACTGCTGGGAGGTCGGGAGAATAGACGCGCAGGCGATGTTTGAGCCCATACGGGTTGAGCGAAGCGATGATCTGATCCACCTCGGTGATACCAGTCAAGCCTCTATCGAGCAATGTATCTATATCGATGAAGGTGAGCTGTACGCCCTGGCGAGCTACGGTGCTCAAGCGCTGAGGCAGCCGACATGGTGAACCACAGCAGGCCTTCGCGAATTCGCAACTCAAAATTCCCGTGGCCGAAGCCAGGGCGGCCGGAACAGCCTGACCCCGCTGATACACAACACTGAGCGTGTTGTCACCCGAATCGACGTTGAGATCTTGACAGTCGGGCCAGCATTCGCCGTCTGTCCTCACCAACCACTTGTTGTTGTCAACTCGCCAGGATGCGGCTGGGACGACAAGCCCATTCTGGGTGACGGTGGTGACTGAGTTGACGGGGCCGGGTAGGTAAACCTGGCAGCGTGGCTCACAGGTGCAGCCCGTGGATCCACACCAGCAGTTACGCCAGGCACCGTTCCAGATGTAGGGGATCCACGTCCCGTAGGACCAGTAGGCACCCTGGTAGCTGTTGGCGCATGGTTGACCGCAGGGCCGCACCGTCATCTCACACAGGCCGAACCTACGGCCCGTGGCGCCCCACAGGACCAGGGAGGCGTAAGCGGCTGCTGAGGCTTGCAGCGGGGCCCCCAGGTCATCCCAGGTGGAGCAGCAGTCCGTGTCAATGGCCCAGGTGCATGGGCCGCCCGGGTCCCCGGTGTCAAGCGGGATGGTTTCAATTGCCACATTCGCCCCCTTCCGCACCAGTCTAGGCCCTAAGACGCAAAAGGGGCACACCCGGATGAGTGTGCCCCTTCGCTGTTACCCGTGGATCAGGTAGCGGTCACCAGCAGCTGAAGTCCGGTGAAGACCGCGTCGCTGGTCTGGACGTTGACGTCGACAGTGTCCGTGTCGACGATCGTCACCGAGTTCACGGTGATCGAAGACAGGTTCGTCGCGCCGAACAGGTCAACGTTCGCGGTGAACGAGGTGTTCGGCATCGCTGGGCTGATGTCCACCGAAATGGTCACCGGAACCCCAGCGACCAGAGGCGGAACAGTGGCGATACCGGCTGCCTTCACCGCACCGCTCGGCAGCTGAAGTGACTGCTCCTCGGTCAGGAACTCGATGTAGGCGTCTTCGTAGTCATCGGCGTCGAGAACAGCCTGGACCACGCCGTCCCAGAAGACGACACGGTCATCGGCGTTCGCTGTGAAAGACTCCCCGCCCGAGGTGAACGCCAGAATCTGTCCAGCCTCAGAGTTGATGGTGAAGTCGTCAATGGCCGCGTTCAGGTCAGCGGAGTTGCTGCCCGAATACACCATCGAGTTCTTGCGCTTGACTACGTTCTTGATGGTTGTCGCCATCGCTTCTCCTTACGGAACGTGAACCGTTGTAAGAGCCTGATCGGTTGGCACGGAGACGTCTTGGACAGTGATGGTGTAAACGCCATTGTTTGGATAGGTGTGTGCGATTGTTGCCGCTTCAGCCTGAGCCAGGCTTGAAGTGCCATCGCCCCAGAAGATGTTGACCGTGCCAGCTGCAACAACATTGGCATACACCAGGGAAGTTGCCAATGGATTGCCGCCAACATTTGTGGTAAAGCTGGTGACAGTCGGCTGAGCAGCCGATGATGGGCAGGTATTCACATTCTGCTCAACGGCAGCAGCATTGCCTGCGTTGGCGACGATATTCGTCCCCGCGACATAACCGGCCACCAGGTCAGTTCCGGCTCGCTTAAGGACAAGCGCACCCTTCCCGGCGAAAACAGCTTCCGGAATAACAATGGAAAGGACCGGAGTGGCCGAGCTGGTGAATACCTTCTTGCGGTCAGTGCCAGCCCAGCAAAGGACCCGCTGAAACACTTGCTTCAGCTGGGCGTAGGTATCGGTTGTGATGGTCAAACTGCCAGCCATGGTGGGCTCTCCTTACTACGCTACGGCCAGAGAAATCTGGTAGGCGGCAGATGAGAAGTCCATCGGCCAAAGACGAATCAGGTAGGTGCCCGGAGCGCCGTAGACGTGGCTGACTGTCGGGCCAGTGAGAACGGTTTCCGTTGGTGTCGCATCGCCCCAGTCGACGATGGCTGGCAGTGTGCCGGTCGGGATGGTGACCGTGGCAGTCAGGACACCTGTGTCAGCTGCGACCAAAGGCAGCGGCAGCTCAATGCAGCCACAAGCGGCCAGCGGTGGTGCCAGGGTGCTCCACAGCCACAGCTCATGGTCCGTTGAACCCACGGGGCTCAGCAGCGGAATGGGGTCACCCAATGTGGCTGCGGCCTGGGAGTGCTGAACCGTGTAAGGTCCCACACCCCAGGTGCCACCGGACTTGGTGCGGCCCTGAAGAACGAAGTCAGCTGCCCCGTTTTCCAGGGTCAGGTCACCGATGGTGCCTTCGACGAACCAGGGGAACAGCAGGTAGCCGAACCGTGGAGCCGGAGCGCCTTCGACACATGGGTTGCCGGTGGTCCTTGTCCACACCTCAACAGCTGCGTTGACGTTGGCTGAGGAGCCTTCGGAGTTGCGGAACCCGATGACATTCGGGGTTGCGGCGTTGTCGGTGGTGACGCTTTCCCCGGCGAGGATGTTGACCAGCTCCGGGTCGACGTTGCAGAACGTCATCGTCAAGTTGATCCACTTGAGGATCGGTGGATCTGTTTCCTTGACGCAGAAAATGCCGTCGCCGTTCTTCTTGAAGAAGTCTTCCCGGTCCTCATACTCCCGGGCGATCTCAACGGTGATGATGCCGTCGGAGACCACAGTGGAGCAGTCGCCCTCAATTGGCTCGCCGCACTCGTCGAGCAGTGTGGCCCGGATGCGGGGGACCTTAAACGGTGTGGCGCAAATAGTTGCCATCAGTCACCTTCAGCTTCTACGACGTTGACTTTGCGAGGACGACCGGGACGGCGTTTGAACTGGTCGGCGACAACCGGCTCGACTTCAGGTTTCAAAGCTTCCAAGTACAGCTCGTGCAGATACTCGGGGACGATGAAGGCGAAACCGTTATCGGTGTTGGTTTTGACGTCGCGCCGGTTGTTGGCCAAAGCAAGAAGTAGCTGAGCTGTTTCCTTGTCTTTGTCCTTGCCACGTGGCGGGTAGATAACAGCCATGTCACACCACATCCAAGGTTGGGTTGGAAGCGAAAGCGGCACATTCGAACGTCACGATGTATTCGCGCTCCCGGATGCCGTTGACCTGGTTGGTGGAACGGTTCAGGGCAGCCGACAGGGGCGAGTAGAAGACGTCGGACTCAGGCGAACGCCAGATCGACACCTGACCAGTGATGTAGAACCAGGTAGTGTTGGCGGCTGGGGCCACACCAGCCGGGCTGAGCCCGGCGTAGTTGCCGATGGACACGTAGGTGCCCAAAGGTGTGCGCCACACGCCAGCCGAGTCGCGGTACATCTGCATGGCCTGCATCAGGAAAGCTGAACCGGCGTAGGGGATGTGCAGCACCCCAGGCAGGCCGTAGCCCGCGTAGAACGCTGCCTCCAAAGCCGAGACGGCTTCGACCACATTCGTTGCGGCACCTAGGCTTGTGGCGGCTGGGGTGTTGTTGGCGAGGCTGGGTGCCTGGCCGCAGACACCTGTGGAAAACGTTTCCTCCACAGTCATCTGCTCGCCAGCGATGGCCCGCTCACGCAACTTGTCCCGCAGGCCTTCGTCCGTCATCCCCACCGAGCCGCATAGCAGCGAGGTCAGGACAACGAACGGGTCACCGGAGATGACGTCGTATGGTTCGCCGGGCGCTTTCGCACCCAGGTCCGCCAGGCAGTTGGTCTCAAAGCAGACCGGCTGGTCGCAAACAGCTGTCTCATATTCCACACCGCCTTGGCGGGCATGGATGGGGAGCTGATCCGACAGGGTGCCCATCGCCTGGGCGACGGTGAAAAGGCCATACTGCGGGGTGATGCTGCCAGGTCGGCGCACCAGTTCTCGCATGTTTGCCAGGACTGCCATCCGATTCTCCTTTCGTGGCCTCGTGGCTTAAGGGGGCCCGGTTTCCCAGGCCCCCCACTTAGGAGTTAGACAGTGATGTCGGTGCAGACGACGGTCTGGAGAGCCGAAGTAGCACCAGATGGGCAGATGTCGATGGTGTAGACACGGCTCAGTGGGCACATGCGCATCACGGCCCAGCCGTCTTCCATGAACAGCTGAGTCACCAGGTTCTGCGGCAGGTTCACCGAGTCATAGATAGACTCAAGACGAATAACGTCCTGACGTGCCAGAACCCACGTTCCAGCAGGGTAGGCCAGGAACTGAAGCTGCTTCGGCGTGACCAGAGCTGGCAGAGTCGAGATCGGAGTATCCGCACCAGGTCCGGTGACCACACCTGAGAAAGCGTCCTGCCAGTCGTAGACCCACTGGACCCGAGCGTTGCGCATGGTGAACCAGGCGGTGATGTCAGCGTCGGTCAGACCCACGCCGTCGAAACCGGTGCGGCGGCTGAAGTCCTGACGGAACAGGGCCTTGAGCCAGTACGGCAGAACGATTTCGACGGTTGAGTTCTGTGCCATGCGCAGCCGGTACTGGATGTCGACGATGGCCATCTCAACGATGCCGAGCACGTTGGAGATGAGGCTGTTGTCAGACGACCATGGGCTGACCGTTGACGGGGCGACAGCTGTTGACCCGGCAACGATGTCGGCGATGATCTCGCGGTTGACGAAGTGGGCGTAGGCCGCCAGCGCACCCTGGACGAAGGTGCTGACGAACTCCGGGTATGCCCGGTTCTGCAAGATGGCACCGGTCAGGCACAGAACGGTCACCTTGAGACGATCGTCCACAAACGGGGGACATGGGATTTCGACACAAGTTTTTGTGGTATCGGCGATGACCTCGGCTTCGGTCAGCTCGTTAAAGCCGGTGCCGGTGCCGAAGATCGAATCGAACTCGATGCCCTGGTTGTGCCGGATTCCACCACGACGGGCCAGAACCTCAGGCCCCTGCCACATGCCGTCCGTGGCAATCTGGAGGCAGGTGGTGTACAGGGTCTCCGAAGGTGAGCACCAGCCGTTGGCCGCGACAAGTGAGCCGCCTTCCAGCCGGGTCTCGTCAGCCGCACGCAGGAGAACCTGGTGCATCGACTCTTCGCCCATCTCCTCGGTGAGGACGAACTCGGGTGAGAAGTTGCGGCGAAGCTCAGCGATCGGGTGCTGAAGAACGTTGGTGGACGCACCGGACTTCGGGTATGTCCGGACCCGTGAGCTGAACGCGTCGGCGAAGTCTCGCCAGCTGGTGAACTCGCGGCCGTCGGACACACCTGGCAGGTTGTTGGCGGCGACGAGGCTGTGGTTCGGTCCCAGCCAGCTTTCCTCGGTGAGGACCAGCTCGGCCTGCGGGGCGACTTCGGCGACCTGGGCCATGGTGACCCGGGCTGGGGCACTGGCCGGTGCTGCTGGCGGGACGATGTCGTCCACGGAGGCGACGATGACCTCAGGTTCCATCACGGGAGCTGGCTCAGCTGGTGTGACCGGCTCAGCTGGCGGGGTTGGGCTCAGGTCGTCGAGGTTCAGCGTGGCGAAGGTGGTCGCGCGCTCACGCCGTCCGTTGATCTCGTCACGGGTTGAGGTGGCGAAGGCGTGAAGTTCGGTGACCCGCTCCAGCGTTTCGGCGTCAACGGTCTCAGGGTCGCTGACGGTGGCTCGCAGGGTGCGAAGCTCGTCGGTGGCGACTCGTAGCAGGTCTTCAAGTCCGGCGACTGAGAAAACGGTCAGGTCGGCGGGGATCTGGAATGGCATCGCAGATTCCTTAAGCAGGATGGTGGGCGGTGGACAAGTGCTCGACTTGTTCGGTGTGCTCACGAGGCCCGCAGCCATCCGTGCTTATGTCATGCTAGGTGGCTTTACTTCCTTTGGCAACTTTTGTCCGTTTTAGCACCCCCCGATTTGCCCTGTTGCCAAGATGTGTGGCATGGGGTAGCGTCCCCGATATGCCTAAGCGAACCCCGGCCCCGGAACCCGAATGGTGGGTCATCGACAAACACAAACTGGTCGAAGCGCTCGACGACGTCAGGGACATGGGCCACGACGCGGTCAAGGTGCTGCAACGACTTCTCGCCGAGTCCTACTCCACCAGCTTCACGCCGGAGAAGTAGATGAGCGCGACAGTTGAAGTGGAACTGTCCTGTGATGGTCCCAACCATCCGAAGATGCCCATGTTCGGGTGCATGTCGAAGACCGGTCCCCTTCTTGCCGACAGCGCCAAAGAAGCCCGCCGCGAAGCCCGGTTGTCCGGCTGGATCCAATCACGGCGCAACGGCAAACTGGTCGACATCTGCAAGCCATGCCAGGAGATCAAAGTTGGAACGTGAACGTGACATCCACGATGCCATCGACCAGTGGCATGACGATGAGGGCCTGAGCAATGATCTGGAACTCCACGAGTTCCTGGGTCTGACCTGGGTGGAGTACAAGGCCTGGGCTGAAGGGCGGGGACTCGCGTTGGACTGCGGTCTCTATGACCCGGATCGAGGTGCGCAATGACGGATGACTGGCACAAAGGGGGCCCAAATCCGGCGATCCCGATGGCATTTACGGCCCTGGCAATCGCGTTGGGCTGCCCACCGGACCGGGTCGATGAGGCCCTAGATGTGATCGGGGACGAGATCCCAGGTCTCAGGCCCAGCGATCATGTGGCAGTAGTTCGCCGAGCCATCGCTGGCCTGGAACCGAGCTGAGGTGAGTGCACTGGCCTGGCTGTTCGAGCTGATCTGGCGTCTGCCGTATTACAAGATCAGCTTGGACCATGTCCTGTGGCTGGTCCTAGCCGCAGCGTTGTGGCTGCACCTGAACTGGGCATGGGACTGAGATGAAGCGGCCGAAGCCAAAGAGGGGCCGAGATCGCTGTCGTCCCCTGATCCAGCTGACCAAACCGACAATTGGGTTAACGGTTGGAATGAGAGCTGGGATCCTGCGGTCATCGAGATCGTCCATAAATCGGGGCTGCTCACCATCCGAACCGTTTACGGATATGAGCGCACAGTCCCGCTGAACACGTTATTCGTCTGAAGGGAAAGGATTCATAGTGGAGTCAACAACACCGCCGGTCGACTGGCAGGCCCGAGCCCTGGAAGCTGAGACCAGGGCGAAGACGTTCGAGAGCAAGTATCGGGGTCTGCGCCGGACAGTTGCCGAGGTAGCTACCCGAGAGGCCCGCCAGCGTGGCTGGTGCGGCGAAATCCAGGATGTCCTGAGCGACATCGATCCGCTGCTTCGAATTGTCGAGCCTGTCCGGCACGACTACGAGGCGGTAGTCACTGTGAGGATCGCGCTGCCCAACCAAACCGAAGTGCCCAGCAAGGTGAGCGTCAGGAGGCTCGCGGCGGACTACTACAATGACTGGCGCAGGCTCCCCGACGGCACCACCATCGTCCGGGGTGGCATGACATTCAGCGCGACAGCTGAAGTCATCCAGGCCCCGGCCGACGAGAAGGCGGCTGTTTACAACCCGGAGCTGGATGCTGACGATCTGGCGGCCCTGGGTGCGCAGGCTGTGCCGATGCCCCAGGTCGACGTCACCGACGATGACGATGACGATGACTTCTAGGTAACAGAAAACCCCAGGTCCGGAGGGAGTCACTGCCCCAGACCTGGGGTTTTCCATCTTGGGGAAAGGAGATGACCCGCGAAGGCCGTCCTAGGTGAGCTTACCTCACTTGGCCTTGGGTGCGTAGCTTCCGCCCTTGATCCTGACCAGCGCCCTTGCCTCCTGCTCCGAGGCGACAATCTTCGTGGTCCCGTCGGCCAGGGTGACGCTGAACTGGGTCTTGGCTTTGTTGCAGTTGCACATGGTGACTCCTCTCAGGCTGCGCAGCCGCAGCTGTCATCGGAAGGTAGCAGATCTTGAAAGGCCTCAGAAACGATGCGGGCTCGGTCCGCCCGGTCGGCAAGATCCAGGAAGACATCGACGTCGTTGAAGATGCTCACGTGATCGGTGTGCTCATGCACGGACTGTCCCTCGGTCACCATGAGAGCAGCAGTGAGCGATTCGTCGCCTACTATCGGGAATCCTGGGTCGTTAACTGCCAGTGCGGCCACCAACTCCAAGTTGCCGTTCACCCTGCGCCAGTCACCCGACAAGGGGCTGCGACGCAGCTGAGCAGCCCTGGCCTCATCCGCCTCTGGTACCAAAGTACCAGCAACCCAGATGCCAAACTTGTCCTCACCTGCGTTAACCACGGCCACGCATGCCCGCGCGTCGTCATAATGCTCGGCAGCTGGAATCACCCCGAAGTTTTTGTCAGCGTGGCCGATGCCGATGGTAATCTTTCCGACCCGGATGATGGAGTCGTCGTCACATTTGACGGATCCCTGCTTGAAATACTGGTAGTTGGTAGCAGACTTCGGGGCAAGGACGCATTTGTTGCCAACAGCTAGATGGCAAAGTTTCCACGGAGCCAAATGCCCGAACACCCGACCATCATCGGTGACGGTGAGTGGGGTGAGCTTCTTGAACTTCGGGTCAGCGAACGCAACCCTTGGCGGATATAGGATCCCAGCCGCAGTAACCGCCTGGGCGGATTCATCTTCCAATGTGAACACTTCGGCCCCCTCCAGGGTGGCTGTGGTGGTTGGCTTCGCCTCAGCTGAAGTAGCTCCAGCCCGTCCGCCTCGCTGCCAAGGTGCGATGACCCTGGGGTCGGCGTAGGTTTCGCGCAGCACGTCGTAGATCTGAGTGACGACTTCCTGAAGCTGGGTGATCTCAGCTTCGGGCACCACATCCAAACCACCGTGTCCGTTGGACAGGAAAGTCCCGGCACTGAACACAGCCCTGGGAATGAGGGTCAGCTTGCCGTTGTGGATGTCGGCGATGGGAAGCCGATACGATTCCCGGTTCGTCGGCGGCAGCGACTTGTCCTGATACAGGAACGCCTTGCCGAATCTGCTCGGATCCCCACCTGACCATTCGGCGATGCGGGTGATGGCTTCGTCGAAGGTGAACGGGGTTTCCCTGGGTGCGATGGGCATGGAGCGCCAACTCGATTTGTTAACGGCGAAGGTCACCCGTTGGACACCTGCGCTGGCGAGGATGGACATCTCCTCGTCGTTGTCGACGGTGATGTGGACCTGCGGGAAAGCCGGTCCCATGACGAAGGTGAGCGCATGGACGTTGGCCCTGGTTACTTTGATAGCGAAGTCTTCGTCTGGCCGGTCGGGATGTGGGACGACTTCGTAGGCCATGTCGGGGTCGAGGTCAACACTTGGGCCTATGAGTCCCTTGTCCAGGAGGTAGACAGCTTCGACTACCTCTGGCACGACCCGGGGGTCTAGGAACTCTCCCCTACCCCAGATGCCACCTTCTCCGGCGTACTGGGCATCCCAGCTGGCCACGATGACAGCACCGTCGTGCCCGGCTGAGGTGACGCGTTGCCAGCCCGCAGCCAGTGGGAACTCGCGATAGGTCAGAGCCTGGGAGGCGAACATGCGACGGTCCCCAGTGGCTGCCTCTTCTGGGGCAACAAGGCCATGCCAGCGGATGGTCATCACGCCTCCTTAATGATCAGATCGCAGCGGCAGAAAATCACGTTTGCTGCCATGCCTCTCGGGTCTCCCGGATACGCGAGGTCTTCCCCACCGACTTGGAACATGTCGCGCAGCTTTCGGGTTTGGCCATCTGCTCGACGATGCGCTGGTCGGGCGCTGTCGTCTTCCTCTGCGTCCCACGTTTTAGTCCACCCGCGTCCCGTTGGCGGCTCGTAATACATTGCTGCCCCAAGTGTCCCACTTTGCCAGGCTCTATGCGTTTCCGTTACCGCTATCACTTTTGCCCGGTTGGCCCAGTTTTCGCTGCCCGTGAAGGTGAGGACGGCGTCGACTCGCCTGGCGATCTGCTCGACGTCCTCACCTGCCCTATGTCCGGATTCGATAGCGTCGAAGATCATCCGGTAGACGTCGTCAGGCATCCGGACCAGCAGATTCTGGGTGAGCTGGAGCTGGGCGATGACAAAGCTGTCTGTCTCGATGAAGTCCTGTCCTGATTGCAGCTCCCAGGCGGCCCCAGCCACATGTGCTAGCTCAGGTACCAAGTCGGCGACTTCGGCGCTCCACGCGGCCCTGGTGGCGTCTATGGCACTGGGATCTGGGTGCAGTCGGTCCCGCATCACGAGTTGGCGAACCGCGTCAAGCCAGCGGCTGAGCATGCCGCGCACATGACCGAGGATGCGTGGCTCAAAATCAGATGGGCCAGCCATCAGATCAGCCCACAGGTCCGCAGCTGCTTACGCAGATCCTCGATGTCATGTGGACGTGAAGCGACCAGCAGATCGGCGCAGTAACTGCGAAGGGCTCGCTCCAGATGTTCCACGTCCACATCGATGGCAGCGACATCTGAGACCAGGTAGTCAAATCCACGATCCAGCAGCCGACCCGCCTCGTGGGCAGGGACCCGGATCTTCGTGTGCAGCTCAAACTTGGGCAGATCAGGCCACTGACCTCGATGCTGACGGGTCAGCAGCTGACCCCCGGCAAGCTCCAAAGCCCTGCGCACCACAACGTTTGAGGCAGCCAGGATCGGGTCAGGTGCGAAGGTGATCTCCATGCCTGAGGCCAGGATCGGTGTGCCGCCCTGGCTGCCCCGGCTTGGCCCAGGATCCCCGGGTGCCACCGGCCTTGGCTGGTTGTCCACGGAGCGCGCTGGAACCGGTGGGGGTGGTGGACCTGGGGCGTTGGGATCCCCGGGTGCCAAGGCCAGCGGCTCGGGCATCTCAATGTCCAGACCAGCTGCTTCGACCAGCTGAGGGACGTTGATCAGGGTCGGGTCGCGTTCCATCAGCATCCGGACGAACTTGCGGGTGTCTTCCTCTTCGTCCATGGCGTCGGTCATCGGGTTGTAGCTGCCCGCGAGTAGAACAGCTTTGGCGTTGGCGATGCCCAGGGTGTACAGGTTGATGGTGTCCTGAAGCCGGTTGGGACGCACGGTGAGTGGGGCTGTGTCGAAGGCCAGCTGGTAGCGCTCCGGGTCTTTGCCCATGACCTGGAGCAGCGGCTGGAGGTAGGCCCGGGTGAGTCCGTCGCAGATCCGGTTCATCAACGGTTCGATGTGGATCTTGACGAATGACTCTTCGATGTGCCAGGACGACAGATGGTTTGTGTCGCCCATGCCCAGCAGGACTTCCTGCGGGATGTTCATACCGTTGGCGATGCGCCGGATGGCTGTCTCGCGATACTCCTTCACCCGATCCGATAGCTCAGACTCGAACTTGATCGGCTTGTCGGCCATGTGTTGCAGGTATTCGCCAGGGATCTCGACAAACACGGGCACCACGCCAGCGGCGCTGCCCTGCTGAGTCCGGGAAGCTTTAGCCGCTTCAGCCATCATCTGGAACAGGTCGTCAGCTGACTGCGGCGCTGAGGAGTCGGTGGCCGGGGTGCTCATCTCGGCGGGGACGAAGTACAAACCAGCACCGGACAGGCGGCTGTCGATCTGGCTGAGTTCGAACAGGTTCAGCTGCTCCAGCTCATACAGCTGCTGCATGCATGAGCGGGTCGGGGAGTCGGCGAAACGCATCCGCTCCGGATCTGGGGTCCACAGCCGGATGACCAGATCGGAACCTTTGATGATCTTGTATGGTCCGTATCCGAGATCAACGGTGATCTGACCGGCTCGGCGCTTCAGCTCCGTGGTGGAGACAACCGACCAGGAGTCAGGATCAAAGCCCCGGCGGGCCTTGCCGATGATGTAACACTCCCCGGCGATGGTCAGGTTCGCCGCAATCGCTTTGAGGGCTTCAGCTTTGCTCGCCGGTCCACCAAACAGGGTGTCGGAGATGGCCACGATCTCGTCATCGTCAGTGACCTCCCCACCAACTCGGCCAAGGGCGTCGACGTCGGCGACGAAGATGCGCACCCGCGAACACGCTGAGCCCACGTAGTCGGTGATGTAGTGCAGCTCAGGGGTGCTGTGGAAGTAGCGCCAGCATTCGGTCTGCCACGCTTCCATGGTGAAGCGGTAGGTGTCCCAGAGCTGGTCGCTGGGTTTGATGACAGCGGCTGAGGCGATCAGCGACTTGGGCACCGGCAAACTCGCCATCAGCTCACCTTCGATGACCGGACCTGAGGCGATCATGGGCTTTGGCATGGGCTACCCGATCCGGCTGGCGAGGAAGGAACCTGTGAACGCCACGGCCAGGAAGGCAAGGAAGGCGTACCAGGCTGTGATGAGACTGAAAGGCATGGTCAGGGCGTAGGTGGTGATGGTGAACAGGCCGGAGAACCAGATGCCCCAGCACCAGGGGCAGATGACTCCACGGAAGGCGAGGCTTTCGATGCCGAACTTGCGCCCGACAGCCACTCGGATGAATTCGGTGATGTCGTCTTCGACCATGAGGACGCATGCCCTCGCCACGGCTAGGGCCAAGACGATGAGGACATAAGGCTCGATCACGATCTAAGAGTAAACGGACATACCCCAACAAGGTAACTCAACGGGTATTAATCCACATAGAAGATGGCGCAGTGGTGCGCATGTGTTTGCGTTCCCCGGCCATGAGATGCCTACAAGCGTGGACGAGGGCGTCCATCCGGTTGGGTGAGGCATGGGTGTCGGTGGGATCGAAGTTCAACATTTCTTCCTCAAGCTGACTGAATCCACCGTGGTGGTGGACGCTGTTCTGCTCGTATCGCAGCGCCACTGGCTCAGCTCGAAGCCGTTTGCTGATGCGTGAGTCGGTTGTCTTGACCGGGGGCCGGGAGTGCTGGGGGAACATCATGTCCTGGTCGCGCATTTCAAGGAAAGTGTCCCGCAATGTCTCTTTCATGAGCTTTTTACCCATGTTGTCCTCGATGACGACGGTGTCGGCACCCCAGCGGTAGTAGACCTGCCAGATGTGCTGATAGGCGACACGCCCGGCCGCTGGAATGGATTCGTCGGCCAGGACGTACATGTGGTTGCGGGCGTCGCGGCCCACGACGATGACACCCATCTCGTCTCCGTCGTCGGTGAGAGTCGGGTCAACCCCGACGGTGACGTGAGTGAATATGATGTCATCTACGGATTCAACCCGGTTGAGGTCGATGTCGGCGAAGTTCCAGATGCTTCCATCGCGGATGTCAAGCAGTTCACCGTGCAGCTCCTGACGGCCGATGGACGTGCCCGCATAGCGGCGCTGCAACTCCTCCAAGGTGTAGTGGGACAGGTTCGCTGCATTGTCAAATGTCGATCCTCGAATGAGCCTGACGGTGCCGTCGGTTCGGCTCACCCATTCACGAAGCAGCTCAATCGGCTTAGGCGTGGTGGTGATCAACGTCCGTGGATGATCATTGACCAGGTCAGCGCGCAGCGAAGGCATGATGCCCTCGTACCAGGACTCCTTCGGACGTTTCCATTTGCAGATCTCGTCCAGCACCGCACCTGCGGCGTTGTAACCACGCCCGACGTCAGGGGAGTCCGCACCAAGGAAGTAGATACGCGACCCGGTGTCAGTGAAAACAATCGTCGGCTTCGGATGACGGACGTAGGTATAAGGGATCTCGCGCCGGTCCAAAACACGCAGAACACCCGAGGGGCCTTCAATGGAAATGGTCCTTGCATCAGACAGGGTCTGGGCGATCATCAACCATTCAGTGGGGAAACCCTGACGATCATAAGGGTGGTCCAAAGCCTGCTGGACCAACCATTCCGATGCGAGCCTGGATTTGCCGAATCCACGACCGGCGAGGATGAGGCACAAAGACCAGTCCCCGCCGGGTGGAATCTGCTCCGGCCGGGCTGTCCACCACCATTCCTCACGCGCTATCTCGGCAAGGATGTCAGGTGGTTGGGACAGCACCCATTGATGCCTCTCCTGCGCGGGCAGTTCCGCTACGCGTTCTGCCAGAGAAAGTCCCATGACCCCACCATACAGCCCTTATGTCCGATTCGCTGCTTATCTGATGCTTGACTTGTAAGGGGCGGTGAGGTCTAAGATCAGCGGCATGGCCCAACCGACCCGCGACGACCTCGTCAAACTTGGCTTCTATGTCACGCTTGAGGGAGATCTTGCACAGCTGCGCAAAAAGGTCGGGTTGACCCGAAATGCCCAGGCACGTCTGATTGGGGTGGATTCGGAGGCTTTGCGGCAGTGGGAAGGCTTGGGCAAGGCCATGACCCTGGACAGCGCTAAACGCATCGGGGAGTGGTTCCACTGGGCCGAGGAAGCCTTGGAGGAATTGTCGGAGCTGGGTGTTAACGTCAGCGATCTCGTCCCCGCCAGTACAGCTGCCCAACATCTGGGGGTGCGGACGGAGGATCTGGAAGCAGAAGCTGATGGGGAGGCTCATATGGCACAACATAGGCATGCGGTTCTGGGCGTTTTGGGGACCTTCCTGTACCGGTCCGATATCCCCTCGCTGAAAAACAAGATTCGATGAAGCTGTGCCTCAAATGTGGCAAGCGCATGGACGAAGTCCTCACCATGGCGGGCAGCGAATTCCATCCCACCTGCCAACCTGTGAATGAGCTGGAAGTAGCAGCAGAAAATCTGCGCCAAGACCTCGTTGACATCATCCGGTGGACTGATCAGCGCTCAGCCCGCAGCATGCAGAAGACCATCGGCCCGTCGGAGCTGGGTGACGAATGCCTGCGCAAGATTGCCTACCGGCTGGCTGGGACACCTGAGGTCAACGACTGGATGGACCCGCTGCCAGCGATCGTCGGCACTGCCATCCACACCTGGATGGAGTCGGCGGTCAGCAACTTCCAGAAGATCCACCACATGGATCGCTGGCAGACCGAGCTGACCATCCACCCCGACCCCAACGTTGTCGGCCACGCTGACCTGTACGACTCGGAGCTGCAAGCCGTCATCGACTACAAGACGGTCAGCCCCACCAAGCTTAAAGAGTGGAAGTCAAAAGGCCCGTCGGAGCTGCACAAGGATCAGGTGAACCTGTATGCCCGAGGATGCGTCAACGCCGGTTTGCCGGTGCGGTTCGTCTGCCTCGTCGCCATCCCCCGCTCCGGCTGGCTTTCTGACATCCGCGTCTGGCTGGAGCGCGCCGAGCCAGATCGAGCACAGCGTGCTCTTGACCGAATGTACGGACTTGCCGACACCCTCATCGCCCAGGGTGATCAGCTCGACTTCGAAGCCATCGCAGCCAGCCCGGGCAAAGGTTGCTCCTACTGCCCCTGGTATCGCGGAGGCGTGGGAGTTGCTTCGACGCAGGGCTGCTGCGGAAACGCCGTTGACGCTATGAGCAAGTTCGGCGAGGGGATGGTTGAGTGATGACATTCGATGGGTTTGGTCCAGATCTGCAACGTGAGCTGGCTGCGGTGCTCAACCGCAATAGCGTGGACGCTAAGACCGATACGCCGGATTTCATCCTGGCTGAGATGTTGATCGGCACGCTCACGGTTTACCGGATGACTCGCAAAGCCACCCAGCAGTGGCTCGGAGAGGGCTCCAAGTTTCCACACAACGACACACAAACTAACTAATCCGACTAACAACTAACCAAAGGGGATGAGATGGACGCCCAGTCCTTTCTCATGGGTTCCAGCAACCCAGGTTTCAGCTTCCGCCAGTTCGGTGACCGGATCGTTGGTCAGATCCTGGCCCCGCCGACGGTTCAGCAGCAGAAGGTTTTCAAAACCAACGATCCGGCGTTCTGGCCCTCCGGGGATCCGAAGTTGCAGATGCTGGTGTCCGTCGCGACCTCTTTCCGCAACTGGGAGGGCATCGCCACACCTGACCGGGCTCGACCGGACACAGGTGAGCGGACCATCTACGTCAAAGGCAAGCACTTCGAGAAAGCAGTGAAGCAGGCCATCCTGGAATCCGGGGCGAAGTTCCTGGCTGTGGGCGGCTGGGTGGACATCACCTTCACTGGTGAGGACATGGAGTCCGACGCTGGGCAGAAGCCGAAGCTGTTCGCGGTGCGTTACATGCCACCTGCACCGGGGTCTGCCCCAGCACCAGCTGCTCCAGCCCAGCCGAGCTACCCGCAGCAGCCAGCGCCCCAGGCACCTGGCCACGCTGGCACCTGGACCGCTGGATGGGGTGCGCCACCACAGCAGCCACCCCAGCAGGCTTACACGCCTGACCCTTGGGCGACTACACCTCAGGCCGCCCCGAGGCCGCCAGCTCAGGCTCAGCCGGTTTGGCACCCGCAGCATGCGCCTGTTGGCTACGCCGACCCGACTCCGGTGTCACCGGCTCACCATGAGCAGGGTCCGCCACCGGCTTGGGCCACTGGGGGTCCGTCGGCTCCACCGGCTCAGGTCAGCCCGGCACCCCAAATGTCCACTTTAGCGGCAATTCGGGCAACACAGGCAGACCCGGCCAATGGGGCAGATCAGGCTCCGTTCTAGTAAGATCACGGGGCTGGACCAGGAAAACTTGAGATGGCTTCCCAGTCCAGCCCCAGTCCTTTAGGATCAGCCCACCACTCCGATCTTCGTCGGGAACGCAAAAAGCCCAGAGTTGGTAGCTCTGGGCTTGCGGTCCACTCCCGATGCTAGGCAGGAGTGGACGAGAGAAACAAGGTATGTGCATGATAGCAATCGAAGAACCCCAGGTCAAACACTCCTACGACCCAAGTGCCGTACGGGGGTGGCTCGACCTTCTCCATGCCAGTTCACCAGGGCTTATACACATCTGCTCCGTGGGCAACTGGGTTGGCCGCACCTTCTCCGATGCCGCCGACGCCGCCGACTACGTGGCCCGGCTCGACGCTTCAGGTGCCGAAGGCATCTACATGCGGACCACCACACTAAGCGGCATACCACGTGATGAGTCCGGACGCCCCGTTCGCGGTGGAGCTGATCTGTCCCAATCCCTACCAGGCTTCGCGGCTGACATTGACATCGAAGGCCCAGGCCACAAGCACGACCCGGCCAAGCACGAAGGCCGTCGACTGCCTGCCACCATCGCCGAAGCCATCAGTATCGTCACCGAAGCTGGCCTGCCCCAGCCGACCTTGTGGGTTCACTCCGGTGGCGGACTCTACCCATGGTGGCTTCTGGAGGCCTCACGCATCCTTGGTGAGGATGAGGGGCAGGTGCCGCTGGCCGAAGCTGAGCTGATCTCCAGCCGACTTCAGCAGATCCTGCACCACACCGCGAAGCGGCTTGGCCTGCACTACGGTGCCGAGGTTGGCGACTTGGCCCGGGTGCTTCGGATCCCCGGCACCGTGAACCGCAAGGCCGGTGGAGCTGTCACCGCCCAGGTGCTTCAGCCCGCCTCATACGAGTTCTACACCTTCGAAGCTTTCGCCGACCAGGTCAACCAGATCTTCAAGGCCCTGCCGGTTGAGGAGGCACCCCGCCCCGTCAACCCACCTCGCATCCCCACCCCAGGTGAGGCCCTGACACCTGGTGCTGACTTCGCCGCCAGGACGTCCTGGTCGCAGATCCTTGTGCCCCACGGCGCAACCTACATGTACTCCCGAGGTCAGACAGGCTACTGGCGTCGGCCGGGCAAGGACTCAGGTGGGCATTCGGGCACCACTGGCCGGGCAGCTGACGAAGATCGGCTGTACGTCTTCTCCGGTGAGTGGGCACCCTTCGAACCCAACAAGGCATACAACAAGTTCGCCGCGTATGCCCTCATCCACCATGGCGGGGACTTCAGCGCGGCTGCTTCTGATCTTCGCAAGCTTGGCTACGGTGGGGCGCGGGAGCCTTCCGTGCCACGCGTTGACCTGACATCCATGATCGAACCGAAGATGATCGAGCAAGCCCAGGCTCCATCCCCACCACCAGTTCCACCTATTCAGCCTGGACCTCAGGCTGATCAACCGGCTCCGGCCGACTATGTCCCATCCGACGTGGGCAACGCGGTTCGGATGAAGGACATGTTCGGTGATAGTTTCCGCTGGCACTTCCACCAGAACACCTGGTATCAGTGGAATCAGATGAGCTGGCGTCCCGACATGACGGCTGGGATCAACCAGGCCGCCGTGAAGATGACGGAGCAGATCTTCGCCGAAGCTCGGCAGCTCAGCATCGAAGACCCCAAAAAGGGTGAGAAGCTGTACAAATGGGGCGTTTCCTCGCAGTCCCATCAGCGTATCCGTTCAGCTGTCAGCCAGTTCGCCGCGCAATCTGATATCACAGCAGGCTCAGCCGACTTCGACTCGCGCAGGGAACTGATCACCGTGGCGAACGGGACACTCAACCTGCTCACTGGGGAACTGGGGCCGCACGACCCGAAGTTGATGCTCACCCGAGTCTTTGGTGCACGCTTCGACGCAGCCGCCAAAGCGCCTAGGTTTGAAGCATTCCTGGCTCAGCTCATGCCTGACCCGGCGGTGCGTGACTACATTCAGCGTGCCTTGGGTTACACGCTGGCCGGGGAAGTTGACGAACGATCCATCTTCATCCTATATGGACCGTCGGGCACTGGTAAGTCCCAGTTCTTGAGCCTGATGACGAAGCTGTTCGCTGACTTCGGTGGCACCGCAGCCGCAGCTGCCTTGCGAGTCAACAGGTCTGGGCAGACCAATGACCTACATGGCTTGCGGGGCAAGCGTTTCGTGGCCACCTCGGAAACTTCGGAGAGGGCTGTCCTGGATGAGGAACTGATCAAGCGCCTCACTGGCAGCGATGAGATCGTATCCCGGGACCTGTATGAGAAGAACCAGTCCTGGGACCCTGAATGTTCCATCTGGATGGCGACGAACTTCTTGCCACAACTGGACGCTGATGACTCCGCCATCTGGGCACGGGTCAAGCCGATCCACTTCAACACCCAGTTCAGCCGCGACGGGGCCAACAAAGCTGTCCCTGACATCGGTGCGAAGATCCTTGCCGAAGAGGCATCGGGGATCCTGAACTGGCTTCTGGCTGGTTTGGCCAAGTATCGCGAATCGGGCCTGGGTGAGCCAGCTGCGGTGAAGACTTCAGTGGCCGCACACAAGCTGGAGTCGGACACCGTGGCACAGTTCATCGAAGACGGCCTTGCTGAGGGCTTGATCGTCGAAGCCGCCGAGGAGCGAATCGACTCCGGTCACCTGTTCCGCATCTACCAGGAATGGTGCGGACGGAACATGATCAAACCGTTGGGCGCGAAGAAAGTCGTACGCAGACTCATCGACATGGGCTATGAGCGTAAACGCATATCAACCTGGCATTGGGTGGGACTCAGGGTCGGGATGAGTCATGGCATCCTGGGGACGATGTAGCTCAGGTCCAGGTGCCCGGGGTGCCGCTGACGGTGCACAGATGCCACACCCCGAGTGAGTCCAGGATGACGTCCCCGGCGAGCCAGGCACCGGCCGCCGGGGCACCTGGGGTGGCTTTCAACCCGGCCATGGTGAACGGGCCCAACCCGTTTTTGCCACCGATGGTCAGCGGGCCGGTCATGACATCCCCGGCTTTGAGGACGTAGATGTCATGGTCGTGGCTGATGGGTGCGCAGGCTGTGCCGTCAGGTGTGCAGCTTGAGCCGTTGCCTGCCACGGTGGGGAGCAGGTCGGCGAACTCGACGACGGGGCCTGGGCCGTCCAGGGACATGCGGAACGTTTCCGTCCACACATCTGTGGCCACCAGAACCCGGTAGGTCCAGTCCAGGGGGGTTACATCTGGGTTATCGGTGGTGGGTAGGATAATGCTGAACTCACCGTTGATGTCAAGGATGTCAACGTATTCGGTGGGCGAGTAGATGATGTTGGCGACAGTGTCGCGCAGTTCCTGCGTGATCTGGAATCTGACCGTACCCACAGCCGGATCACCGGTGTTGGGGTCAAGGATCTCCCCATGCAAGGTCACGGTCGTCAAGGCCATAAGCGAATGATAACGGCAAAGCGGACGTAGGAGTCACCATGGATTTGATCAGCGACCACACAGCCAACGGCCAGATGCATGAGATCGTCGGCGAAGGCGGGGGCTGCCTCATTGTGGCTGCCATCGTCGCGGTCACTTTGCTGGCAGCGTCAGCCATCCCGGCTTGGATCATTGCGCTGTCATGAGACCGTCTACCTGGTGGTGGGCACCAGTCGCCTTGGGGTTTCTGTCCGGCACGTTATGCACGCTCTCCGTCATGCTCTATGTGAGATGGTCATGAGTCGGTTCGGATCAACGGCCAGGTGCCGATGCCGCAAGTGGGGTCACCACCACCTACCCCTGCTGCGTTGCGGGGGCCTGGTGAGCCTGTGGGGGCCTTACCGGGCCAAGGAGAGAAGTCAACACACCTGCGACACCTGCCAGAACTGGAGTCATGATGAGCCCCGATAGGACAGCTGAGGCCAACCAGGTCCTCACTGAAATGGATGACCAGCTGCAAGAGCTGGTCGACATGGCCGCGAGTGCCCTGGCCAAGGGCGCGGACCGTGCCGCAGTCGCCTTGAGTTTGCTGAAATCGGCCATGAACAACCTCGGCGACGACCCGGAATTACTCTCCATGGTGCTAGCGGTGGCTATCCTGCGGTTGGCCCGAGCCACTGAGAGCTAACATGATGAAGCCCCCAAGGTCAGGGAAGAACCTTGGGGGCTTCACGCTGCCCGGCTTACTTGCCGAGGATCAGCCACGTCGGGCGTAGGCACGGGTAGAAGGACGTCCCTGCGGGGGGATCCTGGAAAACCACCACCCGGATCTCGACTGCCCTCAGCTCGGCGACGTTGATGGTGTAGATCCGGTTGGCGTTCAGCTTCGCCCGCGCCTCGACTTCAGCCACCTCCAACACGGTGGGCATGGTGACCGGGTTGCAGGGCTTGATCGGGGTCAGCGTCCTGCCGTAGCGAGGGTCCGGTGTCGGGCCAGCGGAGAAGGTCAGGGCGGTGGCCAGGGCCAACCCAATGAGCTTGAACATGTTGCACCTCAGGTCTCTTGTTGAAGCGGAAGTTCGTTGGCTCCACGGCACTGACCGCGAAGGTATACCAGGGTCCCCGAGCCACCCTTGACCTTAGGCCCGTTGTCCACACCACCCATCTTGTGACGGCCCACCTTCCCATCAGCTCGGATGGTGCGGATCTGCTTGCACACCGAGCAGATGCCTTTAGCTTTGATCGGGTTAGTGGGCATGGCTGGTGTCCTCCCAGAATCCACCTGCGCCGGGCTGGAAGACCCGAGGCCAACCGTCTCCCGGAGCCCAGACGAGAAGACGCTCACCCGGCTCGATGACATACCTGGTGAGGATGAACGACACAGTCTCCAGGTGGTCGCGGGCGGACACGGTCACCGGCTCCCGGTTGACCCAGCCCACGTGACCCACTTGGCGGAACTGGACCTGGACGATGAACTTGGGCGGCTCAGGCCGCCGGACTGTCAGCCTGCTCAGCTGCTTGAGCATCCTGGTTCTCCTCTCTCGGGTGTCGCCAGAAGTGCAAGGGGATCATTGGCATGTCAGAAGCTGCTCCCAGGCAGGCGATGGCCAACATCCAGGTCTTCTTCGCGGGCTCAGGTTCGTCTTCCATCAAGCCGCCTGGCCCCAGCTCGTCCCGCAGCAACCGGCTGGCGAAGCTGACGGCGCGTCTCATGTCCTTCAGGTCGGCCAGCAGCGCGGCCTGACGGTCAGCTGGGTCCTCTTGTGGTATGGACGGAGGTCCTGTTAACTTCACACCACCCACTCTACCCCACACCCTGATATCTGGGCAAGGGGTGTCCTTGACTTCCTGGGCACCTGCCAGAGCACGAGGTTAGAGCAGGAGAGCACTTAGAGCACCTAGAGACATAGAT
>Ga0079218_10000010_pt1 | contig 36177 bp, 29 predicted proteins | sample NCCompost_FD_77181 | JGI IMG/M metagenome (GOLD analysis project Ga0079218, IMG submission 77181) | Agricultural soil microbial communities from Utah to study Nitrogen management - NC Compost | ecosystem: Environmental > Terrestrial > Soil > Agricultural land | place: USA: Utah | collected... | reverse complement strand
CTGGTTCCCGCGCTCCGCGCCACGAGAGTAGACCCGGCGACCGCAATTCGGGCCGAGTAGCTCACCGACGCACAGGCTGGGATCTCACCCGTTCCATGACGATGGAAACCAGTCGCGCGATGGTTTCGCGATCGGCGTGCACGTGCAGCCCAGACATCCACACCTGCTCCTTGGGCTCCCTCGCAGCCGTGAAGAGGGCGTCGATCGCCGGTTTCGGGAGCCGCTCGTCCTCGCTCGCGTTCACCATGATGAATGAGCGTGGGGAAATGTCGCCTACCCAGCGCACCGGATCCAGCCGGGGCCCGTTGATGATGACGTTGGCCACTCCCGCTGCCACGGCACGCAACGGTCCAAACGGGATGGCGCGTTTCATGTTCGCCTGCAGCGGCGTGTAGGAACCTCCCGAACCGTGGAGCGCCCAGACCCTCGTTATGCGCTTGTCGAGCGCGCCCGCCACGCAGATGAAGGGCGCGCCCAGGCTCACACCGATCGCCTCCACTCGTGTGGTGTCCACGTCTGGACGACTCCGCAGGTAATCGATCGCCAGCATCACGGCTGGCGGCGTGTCCAGGAACGCCTTTCGTATGCGCGGGATGTCACGGAGGAACGTGAGGGCGTCGGGCTTCGGATTCCCCTCGTACGGGTACGACATTGCCGCGACGACAACACCCGGCGTCTCGCCTAACATGCGGGCCGCCTGTCGCCCCGTGTAGTGGCCGCCGAGGATGACCGCGAGAGGTAAGCGCCCGGTTGCAGTGTCGACAACGGACCGGCGAACCATGAGTTCGAGCGACAATCCACTTGTCGCGGTGAGCCTGACGTTCGTAAGCGCGTACCCTTCCTCGACCACCGGAGCTGACTCGGCGACCGTGGCGAGTGTCGACCTCCTCGCCTGGAAGTGCGGCATGGGATCGCGGAGCAGCAGAGCGGCGCTCAGCGCTACAGCGGTTAGAAGAACGCCCAGTGTGAGGGCGACAATCCGTGTTCTTCGGCGCATACGTGGACGCTACTGTCCTCACTGCCGGTCGCGTATCCCTGCCGCCGGTCGAGTCCGCCGCGTTAGGTGAACGAAACAAGCTGGGCGGGTACCTGTTATCGTCGAGTCTTCACGCCCTCAAAACCGAGCACGGCGATCATGCGAATACACAATCGACTTGTCGTTCCGCTGAGCTTTCTCTTCGTCGCCTGCCAGGGTCGCGGCGCGGAAACCACGCTCGATACGGCGCAGGTTCAACCGCCAGCCGGATCGCCGGCGACGGTGTCTCGTGACAGCGCGCCAAAGGCCGCTGACAGGCCGGCAGCCAGGGCCGTTGATACCACCAACGCCTCGGCAACCGGGAAGGAACCGGGCACCATACCCGCAACGCGGACGCCCACCGTTACCTCCGAAAGCTCCATCGCCGCCATGCGACTGCATCTTCAGCGGTTGGATACCACGAGCGTGCAAACCCTCCCGGCCAGGATGGCGGAGCACGGAAAGATGCTTGGTGACCTGCTCACGACGATGCGTGTTGAAGTGCAGGCGGCGACATCGTCAACGAAAAACGCCTGGCTTGCAGCAGCTGACAGCGTCGAAAAAGATCTCGATCAACTCGCGCTGGCCCAGGGAGAGCAGTTACGGACTGCCTTTCGCGCGCATAGAACTCGAGTGCTGCGGCTTCTCGACGAGTTTCGGGCGTTGGTGCCTCCCAAGTCATCGTAAGCGACGATAATCGCGCGGCCGTGCATCGAGCGCCACAGCACATCATCGCGAAGCGGAGACGTCACCCGCGCGAGGTCGTTCTACCCCGTTAGGCTGTGTCGAGCATCTTCAGCGGCCTCGCCTTCCGTTTCGGCCGGGCAACCGTAATGGCCAGGCACCGGACGAACGGTTTCGGGACCCATCCCCGCCTCCGGACCGCGGCGGCATATTCAGGCCGTTTTGAACCGAAGCGCGCACTGACTAACGTGCGACGCTTCGTTAATCAATCGTGACGTCGAAGACGCCGGGGGCTCCTTCTGTCGTCCGGCCGGTTAGCGCCTGCAGGGTGCAAGCCGTACCTTTGCCTTGGGGTTCGGCGCTCACGCAGCACGTTCCGCGAACCGACAACAGACCTTTCCAGCTCAATGCCCAAGGCAACGACCCTGCTCGTCGCAGCGAATCGCGTCCGCAGATTCACCCGCGTTCTCGCTGTCAGCGCCGCTCTCCTTTCGTCCGCGATGCCGTCGCAGGCGATTGCACAGCGCTTCGAGGTGACCTTCAGCAGCGCCGCGCACACAGGGCCCATTACCGGACGACTGATCCTTTTTCTCGCGCGGTCGGCACAAGCCGAGCCGCGGCTCGCGCTGTCGCCTCGAGGGCCGGCCATATTCGGCATCGATCTGGATCAGCTGCGCCCGGATCAAGCGGTAGTCGTCGACAACAATGCGATCGGTTATCCGATGGCCATGGCCGATCTGCCGCCGGGGGACTACGTCGCGCAGGCGGTCATCAACGTCTACGAACACGTCCGCCGCGCCGACGGGAAATCGATCTGGGTCCACCTCAATGACGGCTCGGTGGAGTTCTTCAACACCGCCGCCGGCAACGTCTACAGCGATCCAATTCCGGTAAAAGTCGGACGGGACAGCACGGTCAAGTTGACGATCACCCGCGTGATTCCACCGCGGACGCGACCGCAGGACACCGAATGGGTGAAGCACGTGCAGATTCAAAGCCAGATACTCACCAGGTGGTGGGGCCGGCCCATTTACGTCCAGGCGCACGTCTTGCTGCCCAGGGGATACGCCGAGCGACCGACGACGTATTACCCGGCCATCTATACGCTCGGACACGGGCGAACGCCCCTTTCGTTCTCGACCACCCCGCCGACTCGCGGCGCACCTAACGACGTGAATCCCGTCACCGGACTGGAAAGCGGCTACGCGACCTATCAGGCGTGGTCCGGCGACAACTATCCGCGCGTCATCGCCATCACGCTCGAGCAGCAGACGCCGTACTTCCCGGATTCCTATTCGGTCAACTCGGCGAATAACGGACCGTATGGCGACGCGATCACGCAGGAGATCATTCCAGCGCTCGAGAAGCAGTTCCGCATCATCGCCAAGCCGTACGCACGCCACCTCGAAGGAGCGTCCACGAGCGGGTGGCAGTCACTCGCCTTGCAGCTCCGGCATCCCGACATGTTCGGCGGCGCATGGATTTTTCAGCCCGACCCCATCGACTTCACGCGCTACGTCACGACCAACATCTACACCGACACGAACGCATTCGTCTTTCCAACGGGTCCCTTCACCACGGCCGAACGGATTTTCCAGCGGACGACCGATGGCCAGACCCTGATTACGATGCGCGCCCTGAGCCGCTTCGAGGCGGTCCTCGGGAGCCGTGGGCGTTCAGGATATCAGCTCGAAGCGTGGGAGGCGATCTACGGCCCGGTGGGCGCCGACGGCTATCCCGTGCCGCTCTGGGACAAGCTCACCGGCACCATCGATCGGAACGTGGCCACCTACATGCGCGACAACGGCTATGACCTGCGCGACTACGCCCAGAAGAACTGGCCCACAATAGGGTCGAAACTCGTGGGGAAGCTCCACTTTTCGGCGGGAGACATGGACGATTTCTTCCTCAATCTTGCCGTCTACAAGTTCGAGGAATTTTTGAAGACGACGACGAACCCGCATTACGAAGGCGACTTCATATATGGACGTCCGATGAAGGGCCATTCCTGGCACCAGGAGACGTGGGCGGCTTTCGTCCGGCGCCTTGCGAACACGATAAAGAGTTCCGCGCCACCGGGTGAAGACGTGCGCAGCTGGAATTACTGAAGCAGTGGCTTCCATTACCGATACCGACGTTACTTCGAGGGAGAGTTACGGATGAACAACCTGACGATCGTTGCGCGACACCTTGCGCTTCTCTCACTCGCGCTGGCGCTGGCGGCGCCAGGCTCCGCCGCCGCTCAAGTCGGAGGGGACTCAGCGACGATTACCGGCACGGTGACCAACGAGGGTGGCGTCCCTATCGGGAACGCGCGGGTGACGCTAATGAGCCTGCAGCTCTCGACGACCACGAACGACGCCGGCGTGTACCGACTCGGCATCCCTGCTGCCCGATTCGTCGCCCGCGGCGACACGTTGCGCGTGATCCGACTCGGCTTCAGGCCTGAGAACGTCGGCGTCACTCTCGCTCCGGGACGCGCCGTCGTCGACGTCGTTATGCGGGCCCAGGCGCTACAACTCGAGCGGGTGTTGATCAGTGGGGTCGTCGGCAATCAGGAACGGCGCGCGCAATCGGCGGTGGTCGCCACGATCGACGCGTCGGACGTCATGCGCGAAGCGCCGGTCACCAACGTGACGCAACTGCTCAGTTCTCGCGTTCCTGGCGTCGTAGTTACCGAGGGGTCGGGTGTCACGGGCACTGCCAATCGAATCCTCATTCGCGGCGCCGCATCCATTTCTCTGTCCAACCAACCGCTGGTGTTCATTGATGGCGTCCGCATGGACGGCGGTTTCCGCGCCCTTATGAACGTCAGTGGTTCGGGAGCCGCGTCCAGCGGCCAGGCCCCGAGCGTGCTGAACGATCTCAACCCGGCCGACATCGAGACCATAGAGGTAGTGAAGGGCCCGGCCGCGGCGACGTTGTACGGCGCCGACGCTTCGGCCGGCGTAATCCAGATCATCACCAAGAAAGGGCGCATCGGAAGCCGCAGCTTCACTCAGGACCTTACCACCGAATACGACGTCATCGAGCCGAACTTCACGGTACCGACGAACTATGCGAAGTGCACGGCCGCCCTCATTACGCCTACCTCGACTAATCCGCTATGCCGCGGCAAGGAGGTTAACGCACTCATCTCCGACAATCCGGCCGAGCGCATGAACTTCTTCCGCAACGGCTGGATGGGATCAGCGCAGTACAACGTGCGGGGTGGGGGCGACAATTTCGGATACTTCGCGTCGTTCAGCGCGGCGAACGAGCAGGGGACGACGTTGAACAACACCCTCAAGCAGCGGAGCGGACGAGGGGCCTTCACGTTTATTCATTCGCCGAAGCTGACTTTCGACATCAATTACCTCCTCGCCAAGAACGACTACAACCTTCCGCGCAGCGACCAGGACACTTACGGCTATTACGTCAACAGTGCCTTCGGCACTCCGCTGAGCGTCAGGACCGGGGTACTCCGCCCGGGCGACACCGACAGCGTGCTGGTAGCAGGTACGCTCATCGGCACAGCGACGCTTGAATCGCTATCGTCGATCGTGTCGCGCAGCTCGGCGCTGCGGACAACGCCGTCGGTACAGGTGCGATACGCACCGCTCTCCTGGTTCACGAACCGGCTCACGTTAGGCGCCGACATCACCCAGGCAGACGGCTTCAACCTTTTCCCGAAGAACAGCTTTGGCTGGTATCCGGACCGCGTGCCGTTCGGCAACGACCTGACGCAGATACGGCAGGACGACCGGTTCTATACCGTCGACTACCTTGGCAACATCCGGACCGAGCTTGGAGACAATAAGCAGTTCTCGTCCGATCTGTCGTTCGGCAGCCAGTACATCGGCCGGTCGTCCGACCGCCTGGCCGGCTCGGCCAGCGGGATCATCTCGAACGAGGCGACACTCGTCACGAACGCCACCAGCAGCGTCGTGAGCCAGGCGTACGGCGAATCCCGGTCGCTTGGCCTGTTCGTGCAGGAGCAGGTCGGATTCCGCGATCGCCTCTTCCTCCAGTTAGGACTGCGCGCCGACCGCAACTCGGCGTTCGGGGAAGAGGTCGGGACATTTTACCTGCCGAAGTTCGGCGCCTCATGGGTCGTTTCGCAGGAGCCGTTCTGGCGTGGCCTGTTAACGACTGTGCCAACACTGCGGCTTCGTGCCGCCTACGGGACAACCGGCCGGTCGCCCTCGTCAGGCGCGTTCCAGACGTTCGCGGCCTCCAAGTTCGTGAACGAGACGGGCGTCGTGGAGCTGGGGGTTTCGCCGGCCGATCCGGGGAATCCGGACCTGAAGCCGGAGCGAGGAAAGGAGCTCGAGGCCGGCTTCGAAGCCGGATTCTTCATGGATCGCGTCGGCCTCGAGTTGACCTACTTTAACAAGAAGAGCACCGACCTGATTGTGGCGGTGCCGACGGCGCCTTCGTCGGGCTTCGGGGGCGGTATCGCCAACATCGGCGAGGTGGTGAACCGCGGCGTCGAGTTCCTGCTGCGCGCCAATCCGGTGAGCAGCCCGGCGGTTACCTGGGACGCCACGCTCAGCGGCGCCACACTGCATAACGAGATTCTCGAGCTGGGCACGGTCGGCACCTTCATCAATAACTTCCGCGCCTTTACCCAGGGCCGGCAGGTCGCCGCGTACTGGGCACACCGGGTGCGGAGCGTGGATGTGGCCGGGAACCGCGCCATCACCTCCGACACGGCGGAGTTCATCGGCAACCAGCTCCCGACATTCCAGGCCGCGCTGGCCAACACCGTCACGCTCTTCCGTAACTTCCGCGTGTACGCGCTCCTCGAGACGAAGAGGGGTTATTACGCCTACAACGTGAACCAGGAGAACCGCGATCGCGCCCGATTGAACTCGGCGGAGGTCCAGCTACCGGCGGACCAGGGCGGCTACTCGGCCGAGGAGCGGCTGCGCCGCCTCGGTCCCTATTTCACCGAAACGACGAACGCCGCTGTCGGTGTGTCCAACGTGAAGGATCCGTACATCCAGAAAGCCGATCATGTCCGATTGCGCGAAGTCAGCGTGACGTGGTCACTGCCAGCTTCCATGCTCCGCACCGCTCGCGTTGCTGGTGCGTCGCTCACGTTAGGCGGCAGGAACCTTGCCCTCTGGAAATCGGCCTACGAGTATGATGACCCCGACGTGCTGGGTCTTGGCGGTACGGCAACTGGGATCAACCAGTTGTTCAACGCCGACGTGTTCACGATTCCGCCCAGCCGCCGCTACGTAGTCCGGCTCAACGTTCAATTCTGAGGACGATCATGCGCCTTATGCTTCTCTCATCGCGCCGGATCGCGGTCTCGGGGTTCGCCGCCCTGACCCTTGCCGGCTGCAGCCTGGACGTCACCGATCCGTCCGTCGTGGACGCGTCGACGATCGACCCCATTGCCGACGCGCGTGTCTTCTCGTTGTCGGCACAGCAAAATTTCTATGTTGCCTACGCATCGTTGATCAACTCAACGGCGGTGTACTCGAATGAGACATGGTCGGGAGCGGTGCGGCCCGAGACTAATGACTTCGGGCGTCACGTCGTCGTTGATGTAAACGTCGACCTGAGCGGATCGTTCTGGGCCCCGATGCAGGTGGTCATTGGCACCAACGATAAGGTCGTCGAGGTGCTGAGGGAGACGCCCACATTCAACACCGACATCAACGTCGCCCGTGCATCTCTCTGGTCCGGACTGGCGATCGAGCACCTGGCCGAGATTTTCTGTGAAGGCGTGCTCCACGTCGGGCCGCCGCTCACCCAGGCGCAGATGCTCGATTCGGCGATCGTCCGGCTGCAGCTGGCGGCGACCATCGCCGGTGCGCTCACCGGCGCCGAGGCAACCCGGATTCTCAACACTGCGCGCGTCGGCCTTGCTCGCGCGTATCTCACAAAGGGTGACAACCAGGCCGCAATAGCGGCAGCGGCGCAGGTCCCCGCCACGTTCGTGGCCTCCACCGTACACGTTGACGATGCGCAGGCCCGGGCACGCCTGAGCAATGGCGTGTACATCACCTCTCAGGGCACCACGCAGATCGTGGCCGGCCTCTATCGCGCCCTGGGCGATCCTCGGGTCACGTTCGTGGATGCGGGCATCAACGCGCAGGACGCGACCAATCGACTCTTCCGGCAGACGAAATACACGAGCTTTACCGCTCCTATCCGCATCGCGTCGGGACTCGAGGCTCGATACATCTCCGCCGAGGCGCAACTCGAAGCCAGCGGAAATACCGCGCCCGCGCTCGCGCTGATCGCCGAGCGACGCACGGCGGGTTCGCAGCCCCCATTCACGGGGACGACCGTGGCAGCCGTGCTGGCGGAGCTCATGGACCAGCGGGCACGGGACTTCTGGCTCGAGGCACGGCACCTCGGAGACATCTTGCGGAATCCGACCGCAGCGGCGCTGGTGCCGCCGGCAGGATCACCGTTCTACAAACCCGCGCTCGGCAACTTTCTGCCCATCGCTTGTCTGCCAATTCCGTTTGCCGAGAAGGCGAACAATCCCAACTTCCCATAATGCAGGTGACGTGGACATGGATTCGCGAGACAAGGACCTGCGCTTCCTCAAGCGTTATGCGTTAGGCTCGACTACCCTCGTCGTCATCCTGGCGCTCAGCGCATTCATTCAACAGCCGGAGAAGCAGCGATTCACCGAGATCGACGTCGAGCGGCTGAATATCATCGAGCCCGATGGGAAGCTCCGGATGGTATTCGCCAACCGGCCGCGCTCGATCGGGCCGATCTACAAGGGCAAGCCGTTCGCCTACGAGGGCGGCACGCGTCCGGGCATCATCTTCTTCAACGATGAGGGGACCGAAAATGGCGGCCTGACGTTACGCGGCAGCCGCAAGGCGGACGGGACGTACGAAGCGGGCACGCACATGTCGTTCGACCAGTTCGACCAGGACCAGATCGTCGTCCTGAATTACACCGACAACAACGGTTCGCGGTCGGCGGGGCTTTCGTTCAGCGACCGCTGGGACAAGCCAATCATCGAATTCTCGAATCAGCTTGATTCGGTGAGGGCGTTGCCGGATGGACCGGCGAAGACCGAGGCGTTGCGTCGCCTGAGCGCACCAATCCAGAACGGCGTGGTAGCCGCCGCGCCGCGCGTGTACATCGGCCGTGACCGGAGCAAGGCCGCGCTGTTGAGGCTCCACGATCCCATGGGTCGAACGCGTCTGCTACTGAGTGTCGACTCGCTCGGTGTACCCAAGCTCCAGTTTTTCGATGACTCGGGGCGAGTGACCGCGACGCTCCCGGAGGTTCGTCGGTAGCACGGCAGCGCAACGGGCCCTGCAACGCGGAGGCGTCATCGAAGTTGCTGGGTAACAGAATTCATGGCGCTCGACGAATACCGGCGAAAACGAGACTTCCGGAAAAGCCCGGAGCCTCAAGGAAAAAGCGGTACGACTCGTGCGTACAAACCGCTGCGCTTCGTCGTGCAGAAGCACGCGGCGACGCGACTGCACTACGACTTCCGACTCGAGCTCGACGGCGTCCTCAAGAGCTGGGCGGTTCCGAAAGGGCCAAGCCTGGTCGCTGGTGAACGCCGACTGGCCGCGCAGACCGAAGATCATCCGATCGAGTATGCGGACTTCGAGGGTGTTATCCCCGCTGGAGAATACGGGGGCGGCCCGGTGATCGTCTGGGATCGCGGAACGTGGGCGCCGATTGGCGACCCTCGCGCCGGTCTCGAAAAAGGAGATCTCTCGTTCGTCCTCGCCGGTGAAAAGCTTCGCGGACGTTGGCATCTGGCGCGGATGCGCGCACGGTCCGGCGATCGCGGTAAAGCGAGCTGGCTCCTGATCAAAGGACGTGACGGCGACGCACGCGGCGCCGACGCGCCGTCAATTGTCGACACAGCGCCGCTCAGCGTCCTGAGTGGCCGCGACATCGCGGCCGTGAAGCGCGCCTCGGATCGCGTGTGGTCGAGCAAGCACGGCGAGCGCAATGCACCGACGATCGCCGCGCCCGGCGACCCATCAGGCGTCGCTGGAGCGAAACAAGGTGCACTTCCGGAACGGTTGGAGCCACAGCTGGCCACGCTGGTCGACGTCGTACCCGCGGGCGAGGCATGGCTCCATGAGCTCAAGCTCGATGGACACCGCGTCGGTGGCCGTGTGGAAGCCGGAACCGCACGACTGCTGACACCCGGCGGAGAGGACTGTACCGAACGCTTCGCGTCGCTCGCCGAAGCACTCGAGTCACTGCCGTTGGGGACGGCGTGGGTGGACGGCGAGGTCGTCGTGCTCGACGAGCATGGGCGCAGCGACGTCGAACGCCTCCAGCGGGTGTTAGGCGGCGAGCGTGGTCCCTTGCAGCTGTTCCTGTTCGATCTGCTGTATCTCGATGGCTTCGACTTGCGGCGTGTCCGGCTGGAGGACCGGAAGCGGCTGCTGCGTGAGCGCATGATCGGTGCCGCGAGCAGTGCGCCGCTGCGTCTCAACGATCATGTACGCGGTCGGGGCAAGGAGATATATGCCGCGGCGTGCCAGCGAGGTGTGGGAGGAGTCATCAGCAAGCGCGCCGACGCGCCCTCCCAGCCGGGGCGGTCTCGCAGCTGGGTCGAAGTCAGGTGCACACCTCAGGGAAACGGGGACGGGACGCCGAACGATGTGTGGTTCGACGCGGACACGCCTGCGGCGCGCGAGGCCAGGTCGGCGGTCGCATCGAGTGCCACATCGCTCTCCACATCCGAGGTCGCCGGCGTACGCCTTTCGACCCCTGACCGTGTGTACTATCCCGACGACGGCATCACCAAGCGCGAGCTCGCTGACTACTGGGAAGCCGTCGCCGACCGCGCGCTGCCGCTGCTGGCACGGCGGCCGCTCAGCATGGTCCGATGCCCTGAGTCCATCGCGGAGTGCTTCTATCAGAAGCGCGTGAGCGAGAGCATCCCCGACAGCGTCCCGCGCGTCGTCGTGAAATCGGGCCGGGAACCCTATGCGATGGTGGATGATCTGCGGTCGCTGATTTCACTCGTGCAAGTTGGGGTGCTCGAGTTCCATGTGTGGGGCGCACGCGCCGACCGTCTCGACCGGCCCGATCTGGTTGTATTCGACCTCGATCCTGATCCCGAGTTGCCGTGGCGCAGCACGGCTGAAACCGCCGTGCTCCTGCGCGCATTGCTCAATGAGCTCGGGCTCGTTTCTTTCGTGCGTAGTACGGGAGGTAAGGGGCTTCATGTCGTGGCGCCACTGGAGCGTCGTGCAACATGGGACGAAGTAAAGGGCTTCTCACATGCGCTCGCGCAACAGTTCGCGCGCACCGCGCCAGCCCGCTTCACGACAACCGTGACGAAGTCGAGGCGTAAGGGGAAGATCCTCATCGACTACCTCCGTAACGACCCGGAGTCGACGGCCATCGCGACCTGGTCACCGCGGGCACGCGCGGGTGCGCCAGTCGCGGCGGCGCTCGCCTGGGCAGAGCTCGACGCAGACGAGCGCCCGGAAATCACGGTGCGTGACGCACACGCGCGCCTGATGCGGCCCGATCCGTGGAGTGAGTTCGACAACGCGCGGCGACCGCTCACGCGCGCCATGCAACGACGCGTCGGGACGGCCACCAGGTAGAAATTGATGACTTCGCCCTTCCCGTTCGCTCATCCGCCAGCGTTATGCCGACGGATGAGTTACTGCGGAGAGTGTGACCTCTTTTCGCTCTCCGGGTAAGCGAACGGAGAGAATCGACGTCGACCGAAACCGGTTTTCACTGATCGTGTCCGTTTCCGGCAACGATCGTGTCCTCAGAGCCCTCGTCGGAGGTCGCACATGCGAACATACCTAACGATAGCCGCCAGCGTAACGATCCTCGCAGCCTGCACCGCGCGTGACGACGCCACCAATGACACGGCGACAACGGATAGCCCGGCAGCGGCGGCGGCACCGGACCCCTCCGTGACAGCGACGATGCGCGACGCATCAGGGCGCGACCTGGGAACGCTGACGCTCACTGATGCGGGTGGTGGGATTTCGATATCCGGCACCTTGCGAGGGCTGCCGCCGGGCGAGCACGGCATGCACATCCATATGGCTGGTCGGTGTGACGCGCCGACGTTCGAATCGGCTGGAGAGCACTGGAATCCCACCACGCGCCAGCACGGTGCCGACAATCCCCAGGGACCGCACCTCGGCGACCTGCCTAACGTGAACGTCGGCACCGATAGTACGGCAACCGTTCAGGCCACCACGGCCGGCGGGTCCCTCCGTGGACCGACAAACATGTTGCTCGATGCCGACGGCGGTGCCGTGATCATCCACACGTCACGCGACGACCTCAAGACAGATCCCTCTGGTGGCTCCGGCACGCCGATAGCATGTGCAGCGGTCTCGAGCCAGTAAGATGAAGAGTGCCACCGGCGACGGCCGGTGGCATTTTTCTTCGACCAGGTCGGTGCCGGACTCAACTCACAGCGACTTGAGATACTCGACCAGGTCCCGCTTCTGTTGGTCGGTGAGCGCAAGGTTACGGACCCTGTTGTAGTGATCGACGACGCCGACGAGCGTGGCGGCACTCCCGTCATGGAAATATGGGGCGTGCTGCCACAGCGCGCGAAGCGGCGTTGTGCGATACGCTTTCTGCGTGGTTCGAGCTGCATAACGGGGGTCCATGCCTGTCTCGGCTGGCGTGTGGAGTCTTTCCGAGTTCACGTCGGTGAACAGCGCACCAGCGTGACACGACGCGCAACGCGCGGCACCATTGAACACCTGACGCCCACGCTCCGCGGCTGTCACATCGAACGATCCTGGTGGTGGGGGTGGTTTCTGGAGACTGAACTGGTACTGGCTGAGGGCGGGCAACTTCGATGTCACCAGGTCGGGTGTCTGGACGATGTTCACCCCGAGTCGCGGGTCCGAGAAATTTCCGCGCCCGTGCATTTGTGTGACGGCAACGTACGCGTTCCAGTAGGACACCGGACCTTCAGCAGTAAACGTTTCCTTGTCGACGCCCCTGAGACCGTATGCTGGCGGAAGCACCAGCGGTGTGCTTAGGCCGTCAAAGTTGAAACGCGGATCGTATCGTCCCGGACCCCATGAGTTGTAGACTGCTTTCTGTGCAGCCGTGAGGACGGGAGAAAGCGCGATGATGGCTCCAGGATTGAGCGTTGTGTTCGCCCATCCATCCAGCCGCTTGCCAATTCCTGGCGCAAATGAGTTGTCGACCGTGGAATGGCAAAGCGCGCAGGTGATACCAACGCGAACCAATCTCTCGGTACCGCCGACAGTTTGAACGTCGCCCTTTACACCAACAACCGCGTTCAATTTGAGCAGGGCCAGCGTCGTCGTCGTGCTGTTGAGATCGACCTGCCCCGCGGCGAGCGCTGTCTTGATCTCCGACGGCAGAGCGTCGCTATCGACCTTGAGGCCGACGGAGAGCGCAACCGCGGGCGTCACGGCCTGTTGAATGACTTCGTGCATGCGCAGCGTGTCGGTCCAGAACTGCTCATCGCCGAATGTGTCGAAGCGGAAGATCTCCTTCCCTTCGGCAACAAGTGCGGGGTCGAGCTCTTCACCGTCTGGCCCGGCCGATTCGTCGCTATCGCATGACATGAGCATGGCGATGCTCAACGCGGCGCTGATGGACATCAGGATTGCGCCGTAAGATCGCCGCCTTGTCACGGAGAAGAAATCATGCAAGCCGACGTCTCGAACCTTCCTTGAGGCCCTGCGCATGTCTATCTCCGTGATGGTTGCAGACAACGTGTCCCTTTTCGACTAGAGTAGACAATGACGCGCCTGTACCGTGGGCCAAGACGTTTGTACTGACGGTGTCCTTTGAATCGGTCTGGCAGGTGTCTAGCTGAACCTCTTATGCTTACCAGGTTCAACCGACAACGAGGCCAATGGTCGAATCGGAACTATTCGCGCTACTCGAACAGACCGCAGATGCCACGTATACCATTACTGGCAACGGGGAGATTTGCTCGTGGAATTCGGCCGCGCAGCAGCTGTTTGGCTACGCGGAGAGCGAGGTGCTCGGCCGAAATATTGAAGAGATACTTGAGCCGGACGCTGAGAGTCGGTCGACGAGCGGTTCGTCATTACGAGACATGGCGGAACCGATTCCAGACTTTGATCGGGAAGTTCAGGTCAGATCAGGAAAGCGAGTATGGGTGAATATCTCGACCATTGTTTTCCGAAACGAACGAACAGGACGTCGGCTTGTCGTGCAACTGTTGCGCGATATCGATCATCAGCGACGCAACGAGGAGCTAGTCAACAATCTGGTGGAGTCCGCGCGACGGCTTCTTGAGTCCGCGCACGATCCATCGCATCACGCGACGGTCGAGCCGCTTTCGGAGAAGGAGCTCCGAATCCTCAAACTGTTTGCCGAGGGTTGCGCGTCAGGTGTAATTGCGAAGAAGCTGCGTATTTCGCCGCAGACTCTCCGCAATCACCTGCACCACATCAATCGCAAGCTTCGGACTCACAACCGCCTCGAGGCAGTCACCCACGCGCAGCGGCGGGGGCTGATTGATTAATCGGGGTAGTCAAGCCTCGAGCCAAACGCGCTCCAAGGTACGGCGTCGTGTCTCACGGTTCAGACGTTAGGGTCAATCGTGACTGCGAAGTCCCGCCCTTCCCATCGTCCAGATGAGGGCCAACGAAATGTGAATCGCATGGGGGCTTCCTGATCGACTGGCACAAGTATGTCCGCAAATTCGATTCCCACGGCGGTGGCGACCGACGGCGTGTCGTGGACAGATCGCCACTCATCGGCCGTCCAGCGCAACATGAATGCCGAATCTGCCAATACGCGCAGGGTCCAGCCTCGTCCTATTGATCGTGTGCGCCAATTGAATTTCCAGATCTCGATCTTTTGCGCAATACGGCGGTCTGCCTGGTATCGACTGACTACAGCGGGTATCTGATCGGACACTCTGCCATCGCGCACGGCGCGGAGCAGTCTTATGTATTCCGCGTGTGCCCATGTTAGCGGCATTGCAGAGCCGGTCGACCGCCCAAAGTACAGGAAGTATTCGGGTCGATCCGGCTCGTCCCATACCTGTTCTGGCAGCAGTCCGCTGTGATTTGCCAATCGCTCCATCGTCTCCAGGATCTTCCGCGCATCACGACCGGACGCCACTTCGTAATGTCCTCGCTCGCCAGTTAGGAGCGGCCAGGCGCGGCCTTTCCCCCAGCCCTTAAACGGCTCGCCGTTTTCGCGTTCGCCATAGCCATCGTGATTGTACCGATGCCAGCAGGGACCGAAGGGAGTATCGACTTTGAGGACGGCATCGATTACCTGGACTGAGTCCTGAATCAGGGAGTCGCCCGCGCTCCTTATCCCATGCCGTACGAGTTCGAGGAAGCCCGCGTCGACGATGTCCTTTGCCGGATACTCGAAAGGCGCGCCTGGTCGCTGGTTGCGCACCGTCAAATTGCTTCCGTCAGGATCCACGCTCGGCTGCGGGTCAGCGTGGTCCACCGGAGCGATGCGAATGAAGTGTCGAGGTATCCCCGGGACCAGCGTACCCATGGTCGTCACGGTCCACGCGTCCAGATGACACTCCAGGAAATCGGCATACTCCTGGAACAATTGCGAAGTGGTTTCGTCGCTGCGCGCTTTCGCAAAGCAGGCAGCGCAAGTGAGCGCGGCGATGTGTACGGCTAACGTGGACGGCGAAAAGCCGCTGTTCTCCTCCCACCGCTCCTGAGGTGTGGCAGGCCCCTCACGCACGAGGTATGTCGCGGCGCGAAGTACCAATGGGTACGAATCGAAATCCTTCAACGCATTTGCTGTATGCAACCGCCAGGCGAGAAGGATGGGAAACGCCACTTCGTCGAGCTGCACCGTACGACCATACGGATCACCGTTGATCCAGAAGCTCTGATGAAATCCGCCGTCCTCGCGCTGAGTGCAGGCGAGATATATGAGTGTCCGTAGCGGCACTTCCTTGTTGCCTGACGCGAGAAGACCAATCGCGCTATTCACCATGTCACGGGTCCAGACGAGATGATACCCGCCCAGGTTGTCGTCGCCTTTCGTTTCCCCCCAGGGGATGGATAGCGATGCGATCAGTGCGCCCCGATACGTCTTGTCTTCATGCGCGAGCAGCAGGCTGCGGCTCACATGGTAAAGTCGCCCACTGTCTCCCGAGCACGCATCGAGTCGCTCGCTTCGTTTGCCAGCACCTTTCCATTGCGCAACGAACTGGCGCTTATGCTCTGTAAACGGAAGTCCTAGAGACTGGGAAAGCGTACTCAAGGCGTTATGCAACGAATCGCCAAAGGCCAACCCCAGCACGAATTCCTGTGCTACACCAATGTCCAGCTGGCCCGTAAGGGCGATGTTGCCATCCTCCGCCGCATCAAATTCCCAATCCATGGCGAAGTCGTCAGCCAAATCCGTCCATCCATCCGACCGACCGACATAGCCGCACGACCGGCGTACGAACGGGACCGTCGCCGCCAGAGCAAGCCACACCCCGGCTTTGTTTGCCACCAGCACTTCGCGCCCAGCTTGCTCAACAACGTGGCCGCTGTTCCCCCAGCCACCGACATCGAGATGCGGGGCCAGCAACGCGTATAGTCGAAGTCGCGGAAGAACTTCTGCAGGCGCAGTGATTCTCGTCTGGACAAGGAGACACGCGCGCTGTGGATCGGTGATGATTTCCTTCTCGATCTTGTATCGCTTCTCACTGTCAGCGTGTACGACTTTCACGCCAAGTACGTCCTGACTCAGATACTCAATTTGAGCGCCCGGATGTCGTCGCTCGTCGTGAAAAAATGACTCGCCATCTGTAATCAGATACTGAAGATCGCGGATTTGAGGTCGATCGACTGTCGGGTAGTACACTTCGTTCACCACACCTCTGGAGACGGTGAACCACACCCGGCTCGCCGCCGAATACGCCGTGCCAACGGCGTCCTTGGCGCTACGGGTCCATCGAGGTGCGATGCCAGGATGGCCGAATGCTCGACGCGCGCTTAGAAGCGTGGACATCGGCTCAGGAGGTGCCTGCAGCTACGACCGCGGCCCCCAGCAATCCGACATTCGTGTTCATGATCACATGCACGGGGACGTGCTCAACGAATCCGGATAAACGACCCTTATCGCGAAACGAACTCAGAAAAGGACCGGTTCTGAGCATGTCGGCCATCCGTGGCGCGATTCCACCAGCTACGTAGACGCCACCAGTAGCGAGCACGGTCAAAGCGAGGTTGCCTGCTTTGGCCCCGAGAAGCGAGGTGAATAACTCGACCGCCTTCGCGCATACAGGGTCAGTGTTTGCAACCCCGTGCCTGACGATTACTGCCGCAGGATTATCGCAACGCATCTCGTCACGTATCGACTGACGCTCACCACCATCATGCACGACGAGATATCTGTATATATGAACCAGACCCGGACCCGACACTATGCGTTCATACGATACGTGCTGGAACTCCGCTCGCAGGGCGGCGTAGAGTCCCCACTCGAGTTCATCCCGCGCCGCAAAGTTTACGTGACCACCTTCCGAAGGATGGACTCTGTAACGAACGCGGTCCCAGACGAGAAATGCTTCGCCAAGGCCAGTCCCCGCGCCAATCAGCGCGATCGTACCGTGCGTGATTGGCTCACCGCTCTGGAGCGTCACTACGTCAGGAGGCGCTAGCAGTGCGAGGCCGTGACCAATGGCGTCGAAGTCGTTAATGATTGACGTTTGGGGCACGCCGATCGCCGTAGCGAGCTCGCGTTCGTCGATGATCCACGGCAGGTTTGCTGGCCGGCAGACACCGTCGATCACACCGCATGCGACGCCGAAGCAGGCGCGAGTCGGTGGCTTCGCCCCGGACTCTCGAACGAAGCGCTGGACGAGCGAAGCGAGACCTGGAGCGTCCTGTGAGGAGAACTGTCGCTGCACCTCAACGCGCGCGCTCTCGCCGGTGACTTCAACGATTGCGAGCCGGGCATTCGTCCCTCCGATATCGCCTGCAAGTACTCTCACGGCGCCAGGACTAACAGTTCGGCATCCAGATGCGTCCGGTCCGCAAGGTGATGAGCAAGTGCCTGTCGGTAGGTCCTGGCATAGCGCTCACCGGAGCGCGACCAACCGAACCGACGCATCATCGCCTGGCGCATCATGCGTTGCCAGGCATCGGGTTGTTGGTATAGGGTCATTGCATGATCGACTGCCCGCTGGAGTGCGTCAGGCGAATAATCGTCGAACAGGAATCCGGTCAGGCCATCTTCGATCGTGTCGGCCAGTCCGCCTACCCGACGAGCGACAGGGAGCGTGCCGTACAGCTGCGCCCGCATTTGCGTTAGCCCGCACGGCTCGTACTGGGACGGCATGAGTAGAATGTCCGCGCCGGCCATTACTTCGTGTTCGCGATCATCGGTAAACACCAGTTGTACGCCAACTCGATAAGGTGCGGTCAAAGCGAGATCGGTCAGAGCCTTCTCATACCGTGGCTCCCCGCGTCCCAGAAACACGAACTGAGCGTCCGTGTGGGTAGTCAATCCACCGAGAATCAGATCGAGGCCCTTCTGAGTTGTTAGGCGCGAGCTCATCGCGAGGAGAGGCACCGTCTCGGACTCCGGAAGGCCGAACGTCCGCTGCAACGCAGTCTTGCAACGCTGCTTGCCGCCAAAGTCGTTGCGCGTATACGACGCGGCTATTACCGGGTCAGACTGTGGGTTCCAGATCTCGACGTCGATCCCATTCAGGATCCCCGTGAGCCGATTCCCCAAGGCGTCGAACGTATCATGAAGACCGAACCCACCGCCGACAGAGCGCAACTCTCTTGCATGTGTCGGACTGACCGTGACGACCGCGTCGGAGAAACCGATGCCGCCTTTCAGTAAGTTGATTTGACCATACCAGTCGAATAAACCCGGATCGCACAGTTCCGGGGGCAAGCCAATGTCGGCGAGCGTCTCGGCGGGAAAGTGACCTTGAAACCCGGCGTTGTGGATTGATGACACAGTGGCCAGGCGGTCATAGTACCATTGTCCGGCGAAGGCCGTGCGCAAGAACACCGGCGCGAGAGCTGCGTGCCAGTCATGGGCATGCAGGATTTGCGCGGACGGCGCAATCGTGGGGAGCACACTCAGAGCAGCGCGCGCAAAGAATGCGAATCGCCGTGCGTTGTCCGGATAGTCTGCGCCTCCAATTCCATAGATGCCTGGGCGGTCGAAATAATCGCTATGCTCGAGCAGGAAAACTCGCGGGCCCTCACCAGATGCTTCGAGCAGGAATAGCCGTGCAACCTCGTTGCGTAAGCCCATCGTGATAGAGAAGGGTTCGCCAACGGGACGCAGTTCTGGTGTGGATTCACGCACGGCCCGGTAAAGCGGCATCACTACTGTGGCTGGGATACCCGACGCCGCCTGCATCTTGGCCAGGCCACTTACTGCTTCACCCAAGCCACCGGTTCGCGCCAGCGGCCAGTACTCCGCAGTGAGGTGGACGACTTCCGGACATCCTGGCGGAGTGCCGGGCAGGGGCCGGCGATGCCGGACCGGCGTCGCGATGCGCGGATTACGTTGTGCAATTGCTGTTGCAAGCGACTTGCTCATCGTCGTCCCTGCCCGGTTTCTGGTGTCCGTGGTAGTCCAGCGCGTGCGCCGTTCGCGGTGAGCGTACGGAAACGGTGGAACGTCACGGCGACAATGAAGCGTTCGTACCGTGTTGCAGCACGCCTGTCACAGTGCGCTGGGATCCGCGGTAGGCTTGTTGGATCGGTACTCGTTAGGTCGGCGCGCCTGATCGTTACGCTCGGACCCTAACGTCGCACGTCGCGGCGTGGCGCAACGAGTGACTGCTGTTGATCAGCGTGGTACGAATGCGCTATTGGCGCAGCGTCAGGAGCCCGCAATGCTCCACCCTGAGGGCTGGCACCCTTCCATGCAGAGCAGCTCAGTGCTCAAGAGCCCGTGGTCCCGAACCCGGGAGTGATTATGCAGTTCAATCGGATCGTCGTCGGTATCGATTTCAGCGCGAACTCACTCGCGGCGTCCCGATGGGTCGCGCACCACTTCGCGCCTGACGCGGACGTGGTGCTCGTGCACGTAGTGGCACCACCGGACGTACTGTCATTGCCGCGGCGGTACACGCCCCGAACCCTTGACGAGCTCAGGGTCTTCAGGCCCCAGGAGCAAGGTGGACTGCGCGGACTTGGCACCTTGTTAGGCGCTAGCCGTACGTCAACCGAGACTCTTTCGGGCGATCCCGCTGAGGTGCTCGGGTGGGTAGCCGCAGACGTCGGAGCGGATCTCATTTGTGTGGGGAGCGGTCCCCATCGCCACGGAAGCGCCCGATTCGGAGCAACGACTCCCCATCGCCTGATCGCTCGTACTGAGGTACCGGTTCTTGTTACACCACGCGTCCCGCACGGCGCTCCGAGCAGGATCCTCGTGCCTTTCGACGATCGATCTAGCGGCAGAAGGGTGCTGCAAGCAGCGGCCAGGCTCGCGGCCGCGTATGAAGCGGCGCTCGACGCGCTCTACGTGATCGAAACGGACACGCGGCCCCCTGCGTCACGTAAATCTGAAGAGAGGAACCTCCAGTCGTTCGTCCGTGCGCAGCGCCGGGCTGCGGGGGTGGTAGACGAACTCCAATTACCGACGGGGCGCACGGCGTCGTTCGTGCAACCGGGGGACGCTGGTGAACAGACTGTATCGCACGCGCGCCGTTCCGACTCCAGCCTCATAGTCATGGGGACTGGAGAGCGTACCTCCGCTCTTCGTGGGGACAAGCACGCACGACACGTCGGCAGTACGACCCGTTTTGTGATCTGGGCCGCGCCTTGTCCGGTGCTTGCAGTCCCTCCAGCTGTAGTAACTACCACTGAGCGCGTGCGACCAGCACTCGGACTCGGTTCCGCGAAGGAGCAACTGCGTCACGACGATTCTCTGGCCCAGGTATGACCATGTCGGTCATTGATGATCTCTGCATTGATACTATGCGCATGCTCTCCATCGATGCGGTGGAGAACGCGGCATCCGGCCGCCCAGGAATGCCGATGGGAGCCGCCGCGCTGGCTTACGTTTTGTGGACGCGCCACCTGCAACACGACCCCGATGATCCGGCGTGGCTGAATCGTGATCGTTTCGTGTTGTCCGCGGGACACGGCAGCATGCTGCTTTACAGTCTGTTGCACTTGACCGGGTACGAGCTCACCCTTGATGACCTCAAGCACTTCCGCAGCTGGGAAAGCCGAACGCCTGGGCATCCGGAGCGAAACAGCAGCATCGGCATCGAAGTAACAACCGGACCACTCGGTCAGGGATTCGGCAATGCGGTCGGGATGGCAATCGCGGAACGTTGGCTCGCTTCGACCTTCAACCGACCGAAGCACACGATTATCGATCACCATACATATGTTATCGCCAGTGACGGTGATCTGATGGAAGGTGTCGCCTCGGAGGCGGCATCCCTTGCCGGCTCTCTCCACCTTGGCCGTCTCATTGTGCTCTACGACGCGAATCGCATTTCACTTTCAGGGACAACAAACCTTACGTTCTCGGAAGATGTAGGTGCGCGGTTCTCAGCCTACGGCTGGCAGGTGCAGAAGGTGGACGGGTTGGATATCAACGCGGTCGACGCGGCGCTTCACGCGGCGCGAGCCGACGAGAACCGGCCCTCGCTCATAGTGGCATACACGCACATCGGGTACGGAAGCCCGCACAAGCAGGACACCTTTCAGGCTCATGGTGAGCCTCTGGGAGCTGATGAAGCTCGCCTAACGAAGCGTCTCTACGGATGGCCGGAGGATGCGACATTCATCGTTCCTGACGAGGTCCGCCACGAATTCAACAAGGTTCGTGCACGTGGAGCCGCTCGCGGGCACGCCTGGCAACAATCGACAGACGACTATCGGATCGACGAACCTGCCCTCGCGGAACTCTTCGATAACGTGATGTCGGGACACCTTCCACATCGTTGGGACGCGACGCTTCCGTCGTACACTACAAAAGATGGTGACGTCGCAACCCGGGACGCAGGCTTCAAGTCGATCGAAGCCCTGGCGGCTACCGTGCCCAACCTGCTCGGCGGTTCTGCGGATCTTGATCCCTCGACGCGGACCGTGATGAAAGGAAAGGGCGACTTCCAGGCATCATTAGTCGTGAAGGACGGACAGGTCCCGCCCACTCAGGGACTGGCGGGGGGTGTGTGGGGATACGCGGGTCGAAACATCCACTTCGGTGTCCGCGAACACGCTATGGCGGCGATTCTCACCGGCATGGCGCACCATGGCGGCGTTATCCCATTTGGCGCCACCTTCCTGACGTTCTCTGATTACATGCGGCCGAGCATCAGGCTCGCCGCTATGAGCGCGGCCCATGTGATCTACGTTTGGACGCACGACAGCATCGCGCTTGGGGAAGACGGTCCGACACATCAACCGGTTGAACAGCTCGCCAGCTTACGTGCAATCCCAAACATGGTGGTGTTACGTCCAGCCGATGCCAACGAAACGATTGAGGCCTGGAAGGTCGCGATGGAGCACACCGCCGGACCGGTGGGCTTGGTGCTCACCCGGCAAAAGATTCCCGTTCTCGACCGAACGACCCTTGCATCCGCTGAAGGGTTAGCAAGCGGCGCCTACGTGCTTAACGAGGCAGGGCCAGGATCACAGCTCGACCTGATCTTGATCGCAACGGGTTCCGAGGTTTCTCTAGCTCTCGCGGCGCAAGGGCGGCTGGTTGAGGACGGCGTGCGAAGTCGAGTCGTGTCGATGCCATCGTGGGAGTTGTTCGAGGCGCAATCAATACAGTATCGCGACTCGGTACTTCCCCCCGATGTGGATGCGAGGGTCAGCGTTGAAGCTGGCTCTCCATTCGGCTGGGACAGGTACGTCGGACCTAGAGGCGCAATCATCGGTGTTAGCAGCTTTGGCGCGTCCGCACCGGGGCCAATCGTGATGGCGAACTACGGGTTCACGGTGGAACACGTAGTCGAGTCGGCGAGAGCAGTGCTTGCACGTCAACCCGCTCATGCGCTCTGAAAAACTCGCGGCGGCCGTTCGATGCGTCAGCCTGACGTGAGGCAGCCGCATCATCAGGCCGACCGCGACGATGATGGCGTTTCTGCCGCTGCGGAAAAGGCGCTCGAACTTGTGCACGACGGCGCACGCGTCGGTCTCGGTTCCGGCAACGCCGCGCGCGTTTTCACCTCCGCGCTCGGCAAGCGGGTGCGCGAGGGATTGCGCGTCACGTGTGTTCCGACGTCCCGTGCATCGGCGGACCAGGCGAAGCAGGCCGGGATCCCTCTCATCGCGTTAGGTGGGGCGCTCGATATAACCGTCGACGGCGCCGATGAAGTGTCGCCCGCCTTGGACCTTGTAAAGGGCCGCGGTGGCGCCTTTGTGCGCGAGCGTATCGTTGCCGCTGCATCGAAGCGTCAGGTCATTCTGATCGGTAAGCAAAAACTCGTCGATCGACTGGGTCAGCTAGGTAGGATTCCGGTCGAAGTGATTCCATTGGCCGAGTGGTCCGCGACGAGAGCGCTCGAATCGCTCGACTTGGTGCCCTCACTACGAATGAACGAGACGGGCCAGCCGTTCGTCTCCGAGAACGGGAATCTCATTTTTGACTGCACGCCCTCGGCACCTCTGCGTGACGGCGTCGCGGCGCGCGCGCTCGAGCAAGCGATGCGCGCTATCGCCGGTGTCGTGGATACCGGCCTCTTTCTTGGAACAGCGGAGCGCGTCATCGTCGGGCATACGGGCGGACGGGTAGATGTGCTTATAAGGTCTTGGGGAAGCGACTCCCGACGAAAACCGAATGGCGCGAAGTAACGGTATGACCAGCAGGCCGAGGAGGCCGCAATGCAATTGGGAATGATCGGGCTTGGGCGCATGGGCGCCAACATGGTGCGCCGGCTCATGCGCGGCGGCCATGAATGCGTCGTGCACGACATTGCGACTCCGGCGGTGCTCGCGCTGGCCGGCGAAGGCGCCACCGGCGCGACGGAGCTTGATGATTTCGTTGCACAACTCCAGACGCCGCGCGTCGTGTGGTTGATGGTCCCCGTTGGCTCCGTGGATGCAACCCTCGATGTTCTCGTCCCGAAACTTGACGAGGGGGATGTTGTGGTCGACGGCGGAAACTCCTGGTACCGCGATAGTATCGTGCGTGCCGCGCGCCTCTCCCAGCGTGGGATCAACTTTGTTGACTGCGGAACCAGCGGTGGAGTACTCGGCCTCGAGCGTGGGTATTGCCTGATGATTGGTGGCGCGAGGGTGATCGTCAGCCGCCTTGATCCAGTCTTCGTCACGCTTGCGCCAGGGCGCGGATCGATTCTCACGACGCAGGGTCGCGAGCCGCACGAGGGAACAGCGGAACACGGGTATCTCCACTGCGGGCCTAACGGTGCAGGCCATTTTGTGAAGATGATCCACAATGGCATCGAATACGGCCTCATGGCGGCGTATGCGGAAGGACTTAACATCCTCAAGCACGCCGGCGTCGGAGCGCGCATTACTGCGGACGCGGCAACCACACCGCTCGGGGACGCGACCGCGTACCAGTTCGATTTTAATCTCGCAGACATCACCGAGGTCTGGCGTCGCGGCAGCGTGATCACTTCGTGGTTGCTCGACCTGACAGCGGCGGCGCTTGCCCGCGACCCGAACCTCGACAATTTCACAGGACGTGTTTCGGACTCCGGGGAAGGACGGTGGGCACTGGAGACCGCGATCGAAGAGGCAGTGCCGGCGAACATACTGGCCGCTGCGCTGTTTTCACGTTTCTCCTCGCGCGACCAGGCCGACTTTCAGAATCGGGTGCTTTCCGCGATGCGCCTTGAGTTCGGAGGCCACGTCGAAAAGAGTCCTGTTCAATGAGCGCTGAACGATCTGACGCACTGGTGTTCTTTGGCGCGAGCGGCGACCTCGCATTCAAGAAGATCTTTCCGGCACTCTACGCCATGACGCGTGGTCGCCAGCTCAATATGCCGGTGATCGGTGTCGCTCGTTCAGCGTGGACCCTCGAGCAATTCCGTGCGCGGGCTCGACAGAGCGTCGAAAGCATCGGTGCCATCGACGAGGCGACGTTCGCCAGCCTCGCTTCCAACCTGCAATATGTACAGGGCGAATACGAGGCACCGGACACCTATGTGGCGCTTCGCGGGGCGTTAGGCACTGCAGCGCATCCGTTGCACTACCTCGCCGTACCGCCGACGATGTTCGAGCCCGTGATCCGTGGGCTCGGAGCCTCAGGGTGCTCGCGCAATGCGCGGATTGTGGTCGAGAAACCATTCGGTCGCGACCTCGCGAGCGCGCGAGTTCTCACTGAAACGCTGCACGAGTCCTTCGACGAGTCGGAGATCTTCCGCATTGACCACTACCTCGGCAAGGAGTCGGTGCAGAACCTGCTCCTCTTCCGCTTCGCCAACACGTTTCTCGAGCCCGTCTGGAGCAGTCACTACGTCGAGAGCGTCCAGATCACGATGGCCGAGCGATTCGGCGTGCAAGGGCGCGGGCGCTTCTATGATGAAGTCGGGGCCATTCGCGATGTCATGCAGAACCACCTTCTCCAGGTGGTGGGGTTCCTAGCCATGGAGCCACCAGACTTCGGTTACGAGGAGTCCATCCGCGATGAACAAGTGAAGGTCTTCCGGAAGATCCGGCCGCTGACGACGGACTCACTGGTCCGGGGACAGTTCAGAGGGTACCGCAGTGAAGCCGGCGTCGCGCCGGACTCCACGGTCGAGACCTTCGCGGCAGTGCGGCTCTACATCGATTCGTGGCGTTGGGAAGGCGTACCATTTCTCGTTCGCGCTGGAAAAGCCCTCGCGGTGACGGCTACCGAAGTCGTCGTCACGCTGAAGCGACCCCCACTCACGACACTTGCCCATGGAGAGACGAACTACGTTCGCTTTCGGCTGAGTCCAGACATGACGATCGCCCTCGGCGCGCGAGTCAAGCGACCCGGCGAGGAGTTCATTTCCGACCCCACCGAACTTCGCGTTGTGCACCGCCCTTCTGCCGACGAGATGACTCCATATGAGCGCCTGCTGGGCGATGCCATGGATGGAGACGCAATGCTTTTTGCCCGCGAGGATGGTGTGGAGGCTGCCTGGAAGGTCGTTCAGGACATTCTTGGTGACGTCGAGCCGGCACTGGAGTATGACCCCGGAAGCTGGGGTCCTGGCGAGGCGACCACCCTGGCGGCCGACATCGGGGGTTGGCGCGACCCTTCGTCATGAGCGCGGCTGCCGACATCGAGGTGCTGCCTAACGCAGAGCGTCTGGCCGAGACCGCCGCACACCAATTCGTCGCCGCGGCGAACACCGCCATCGAAGCTCACGGTAAGTTCACGGTTGCGCTCTCAGGCGGCTCCACACCTCGCAAAGTATATGCGCGACTCGCGACCGAACCCTTTGTTTCAAACCTGGATTGGTCGCGCGTGCACTTCTTCTGGGGAGACGAACGGTGCGTAGCCCCGAATCATCAGGCGAGCAACTTTCGGATGGCTCGCGAAACGCTCCTCGACCACGTACCCGTTGTCGAAGCGAACAAGCATCGCATACACGGCGAGGACGATCCCGCCGAGGCTGCACTCTCGTACGAGCGCATACTGCGAAGGGTATTCCGGACGCCGATTGGCCCGCCGCGATCCGCTCCGTTGGCCCGGATTGATCTCGTGCTCCTTGGCCTCGGCAATGACGGACACACCGCCTCGCTCTTCCCGAACGGCGCCAGCCTGCGCGCCTCCGATCAATGGGTGACAGCGGAGTACGTGCACGCCGTTTCGATGTGGCGTGTTACGCTTACCGCGACCGTAATAAATGCGGCAGCGGAAGTTGTCTTCATCGCCTCCGGTTCCGCCAAGGCGGACATCGTTCGTCAGGTACTCCAGGGTCCCTATCGCCCGCATGAATTGCCGGCCCAGTTGATTGCCCCGGCTGACGGACGCCTGCGCTGGCTTCTCGACGCGTCCGCCGCCGCAGAACTCCGGCGCGACGCTCGTTAGGTACGGCACTGCCGCACGGCACGCTATCGTGTGTTTGCCGGGCCACGGCGGCCGGTACGGACGTCGTGGATGACGGTACGGGCGCTTCATTGTTAGTGGTGCTCGAAATCACCACGTTATCTAAAGCGAAGGTCAGGACTCATTCAGAGGGCGGGCAATGTTCATAAGAGTGGGTAGCCCAAATGATGTCGGCGCTGGACAAATGCGCGTGTTCGATGTCGCGGGAACCAAAGTTAATGTGGCGAACGTGGATGGACGGCTCTACGCATTCGATGACGCCTGTACCCACACACGGTGCTCGCTTGCGAAGGGCACTCTGACCGGAAAGACAGTCACCTGTGCCTGCCATGGCAGTCAGTTCGACGTGACATCCGGGGCAGTCCTGCGTGGACCCGCGCAACGGCCTGAGCGTTCACGCAGTGTGCAGATCGAGGGCGGGAATCTCCTCGTGGAGGCGTGAGTCATGAAGATATTCCTCGATACCGCCGAACTCGATGAAATCCGGGTAGCCGCACGGTGGGGAGTGCTGGATGGCGTGACGACCAATCCCAGTCTCTTTGCCAAAGTCGGCGGCAGCTACGACGGTGTCCTGAGAGAGATCTGCGGAATCACTGCCGGTCCCGTCAGCGCCGAAGTCGTCGCAGAAAGCGTCGACGGAATGCTGCATGAAGGGCGTCACTTCGCCAGGCTTGCGCCGAACATCGTGGTCAAGGTTCCGATGAGCGAAGAAGGATTAGAGGCGATAGCGCGCCTGAAAGCGGAGGGTATCAGGACCAACTGCACCCTCATCTTCAGCGCCAATCAGGGGCTGCTCGCCTCGAAGGCCGGCGCCTCGCTCCTTTCACCCTTCATTGGTCGCCTCGACGATGTCAACGCCAATGGCATGGATGTGGTGCGCGAGTTGGTTGGCATCGTGAAGGCCCATGGACTGGCCAGCGAAGTCCTGGTGGCGTCGATCCGGAATCCGCGTCATGTCGCCGAGGCGGCACTGGCCGGCGCTCATATCGCCACCGTGCCTCACAAAGTGCTGCGGCAAATGATTCATCATCCTCTCACGGACACCGGCATCCTTCAATTCCGGAAGGACTGGGATACGGTGCGCGCTCCAGGTCACCACCGCGTTTCCGCTCGCGCTGTGCAACCAGAGCGCGTGACGCCGAAGCCGAATGCAGCTATGAGCGGGCAAACGCGCCACGAAGGCAGAGATGTCGCAAGGTGAATCGCTCTTTCCGTCTCCCAGTCGTGAGTTCGCCGAAGAGCGAAGACGTCTGGCCCCCGGAACGGCCGCCGCTTTTCGTGCTTTCAGTCAAACGGTGTTTGCTGACGGCGCCCTTCCTGCCAAGACCAAGCAGTTGATCGCTGTAGCCGTCGCCCATGTGACGCAGTGTCCCTATTGCATTCGCTCGCATACTCGCGATGCGATGCGACGCGGAGCAACCGGGGAACAGATCATGGAGGCCATCTGGGTCGCTGCGGAGATGCGGGCGGGTGCGGCCTACGCACACTCGCTCATTGCGCTTGACACACTCGCTCATCACGAGCCGCCACTGACGACGGATCACCATGAGCTCGCCGACGTCGCCCCACGCGACACGCGAGTTCGCACTGGGGCTGCAGGATGACTACCAGGGTCGCCATCAACGGTCTCGGACGAATCGGACGCTCGCTGCTGAAGTTGTTGATGGATGAGCCGTCGCTGGAGCTGGTTGCTGTGAACGACCGGGTGGACGTGGAGAACCTTGCTTACCTGCTTCGCTTTGACACGGTGTATGGGCGTTACTCGAAACCTGTGGCGGTCGACCGTGATGACCTGGTTGTCGGCGGACACAACCTGCGGACGTTCAGCAACCGCGATCCTGCGACACTTCCCTGGAAGGAGCTGGGCGTAGATCTCGTATTCGAATGCACCGGGGCGTTCACAAGGCGCGAAGACCTGGAGAAGCATGTGCGGGCGGGCGCGCGCATCGTTCTGCTATCGGCACCGTCATCAGACGTGGAGGTTGTCGTCCATGGCGCCAATGCGCCATCGGGATCGTCCAGCATCATCTCGTGCGCGAGCTGTACGACGAACTGCATAACGCCTATCGTCGAAGTGATGGGCCGTCGTATCGGCGTGAGCAAGGCGATCATGACAACCGTTCACGCTTATACATCGTCCCAGGCGATTGTCGATAAGCCAGATAAGCGCTTCAGACGAGGCCGGGCGGCGGCCGCGAACTTGGTACCGACGACGACGGGTGCGGCGCTCGCAACCACGCGTGCGCTTCCTGAATTTGCAGGTCGGTTTGACGGTTTGGCCCTTCGGGCACCGATTCCTGTCGGATCAATCGCCGATATCACGTTCGTCACGTCTCGACAAACGACCGTTGATGAAGTCAACCGTATCTTTACAGAAGAAGCGGAGACCGAGCGATACCGAGGAGTGCTCGGCGTCTCGCGCGATCCGCTGGTGTCGTCGGACATCATTGGCGATGCACGAGCATCCATCATTGATCTGGAGCTCACGAGAGTTGTCGACGGAGATCTCGTCAAGGTCATGAGCTGGTACGACAACGAGTGGGGCTACGCCAATCAGATGCTGCGAGAGGCATTGTCCATAAGTCGCGCCCGGGATCCCAGCCAGTGACGGCCCTCGGTGGATTTGTCCTTTCCTCGTCGTCGGAGGCAAGAGAAGTGGACGTACACAGCGTTTTCGAGTGAGAGCATAGGTCCACAGCGGTTCATTTCAGGAGGTTACCATGATTTCGACCACGATTGATCCGCGGGGCAGTTCCCCTTTGACAAACGAAAACGCGTTTCAAAACGGGCCGATCGTGGTTGCGACCGATGGCTCGACGGGTAGCGATGCCGCGCTGCAGGCGGCGGGCCGGTTGGCCACACTGCATGACGCGAAGGTGGTCATAGTCTCCGTCGTGGAGCCCGTGGTGCCGGCACAGGGCGATTTCGAAATCGCCTTTCCGTACGATGGTATCGAGCAAGCACAGCGCTCCGAGCGGATGACGATGATGCGTGCGCAACTCGAACGGGTCGGCGCTCGTGATGCCGGTTGGACCATGAGGATGGAGTACGGGGACCCCGCGCACTTGATCGCAACTGTCGTGCAGGAGGTGCAAGCCACCATGGTCATTACGGGTCTCAGCCATCATGACCTGCTCGACCGCTTGCTAGGTAGTGAGACTGCCCTCCGCATCGTGCGCGCCAGCAAAGTCCCAGTCCTTGCGGTGACGACGGGAATTCAGGAACTCCCGAAGCGCGCGGTAATAGCCACTGACTTCAGCGTTGCAAGCCTCGACAGTGCGGGGGCGGCTTTGCGTCTGTTCCCAAGCATCACCGACATTAAACTGGTGCACGTGACATCGAGACTCGAAGTGCCGCCCGAAATATTCATCACGTCGGCGGGCCTGTTTTCGGAGCCGATTTCGCAATCGTTTGAGCGCGTTACGTCCGCACTGGACCTTCCGCCGTCGATCACTCTCGAGACGATTGCGCGGGAAGGCAAGCCGTCCCGAGAGGTCCTCAGATTTGCACGCGAAGCGGGCGCTGACATCATTGTGACCGGGAGCCGTGGCGCGGGCCTGATGAGCCGGTTGCTCGTCGGCAGTACCGCAACTGGAATCATCCGCGGCGCGGATTGCGCGGTTCTCGCCGTACCAGCTGCGCTGGGGTCGGATCGCATAGTCGGAATCGGCGAGTTCAGTGAGAGTTCTGGCTCTGCACTCACTTGGGACGAGGAGTTGTTCGCCTTCACCAAGAGGAATGCGGGCCGTCGGACCTCATTGGAGATTGACGATCCAGACTTCGGCGTGTTGATCCAGGAGCGTGGATATCCACTGCGCGGCGTTGCCTATGATCGTCATGACGAGCGAGTGGAGATCATGCTCGGCGATCTCGAGGGCACTCCCCGGCACTTAACGCGCGGGATCGCTCACGTTGACTCGGTCGATGTCGTCCAGGACAGCGATGGCCGGGACCGTGTGCTGCGTGTGGCGCATGGTCGTGGTCAAACGTTGCTGACGCTGGAGCGCTGAACGTCGACGCGGCAACTCAACGCCCGACCTGGTAGACCGCCGCGGTTCGCCGACGGTGGAATAGACTCAACCAGTGGCCGATTCACATGGCTGGTCTCAGCACGCAGGTAGATTTCTCCAAGGCAACCCCTTGACTATGAGCCCCGGCTACAGTGCGCCGCTGTATCTGCTGCCGTTCGATCATCGCAATTCCTACGTGAGCGGGATGTTCCATCTCACCCCGCCGCTGACCGCGGACCAATACCGAGCGGTGGTCGATAGCAAGCAAGTGATCTATGAAGGGTTCCAGCACGCGCTGGGCCGCGATGTGCCAGGCAGTTACGCCGGCATCATGGTTGATGAGGAATTCGCCGCGGACATTGTTCGCGACGCCGTGATGAAAGGGTTTGTGACCGCCCTATCCACCGAGAAGAGCGGCTCGCGCGAGTTCGACTTCGAACATGGCGATGCGTTCGCGACGCACATCGAAGCCTTCCGTCCTACCTTCGCGAAGGTACTGGTGCGCTATAATCCGGAGGACGACAAGGCGCTCAACGAGCGGCAGACGACTCGGTTGAAGCGGCTCTCCGATTATTGTCGAACGGTGGGCCAACTGTTCATGTTCGAGTTGCTCGTGCCCGCCACGGAGGCGCAAAACAAAAGCGTCGGGGCAAACGAATTGGTGTACGATCTGCGGATGAGACCCGACCTGACGATTGAGGCCATCGCCGCGATGCAGGATGCCGGAGTCGACCCGGATGTGTGGAAGGTCGAGGGGCTCGATCGAAGGGAGGACTGCGAGCGCGTTGTCGCCGTGGCCCGACGGGGAGGCCGCGACGCCGTCGGCTGCATCGTGCTCGGGCGCGGCGCTGATGCAGACAAGGTGGTGCATTGGCTTACTACTGCCGCGTCCGTCCCGGGTTTCATCGGGTTCGCTGTAGGACGCACTACTTTCTGGGACGCGGTGAAAGACTACGTGGAGGCGACAGTAACGAGGGCAGAGGCAGTGTCTCGCATCGCCGATCGCTTCCGGAAATGGGCGGCTGTCTTCCAGTCATCGCAGCCCGCGCGCGCGACCCGATTGTAATCGGGCGAGCCACCCTTTCTCGATACCATAGCTGGAGACCGCACGATGTCCTCGATGCAACGCACTCTTGAGGGTGACGTACTAGTCCACCATCTGAAAGAGGATGAGCGGATGATCGACCGGACGCTCCTCGCTCGCCACGGACGTAGTGCGCGCACCCTGGTCAAGCAGGGAGTACTGCGGATTACGATCATCGCCATCGCGCCGGGCGGCGACATGGAAACTCACAGCACCACTGGACCAGTCAGCATGCATGTCGTCGAGGGCGAGATCGTCTTCACCGCGCTCGGCCGCGAGTATGTTGCGAGGACCGGCGACATACTCGTTATGGCTCCTGATGTAGAACATTCCGTTCGCTCCGCGACAGGCGGCGTGTTTCTCCTTACGATCGTGCACTCTGTTGCTGACGCTGAGCGCGCGCCCGCCAGTGCACCAGCGCCTGGCCCGGAGCCGTCAGCGTCGTGAAAGCGTCCCGACCGTCAGGTCACCGGCGGGGCGAGGTTGCCGCACGAGATGATCGTCCCCATGTTCGTTGCCAGCGCGTGAACATTGACGGAGAAGGTGCCGCTGTCGGGTAACGCCACGTTCAAACGCGCGGTGGCGGTCGCGTTGCCTTTGTCATCGACCGCCAGTGGCTTGTAGGCGGACGCCTCGCCGACGATGGGTCCATTGTCGCCACAGCGTCCGCGGTGGACATGCCAGGGATGCAATCCGCCCGGCGTGGCGTTCGAGATGTTCACCGTCGCGAGTGATACCGCGTCCCCATCGCGCGACCACGCAGCGGTGCCCCGAACCTGCATGGCGCCGGCCAACCCGGACGGCGTGAACAGCGATGCCTTCCACTCATTCCGCCGCGCGGCGTCGCTCGCCCTGAGCTCCGTCGTGGGCCTGGATGAACGGCAGGCGCCAGCGCCTAACGTCAACGCGAGCAGCGCGATCGGCGTGATAGTCCGCATACGATACCTCCTGAATGAGCCGTGGCCTGAGAGGTGACATAACGCGCCGTAAGCGAGCCGCCGTTACGACATCCGATACCCCGGTGAAACGATTGCGATTCCGAGTTCAGGACGAGGCGCGAACTCCTGCGGCGCGGTTATGGCTACCTTGCTGGGCGCCTACCGGCCTGAGCAAGTGGAGCCCGTGCGAGACCTTGATCCACTTGGACGGTTCGATTCGTGCCTGAAGAGCTTGATCGCCTCTCCAAACCATAGGACCGAGCTCGCCACCGTGACGCAGAATATCCACTCACCGGTGCCTAACGGCACGGTCCCGAAGGCTCGTTGCAGCGGTGGCGTGTACAGCACGAGGGCCTGCAGCGCGACCGCCAGTCCGATTGCGCCCCAGAGCCAGCGATTCGTGAACAGGGCCCGGAACGCGCTGCGTTCCTCGGAGCGCGAGTTGATCACGTTGAAAAGCTGGAAGAATGTGAGCGTTGTGAAGGCCATCGTTTGCGCGTGACGGAGATCGCTGCTTCCGTGCACGAAACCACCGGGCAGCGTGGCGTCGAGCACAAAAAGCGTTCCCGCGGCCATGATCACGCTCATGGCGGCGATGCCGGCCCACGTACGAGCGGGGATGACGCGCTCGCCCTCCGGGCGGGGTGGTTGCTGCATTACGTCCTCATCGGCAGGATCCACACCTAACGCCATTGCCGGTGCGCCATCGGTCACGAGGTTGATCCAGAGGAGTTGCGTGGCCAGCAGCGGCAGGGCGATGCCGCCGTCGCGGGAGGGAAGCCCGAGACGGTCGGCGAACAACACACCGCCTACCATAGTGAGCACTTCCCCGATGTTTGACGAAAGCAGGAAACGCAGAAACTTCCGGATATTCGCGAAGATCGCGCGTCCCTCTTCGACTGCCGTAACGATGGACGCGAAGTTGTCGTCGGCGAGGACAATGTCGGCGGCCTGCTTCGACACGTCGGTCCCGGTAATCCCCATGGCGATACCGATGTCAGCGCTCTTGAGTGCGGGAGCGTCGTTCACTCCGTCACCGGTCATGGCTACGACGGCGCCCGTGCGTTGCAGAGCGCTGACCAGCCTCAGCTTGTGCTCCGGGTTTACACGGGCATATACAGACACCTCACCGACGCGTTGCCCGAGCTCGTCATCCGTCATCCGATCAAGCTCGGCCCCGGTGATGACGGCGTCGTTGGACGCGATGCCCAGCTCGCGTGCGATGACGGAAGCGGTTCGCGGATGATCTCCAGTGATCATCAGCGGTCGGATGCCGGCGTGTTTCGCGCGCGTGACCGCGTCGCGTGCCTCAGCGCGAGGCGGATCGATCATCCCGATCAATCCGGCAAAGACGAGGCTCTGCTCAACACGCAGGTTCACGTCGCTGTCCTCCTTCACCGGCAGGTCCTCGCCTGGAAGCCACCGTCCGGCGACGCCGAGCGTCCGCAGCGCTTCACCGGCGAGTTCCTCCGTCAGATGCAGAATCTCTGCGCGCCGCTCGGGCGTGAGTGGGCGGTGTTCCTCGCCCACCAGTTCATGAGTGCACCGCGCGAGAAGCACAGCGGGAGCACCCTTGGTGAAGACGATCAGCCGCCGTGTCGCCCTGTCTCGATGGACCGTACTCATGAGCTTCCGCTTCGAGGAGAACGGAAGCTCGGCCACACGTGGCAGTTGCACGTCGAGAACGTCGTCGTGCAGACCAGCCTTGCGTGCCGCGACAATCAGCGCTCCTTCGGTGGGATCGCCCTCCACGGTCCAGCGTCCATTCTCGTCCTGGACAATGGCGTTGTTGGCGCGGTTGGCGGCAGCAAACGCGCGCTGAAGCTCGCTGCGCAGGGGCGCGTCGATGGCATTGCCATCCTCCCGGCGAACTTCGCCTTCGGGCGCATACCCCGACCCACCTAACGTCACCCGCCCACTCGCGGTGACGATCACCCGCACGGTCATCTCGTTTTTTGTCAGCGTTCCGGTCTTGTCCGACGCAATCACGCTGGCTGAGCCGAGCGTCTCGACCGCCGCCAGATGCCGGACGAGCGCGTTGCGCCGTGCCATACGCTGCATACCGATCGAGAGCACGGCGGTGACGACAGCGGGAAGTCCCTCGGGGACAGCCGCCACTGCCAGCGCCACGCCCAGAACCAGCGCATCGGCGAATGTCGCAGCCCCTCTGACATCCTGGACGAGGAGGATCGTCACGATCATCACGACGGCGATCATCAGAACCACGAGACCGAGAATCTTCCCCGTCCGGTCGAGTTCACGCTGGAGGGGCGTCGGCGCTTCATGAGTCTCTTTCAGCAGACCCGCAATGCGCCCCATCTCGGTGTGCATTCCCGTCGCGGTGACAATTGCCGCGCCGTGTCCATAGGTCGCTGCCGTGCCGCTGAATACCATGCTGCGACGGTCGCCGAGCGAGGATTGCTCGCCGATTGGAGCGATGTCCTTGTCGACGGGGTGGCTCTCACCGGTCAGCGCCGCCTCGGCCGTTTGCAACGACGCCGATTCCACCAGGCGCGCATCGGCGGGTATGGTGTCGCCCTCCTCGATGAGGATGAGATCACCCGGAACGATTTCGGCGGCGGGAATACGATGCCGTTCACCCGAACGGATCACGGTTGCGTCGGCAGCCGACATCGCGCGCAGCGCGGCGACCGCCTCCTGAGCGCGCGACTCCTGGATAAAGCCCATGGTGGCGTTGAGCAGCACGACGGCAAGAATAACGAAGGCCTCATACGGCAGCGCCGCGTCGCGCTCCACAAACCACAGCCACCCGGAAACGACGGTTGCAATGAGTAACAGGACGACCAGCACGTCCCGGAACTGCGCGAAAAAGCGGCGCCATGCCGGCACTGGCTGTTCTGCCACCAGTTCGTTAGGTCCGTATTGTTTCAGGCGGGCGTGGGCAGCCGCGTCGCCCAGTCCGCGTTGCGTGTCCGTGCCAAATGCGACCGCGACCTCCTCGACCGCCTGCATATACGCAGTGGGCGCGAGCGAACTCGCGGTCTGTCGAGGCCTACTGATACTGGTGTCTGTCATCGACATGGGTGCGCCGCGGGTGGTGAAACTCAACCCGCTGACCTGCGCAGGCTCAGCTGACCCTATTCCGTGGTTCGTCCGTCGAAGTGTTCGTGTGACCGTTCGGCGTCCGCCCTGGTGCGCTGTAGCACTCCGTCGGCGTGCTCCGGAAGCGCGTATATCGTATAGAGCTTGAGTGGCTCCCTGCCGGTGTTCTTCACGTGGTGGCGAGCGCCTGACGGCACGACAATGGCTGTCTCGCTCTCGATTCTCGAGCGCGCACCGTCGATCAGGACGTCACCTTGTTCGACGCGGAAGAACTGATCACGATCCGGGTGTACCTCCTCGCCGATTTCCTCTCCCGGACGCAGGGTCATCAGTACCAGCTGCATCTCCTTGCCCGTGTATATGACACGGCGAAAGTCCGAATTCTCGACGGTTAGCGATTCGATGTTGTCAACGAAACCTTTCATGGTGGCTCCCGGGAGAATTCCTCCGAAAGGACTACAGTACTCAACT
>Ga0079218_10000009_pt1 | contig 37072 bp, 38 predicted proteins | sample NCCompost_FD_77181 | JGI IMG/M metagenome (GOLD analysis project Ga0079218, IMG submission 77181) | Agricultural soil microbial communities from Utah to study Nitrogen management - NC Compost | ecosystem: Environmental > Terrestrial > Soil > Agricultural land | place: USA: Utah | collected... | reverse complement strand
GGTGGACTGGTATCCCACCGAGGGCAAGGTGTCGGGTGCCTACTCGAACGGCGGCGCCTACGACGTCCACCCCTACATCCTGCTCAACTACCTGGGGCAGTACAACGACGTCAGCACGCTGGCCCACGAGCTGGGCCACACGATGCACAGCTACTACTCGAACAGGGTGCAGCCGTATCCCACGGCCAGCTACACCACGTTCGTCGCGGAAGTCGCGTCCACTTTCAACGAGGCGTTGCTCATCGACCACGTGCTGAAGCAGATCGACGACGCGCCGACACGGCTGTCGCTGCTCGGCAATCTCCTCGAAGGGATCAAGTCCACCGTGTTCCGCCAGACGCAGTTCGCCGAGTTCGAGCTGCGCCTGCACGAGATGGGGGAGAAGGGGCAGCCGATCACCGGCGAGGCGCTGTGCTCGCTCTACATCGACATCTGCCGCCGCTACTACGGCCACGCGGCCGGCGTGTGCGTGGTGGACGACTTCGTCCAGCACGAGTGGAGCTTCATCCCGCACTTCTACCGCGAGTTCTACGTGTTCCAGTACGCCACGTCGTTCTGCGCCGCCGAGGCGCTCTCGGCGAAGGTGCTGGCGGGCGACACCGCCACACGCGACCGCTACCTCACGTTCCTCGGCCGTGGAGGGTCGCAGTATCCAATCGAACTGCTGCGCGACGCCGGCGTGGACATGACCACCGACGAGCCGCTCACCCTCACCATGGCGCGCATGAACGCCGTCATGGACGAGATCGAGAAGCTGATCTGAGGCGGGTTGGGCAGGGTGGGCGGGGTAGGCGGGGAAGGGAAAACACTCCGCGGTCGCATGCAGCCAGGTGATTCGAGCGTGTGGAGAGTTCCCCACCCTGCTCACCCTGCCCACTCCGCCTACCCTGCCTCCAGCAACTAGATAATCCGCTTGCCGAGCGCTGAGAGGGCGAGCTCCACGGCGAACTCGGCGGTGGTGTTCCGCAGATCCAGCGTCGGGTTCACTTCCACCAGATCGAGCGCCACCAGACGCTGCGAGTCGGCCACGAGCTCCATCAGCATGTGCGCCTCGCGGTAGTCGAGGCCGCCGCGGACGGGCGTGCCGACGCCGGGCGCGACGGAGGGATCGCAGACGTCGAGGTCGAATGACACGTGCAGCCCGCCGGTCCCCTCCGACGCCAGCGCGATGGCGCGCTCGGCCACGCGCGCGATGCCGTCCCGATCGACGTCCTTCATCGTGAACACGTGCACCCCGGCGGCGCGAATCTGATCCTTCTCGCGGTCGTCGAGGTTGCGGATGCCCACGAGCACGGTGTGCTCCGGGCGCAGCGACGGCGACGTGCCGATCGACGCGAGCTCCGCCGGCGGCCGTCCCAGCAGCGCCGCCAGCGGCATGCCGTGCACGTTGCCGCTTTCGGAGGTGTCGGGCGTGTTCATGTCGCCGTGCGCGTCCACCCAGAGGACACCGAGCGGTTTGCCCGTCCTGGCCCGCACCGCGTCGGCGCTGGCGGCCACCGAGCCGGCGGCCACGCTGTGATCGCCGCCGAGCACGAGCGGCAGCGCGCCGGCGTCGAGCGAGGCGCGCGCCATCGCGTGGACACGGCGGCACACGGCGGCGATGTCCTCGATGTACTTCTTGCGGACGTCACCTTCGCGGGCGAGCTCGCGAATGGGCGCCGCCACGTTGCCCTGATCCATCGTCGGGCGGCCCAGCGCGGCAATCCGCTCGCCGAGGCCGGCAATCCGCAGGGCCGACGGGCCCATGTCCACCCCGCGCCGTCCACCGCCAAGGTCGAGGGGCGCGCCGATCAGATGAACGGGCTGCATCGCGGCCTCGCTATGCGGCGGTGCTGCGCTTGATGAAGCCGGCCACGGTGGCCGCCGTGGCTCGCCCGTCGGCAATGCAGTCGGGAATGCCGATGGCGCGGAAGCCGCTGCCGGCCAGGAAGAGCCCGGGTAGCGCCTTGAGCCGCAGCTCGATCGCGGCCACGCGCGCCTGGTGGCCCACCGCGAACTGCGGGCTCTGACGCGGCCAGCGCGTGAGGCGGGTGACGATCGGCTCGCCGGAAATGTCGAGGAGCTCGGCGAGCTCCTGCGCGGCGGTCTCCGTGAGCGCCGCGTCGTCGTTGCGTTCGAGGCGATGCGGATCGCGGCCGCCGCCGAGGAACGCGCGCAGCAGCACGTGCCCTTCGGGTGCGCGGCCCGGCCACTTCGACGTGACCCACGTGGCCGCCAGCAGCGCGCGGCGCTCGGCCTTGGGCACCACGAACCCGGTGCCCTGCATCGGGTGGCGCACCTGATCGGCGCGGTAGCCGAACGCGACGGTTGCGGTGGATGCGTACGGAATGCTGTCGCAGGCGCCGGCGAGCACGGTGTCGAACGCGCGCAGCAGTCCGGCCGCGGTGTAGGCGGGTACGCAGAGGACGAGGGCGCGGCTGCGCAGCGAGCCCTCCGCCCACTCGACGGCGTAATCGCCCGCACGCCGGATCTCGGTGACGCGCGCCGACGTCGTCACCGTGCCGGACGCGAGCGCCGCGGCCAGCGCCTCGACCAGTTCGCCGGTGCCGCCCGGCAGCGACACGAACGCGCCTTGCGGCGAGCGCGTCATCTTCATCGCGCGGAAGGCGCGCAGGACGCTGCCGGACTGGCGCTCGGCTTCCACCAGGCGTGGAAACAGCGTGCGCACCGACAGCTCGTCGGCGTCGCCGGCGTGGATGCCCGCCAGCAGCGGGTCGGCCAGGTAGTCGGCCGCCTCGTGCCCGAAGCGGCGGCGGACGAAGGCGCCGATCGATTCGTCGTCGTCCTCGTGCCAGGTGCGCCTCGGCACCACGACCTCGGCCGCCATGCGCGCCTTGCCACCCGGCGTGAAGAGCGACGACGTGGCGAGCGCGCGGAACGACAGCGGGAAGCCAAGGAACGACCCTTCGGCCAGCGGATGCAGCCGGTCGTCGCGCAGCACGTAGGCGGTGCGCGGCAGCCGCGTGGTGACCAGGCGATCGGCAATCCCGAGCTCGCGGCAGAGTCCGACGCCGGCCGGCTTCTGCGCCAGCAGCGCATCGGGCCCGCAGTCCACCACCCAGCCGTCGAAGCGCTCGGTGCGGATGACGCCGCCCGGGCGGTCGCCGGCCTCGAGCACGCGCACCGAGCACCCGCGCCGCTGCAGCTCGTAGGCCGCCGAGAGTCCGGCAATGCCCCCGCCAACGATCGCGACGTCGATGACCGGGTCCACCGCGCTCCTCTAGGCCCGCGTGGCCGAGCGCGCCGCCGTGTGCACGTACTGCGCGAGCATCTGCACGTGCTCGACCGGCGTGGACGGCAGCAGGCCGTGCCCGAGGTTGAAGATGTGGCCGGGGCGGCCGGCGGCGCGCTGGATGATCTCGTCCACATGGCGGAACATCCGCGGCAGCGGGCCGAGCAGCAGCGTGGGATCGAGGTTCCCCTGGATGGCGCGGTCGTGTCCGATGCGCGTCCAGGCCTCGTCGAGCGGAATGCGCCAGTCGGCGCCCACGACGTCGCCGCCCGCCTCGCGCATGTCCGCAAGGATGTTCGCGGTGCCGGTCCCGAAGTGGATGGTCGGCACCCGCCGGCCGACCGTCTCGAAAATCCGCTGCGTGTGCGGCAGCGCGAACTCGCGGTAGTCGGCCTGATTGAGCGCGCCGACCCACGAGTCGAACACCTGCACCGCGTTGACGCCGGCGTCGATCTGCGCCACCAGGTAGTCGCCCACGATGTCAGCGAAGAGCGCGCAGAGTCGGTGCCAGTCGTCCGGGTGGCCGTACATCAGCGCCTTGGTCTTGGCGAAGTTGTTCGAGTGGCCTCCTTCGATGGCATAGGACGCCAGCGTGAACGGCGCGCCCGCGAAGCCGATGAGCGGCACGCGTCCTTGGAGTTCCTGCTGGATCTGCTTGATGGCTTGCAGGACGTGGGCCAGCGCCTCGCGCGGCTCGAACCGCTTCAGCCGCGCGATGTCCGCGGCGTCGTTGATGGGGGAGTGAATCTGCGGCCCCTCGCCCTTGAGAAAGTCGAATGGCAGCCCCATCGGTTCGAGGGGCAGCAGCAGGTCGGAGAAGAGGATGGCGGCGTCCACTTCGATCCGGCGGACCGGCTGCAGCGTCACCTCGGTGGCCAGATCAGGATTGCGGCAGATGTCGAGCAGCGACCACTTGGCGCGGAGCGCGCGATACTCCGCCATGTAGCGGCCGGCTTGCCGCATGAACCAGACGGGCGTCGTGTCTACCGCCTCTCGGCGGCACGCGCGCAGGAACCGGTGCGGGTTCACGACGTCGCCAGCAGGCGGCGGGCCAGCGCTACCAGCTCGTCGAGCCAGAGCGGCTTGAAGCGCAGGTCCACCCCGAGCGTGGTGAGCTCCGACACGTGGTCGGGTTTCGGATAGTAGTCGCCGCTGACAACGGCCATCGGTGTACGGGCAAGATGGGGCATGGCTTTCAGGGTCCGCACGAGATCCATGCTCGTGCCGAGCGGGCTCCGCAGGTCTACGATGACGGCCGTGGGCCGGTGGGTCTGGGCGAGCTTGAGGCCCTCCTGAGCCGACAGCGCGGCCCACACTTCGTGGCCTTCGAGCCGCAGCATCCGGGAGAACGTGTCCGTGACGCTACTGTCGTCGTCCACGATCAGCACGCGCGCGGCGGGCGGGCTGCCGGAGACACGGGACACGCCGTCATTGTCGGTCCCGCAAGGGGGGCGGTCAAGGCAAGCGCGGCTTCGCCACGACCCAATTGCCCGGTCTGGAGCCCTAAACTGACGGGGTTGGCAACGGAGTCGTGCTATATTCTCGGCGTTTCGTAGGTGAATTCAGGTTTTTCGGCCGCCCTCACGTTTTCCAGCCCCTCGCGTCGGAGGTTGTATTGAGCCCTATCCTCGTGCGGCCCGTGCGCGAGCAGCTCGAGCACGATCGGGTCATTCGCCTGCTTCAGGCGAAGTACAAGAGAAAGTTCGACGTCGCCATCAATCCCGGTAACGAGCGGACGGCTCCGGTGGGCACCGGTACCCCCTGGTACCCGGACCTCGTGCTCCAGGAGCGCGGCCGCAAGCTCGTGGGCGTCGTCGAGGTCGAAACCGCCGAATCGGTCAACAACCTCGAGGCGATGTCGCAGTGGGTGGCTTTCGGCAAGCTCCGGGCGCAGTTCCATCTCTACGTCCCGGCCTCGGCCATCGACAGCACGCGGCGGCTCTGCGTGGACCTGGGTATCCCCGTGGCGGAAATCTGGGCCTATCATTCGATTGGCGACCAGCTCCGGTTCACACTCGTGCAGAAGACCGGGCCCGGGCTGCCGAAGGGCTCCCCCGAACCGCGGAGCAGCGCCCCCAAACCGGCGGCCGTGAACGGCGCCGGTCGATCGAACGACAAGGCAGCCGCCAAGCCGGCCGCCAAGAAGGTAGCCAAGGCTCCCGCGCCGCCGGTCAAGAAGGCGGTCGCCGCGCCCGTGAAGAAAACCGCTCCCGCCAAGGCACCCGTGGCCACGAAGCCACCCGTGGCCGCCAAGGCGGCGGTGGCTGCCAAGGCTCCTGCTCCGAAGAAGGCCGCCAAGCCGGCCAACGGGAAGGCCGCCGCCGTCGCGAAGCCAGCCGGCAACGCCAAGAAGAAGGCCACGCCCGTCAAACGGCGGTAGACGGCCGTGCCCTTTCTGCGCGTCATCCGCGACAAGCGGGGGTACGAGACCACGTACCTGATGCACTGGTTTCAGGACTTCGGGCGGCAGCGCTCGAAGATCCTGTATGCCTTCCGCTCGCCGTCCGGCACGCGCGTCGGCCGCGACGCGATCGACCCTGGCCTGATGCGGCAGCTCGAGGTCCAGAACCCCGGCATCGCGTTCGACTGGAAGGCCGTGCTCGCCGAACGGCAGGTGATCGAACCGTCGCCCGAGCTCCGGCGGCGCCGGCCCAAGCGGGGAGAAGAGGCGAAGGCTGCCGCGCCTCCGCCCGCGGCTCCCGCGCCGAAGCCCGAGCCGGCCGCGCCGGCCCCGCCCCGGCCGATGATTCCGGCCGCCATCGAAGGGCTGACTCCGGAAGACCGCCTCGCCTTCCTGCAGCATTGGTATCCGATCGTGCGAGAGCGCGTCGATCGCCGCGCCTCGGATCCGGACCGGCACACGGCGCTGCTCTCGCTGGCCGAGCGGATGAATCCGGAAGGATGGGCGCCCGAGGAGATGGAGACCAGGCTCCAGCAGGCGGGCGAGGCGCTCGAGCGGCTGTCGCACGTGTTCGCCCGCCGTCGCCGCCGGGCGCGCCGCAAGGGGTCGGGCGACGAGGCCCCCCCGCCTCCGGCCACAACCACGCCCGAATCGTCTTAACGCGCGAATCGCGCTTCGAACGTGGCCACTTTCTCGAGCCGCCGCAGGTGCCGCGATTCGCCCGAGAACGTCGCGCCGAGAAACGTGGTCACGATGTCCTGAGCGAGGGAGGCGCCGATGACGCGCGCCCCGAGGCACAGCACGTTCATGTCGTCGTGCTCGACGGCCTGGTGGGCGGTGTAGGTGTCGTGACACACGGCGGCGCGGATGCCGGGGAATTTGTTCGCGGCAATCGACACGCCGGCGCCGCTGCCGCACACGATGATGCCGCGGTCGGCGTCGCCGTTGCGGAGCGCCTGGGCCACGGACTCAGCCGCGTCGGGGTAGTCCACGGGCGCCGTGGAATGCGTGCCGAGGTCGAGGACGGCGTGGCCCTTCTGGCCCAGAATTGCGGCCAGATCCCGCTTTAATTCGTAACCCGCGTGGTCGCAGCTGAGGGCCAGGCGCATCGCGCAAGACTGCTATACTTTTCGCCTATGCGCAACACCATCCGGTTCGTCGCCGTCGCTTTCCTCGCGCTCCTGGTGACCTCCGGTTCCGGGTCGTGGCGCGACCGGCTCTACGCCCAGGCCCCGAGCGTGCCGGCGACCTCCCAGTCGTCGCAGGCCGGGCGTCCCGATTTCCGCGTCACGGTCGATCTCATCACGACCGACATGATCGCGCGGGACACCAAGAACGATCAGTTCATCGCCGACCTGAAGCCGGAAGAGATCGAGATCTACGAGGACGGCGTGAAGCAGAAGATCGCCTCCATCGAGCTGGTGCACGGCGGGCGCGCCTACAGCGTCATCAAGCTGCCGGCGGCGCCGGTGCAGGAAGGCATCATCCTGCCGCGCAACAAGCCGACCAACGACACGGCCGGCCGCGTCTTCATCATCTTCATCGACGACCTGCACCTCGACTTCCGCCAGACGCCGCGTACGCGCAAGCTGCTGCAGGACATGCTGAAGAACCTGATCCACGACGGCGACATGTTCGGCATCACCACCACCGGCACGTCATCGCTGTCGATTCAGCTCACCTACGACCGGCAGGTGCTCGATCACGCGGTGTCGCGGATCACGGGCAACGCGCTCAAGCCGAAGGAAATCATCGAGGGCTCGCAGGGCTCGAACGGGCCCACCGAGCTGCGTCACCGCGCGCACGTGGCGTTCTCCACCGCCTACGACCTGATGAAGAACCTGGAGAAGCTGCAGAACCGCCGGAAGGCGGTCATCTACATCAGCAGCGGCTACGACTTCAATCCGTTCGAGAAGGGCCGTCTCGAGGAGACCGCGCGCCGCTGGCACGTGGAGAACGCCGACGACCTGCAGAGCGATCCGTTCTACCGCACGCAGCAGAGCTCGCAGGCGCTCGCCGAATCCGATCTCGTGCGCGAGCTCGCGGAGCTGACGCGCGCCGCCAACCGCGCCAACGCGACGATGTACACCATCGACCCGCGCGGCCTCGTGGCCGGGCAGGACATCGACGAGGAAGTGGACATTCAGGACTGGAACGCCTACCTGCGCGAGTCGCAGGACAGCCTGCGCGTGCTGGCGGAACAGACGGGCGGGATTGCCGTCGTCAACCAGAACGACTTCAACAAGGCGCTGAAGAAAATCGACAACGAGACGAGCGACTACTACGTCATCGGCTACTACTCGAGCAATCCCGACCCGCTGAAGCGCACGCGGAAGCTCGACGTGAAGGTGGCGCGGCCGAACGTCAACGTCGTCGCCCGGACGTCCTACTCTCTGAGGCCCCTGCCAGGAAGATAGCGCCCGCTACCTGGCCGCTGACAATTCCCTGAGGTCGGGCCGCACCGCCGCTTCGAGCCGGGGCCTCACGGCCTCGGCCACTTTCATCACCTCGGCCACCATCCGCGGCAGACGGCTCATCTTCGGATAGATCCATCCGGTCTGACGCGTCAGCGTGTGGCCGGCGATCCGGCTGCAGAAGAGCTGCTTCTGCCGCACGTCGTCGGCGGCCGCCTGCCACGGGATGACGCTGATGCCCAGCCCGTTGCGCACCATCGCCTTGATGATCTCGACGTTCTCGGTCTCCATCACGATATGCGTCTCGATGCGTTCGCGCGTGAAGAACTCTTCCACGAGCCGCCGCGTGATCGAGCCGCTCTCGAACAGGATGAAGGGCTGCCGGTCGAGATCGGCGGGCGTGATCTCCTTCTTCTTCGCGAGCGGGTGCGACGGGTAGGTGATGAGGAGCAGCTCGTCCTGGAAGAGCGGGACCTCGATGAAGTCGGTGGCGTCGATGGGCAGGGTAACCAGCCCGAGATCCGCGGCGCCCGCCCGCAGGACGGCAATGGAACGCTCGGCGCTGCCGACCGTGACCTTGAGGTCGAGGTTCTGGTGGCTGCGGCGCACCTCGGCGAGCAGCGACGGGAACACGTACAAGCAGACTGTCATGCCGCCGACCAGCCGGATGGTGCCGCGGAGCGACTCGCGCGTCTCGCTGATGGCGGCTACCGTGTCCTGCAGGTCCTGGAAGACGCGGTGGCTCAGTCGCAGCAGCGACTCGCCGGCGGGCGTGATGCGGACCTTGCGGCCGACACGGTGGAACACCGCCTCGCCCAGCTCCTCCTCGAGCAGGATCACCTGACGGCTGATCGCCGACTGCGAAACGTGAAGGCGGTGTCCGGCGGCCGTGAACGAGCCCGTCTCGGCTATCGCGCGAATGACCTCGAGCTGGCGCAGATCCATGAGCGCCAGCGTACATCTCGATTCCGCATAGGTTCAAGAGCACCTATGCGGAAACGAGCGGACTGGCAGGTGGGCAGGTAAGCAGGTGAGCGGGTAGGGCGAATCGATCGTGGCTGCGGCCTTCAGGCCTGCCGGGCCTTGGCTTTGGGCTCCGGCCGCTCCAGAAGCGCCCGAACGCGATCGACCGCTTCCTTCAGGTAGCCCTCGTCCATCTCGATGCCTACGAAGTCCACGCCGAGCGTGGCGCAGGCCACGGCGGTCGAGCCAAGGCCCATGAACGGGTCCGCGACGGTGCGGGCGCGGTCGAGTCCGTGGAGCCGCAGACACATCTCGGGCAGTTTGGGCGGGAAGGTGGCCGGATGGGGGCGATCCTTCTCGCGGCTCTGAATCGTGTCGTACGGGATGAACCACGTGTTGCCGCGGCAGCGGACCCCGCCGGCCGCCGTCTGCCAGCGCGCCACGTTCGACTGATCCTGATAGCGCACGCCAACGGCTTGGCGATCGAGTGGCGTATTGCCCCCAGGCGTGAAGTGGAACACGAACTCGTGACAGTCATGCAGGAAGCGGCGGCTGTTGATCGGCTTGTAGTGACCCACCGCCAGATCGTCGGCGAGCCCCGACCGCGTTCCCGCCAGCGCCTTCTCGATGGCGATCGACTTGATCCAGTGGATGGTGTTCTGCAGCCGGAAGCGGCCGCGCGCGGCCTGCGCGACGTCGAGCGCGGTCCACGGGTCGGTCGGCTTGGCTCCGACGTTGAGGAAGAGCGACCCCTGCGGCGTCAGCGCGCCTGCGGCGGCGGCCAGCCAGCGATCGGTCCACTGCAGATACTCCGAACGAGGGATGGTGTCGTCGTAAGTGCGGTAGCGGATGCCGAGGTTGTACGGCGGCGACGTCACGATCGCGTCCACGCTGCCCGCCCCGAGCTGGGGTAGGAGTTCCGTGCAGTCGCCGAGGTAGAACCGAAACGTGGAGGCGCCGGAAGAGAGCGTGGTATGGGGACGGAGCGATCGAGCCACCGCGCCGATTGTAGCGCGGCGTTCGAGGAAGGCCGCGCGCTACGACGCGCGCGTTTCGAGAAGGCTGACGGCGGGGACGTGCTCGCGCTCGGCTGCCACCGTGTGGTTGCGGCGGTGCGCGTGCGACTCGCAGGTGGAGCCCTTTTCCTCGACGTAGGTCAGCTCACGGCCGCTCGCCAAGTCGCGATAGCGGCCGATCACGCAGCCGCAGGTGAGCGTCCGAAACCCAAGGAGCCTCACGAGACTCATGGTTTGCCTCCGTTCATATAAACGAGCAAATCGCGTGCCGCGAACATCGGACCTCGCGCGGGGTCGGTGCCGGATCCTCACCTCGGAAAATCGCGCCTGAATCGTGGAGATCGCGCCCGCATGTGCGGCCGTTTTGGTGGACACAACGTGTCACCAAGGCGACAAAAAGCGCCACGGATTGGATCACCTTCAATAGGTTGGACCACACGACGGACGCCGCGCAGGCGCGGAGTTCTGAGGTTCTGAGATTCGCCGGCCAGAACTGGGCGGCGCGGGAGCGCCCGGCAATCCGGCTCCATGCCGGTTTTCGATAGCCCTTACGACAGCGGCTGGCTAGGCTCGTGGTTGGTCACCGGCCGCGCCGGGCGCGCGTTCTGGAACGCCTGCAGATCGCGGGCGCGCTGCGAGCCGGCGACCTGGCGGGCGCGTGCGACCCGCACGAGGAACGCCGCATGGAAGCCGCCGATCACCAGGGTTTCGAGCGGGGTGGGCTCGGGGACGAGCGCCGTTGTCATGTTGAGGATGGTCGTGGCCGAGAACACCACGGTGAACAGCGGGTCCACGCCGCTGCCGCGGACCCGCGGCGCGATGGCCATCGCGGTTGTCTCCCAGGCCGGCCCCCCGGGCGTGCCTTCATAGAAGACCTGGAGGTAGCGGCCGATTCTTTCTACACCGACGTGCAGCGCGTTGATCGCTTCAAAGCCCGCGACGAGGATGGCGAGTGGAGGCAGTGCGGCGACCGGCAGGTCGCCGAAGAGGACGACGACGATGGCGAGGCACCCCCAGCCGAGGATGACGACCGGCACCAGCACCATGCGGGCGGTGCCCCGCGACGCGATGGTCGCGCGCAACGCTGTGAACTCGCTCTCCGACAGACTCATGACCGCCTCTGTGGCACCTGTTTTGGACCTCTAGCCCCCGGGAACACCGGGGAGGTGGTGCAGGGGTCGCGCACGAAATCGTGATCGTGGTGCGTCTACCTCTTGCAGCATACAGATTGTCTGTTATTATGCCGATACACGTAACAGCTTGTTTCCTAAAGGGTTGCCTGTGAACACTTCCCGCCTGTTCAGCCTGGCCCGGGCCATTTGTGCCCTGTCGCTCGTGGTTACGTGGGGCCTACCGGCTGAATCAGCCACGTCCAAGAAGAGTTCACGCTCGTCCGTCACGCGGGCCCAGGGCTCTCAGAAACTCACGCTCAAGAAGAAAAAGGTCACCTCTTCGCGGACTAGAGCCACCCGTGCCCGGGCCGCCCTTCGCGCCCGCCAGCTCCAGGAAGCCCGGCAGCCCCGGTTCAAGTTCGACGCCTCGGGCGCGCTGGTTCCGGACATCCGCGCCGAAGCCGCCATCATCTACGACCCCAAGACCGGCCAGGTGCTGTGGGAGCAGAACTCGCTCGACCAGCGCTCGATCGCCAGCATCACGAAGGTGATGACGGCGGCCGTCATCCTCGAGGATCCCGACGTGGATCTCACGACGCCGGTCGTGGTCGATCGCAGCGATGTGCGCGCGGCCTCCACCACGTATCTCCGCGCCGGGTACAAGGTCACCAAGGACGATCTGCTGCATCTGCTGCTGATCGGATCGGACAACGCCGCCGCCCGCGCGCTGGCGCGCACCTCGCCGCATGGGTCGCAGGGCTTCGTGCGCCGCATGAACGAGAAGGCCGAGGAGATGGGGCTGCAGAGCACGAGCTACGCGGATCCCTCGGGTCTGCTGAATGCCAACCTGTCGTCGGCCTATGACATGGCCCGTCTCATCAGCTACGTCTCGGGCAACGAGCGCATCGCGAGCATCATGCGCACGCCGCAGTACACCGTCGACGCCGGCCGCCGCCGCATCACGGTGTCGTCCACGAACCAGCTGGTGAAGTCGGGCGACGTGAACGTGCAGGCGGGCAAGACCGGTTTCATCCGCTCCGCGGGCTACTGCCTCGCGACACTGATCCGTCTGCCGCAGGGCGGCCCGGACGTCGCCGTCGTGGTGCTGGGTGCCAAGTCGAACGCAGGCCGCTTCTGGGAAACGCGCCATCTGTTCAACTGGCTCGCGGGCAAGGCGGAGAACCTGATCGGCGGCGCCGTCGAAGCCGCCGCGCCGGCGCCAACCGCGAACAACTAAGAGCGTCCCACGAGAATCCAAAAGGGCGGTCCTTCGGACCGCCCTTTGTTTTGTACGCGCGCGGCTAGAGGCCAAAGGCTAAAGGCTAGAGGCTTTCAAGAATCAGCTCGTGTATCCCCGCTGCATCGCCGCGGCGTCGAGCGGCAGCATGGCGACGCCGTCCACGACCGGCATCATCGGGCGCGAGGCGCGGCGTGCGTCGAACGCCTTCACGTAGCGTTGGCACGCGTCGCAGCCGTAGACGCGATACAGCCCATCGCTCGTCCCGAACGACGTGATGCGGCTGCGATCGCTATTCAGGCAGAACGGGCACTTCACCGCGTCGAACCGCCACAGCAGCAGGCAGCGCCCGCACACAAGATGACGATCGCCCTGCGGGTCGAGCATCGCCAGGTCCGGCTCGCCGCCGCACAAGGCGCAGTGGGCGTGCGACCACTCCGACAGTTCCGGGCGCCGCTGAAGGACCTCCGCACATTTCGACAGGAACGGGCGCATGGCCAGCGTCAGCACGTGCCCGACGATCTCCGGCTCGCCGTCCGCCGGCACGGCGGCGACCGCCGCCGTCGCGCTCATGGCCGCCGCGGCGCGCTCCGCCCCTTGGCGATACCAGCGGGCCGCCACCTCGAGCAGCCGGTCGCCGCGTCCCAGGTTGTGCACCTGCTGAAACTCCGAGGCGTCCAGGGCATCAAAGCGATGGAGGACATCCGCCGTTTGGCGGACCATCAGGCGGAGGTCGGTGAGATCGAGCGGAATGTGCTCGAACCGCAACAGCGGGCGCCCTTCCAACTGGTGCCGCTGGAGGATGTTAGCGTCGAGCTCGAGTGGTGGCAGCGGCACGCGGCTCTGCACGCGGCGCTGCAGCTCCAGCAGCTCGATGTGCATGTCCACGGCGGTGGCGAGCTCGGGGTGACGCACCCTGATCGCGCGCAGTTCCGTGATCTCGCGGGACTCGGCGCGGGAGCGGACAGGGGGGCCTGGCACGGGCCCGATCATACACAGCAAGAGGGGAACACTGTGTGGTGCGGGATAATTCCTAGGGGATGCGGATCCTGATGGTGGCCTCGGAGGCGGTGCCGTTTGCCAAGACCGGCGGTTTGGCGGACGTGGCGGGCGCCCTGCCACGAGCGCTTGCCCGGTTGGGCCATGACGTTGAGGTGGTCATGCCGCGCTATCGCGGCGTCACGGCCGGCGAGCGCGTCGGCCGCATCACGGTGACGCTGGGCACGCAGCCGCTCGACGCGGGTGTCCACGCGGTGTCGGCCGACGGGGTGCGGACCATCTTCATCGACCAGCCGGCGTACTTCGATCGCGACGGCATCTACGGCACGCAGGGCCAGGACTTTGCCGACAACCCGGAACGGTTCGCCTTCCTGGCCCACGCGGCGCTGCGGTGGGCCGCGTTGACCGGCGCGCGCTACGACGTGATCCACGGGCACGACTGGCAGGCGGGCCTGGTGCCGGTGATTCTGTCGATGGCGGCGCAGCCGGCGCCGGCGCTGGCGCGCGTCCCGTTCGTGTTCACGATCCACAACCTGGCGTACCAGGGCGTGTTCGAAGGGGAGTGGCTGCCGCGATTGGGGCTCGGCACCTCGCTGATGCGCGTGGACGGCATGGAGTACTGGGGCCGCATCAGTTTCCTGAAGGCGGGCATCGTGTTCAGCCGCATGGTGACGACGGTGAGCCCGCGGTATGCGGAGGAGATCCAGACGGCGCAGTACGGGTTCGGCTTCGACGGCATCCTGCGCGAGCGGGCGGGGAAACTGGTGGGCATCCTCAACGGAATCGACTACGACCAGTGGAATCCCGCGGCCGATCCGCACCTGCCGCAGCCGTACGACATCGATCACCTCGAGGGCAAGCTGGCTTCGAAGCGGCGCGTGCTCGAGGTGTTCGGGTTCCCGGTGAACGAGACCACGCTGGCGCGGCCGCTCATCGGCATGGTGTCGCGCCTGGTGGATCAGAAGGGATTCGATCTGCTGCAGGCGGCGGCCGACGAGCTCCCTGGCCTCGGGGCCTCGTTCGTCCTGCTCGGCACCGGCGACCGGCGCTACGAGGATCTGTGGCGCGGCATGGCGCGACGGTTCCCGGACGTGGTGGCCGCGCACATCGGCTTCGACGAGGGGCTGGCGCACCTGATCGAGGGGGGCGCCGACATCTTCCTGATGCCCTCGCATTTCGAGCCGTGCGGGCTGAACCAGATGTACAGCCTGCGCTACGGCACCGTGCCATTGGTGCGCGCCACCGGGGGGCTGTACGATACGGTCAGGAACTACGATCCGGCGACCGGCGGCGGCACCGGCTTCACCTTCGACGACTACACGCCGGAGGCGCTGCTGGGCACGTTGCGGTGGGCGCTGAGTGTCTTCTCGCAGCGCGACGCCTGGCGGCGGCTGCAGCGGGCGGGCATGGAGCAGGACCATTCGTGGGATTCGTCGGCGCGCGCCTACGTGAAGGTGTACGAGCGCGCCCGCATGGGGAATTGAGATGACCTTAGGCCTTAGACCTGAGGCCTTCGAAGGTCGAAGGCCCAAGGCCCAAGGTCGTCACGTTACAGAGGAGCAAAGAGGCGATGGCATCCGACAAAGTGAAGACGTTTACCGACAGCAACTTCGGCACGGAGACCAGCAAGGGGCTGGTGCTCGTGGACTTCTGGGCCGAGTGGTGCGCTCCGTGCCGCCGCCTGGCGCCCACGGTCGATGCGCTGGCGTCGGACTACGACGGCCGCGTGACGGTGGCCAAGATGAACGTCGACGAGAACCCCGAGGTGCCCGGCAACTACGCCATTCGCGGCATCCCGACGCTGCTGCTCTTCAAGGACGGCAACCTCGCCGAGACGATCGTCGGCCTGCAGTCGAAGGAAGACATCGCGGCCAAGATCGAAAGGCATCTCTGATGGCCGAGCATCGGGTGGTGATCATCGGGTCGGGCCCGGCCGGCCTGACGGCGGCGCTGTATACCGCCCGCGCCAACCTCAAGCCCCTCCTCATCGAGGGGCTCGAGGCCGGCGGCCAGCTGATGCTGACCACGATGGTGGAGAACTGGCCCGGGTTCCGCGAGGGCATCATGGGTCCCGATCTCATGGCGGAGATGCGGGCGCAGTCCGAGCGGTTCGGCGCCGAGGTCATCCAGGGCGACGTGTTGAAGGTCGATCTGGGGCAGCGGCCGTTCCCGATGACGCTCGCCGACGGCCGGCCGGTGCACGCCGACGCGCTGATCATCGCCACCGGTGCCTCGGCGCGCTGGCTCGACATCGGCTCGGACCGCAAGCTGTCCGGGCACGGCGTCTCCACCTGCGCGACGTGCGACGGCTACTTCTTCCGCGGCAAGCCGATTGCGGTCGTGGGCGGCGGCGATTCGGCGATGGAGGAAGCGGTCTACCTGACGCGCTTCGCGTCGAAGGTGATCGTGATTCACCGCCGCGACACGCTGCGCGCGTCGAAGATCATGCAGGACAAGGCGTTTGCCAATCCCAAGATCGAGTTCATGTGGGATTCGGAGATCGCCTCGGTCAACGACGTGGAGAAGGGTGAAGTGACGGGCGTCACGGTGCGCAACCTGAAGACCGACGCGCTCACCGAGGTGCCGCTCGACGGCGTCTTCATCGCCATCGGCCACACGCCGAACACGACGCTCTTCAAGGGGCAGATCGAGCTCGACGCCAACGGCTACATCGTGACGCGCGACGGCAGCCGGACGAGCGTGCCAGGCGTGTTCGCCGCGGGCGACGTCCAGGACCACATCTACCGGCAGGCCATCACGGCCGCCGGCTCGGGCTGCATGGCCGCGATCGACGCCGAACGGTTCCTCGAAGGGCTGCCGGGGCACGCCGCCGAGAGCGCCCCCGCCGCCGCCGCGCACTGATTCCGACATGGCCGTGACGGGCAAGACCGGAGGAGCCACCGCGCCGCTCCTGGTCTTGCTCGACACCGCGTACAACCAGGCGTCGTGGCACGGGCCCAACCTGCGGGGCTCGCTGCGCGGCGTGCCGCTCGGCGCCGCCGCGTGGCGGCCTCGGCCCGGCGCGCACAACGTGTGGGAACTGCTGGTGCACGCGGCGTACTGGAAGTACGTGGTATGGCGCCGGCTCACCGGCGCGGCGCGCGGCTCGTTTCCACTCGAGGGGTCGAATTTCTTCGAACGGCCGCTCCGGCGGACGGCCGCGGCGTGGCGCGACGACCTCCGCCTGCTCGACGCGGTGCATCGCGATCTGCGCGCGGCCGTGGCCGCCACCCGGCCGCGTGACCTGGAGAAGCGCCTGCCGGGCAGTCGCGTGACGCGACTGCATCTCATTGCCGGCGCGGCCGCCCACGACGTGTATCACGCCGGGCAGATTCAGCTGCTCAAGAAGCTCCATTCAGGGCGCGCCGGGCGCTGACCGTGCCCCGACGCCTGCGAACGGTGGTCGCGTGCGCCGCTGCCGCCGCGGTTGTGCTCGGGGCGCCGGTCATCGGCGACCTCCGCAACGCCCTCCTGCGGTCGTTTCCACGCGACTACGTCGCGATCATCTCGGCCGCGGTCGTGCTCGGCGCCGTGATCGTGCTGGCCGCCTGCCTGCGGGCGATCACCGACGACCGGCCGCGGCGGATCGGCCTCCTCGGGCTGGCGGTCGCGCTCGCCGCGGTCTCGTTTGCGTCGCTGCGCTCCGGCAACCCGAACGTGGACGCGGTGGAGGCGTTTCACTTCGTCGAGTACGGCGTGCTGACGCTGCTGTTCTTTCCGTTCGGGCAGGCGGGCCCGCGCTGGGAGGCGTACGTCCAGGCCGCGCTCGCCACGACCGTCGTCGGAATTGCCGACGAGTGGTTTCAATGGTTCGTGCCCGGCCGCGCCGGCGAGTGGCACGACGTGCTGTTCGACCTGCTCGCTACGGGGTGCGGCCTGTTGCTGTGCCTGGCCCTGGACACTCGCACGGGCTTTCGTGGGGGCGCATCTTTAGATGCGCCCGACCAGCGAAGGGGCACACGCCTCGGCCTTCACGCGGCCCTGGTGATCGTGCTGCTCGGGGCCTTTCTTGCCACCCTTCACCTGGGCACCGAGATTCGCGATCCCGGGAGTGGCGTATTCCGGTCACGCTTTTCGGCCGATCGGCTGCGCGAGCTCGGCGCCGAGCGCCGGCGCCAGTGGGGCGGTGGGCCGCCGCCCGTCGCCGGCCGCTACGGCCGCGAGGACCAGTACGAAGCCGAAGCCTTGTGGCACGTCAGGCGCCGCAACTTCGGCATGGACCCGGACCGCAGGGGCGACCCGATCGAGCTCGACGTGGCGTGGCACGAGAACCTGATCCTCGAGCGCCACTTCGGCGCGGTGCTCGATGGGGCGTCGGCCGGCGGCGCCACCGGCCACCGGCTCGCGCCCGAGCAGCTCGCCGATGTGGAGGCGAGGCGCGCGCACGCCGCGACGCCGTTCGTCAGCGGCGCGGAGGCGCTGCCGATCTACCTGTGGCCTCCCGCCGTGTTCTGGGCGATCATCGCCGCACTGGCGGCCGGGGCGCTCGTGGCGGGCGCGTGGCTCGACCGCTCGCGCAGAATGCAGAATGTAGAGGGCGGTCTTTAGCCCGCCCTCTGGAGAAGTGCCATGCGCGACATCGTGAAATCGATCGAAGAGGAGTACATCCGCTACAAGAAGCTCGGCGAGTCGGCGCTCGCGCAGGTGGCTGACGCCGACCTCTCCAAGGAGCCGCCCGGCAACGGCAACTCGCAGGCCGCGCTGGTGTGGCACATCGCCGGCAACCTGGAATCGCGATTCACTGATTTCCGCACCGCCGACGGCGAAAAAGCCACGCGGGATCGCGACAGCGAATTCCTCTCCCGCGACGTGACCCGTTCCGAGATTCTCGACAAGTGGCAGCGTGGCTGGGCGCCGCTGCTCGCGGAAGTGAAAGCGCTCGCCGACGCCGACCTGGCGGCGACGGTCGTCATCCGCACGCAGCCCCTTCGGATCGACCAGGCGCTGCATCGCTCGCTCGCGCACGCCGCCTATCATGTCGGGCAGGTGGTGTATCTCGCCAAGCTGTGGGTGGGCGAACGCTGGGACTCGCTCAGCATTCCGCTTGGCCAGTCGGCGGCGTTCAACGCGAAGCTGGCCACGTCGAAAGAGGCGTACAGCGCCAGCGGCTATCTCGAGCAGCGAACCGACAGCACCGGGCCCGCCACGCGGTGATCGATGGGCATTCTCAAACGGCTGTTCGGTCCCCCGGAGCCGGAGCCGCCGCCGCGCGGCGTCCTGGCGCTCGCGGCGCCGCTCGCGCGGCCGGCCGTCCACGTCGTGAAATCGACCGGCCAGACGCCGTCGTACCTCGGGGGGACGCCTCCGCTGCCTGGCGGGATGGCCTGGCCGTCGAGAGACGGCACGCCGCTCACGTTCCTCGCGTGCCTCGACCTCGCGTCGCTCCATGCCACGTTGCCCGTTCCGTGGTTGCCAGCCACCGGACGGCTGCTCTTCTTCTATGACGCGGAGAAGCAGCCCTGGGGCTTCGATCCGAAGGATCGCGGCAGCTGGGCGGTGATGCGTGCAGGTGATGGACCCGATGTCGCGAGCCCGGCGGCGGTGACGGCGCTGGCGCGTCACGCGGTCACGTTCACGAAGATCGACAGCTATCCGTCGTGGGAGCGGCCCGAGGTCACGGCGCTCGGCCTCACCGACGCGGAAGCCGAGATTCTCATCGACGCGAGCGATGCCGTGTTCGGCAAGGCGCCGCATCATCAGGTTGGTGGATTTCCGGATCCGGTGCAAGGCGACGAGATGGAGCTCGAATGCCAGCTCGTGTCACACGGCCTCTACTGCGGCGATTCCTCCGGGTACTTGAGCAGGCAAGCCGCGACGCTTCGCGACGGGGCGGCCGACTGGCGGCTGCTGCTGCAGGTGGACAGCGACGACGACCTCGGGGTGATGTGGGGCGACGGCGGCATCCTCTACTTCTGGATTCGCGAGGAGGACGCCCGCGCCGGCCGGTTCGACCAGGCGTGGGTGGTGCTGCAGTGTCACTGAAGCTGCTGGTCGTCGCGCTGCTCCTGATATCGCGGCCGGTTGCGGCCGACGAGCTCAGGATCATGACGTCGGGCACGTTCACGGCCGCGTTCCTCGAGCTCGCGCCGCGCTTCGAACGGGCGACGGGCCACCGCCTGGTGGCCGCGACCACCACGATGGGGGTCGGCGCCGAGTCGATCCCGAGCCGGCTGCAGCGCCGCGAGCCGGCCGACGTGGTGATCCTCGACGACGACGTGCTGAAGCAGCTGATCGCGGACGGTGCCGTCATCGCGGAGAGCCGGACGGCGCTGGCGCGCTCCGGCATCGGCATGGCCGTGCGCGCCGGTGCGGTGAAGCCCGACATCAGCACGGTCGACGCGCTCCGGCGCACGCTGTTGCAAGCCCGGTCGGTCGCGTACTCGTCGAGCGTGAGCGGCCGGTATCTCTCGACCGAGCTCTTTCAGCGGCTGGGCATCGCCAGCGAGATGGCGGCGAAGAGCCGCCGTATCGAACGCGAACGGGTGGGCGCCGTGGTCGCGCGCGGCGAGGCGGAGATCGGCTTCCAGCAGACCTCCGAGCTGCTGCCGGTCGCGGGCATCGACTTCGTCGGGCCGCTGCCGCCGGAAGTGCAGCGCGTGAGCGTCTTCTCCGCCGGCATCGCGGCGCATTCGCGAAACCGGGCGGCCGCCGAGTCGCTGATCCGCTTTCTGGCCTCGGCCGAGGTCGCGGCGACGGTGTCGGCAACCGGGCTCGACCCGGTGACGCGGTAGACGACGTGCCGGACATCTCGATCGGCGTAGGGACCCTCATCGGTTACGTGGTCGTGCCCGCCGTCCTGTTCGGGATGGCGTACTTCCCGATCGTCACGTTCCTGGCGCGCGGACTTGCCTCCCGCTACGCCAAGGTCGATCTGCGGCGCCGCTTCTTTGCCGCGGGCGTGGACGCGTCGCTCGTCGTGACGGGAGTGGTGCTGTACACGGCCAGCGGCGCCGTGCCGTTCCTGATCGGCGCCGCGATCTATGTGGCGATGCGGGACGCGATCGCCGGCCGCAGCGTCGGCAAGTTCCTGCTGGGCCTCGTCGTCATCCAACTCGAAACCGGCCAGCCCGCGGGGCCGATGGTCTCGTTGCGGCGGAACCTGCTCTTCCTCCTGCCGGGCGCCAACCTCGTGGCGGTGGGGCTCGAAAGCCTGACCATCGTGCGGGACCCGCAGGGGCAGCGCCTTGGCGACCGTCTCGCGCAGACGCAGGTCGTCGACGGCTTCGCGGCGAAAGAAGCCGCGCGCGCGCTTGTGGAGTGGTGGCGGCGGTTCCTTCCCGAGGCGACCCGCGCGGCGCGTCCACGGCGCGGCCCCGCGTTACCGATGGCGCACCGGCCGACACGGCACCGGCGGCGCCACGCGGCGTGAGCGCGATGCGGCGCGTGTGCGTCTTCTCCGGATCGAGCGGCGGCGTGCGTCCCGAGTATCGCGCTGCGGCAGAGGAGTTGGGCGGCCTGCTGGCCGGGCGCGGGATCGGTGTTGTGTACGGCGGCGCCCACGTCGGCCTCATGGGCGCGCTGGCGGATGCGGCGCTTGCCTCGGGCGGAGAGGTCGTCGGCGTCATTCCGGCCGTGCTCGTGGCCAAAGAGGTGGCCCACGCCGGCCTGACCGATCTTCGCGTGGTGGAGTCGATGCACGAGCGCAAGGCGCTCATGTCGGATCTGGCCGACGCGTTCATCGCGCTGCCGGGCGGCTGGGGCACGCTCGAAGAGTTCTTCGAGGTGCTGACGTGGGCGCAGCTGGGGCTGCACCGGAAGCCGTGCGGGCTCCTCAACGTGCAGGGGTACTTCGACGGGCTGCTGGCGTTTCTGGCCCACACCATCGACGAGGGGTTCGTCCGGCCGGAATACGCCGGGATGATGGCCGTGGCCGCCACGCCCGGAGAACTGCTCGATCGGCTCCACACTTCGACACCGCCCCGCGTCGAGAAATGGCTGGATCGAGCGAGCCGCTAGGCGCTACGCTCCGCCGCGTGACCTGGAGGCGAGAGCGATGATCAAGGTGAGCGTGCTGTACCCGAACGGCGCGGAGACGCGCTTCGACATGGACTACTACCTGGCGCAGCACATGCCCATGGTGAAGGCGAAGCTCGGCGCCGCGTGCAAGGCGATGGCCGTGGAACACGGGCTGGGCGGCGCGCAGCCAGGCTCGTCTCCGGCGTTCATCGCGATGGGTCACTTGTATTTCGACTCGGTGGCCGCGTTTCAAGAAGCCTTCGGCGCCCACGCCGAGGCCATCGTGGCCGACATCCCGAACTACACGAACGCGCAACCGACGATCCAGTTGAGCGAGGTCAAGCTCTGATGCGGCTGGTGCTGCTGCTCGTGCTGGCAGCAGTGCCAGCCGCGGCGCAGGGTCCGCGCGTGGCGATGACGTTCACGCCGCAGAGCGAGAACCCCAACTTTGCGGCGGCCGCCGTGGACTACGGCCGGATCTGGGCCGAGGAAGGCGAGCGCGTCATCCGCGCGATGGAGCAGGTGTCGAAACTCCAGTTCCCCGAGTCGGCCGTGGCCGCCCAGATCTACGAAGGCCCCAGCTTTTCCGGGGGCGGCAGCCTGCCGATGCGGCTGAGAGCCAGCTATCCGACCGAGATCAAGAAGGGCATGCTGGTCCACGAGCTGGGGCACCGGATGAACGCGCAGCTCCGGAGACGCCCGAGGGATCTCGACGAGCACCGGCTGCTGTTCCTCTACCTCTACGATCTGTGGGTGGAGTTGTACGGCAAGGAGTTCGCCGATCGCGAGGTCGCCTTCGAGCGCACGCTCAAAGGGCTCTACGACTACGACGCGGCCTGGACGTGGACGCTGTCGATGACCGCCGAGCAGCGCGCGTCGATGTTTGCCGGCGTCGTGAAGTCGAACGGCAAGTAGCAGCCCGCCTTCAGGCGGCCCGCCGCTACTCGATCCAGCCGCCGCCCACCACGACGTCGCCGTCGTAGAACACCGCGGCCTGGCCCGGCGTGACAGCGGACAGCGGCGCGTCCGACTCGAACTCCGCGCGGCCATCCGGCAGCGCGCGCACGCGTCCGGCCGTCGGGCGATGCCGGTGACGAATCTGCGCCGTGACCGCGCGCCAGCCGGACGGCACCTCGCCGCAGGTCCAGTTCACCTGCGACGCCGTCAGCGTGTGGCGCTCGAGCGCGTCGCGCGGGCCCACCGTCACCTGGCCGGAGTCGGCGTCGATGCGCAGCACGTAGAGCGGCACCTGCGACGAGATCCCCAGCCCCTTCCGCTGCCCGATAGTGAAGCGATGCACGCCCTCGTGCGTGGCGAGCGTGCGGCCGCTCTCGTCGGCCACGGCTCCCGCCCTCACCGCCGCCGGCGCCTGGCGCTCGACGAAGCTGGCGTAGTCCCCGTCCGGCACGAAGCAGATCTCCTGGCTGTCCGGCTTCTCGGCCACGCGCAGCCCGAGCGCCCTCGCATGTGCCCGCACCTCGGCCTTGGTCACCGCGCCTACCGGGAACGCGGCACTGGCCAGCTGTGCCTGCGTCAGCGAGAACAGGAAATAGGCCTGGTCCTTATCCGGATCGACGCCCCGCCGCAGCAGCCAGCGCCCGTCGGGCGCCTGCTCGACGCGCGCGTAGTGCCCGGTGGCCACGACCCCGGCGCCAAGGCCCTGGGCCCGCTCCAGCAGCGTCGAGAACTTCAGGTCGCTGTTGCAGTGCGCGCACGGCAGCGGCGTGCGGCCCGCCACGTACTCGCCGACGAAGTTGGCGACCACCGTCTGCTGGAACTGGCGCTCGAAGTTGAGGATGTAGTGCGGGAAGCCGATGGCCGCGGCCACCCGGCGGGCGTCCTGCAGATCGTCGAGCGTGCAGCAGCTGCCAAAGGCCTGCGTGCCGCTCTGGTCGTAGAGCTGCATCGAGAGGCCGATGACGTCGTGCCCCTCGGCCGCGAGGATGGCTGCGGCCACCGACGAGTCCACGCCGCCCGACATGGCGACGACAATCCGCATCAGCCTCGTACCGGCATGCGCGTGAGGCTGCGCAGCTTGTCCACCACGCCGGGCAGCACCGCCACCACGCGATCGACCTCGGCCTCGGTGTTGGCCGTGCCCAGGCTGAAGCGGATCGAGTTCTGCGTGCGGTGCGTTGGCAGGCCCATCGCCTTGAGCACGTGCGAGGGCTCGAGCGTGCCCGACGAGCACGCCGAGCCGGTCGAGACCGCAATGCCCTCGAGGTCCAGCGCGATGAGCAGCGACTCCGCCTCGACACGGTCGAAGCTGATGTTGCTCGTGTTGGGCACGCGCGTGCCGGGGTCGCCGTTGACGGCCGTGCCCGGCACCGCCTGGAGAATGCGCTGCTCGAGGCGATCGCGGAGCGCCGCGAGCTGCGACGCCTCCTCGGCCATCTTCGCCATGGCGAGCCGCGCCGCCACACCCATGCCGGCGATGGCGGCCACGTTCTCCGTGCCGGACCGGCGGCCGCGCTCCTGCTTGCCGCCGGTCATGAACGGCAGCAGGCGCAGGCCGCGGCGCACCCAGAGGGCGCCGACCCCCTTCGGCCCGTAGAACTTGTGCGCCGAGATCGAGAGCAGGTCTACGCCGAGCGCTTTCACGTTCACGGGGATCTTGCCGGCCGTCTGCACGGCGTCGGTATGCACGATCGCCCCGCGCGCCTTGGCCAGCCGGGTCAGCTCGGCCACCGGCTGGATGGTCCCGATCTCGTTGTTGGCGTGCATGATCGAGACGACCGCCGTCTGGTCCGTCAGGACACTCGTCAACGCCTCCGCCGTTACCAGGCCGCTCGGCCCGACCGGCATCATCGTGGCCTGCCAGCCGCGCCGGGCCAGCGCCTTGAAGGTGTTCAGGACCGCCTCGTGCTCGATACCGCTCGAGACGAGCTGCCGGCGTCCGGACGGTTCCAGGGCCTCGGCTGCCCCCCGCAGGGCGAAGTTGTCGCTCTCCGTGCCGCCGCTGGTGAAGACGACCTCGGACGGGTCGGCGCCGATCAGCTCCGCCACAGCCGACCGGGCGTCGTCCACGACGGCCTTGGCCCGCTGCCCGAAGTGGTGGACACTCGACGGGTTACCGAATTCCTCCCGTAGAACGGCCGTCATCGTGTCCGCCGCGGCCCCGGCCAGCGGAGTGGTGGCGTTGTGGTCGAAATAGACCCGGGTCATCCCTGGAATCGTAGCATCTCGCCCTAAGTCCCAGCTGTAGAGTCACTAGACAGAAATTTCGAACGGCCGATATACTCTGTGGGCTCTCGCCCCCAGCAGTTCGCCGAATCCCGATCTGTTGCATGACACGCGGGTGTCAGGACCCGTATCGGCCCCCGCAAGGCGGAGGATTTTTCAATGTGGAAGCGTGACGAAGCGGTCAAACCGACCAGCCAGCCGACCCCCGCGGCCCCGGTCGCATCCAATGTGCAGCCGAGCGCGCCTGTGGCCCAGCAGGCCGAGCCTCGGCGGATTGAGAGGGACCTCGTGAACATCGGCAAATCTGTGGTCATCAAAGGCGAGCTGAGCGGCAGTGAGGACCTCACGATCGAAGGCCACGTCGAAGGCAAGATCGAACTGAAGGATCACCTGCTCACGATCGGCCCCAATGGCCGCATCAAGGCCGCGGTGTTCGCCAAGGCCGTAATCGTGCTCGGCGAGGTCAACGGGAACGTGACCGCCTCGGAGAAGGTGGACATCCGCGACGGCGGCTCCGTGGACGGCGATATCGTCTCGCCGCGCGTGGCCATCGCCGAAGGCGCCCACTTCCGCGGCAGCGTGGACATGCAGCGCAAGGGCGGGACCACCTCGACGTCGACGTCGACGTCGCCGTCGGCCAACGCCTCGGCGAAGCCCGCGCCGTCGCAGCCCGCGGTCACGCAGGCCGCGCAGCCCGCCGCGCACTGAAGCACGGATCGGCGAGCAGGAGCCCCGTGAGTACTGTCCGCTGATCCAGAATGGGCAGTGGCTTTCTCGGATCTCTTCTCCCGCCGTCGCAAAGACGAGCCTGAACTCGACACGGGCGCTGCCAAGGCGCCCGTGCATTCCACCAAGGTGCTGGCGAAGTTCATCGCCAGCCTCAACGGCCGCGCCTCCCCAGTCCTGCTCGACCTCGGCTCCGTGACCGGCTCGAATGTCACGTTTTTCGGCGAGCGGCTCGGCTGCAAAATCATCGTCGAAGATCTGTCGAAAGACATCGATCGCGCCGTCAAGGAGAAGACGCTGGCCGAGCTGCCGGCGCACTTGACCAGGCGCTTCTCGCAGCCCGACGGCAGCGTGGACGGCGTGCTCTGCTGGGACGTCTTCGACTATCTCGACAAGCACGCGGCCGCCGCGCTCGCCAAGCAGATGGTGCGGCTGCTGAAGCCGGACGGCGTCGTGCTGGCGTTCTTCAACACGCTCGAGCCGAAGGAATCGAACCCGGCCATTTACACCAAGCACATCGTGGTCGATGCGGCCCATCTCCAGTACCGCCCGTATCCAGCGGCGCGCGGCAAGCAGCGGCCGTTTCAAAATCGTGACATCCAGCGGATGTTCGAGCCGCTGCGCATCACCGAGCAGTTCCTGCTGAAGAGCCAACAGCGCGAGGTGCTGTTCCGCAAGGCGGTCGAGCCCTCGGCGCCAGGCGCGGGCGCCTGATGGATTTCGAGCTCACCGACGAACACCGGTTGGTAGAGCAGTCGGTGCGCGAATGGGCCGGCCGCGAGGTGGCCCCGCGCATCCGCGACCTCGATCGGGCCCATCGCTTCGACCGTGGGCTGCTGCCGCAGATGGCGTCGCTCGGGCTGCTCGGCATCTCGGTGCCGGTGGAGCATGGCGGCGCCGGCATGGACTACCTCTCGCTCGGGATCGCGTGCGAAGAGCTCGAATACGTGGACACGTCGCTGCGGGTGATCCTCTCGGTGCACGTCGGGCTCAACTCGCTCACGCTCCTCAGCTGGGGCACCGACGACCAGAAGCGGCGCTACCTCGTGCCGCAGGCGCAGGGCGAGCGCATGGCCACCTTCGCGCTCACCGAGCCCTCGGCCGGCAGCGATGCGCGCGGCATCCAGACGGTGGCCGTCAAGAAAGGCGACCGCTATGTCCTGAACGGCGAGAAGATGTGGATCTCGCTCGCCGACGTCGCCGACCACGTGCTGGTGTTCGCGTGGACCGACCAGGCCAAGAAGAAGGAGCGCGATCCATCCGGCATGAGCGCGTTCATCGTCGAGCGCGGATTCCCGGGGTTCTCGAGCGGCACGCTCACGGAGAAGTGGGGCATCCTCGCGGGCAACACCGGCTTCCTCAAGCTGGACGACGTGGAAGTGCCGGCCGAGAACCTGGTGGGACGCGAAGGTGAGGGGTTCAAGATCGCGATGTTCGCGCTCGACCAGGGCCGGTTCACCGTGGCCGCCGGCGCCACCGGCCTCGTACGCGCCTGCCGCGACGCCAGCGTCAGCTACGCCAGGCAGCGCAAGACGTTCGGCGTCGAGATCGGCTCGCATCAGCTCGTGAAGGAGATGATCGCGAGGATGGAATCGGACTACCAGGCGTCGCGCCTGTTATGGCTGCGATCCGGGTGGCTGAAGAACGCCGGCCGGCGCAATACCCGCGAGACCGGCCTGGCCAAGTGGTTCTCGACGACGGCGTCGGAACGCGCGGCGGGCGACGCGGTGGAGATTCACGGCGCCAACGGCTACTCGGACGAGTATCCGGTCGGGCGCTTCTATCGCAACTGCAAGGGGGCCGTCATTTACGAGGGCACCCGTGAAATCCATACGATCATGCAAGCCGACTACCTGCTAGGTTATCGGGAAGACAGGCCGAGCCGCTGCGAGCTGCCGGCCGTGGAGCGCCCACAGTGAGCACGAGCCGTACGACGACGTCATCCTCCACCGCCGCGACCGAGACGGCGAGCACCGCCGCCAACGCCGCCTACATCGATTCCGACCTCTCGCTCGATTTCATTCGAGTCGTCGAGCAGGCGGCCATCGCCTGCGCCCACACGATGGGGCAGGGCGACCGGCGCCTCTCCGACCAGGTGGCCGTCGAGGCCATGCGCAAGGAGATGGACGCGCTGCCGATCGACGGCACCATCGTCATCGGCGAGGGCGAGCGCGACGAAGCGCCGATGCTCTACATCGGCGAAAAGGTCGGGATGCGCGCCAAGGGCGACACCTCCGCGAGCTACCCCGAAGTGGACATCGCCGTCGATCCGCTGGAGGGTACCAACCTGTGCGCGCTCGGCACGCCCAACGCGCTGGCGGTGCTGGCGGCGTCCGAGCGGGGCGGCCTGCTGCACGCGCCCGACCTCTACATGGAGAAGCTGATCGTCGGGCCGAGCTCGCGCGACGTCGTCGATCTCGACGCGCCGGTGCGCTTCAACCTGCGCGCCATCGCCCAGTCGCTCGGCCGCCGCGTCGAGGACCTGGTCGTCATCGTGCTCGACCGGCCCCGCCACGAGCGGCTGATCGCCGACATCCGCGCCAGCGGCGCGCGCATCCGCCTGATCGGCGACGGCGACCTGTCGGCCGGCATCACGGCGGCGGTCATCGGCAGCGGTGTCCACGCGGTGATGGGCATCGGCGGCGCGCCCGAGGGCGTGCTCACCGCGGCGGCGATGCGCTGCCTGGGCGGCGAGATCTACGCGCGGCTCGTGGTGGACACACCCGAGCACGAGGCACGCTGCCGCTCGATGGGCATCACCGACTTCAAGCGCATCTACAAGTCGAAGGATCTCGCGCCGGGCAAGAACATCGTGTTTGCCGCCACCGGCGTCACCGATGGAACGCTCATGAAGGGCGTGCGCTTCTTCGGCGACGGCACCCGCACGGTGACGCTGGTCATGCAGACGCACCCGCACCGCATCCGCTTCGTGGACAGCATCCACCTCGCCGAGAACGCCGACCGCGGCGTCAAAATACGATTCTGACAGCCGTGCACGACTGGCGCCGCAACCAGGCGGCGCTCATGATCGCGTCGTTCGTGGGCTTCACCGGCTTCACGCTGGTGATGCCCTTCCTGGCGCTGCGCTTTCAGGGGCTGGGCGTCGACGACACACGCGAGGTGGCGCTCTGGACCGGCTTCACGCTGGGCGTCACGCCCGCCGTGGCGGCCGCGTGCGCGCCGCTGTGGGGACGCGTCGGCGACCGCTTCGGCAACAAGCTCCTGGTCCAGCGGTCGCTCTTCTTCTGCGTCTTCGTGATGACCCTGATGGGGCTCGCCACGGAGCCATGGCAGCTCTTCGTGCTGCGGGCGCTGCAGGGGCTGGTGGCGGGCTACGGGCCGCTCACGATTGCCATGGCCGCCGAGTCGGCGCCGCGCGAGAAGATGGCGCACGCCATCGGGCTGGTGCAGACGGCGCAGCGCGTGGCACCGGCCGTCGGCCCCGTGATCGGCGGCGTGCTGGCGCAGGCCGTCGGCCTGCGCAACTCGTTCTTCGTTGCCGGCGCGGTGTACGCCCTGGCGTTCGCGCTCGTGAGCGTGCTCTACCGCGACACGGGTCACGCGGCCCGCGAGGCCGAACGCCGCACGCACGTCCCGATGCTGGAGATCCTGTCGATCCGCAATCTGCTGCTGCTGATGGGCGTGATCTTCGGCCTGCAGCTCACCGAGCGCAGCCTCGGGCCGGTGCTGCTGCTGCACGTCGAGGCGCTCGGCTACGCCCGCGCCGCCCTGCTCGTCGGCGTGCTGTTCTCGCTGCTCTCGGTGGCCGGCGCCCTCGGCCACCAGATTGCCGCCAGCGCGCTCGCCCGCGCGCCGGCCCGCCGCGTGATCGCCACCGCCATCGTGGCGGCGGCGCTGGGCCTGGTGGTGTTCACCGTGACGAGCGCCGCGTGGGCGCTGATGGGCGGCATTCTCGCGGTGGGCGTCGGTGTCGGCGTGGCGATGACCGCCGCGTTCACGGCCGCCGGCGCCAGCATCCCGCGCCACGTCCACAGCACGAGCTTCGGCTTTCTCACCGGCGCGTCGCTCACCGGCACGGCGGTGGGGCCCGTGCTGGGCGGCCTGGTGGCGGCGCGCAGCATCACGGCGGTGTTCGTGCTGGGCGTGGTCATCCTCGCAGGCCTCGCCGTGATCGTGCGGCGAGTGATGACCGATGCGCCGCTGGGTCAGGTGGGTCAGGTCGGTAAGGTGAGTCAGGTGAGTCAGGTGGGTGATGACACTTGAAATTGCAGGCGTTCTTACCCACCCGACCTACCTGGCCTACCCGACCTACCTGACCTCGTCGTCCTTCTTCTTGTGTTTCCGCTCCCGCCACGGCCGCTTGGTCTTGTCCTCATGTACGCCGCCGGTCTGACGCGGCAGCGGCACGCGCGGTTTCGCGGCTCGCCGGGCTCTGCGTACTCGCGGGGCCATCGGCCCGCAGTGTACGCTACGATCTTGAACGACCCACTCAATGGCTCCCAGTAGTACGTCGACGCCCGCTGTCGAGCGCGCCGCGCTCGTCAGCGTGGTGACCGGATCGGCGCGCCGCGCCGCCGCCGAAGTGTCGCTCGCCGAGCTGGCGGGGCTGGCCGACGCGGCCGGCGCCACCGTCGTGCTCACGACAGTACAGGAGCGTCCGCGGCCCGACCCGGCTACCTTCATCGGCCGCGGCAAGGTGCAGAGCCTCGCGGCGGCCTGCGCCGAGGCCGACGTCGACGTCGTGATCTGCGACAACGAGCTGTCGCCGGCGCAGCTGCGGCACCTCGAAGACGAGCTGAAGTGCAAGGTGCTCGATCGCACGCAGCTGATCCTCGACATCTTCGCGCGCCGCGCACGCACGCGCGAGGGCAAGCGCCAGGTCGAGCTGGCGCAGCTCAAGTACCTGCTGCCGCGGCTCGCCGGATCGGGCACCGCGCTGTCGCGGCTCGGCGGCGGCATCGGCACTCGAGGGCCCGGCGAAACGAAGCTCGAGACGGATCGCCGGCGCATCCGGGCGCGCATCGACGCGCTGCAGCGCGAGATCGACCACGTACGGCAGCGCCGGTCACAGCTGCGCGAGCGCCGCGAAAAGCGGGCCGTGCCCACGGTAGCGCTCGTCGGCTATACGAACGCCGGCAAGACGACCCTCTTCAATCGCCTGACCGGCGAGCGGGCCGTCGCCTCCGACGCCCTCTTCGTCACCTTGGATCCGCTGGTGCGTCAGATCCGGCTGCCGGACTCGCGCGAGCTGCTGCTGTCAGACACGGTGGGCTTCATCGATCGCCTGCCGCACGCGCTGGTAGCGGCGTTTCGCGCCACGCTGGAGGAAGTGGTCGAAGCGGATCTGATTTTGCACGTCATCGACGCGTCGAACCCCGAGTGGGAGCGCCAGGTGGCGGCCGTCGAGCGGGTGCTCGAAGAGGTTGGCGCCGGCGACGCGGTTGCCGTGCAAGTGTTCAACAAGGTGGATGCGATCGGCGACGAGGAGCGGCGGCGGCTGCGCGACGCGCACGACGACGCGGCGTTCATTTCGGCTCGCACCGGCGATGGCGTCGGCACGTTGCTCGACCGCATCACCGAGGCCCTCGGGCTCGACACGCGGCGGGTCACGGTGTCGTTCGACAACGAGAGCGCCGACGATCGGCAGCGGATGGCGCGCCTCTACCGCCTCGGGCGCGTGGTGAGCCACGTGACGACGGACGGCCGCGCCGTCATCGAGGCCGACGTGCCGCGCCGGATGGTGGAACGAATCCTGTCGGCTCTGGTGGTCGTGATCGTTGCCGGCATGGTGCTGTCCTCGTGTGCACCGCGCCGTGTGCCCGCGGTCCCGGGAGCGGGCGCCTATCCGGAGTTCGTATACCCCTCCGATCGCGGCGCGCCGCCCGCGGTGGCCGCGCGGCTCGATCGCGTCTGGGCCTTGCTGCAGGCCAATGACCTCAAGGCGGCGACGCGCGACGTCGGCGGCCTGCTCGAGCAGGCACCTGGGTCAGTGGCCGCACGCACCGCCCAGGGGTACGTGGCGCTCGCCAACAAGCTTCCAGACGTGGCGCTGCGTGCGTTCGACGCCTCGCTCGGCGGGCGCCCGTCGTTTGCGCCGGCTCTGGCCGGCCGCGGGCACGCGCTGCTCGCGCTGCGCAAGGATGCCGAGGCGCTGGCCGCCTTCGAGGCGGCGCTGGCGGCCAACCCCGAGCTGGCCGAAGTCAGGCGGCGCGCGGATGCCGTGCGGCTCCGCGTCGTGGACGCCGCCGTGGCGGAGGCGCGCGCGGCGCGTGCGGCGAAACGCTTCGATCAGGCACGTGCCCACTACACGCGGGCCATCCAGGCGTCGCCCGAGAGCGCGTTCCTCTATCGCGATCGCGCGGCGGTCGCCCGCGAGCAGCGCGACGAGGCGGCCGCGGTCGCGGATCTGCGCCACGCGGCGGCGCTCGAGCCGACGGATGCCGACGGCCTGGCTGCGCTGGCCGGCGCGCTGGCCGCGACTGGCCAGCTGCGCGAGGCGGAGACGATCTACCGGCGCGCGTTCGCCCTCGATCCGTCCGAAGCCATCCGAGTCGAGCTGGCGCGCGTGTCGACGCAGCTTCGCGACAACCAGCTGCCGGGCGAAGTGCGTGACATCGAAGCGCGGGGCCAGTTGAACCGCGGCGACCTGGCAGCGCTGCTGGGCATCCGGTTCGAGAGCCTGCTGCGCGCCGTGCCGGCGGTACAGCTCGTCATCACCGACCTGCGCGACGACTGGTCGCGCACGTGGATCACCACGGTGGCCGGAACGGGCGTGATGGAGCCGTACCCGAACCATACCTTCCAGCCGTCGGCCCCTGCCGTGCGCGCCGATCTGGCGGCCGCCTCGTGGCGGCTGCTCGCGCTGGCGGCACCGGCACGGCCGGCGCTCCAACCGTATCTGCGGGAACGCCCTCAGATCGCGGACATGCCGCAGAAGCATCCGCTCTATTTCGCGGCCGCCAGCGCCGTGGCGTCGGGGACGATGCCGCTGCTCGACGGCGGCAAGTTCGACGCGGCCAGGACGCTGTCGGGCGCCGACGCGGCCGCGGCCGTCCGCCACCTCCGGACCCTGCTCGCCCTCGAATAGCCCGATGCGCCTGACGCTGGCCAACCAGCTGACGATCCTGCGGATCCTGATCGTGCCGCTGTTCGTGATCCTGGTCGTCTACGGCATGCTCGGCGCGGCGCTCCTGGCGTTCATGGTGGCCGGCCTGACCGATGCGCTCGACGGCCTGATCGCGCGCCGGGCCGGGCAGCGCACCAGCCTCGGCGCCTGGCTGGATCCGATGGCGGACAAGCTGCTGCTCGTCACGACGTTCATCGTCCTCACCATCCCGACCATTCCGCTCACCAACCACCTGCCGGTGTGGCTGACGATCCTGGTGATCAGCCGGGACATCGTCATCGTGCTCGTGGTGGCGATCGTCAACCTTGCCGTCGGGCCGCGGACGTTCACGCCGTCGCTGCTCGGCAAGCTCACCACCGCCACCTTCATCCTCACCTCGATTGCGGTGATGTTCTACAACTACCGCGAGGAGGAGTCGGTGGTCGTGACGGCCGGTATCTGGCTGTCGCTGGCGCTCACGGTCTTGTCGAGCGCCGACTACATGTTCCGGATGCGACGGCTGATCGGTGATCCAGTGGCAGGTGAGCAGCTGGGCAGGTAAGCAGGTGGGGCCCCTACAACCCCGCGGCCACCTTCTCGCGGAAGTACCCCACGGTCTTCTGCAGGCCGTCTTCGAGACCCACCTTTGGCTCCCATCCGAGCAGAGTACGGGCGCGGGTGATGTCGGGCTGGCGCTGCTTTGGGTCGTCCACCGGCAGCGGCCGGCGCACGAGCTGACTCTTCGAGCTCACCAACCGGATGATCGTCCTGGCGATCTCCTCGATCGACACCTCGTGCGGGTTGCCGATGTTCACCGGGTCGTTGGTGGACGAGGCCATCAGCCGCAGGATGCCGTCCACCAGGTCGCTGATGAACTGAAAGCTTCGCGTCTGCGAGCCGTCGCCGAAGATCGTCACGTCCTCGCCGCGCAGCGCCTGCGACATGAACGCCGGCACGGCGCGCCCGTCGTGCAGCCGCATGCGAGGCCCGTAGGTGTTGAAGATGCGCACGATGCGCGTGTCGAGCCCGTGATAGCGGTGGTAGGCGAGGGTGATCGCCTCGGCGAAGCGCTTGGCCTCGTCGTAGACGCCGCGCGGCCCGATCGGGTTGACGTTGCCCCAGTACGACTCGTCCTGCGGGTGCACCAGCGGATCGCCGTAGACCTCGGAGGTGGAGGCGAGCAGGAACTTGGCGCCCTTGGCCTTGGCCAATCCCAGCGCGTTGTGCGTGCCGAGCGATCCGACCTTGAGCGTCTGAATGGGAATCTCGAGATAGTCCACCGGGCTCGCGGGGCTCGCGAAGTGGAGGATGTAGTCCACCCGGCCCTCGACTTCGATGTAGCGCGTGACGTCGTGGCGGATGAACTCGAAGTCGCGGTCGCGCAGGTGGGCGATGTTGGCCATCGCACCGGTGCGCAGGTTGTCGATGGCCACCACCGAGTCGCCGCGGTCGAGCAGCACCTCGCACAGATGTGAACCGATGAATCCGGCCGCGCCGGTGACGACGATTCGGGCCATTGCGCTCCTAGACGGCGGGACTGCGCTGGAACAGACCCCTGACGAGGGTCAGCCACATGATCTTGATGTCGAGCGTCACCGACCAGTTCTCGATGTAGTAGAGGTCGTACTCGATGCGCTTCTCGAGCGAGGTGTTGCCGCGCCAGCCGTTCACCTGCGCCCAGCCGGTGATGCCGGCCTTCACCTTGTGGCGCAGCATGTACTGCGGGATGCGGTGCTTGAACTGCTCGACGAAGAACGGCCGCTCCGGGCGGGGACCGACGATCGACATGTCGCCCTTGAGGACGTTCCAGAACTGCGGCAGCTCGTCCAGATCGAAGCGGCGCAGCCAGCGCCCGATCGGCGTCGTGCGCGGGTCGTCGTCGCGCGCCCACACCGGCCCCGAGGAGTCCTCGGCGTTCTCGTACATCGAGCGGATCTTGTAGACGGTGAAGGCGCGGCCGTCGAGGCCCATGCGCTCCTGGCGATAGAAGACGGCGCCCGTCGAGGTCCAGCGCACGAGCAGCGCGATGATCGCCACGGGCACCGCCAGGACGATCACGGCGGCTGCCGACAGCGCGATGTCGAGCGCCCGCTTCACCCACGCGTTGAGGCCCTGCAGCGGCACGTCGTTGACGTTGATCACCGGCAGCCCGTCGAGGTCCTCGAGCCGCGCGCGCAGCGCGATGAACTGCAACAGGTCCGGCACCACCTTGACGTCGATGCACTCGCGGTTGGCGGCGTCCATCAGCTCGAGGAGCTTCGAGTGCTCGTCGAGCGCCAGCGCCACGTAGAGGTGATCGATGCGCTCGCGCTGCGCCACCTCGGCCATCTCGCCGAGCGTGCCGAGCAGCGGCAGGCCGCGGTAGCCGATGTGGTCGCCGCCGGCGCGGTCGTCCACGAAGCCCACCACCTGATACCCGAGCTCGCGGTGCTGCAGGATGCGATCCGCGACGAGACGGCCCAGGTCGCCGGCGCCGGCAATCAGCACGCGCTTGAGGCCGATCCCCGCCCGCCACCGGCGCTCGAGCAGTTCGCGCACCGTCTCGCGCGACCCGTAGGTGAAGACCACGGTGAAGCCGAGGAAGAGCGCCCACACGAGCTGCGACACCTGATAGGCGCCGGTGCTGCGGGCCGCGTCGGAGGCGAAGTACGCCTGCACGTAGAGCGTGGAGACGACGCCGAGCACCACGGCCAGGATGCTGCCGATCAGCACGGCGAAGAAGTCGTCCACCCGCGACCGGCCGCGCCGCAGGCGGTAGACGCCCTGAATCTGGAACGCGAGCGGCACCAGCACCGCCACGAACGGGAGCACCTGCAGGTAGTGCTCGATCGGCGGATAGCCTTTCTGCACGACGATCAGGCCGCTCTCGAAGCGGACGGCGTAGGCGAGCATGAACGCCCACATGGCGAGGAGGGCATCGGTGACGACGTAGAACGCGACGAGCAGGCGGTTGTAGCGCTTTACCATCGCTGCTCGATCGGGCTGGCCATCGTGTCGTCGATCAGGGTGCGCATCTGCGCGGCGTGTTCCTCGCGGGAAAAGGCTTCGGCGTGCGCGCGAATCTGGCCGCTGTCGAAGCGCCAGGTCGAGGCGGCCCGCAGCGTTTCGGCGAGCGACGACGGGGTCGGCTCGGGGAAGAGGAGGCCGGTGTGGCCGTTCTTCACGGTCTCGAGCGCGCCGCCCCGGGCGAGCGCCACGACGGGCCGCCCGCAGGCCTGCGCCTCGAGCGGCGCGATGCCGAAGTCTTCCTCGCCCGGCAGGATGACCACGCGCGCCGCGCGGTACTCGTCGCGGAGGGTTTCGTCGGACACGCGACCCAGAAAGCTCACACTGTCTCCGGCCTGACGCTGCAGGCGCTCGCGATCGGGGCCGTCGCCGGCGATGCGCAGGGGAATGCCCGCCAGCGCGCACGCCTCGATGGCGCGGTCGACCCGTTTATAAGGGACGAGGGCCGACACCACGAGGGCCGCTGCAGCGGAGGATGCCGCAGGTGCGACCGCCGGGCTGGGATGGAAGAAGTTCGTATCGACAGGGGGATACACGACCGTCGAAGCCCGATTGTAGTATCGGTGGATCCGCCCCGCAACATGGCGCGAGTTCGCCACGAAGCGGTGGACGCGCGGCGCCGTGGCGGCGTCCCAGCGCGCCAGCCGCGCCAGCAGCGGGCGGTAGACCCAGCGGCTCATCCGCGCGCCCACCCGCGCGGCACCGAAGTACTCCTCGAACTGATCCCACGCATACCGCATCGGCGAGTGGCAGTAGGCGATGTGGCGGGTCCGCCCCGGCACCACGACCGCCTTGGCGGCGCAGTGGCTCGAGCTGACGACGAGGTCGTAGCCGTCGAAGGCGAACTGCTCGATCGCGAAGGGGAAGAGCGGCAGGTAGCTGCGGTAGCGCGTCGCGGCCAGCGGCAGCCGCTGCACGAACGAGGTGGTGACGCGGCGCCCCTCGATCGAGGCCGACACCGACCCGCGGCGGTGGACCAGCGTGAACAGGTCGGCGTCGGGAAAGAGCTCGCACAGCACCTCGAGCACCTTCTCGCCGCCCCGCATGCCGGTGAGCCAGTCGTGGACGAGCGCGACCTTCACGGGCGCCTCAATGCCGCCCCGCGGCGACGGCTTCGTAGAGCTCCCTGGTCTTGGCCACCGACCGCGCCCAGGAGAACTCCCGCGCGCGCAGCGGACCCTTGCGCCGCAGCTCGGCGGCGAGCGACGGATCGGTGAGCACGCGTCGGACGCCGTCCACGATCGAGCCGACGTCGTACGGATCCACCAGCACCGCGGCCCCTCCGGTGACTTCGGGCAGCGACGAGGTGTTCGACGTGACCACGGGCGTGCCGCTGGCCATGGCCTCGAGCGGTGGCAGGCCGAAGCCCTCGTAGAGCGAGGGGAACACGAAGACTTCGGCGCTGCGATACAGCACCGCCAGCGTTTCGTCGGGGATGTAGCCGAGGAACCGCACGTGCTTGTGCAGCTTCAGCTGGTGCACGGCGCGCCGCAGCGCCGGCAGCTTCGAGATCTGGTCGCCGATGATGAGGAGCTTCAGCTCCTGGAACGGACCCTGGCGGATCTGGCTGAAGGCCTCGATCAGCCGCACCAGATTCTTGTGCGGCTTGATGTTGCCCGCGTAGAGGATGAACCCGTGCTGCAGCTGGTAGCGCTCGCGGACGCGCGCCAGCTCGATGTCGGGCGGTGGCACCAGGAAGCGTTCGTCGATGGCGTTGTGCACCACGACGACCTTCTCGGGGGGCACGTTGAAGAAGTGCAG